>VFQN01005669.1_pt1 | contig 15021 bp, 24 predicted proteins | sample 3512371 | NCBI WGS metagenome assembly VFQN01 (sample SAMN10412370, study PRJNA504923) | tailings metagenome | isolation source: Replicate 2 from Balatoc abandoned mine | place: Philippines: Itogon, Benguet | collected 2017-08-28
GCAGGCACCGCGCGATGGATGTAACAGCAGCACGAATTGGTTGTCGCTGAGGCAGCAAAGACTTGCAGTCCGCAAAGTAAGTTGCAGCTCTGGAGTTCCAAGGAAGGTTTCTTAGGTGCAGTGTGCCTGCGGGCAGGGTTTCGCAGGGTAAAGAGGCCCGCCCCAATGGCCCGTACCTCGGTTAGCCGCGTCCGCATCTCGCAACAGGCGCTGCTCAGGCGTCGATTACAGCAGGTGAATAACAAGTCTTTTTATACCTCTGCAGTAGCCAGGCTTGATGCAATGCTGCACCATTGGGCCAACGCTGCCGCCCGCCCACCTGGCGAAGGCCTGAAGCAGAGGCACCCCGACTATTCGCCACGTATCCGGACCGCACATCTCATGACGCATTGGTAAGGTGAGGCCAACGCAACAGTAAAAAAATTGTTAAACTTCATTCTGTTATTTTGGATTTGTCTGACGATGTGGCCGCTCGGTTCTGCACCTGCTGCTCCAACGGTTTCTAACCCTGGGTGTCCGAAGCTGCGAATACGTAAGCACCACAGGGGCCGAGCGCCGAGGGCGCAACCTCATGCCCCGAACGCTTACGGAGCGACGATCTGCGCGCATCATGGTCAGCACTATGCCGCTTTCATGCTGCTGGTCCGCACCGTTCCACGAGAGAACGGCGCGGGCTAGTGGCTCTCGTCTGCACCTGTCTGCACAAAGCTTTGCGGTGCAGCAGGCAGTGCATGATGAGGTGCTTGACACGAATGGCACGTGGTGCCCGACACGCCCACGCGTCGTGGCAGCATGCCACTGGGCACATGCTGCCCATCGCCCAGGCGCACCGTGGCACACAGCCCTTCCAGCACACTTCCACGCACGACCAGATGCCGTGGGACCCTACCTATGGACGCAGGGGCACATTGGCTAGCCAAGTAGCCATGCATTAGCTGCACGTACTCCAAGTGGAAACCATCAGGCAACAGCTTTAAATAACTGCATACTGGACGACGACCCAACGTAAATGGCCACACCAGCTTCTGTGCTGTTGACCAGTGACCAAAAAAGCGTTGCAGACCAACCAGCGGGCGCCTCTACTTCTCTGTGGGCCGCCCAAAACAAAATGCATCGTTGCTGATCCAGCATGTGTAAAAGCTCCCACCAGGGGCTCCCCTGGCTCCCACACGCGCGCACCGACAGCAACTCGGTCACGCTGTTGGCAGCTGCTGCTTGCACCTCCTTGCACCACTGGCACCACCTCATTATGCTCCGTTCATCACGCTTTGTTCATTACGCTTCGTTGGACTGCCATGTGGCGCTGGCATACGTGCGTACACGTGTCCTAAGAGATATGGACGGCGTGGGTAGGGTGCCGGGACCCACTGATCTCCTGAAACTCACCGGACCCAGATGGCACCGCAGCCCCATCCCACAGTGGCACGAAAACCGGCCGCGCAGAGCAGCACGCATCGCACGCGTCTCCTGCCCTCGCCGCTGCTCATGTCTGAAGGCGTTTTATTTGGCCCAACCTCCGTGTTGCGCACAGCCGCACGCAGCACACGGACAGGCTTGCAAGCGCGCCGCGGGCATTCCGCTCCTGCAAACACCCAAGCCACCACCCGCCGACCCACCCACACGCGCCGTACACAGGCCCCCAGTGGGTCCCTGCCCAGCAAGTCGAACCGCACCTCCGCCCAGGCCTCCACCAGCCGGCCAGGAACAAGTGCTCTGCTCCCGCGCCCTGAACTGGCAAGGGCGGCAGGGCACCGCCCCTGCAGGCAAGGATACGCTGGGAATGGCGCAAATTACGTTGTGGTAGGCTGGACCATTGGGCCACTCCCAGTACGGGTACACAAGAGTGAAGATGTCCATTCGTGGACCGTACGTCATGGCGCTCGTACCTCGACCCTTTCACTGGCCCTTCACACATGCCGAGCTGGCAAACACCCAAAGGGCTTCCCATCACGACCCCTTAACCTTGCAGCACCTGAGCGCCCCAACCACTTCCGCCCAGCCATGGCCCACCTGTGATGACCTCCACCCAACCCACGTGTGCAAGCCCTCCTTTCCTACAACCTGTGGATAAAGGGTTCACCGGTGCACACCGTTCGCTGGCGTACGGTATGAGGGACCTGGCGAGACCAGTTCGGGTGGGACGGGGCTGTGGGCCGCCCTGCCGGTACCCTCGCCAGCGCAATGGTTGCTATATCGTCAATCATGACTGCGATTCGTGTCGTGCCATGTAAAGGCGGCACAGGTTGGCAGCAACCCCAAATTACAGTCTTCACCCTGGACCAGGGGACTGGGTGGTTAACCCACGGTTTACCCACGGTCCCCTGCCCTGGACGGTAGGTACACCACCCAATGTGTACGGTAGCAGGATGCGGTGAAAGGAAGGACACCGGATGTATTCGACCGCTGCTAAGGGAACTAGAACCGCAAAGGCATGGGTGGTTATTTGGGCGGTTAGCGGGTAGACCACCCTGTGTGCGTCAGCCGTACGTATGCTTGCATGCCCCGGAGCATGCGTACGTGGGATTCCACATACAGCAGCCGCAGCCTTGGCTCTCATGGGTGACGCCTGTAGGCACATCAGACAGGTACCTGAAGGCCAGGTCTGCACTACGTGTAGGGTGAATTGTTTCCCGCAAGCAGCGTTGGGTTTCTGCGGCAGACAGCCGTCGTGGGCAGGGGTCTCCTCTGGTCGTGGGCTTCACGAGGAGCAGCCCGGAGGGAGTCCGGTGGGTGCATTAAGCTGGGCCGTGTGCTTACAGCACGAACATGCGTACATGCCCCTCTTACCGCTCATGGGGTCCGTCTTCACGGTCCACCTCCACTTCACCATTCGCAGGTGACGCTAGAGCCCTGGCGGGGGGTCGCGGCGGGGCGCTGGACCCATCTGCCCAAGGAGGTGCTCTTGGCGCACGAGTGGGCATACATGAAAGGCGGATGTATGAAAGACTCGCCAACCAATTCCGAGTGTAGATCATGGTAAACGGTGCGTCGAGGCGTTCCCGCGCAGGTTCCCGCGAAAACCTTCACTCCTGTCGACACCGGTACGTGCAGCAATATGTCATTTCAGTCCATGATATTATCATAATACAAAAACTTCAAGCCACTCTAGCGCAGCTTTGGCATTGAGGTGGCTGCGCTGCGGGACGAGAAAAGCGACGTACAGGATTGGGATGCGCTTGTCTCCCCCTGTCTTCAGTGTTCATAGCCCCACTTGCCTTAAACAAATATTGCTCATGTTGTTATGCAGAGGTATTCCTCTAAATATGCTGAAAGCCGTTCAGGTCAGGTGCTGACGAAGGGCTCTTGTAAAGTTTTTTACGCACGTTTTTTCGACTGAGCGTGTTGTGGGTAGTCTGCTCTAACATATCTAATACCATGGGAAAGACATCTACAGATACAGCAGTGCAGCCTGTTGACGCCGGCCGGACGACGAGCGCAGCGCCCGAGATGCTTATACACCGCTGTATGGTCGCCACGCAGCTGCCACTTGCAGTGCTTGGCTATGGAAAAATGGCTATCGGTTTCTGCAATGGCTCTGGTGGGTCCGTTCCAGCGCTCGGGCTGACTGAAGCCCAAATGCCCCAATTGACGTTGTGCCAAGAATGCAATCTCAAGCACCAAGCAGTAGCAAAGTACAGCTGCGTTGATTTTACCCTGGCAGAGTGCTTCCATGTATGTTGTCCGGACCTCCGTTCTGCCCCCCCTCGCCTGCAACCAACGCCTGCAACCCCGCCGGGCCCGCCCTGCCACCCCCTTCCCCGAAACAGGCGCCCACACGCTGCCTTACACCCAGCTTCTCCTCAACTTCCCATGCCACGGAAGCGTCTGGACCCGCGCCTCCTACTTGCTATCCCGCTCCCCGCTGGCGCTACGCGACATGCTGTACTACACCTTCCCAGACACGTGGGGAAGCTACGGCAACCTCGTACTGCTGCTGCGGCTGCCGGCCCTGCTGCTACTGCCCACGTGGCTGTACGAGCCGTTCGGCTGCGTCATCACGTACTTTGGGCGGCTGCTGCCCCTGCTGGTACACCTGTGGCTGGGCCCCCACATCCGCCCCGGCCTTGCAGCCCAGTGGTACTTCCTGTCAAACCAGCCCGCCTGCGAGCTGCTGGTCCACTACCCAAGCCTCCCGGTGAGAAGCAGTCTATGCCCTGACGTAAGCAAGCATCCGTATGGATGGAAGGGGGCAAGACGTATGAAGGTGTTGTCCGAATGGAATTGTAGACGTGAAGGGGAAGGAGTCTGCGGTGCGATGGGCAGCTGTCTCACAGCCCCGTTCCAGGGCTGAATGTACCGGTATGCTATAAGCCCACCAACCGCGCTGAAACCCCTCACCCACTTCCCCCCTGCTCCTTCCTTGCCGCCCCCAGCGCCCGCACCCCGTACTGGAGGGGCTGTACGGCATCTTCAGCGTGGCCTCCCTTGCCGTACTGTCCTCCTGGTACAGCAGCCGGTACCCGGACCTGGTCGTACGGCCGGCGGCCCTGCTGATACGGCAGGCCGTGGTCGTGAGCATTACGACCTACCTGGCATGGGCGGCCGCCGCCCGCCGCCGTGACAGCGCCCGCCGTGCCGTACTCCGTACGGCGCATCCTCCCAGCGCCGAGCCGCACACAGCTGTGGGCAAAGCAGCTGCGCACTGCGGGCCCAGCGTAAGCGACGCTGCGCCGGGCGCCAGTGCAGCGCAGCCGACCGCGACGGCCGCCGAGCAGGCAGGAGGCAGCAAGCAACGAACAGGAAAGGCCACAGCCACAGCCGCGTGCACCAGCCCGCACCACCTCCCAGCCTTCCTTTCCCCCGCTTTCCGCTCCCGACCCGCATCCGCCCTCCCTCACGCACCGCCCTCCTCCCCCTCATCCTCCTCCTCCTCCCGCTGCACGTCCTCCCCCCGCCCCTCCCCGGCCGCCGCACCCCACCCGTGCTACGCCCCCCCTCGCCCCCTGCCCCGCTACCGCTCCCTCCTGCGCCGCACCACCGCTGTGATCAAGGTGCCAGGGCACCACCCGGCGGAGCTGGTGGCTGGGTTCGGGGAGCGCCTCATGCGCGCTCTTAATACACAGGCCCTGGGCACGGGTGTGGGCGCGGGTGCGGATGCGGTTATGGGTGTGGGTGCGGGCGCGGGTGTGGGCATGGGCACGGATGTGGGTGGTGGCGTTTACAGGGGCAGCGAGCTGCTGGGGATCTATGTGAGGGAAGGCTGCATCGAGCTGGTCCTGGACCTCATCGCATGGCATGGTGGTGGTGGTGGTGGTGGTGGTGGTGACGGTGGTGGTGGCGGTGGGAGCAGCAGCAGTGCCGGGGGGCTGGGTGCAGGCTGGGACGCACAGGCACAGGGGCAGCCCGAGGGGCAGGTAGCATGGGCTGCGGTGGCGGGTGTGGTGCCACCCGGGACGCTGCCGCCCGGTGTGGGCCCTCAGGTGGTGCTGCAGCAGCTGCTGCTGCTGCAGCCGGCGAACGGGGATGGGGCGGCGTGTGCTGCTGGAGGGAGGGGGCAGGAGCCAGGTTGCACCGGATGCGGCGGCAGGGGCCGGAGTGTGGACGACGTTGCGGAAACGGTCCTGTGGGGGCACGCGGCGTGGGGCGACAGGTGAGAATGTGGGGTAACACGCCGTGGGGGACAGGAACTGCCGCCTGCATGTCGGCAGTTTACACCAGACGAAAAAACACAAGCCGAGGCGCCTTGAACGGAACTCGGTCTTGGGCGGCGGCCGCAGCACGTGGGCACGTCAGCGTGACCGAGGCACGTGCAGGCTAGGGGCTGAGTTGGCACACTTGCTGTACGGAACGATGAGCACCGGCACGCGGGCAACGGGAGCGCCTGCTGTTGATATCCCACAGCCTGATGACCCGTTAGCTTGTGTGCAAGGGCTAAACCATTGCGCGCAAGCTCTCGTCCACTGATGTTGAGCATCACATGCATCTGATACATGGCGTTTGATGGTGCCTGCCTTGAAGCCATGTCCGTTGCCGTTGCAGGCCCTCGGCGGAGGAGGCCTGCACGCCCCCCGCCCCTCCACCCCCGTTTCGGGTGCTGAGCCTGTGGCCCAGGGTGCACCTAGTGGGGGAGGCGGCAGTGGCGGAGGCGGTGGGAACAGATGCGGTGGACAGTGGATCACGCGGCGCTGGATCACAGGCCGCTGCCAGCCCCGCTCCAGAGTCCATATACGTCACGGGTGGTGGCGGTGGTGGGGGGGGTGGGGGGGGTGGGGGTGCAGCGACTGCTGCTGCTGCTGGTCGTGTGTTGCTGCACGCCAGGCTAGCACACATGGGGCAGCAGCAGCAGCAGGAGCAGCAGGAAGGGCAGGAAGAGGAGGAGAAGGGCGCGGCGGCAGCGGGCGGGGCCATGGGCGCCGGGGCTGCACCCCCAGAGGTGCAGGTGCTGGTGCGGTGTAATGGGGGGTACCTGTCTGCCCGGGTGGCAGCGGTGCGTCGGGAGCAGGAGCAGGGCCAGGGGCAGGGAAGTGCAGCGGCAGGGGAGCAGCAGAGCCAGCAGCAGCAGCAGCAACATCAGGAAGGGGCCGGAGGGTGTGTGTGGTGCTACGAGCTGGAGTTGGATGAGCCGCTGCAGGGGCCCGGAACCGCGATGGTAAGGAGCAAGGCGTTCAGTAGAGGGGCACTTGTGCACACGTGTGCTGCTCTTTGCTTGATGTTTGCGCGCAGGTCCCTTTCCTCTGCCCACTTGGACACATCCCGCACCCAGCCATCTGCCGCATATTCCTCGGTGTGAGCATTCAAGCTCTGCCGCCCTGTGTTGTGTGATTGTGAACAGGTGGAGTTCCGCACGGATGGCATGCCCCGCTGCGTGCTGCCGCTGCTGCTGACCCGCCACCCCGGCATAGCAGAGGAGGTGGGGGCAGCTGCTGCGGAGCCCGATCTGTGGGGCGACTGCCCTTCCTCCTTAGACCCCCTGCTACTGGACCTGGGGGCGTGGGAGCGGAGCCGGGCCGTGGGGGGTGGAGGGCAGCAGGGAGGGCAGGTGCTCGGTGGTGTGGGTTATGTGGAGGAGCTGACCGAGAATTTGCTACAGTTTGCGGAGGAGTGCGGCTGGGAGCGCACGGCGGGGTTCCTGCGGGGCGGAGGGTCGGAGGGCGGCGGGGTTGGCGGCGGCGGGGGGCGGCGGCAGGAGCAGGAGCAGCGGTGTGCGTGTAGCAGCGGCGGAGGGGTGTCGGCGGCGGGAGAGTGTGTGCAGCCCGGCAACACACAGACCACGATAGCAGCGGCGCCTCCACACCACCAGACCGCTGCGTTCACCGCCGAGCACGCATAGTGAGTGCGGGCGGGGGCCAACGCGCACCATAATTTCCTGGCCTGGTGGGACCAACCTGACACCAGCGTACATTGTCCATGTGCCCCTGGGCCTAACCCACAGTATGGCAGGCTGATTAACCGCTCTGCCGGCTCCTCCGGCCGTACCTACCTGCTCCTTGGCGCCTTCACCGACCTCCAGTGCCTTAACCCTCCCTCTAACACTAAGCCACTGTCACATAGGATGTCCAGTACCCTGCGGTCATACGTCCTTCCACATCCAGCCTACGTCCTTCCACATCCTGAACACCGGCCCCCTGGCCCCCGTCCCATACCCGCAGCCAAGCCCTGGAGACCGCCTCCCTGCTGCTCATGCTGCTCCGGCGCTACAAGGGAGACCCCGTCCTGCCCGTGCACCTGGGCCCCACCCTCCTGGTCGCCCTGCCTGGCGCCTGCCTGCTGCTGCTGCGGCTGCTGCTGCCCGCCCCCAACTGGACTCGCCTTTTGGTGTCCTACCGCCCACTGCGGTACGTGGTGTACGTGGTGGCTAAGCTGCTGCTGGCGGCGGCGGCGGCGAGGGAGCAGCAGCAGCAGCACGTTGCCAGCTTTGGCGTTTTAAGGGGCCTGGGACACGCGCTGATGGAGGGCGTGCTGCTGCCGCTGTGCTGCCCGGTGAGTGGGTGTGGGGGTGGGGGTGGGTTACGGCGCTGTACGGCAAGGAATGAAGGGCCACGCGCTGATGGAGGGCGTGCTGCCGCTGTGCTGCCCGGTGAGCAGAGGGCGTGATGGGGGTTTGTCCAGCGTGTAAAAGGTTTGTATCGTATGCTCATTTCTATACACAGTAAGGGCTCTGGTTAAGTGCTGTTTGGAGCGGTGCTCGTGCCGCTGTGCTGACGGGCGAGTGGGTGCGGGTACGGGTGTTGGCGTGCTGTTGGCGTGCCCTGCTGCCGGCGCATTCTAGTACTGCGTGCCGTTGCGCAAGCAGGCGGGCTAGCGTTGCAAGGCCATGCTACTCCAACTACTGAAGGCGATCACCTGTACGCAAACAGGCGGCTACGCACGTCGGTGCAGGGCAGCTCTTACCCCATGCCGTGCGCTAACCCACATGTCACTCCCACCCTACCCCGCAGCTGCCCCTGCGCCTGGGTGCCCCCCTGGTGGTGGCAAACTCCCTGGCCACCGGCCTCACCGTGTGGGCCCTGCGGCCCGCCAGCAACCTGCCCGTGGCCGTGGCGGTGGGGCTGCAGGAGGCGGCGGCGGGCCTGGCGACCGTTACGCTGTACGGCAGGGTGACGAGGGTGGCGGCGGGAGGGGCGGGCGCGGGGGCCGGGGCGGCGGCGGGCAGCAGCAGCAGGGTGAAGGTTGAGTGAGGGGAGAGGGCGAGGAGGAGGAAGGGAGGAGGGGAGGGAGGAAGGAGGGTGGGTCGGTGTCCGTTGGTGAGTCCTGGATGGGCTGGGCCCGGGGTGGGCCGCTTGGCGGCACACCTGCACATTTGGAAGCGGGATAATGGGACGAGGCTGTCCAGCAATGCGAGATTGGCATGAACAAGCTGGCAAACGGGCGATGATGCACGTTGTAGGGCTGTTTCTCTTGGCTTCGGTGACAATTCCTTGATGTGCGATGGATTCTGCTTCACCGGTAGTTACTTTGGGTTGGTGCACATGTGCTTGCAGGCAGAGCCCGGCCCCGCATGGTTCGCAGTGTGAGGAGTAGCCACAATCCGAGGACGTGGTCACACCCTGCTTGCAGATCCATTCTGTCTCGATACTGTCGCGATTACAGCTGAACCGCAGCGTGGATCAGGGGCCCTACCCTGATGCAGACAGCAACGCCTTTTGTTTAGTGCACGGGCGTTGCGTTGGGTGTTTCATGTGGCCTCTCGAACCCTACCGTACCATTCATGTTGCCATTGAGTACACACGCACTACTGTTTCAGCAAGCCCTGAACGGGCACGCTCACGTTTGCATGCATGCACCCTGCCACAGCATGATTGCAAAATCACCAACATTGCATGTTGCCGTGTGCATGCTGTATGCATGCTGTATGTTGTATGCATGTGTCGTGACGGCCGTGACCCACTTTTCAGTAAGCCGCGGGGGTAGAGAGCACTGGGGACCGGGTCCACCTGCTTTGGCTTGCCTCTGGCCGTTGCGCTGCCTCTGGTCCGTGGGTTATTGGTGACGTCCCAGCAGTAGGCACCCTACGGCTACCACGCCTTGACTGCAATTGCAAGGCCGTGCCGCCATGGTCAGGACGCACCTGACCGTATGAGCGTTACGGAGGTGAACGGGTCGCTTGTTGCGCTGGCTGGCTGAGCTCGTTTGGGGTTGGCGCGCTCTCGCAGGAGGCTGTGGGAGCAGGACAGGGGCAGACTGGAGGCATGTTTTGGGCACTTTGGGCCTGTCGTTGCACTGCGTAGAGGAGATGTGCTGTACGGTACGGTTGACGGTTTGGGTCTTGGCAGGCTAATCCTGGGTGTGTCTGCGACCAGGGACGCCTTCTGCACTTCGGCAGCCACCCACGGTATCCAGCGGTATCTGTACCCCCTGCTGACTGGGATTGTACCGGGTACACGCATGGCATTTGGTGGCACGACTGCATTTCTTAGCAGCCGCCAACCCGCCATTCATCAGAACGGATGTGCGGTGCACCAGTCCAAGCTGGTCTAACCAGGCAGCCGCATGCGCAGGTCGTGGAGTCATAACTTGGTCAAAAGGGGAAAGAGGCCTCGTCCCTCGGTGTGTGCTTTTTTTTTTTCTGAAGTCGGGGTGGTGGCTCTGTGGGTGTGGTACGACACCCCGACGGGAAGGGGTCCCCTGTAAACCAGGGGTCCCCTGCTGTAAACAACCAATCAATTAGGCTCCGTTCTTTCCCCTGTAGCCTTCGCATTGGCGAGCACAGCAAATCTCCCCTGATTAATCCAAAGGCCGCGGGACCGGTACCTTGCGTCAGAGTTGCTCACATGACTTCTGTGACCGCATCCTGCTACACAACGTTGCGAGTGCGTCAGCAGCATGGCCCAGTGCCCCGACTGCTGCCAAGGAGGGGAGCTCCCCTGCTGCTGCAACTGACACTGAAAGTGCTACTGCAAGTGCCTTCCCGGCTTCAGAACCTACCACAGGTGATGTAACTGGTAAGACTCCCCTGACAATTGTGCACATTGCCTGCACAATACCGTATATATCATGCCATTACTGTATAGAGGACAAACATCGGCATCCAGCAAGAGGCAAGGACTACGTTAGCTTCCGGAAAAACATGGTCTGTGTTGCACACATTGCACACCTGGTACGGTAGGCTTTCATGCCGGTACGCATAGGGCCATATCCCATATGCTGCCCTTAAGTACGACACCAGTACCAACTCATCACACGTGCATGTTGCGCCCTAAGCGCACGGGCTCAGACGGTCAGTGTGTCACACAATGCAAGGCACTAGCCACCGGTACTGGAGAAACTGGGGCACAGTTCAGGGCAGCGCTTGTGCAGACAGGAGAGTCACCCCTGGATGCAGACAGGTACGATATCAGTACAAGCTCTCCGTTTGTCACGGTGGCTGACAGAGCCTTATTGTCGACGTGCGCCATTAAGAAGCAGCATAAAGTCGCCCTGCTCTATGTTCCCCTTGCCTCGTTGCTTAGTCACCGCGAACTCGCACGCTGGTGCTCATGTGCAGTGGTGTAGAACCCAGTTGCGGGATACACCACCCGTATACAAACAAGGCACGCCATACAAGGCAAGTACAAAAGCACTCTCAACCCACCAACATTCACTTATTCGGTAAGGAGGCCGCACGCGACATTGGGCCAACGCACGCCGGTGCTCGTGCGCGGTAGGTCTCTGCCAAAACCGCGCGCGTCGCTGTCGATCCACCGCCAACCGTCCCAGGCCAAACACACGCTTACGGAACCCACATGCCCGGCAACCACACAGCCCGGCAGACGGCTCTACCCTCACCTCCTTAGCCTGCGTCCCCTCCCACCTCCCCCACGCACCTCCCCCTCCCCCAGGGTTTCCTCCATATCCAACCCCTTGTAGACACCCCCTTCACACACCCCACCCTACTCGTCCTTCTCCCCCTTGTCCACCACCCTCAGCCTCGCCACCCTGCCACGTGGCGCTGGCACGCGCGTGCACACGTGCCACGCCCACACCGCGAACGCCACGCTTCCCACGCCCGCCGCCGCCACCAGCACGTACGGCACAACGTTGCTCGCCTCGATCCAGCCCATGCAGCCGCCGCCGCCGCCCGCCCCCGCGCCGCCGCCCGCCGCCAGGCCACCCCCCACACCCGCCCCGCAGCTCCTAGGCACCATGTAGTGGCGGCCGAAGGGGTCCAGCTGCATGGCGTACTCCACCCAGCCCGCCGCCCGGTTCAGGGGGTCGCCCGGAGCTGCGCGAAGCTGCCGGCCCAGCAGCTGAGCTACTGATGTGTAGCTGCGGGTCGGACCAGGGAGCAACGGGCGTGTGAGAGACACTGGAACAGTGGTTGCGCAGGTAGTGTTGGGCAGGCGGGTGGCTTCTGGAGGGTCAGGGGTTACTGCTAGCAACGCGTGGCAGCAGCACTCACGAGTACACGTTGCGCATGCGCTCGATGGCCACGGATATCTTGTACGACGCCGCGCCGCCCTCCAGCTCGGCCCGGCTCAGCCGCTGCCCCGCCCCCAGCGCCGCAAGCCGCGCCACCAGGTCCTCCTGCGCCGTACTCAGCGGTACGGCCATGGCAGGCTTACCGTGGTACAGCGCGGCGTACAGCGACTGCGCAACAAATGGGGTATTCGTATACATTTTATGGCTTCAATATTGAGGACCATTGTAACCAAGAACAATGTAGTGTTTGTGGCTCATCCGTAAAGCCGTGGCGGGCTTGCCGTGGTACAGCGCAGAGTTAACTGAGCGCGGCGCAAGGAGGGTTGGTGTTGCTCTTGAGGCGTTCAGTGCACACAGATGGCTACGGGCGTACAGCGACTGCGGCTGGAGGGCTGGTCTGGGGCGCCTGCTCAGCCACTGCCGCACAGGTTGACGGGTGGCGTGGGTTGCGTTGCGTGCCCAGTATGGCCATAAGAAACAGCATTGCTGTAACACAGGACAGGCGTACAGCGGCTGGGTGCAACCAGGGACACAACACGCAAGGCGGAGGAGGCGCTGCTCACACAGCCGGCAGGCGTTCCTTAAGAGCTTGTTTCCTGCCAAGCCCCCATCTATTCACCCTCCCACCCCCTGAGGGGCACCCCTTTCAGCCCTCGCGGGCACGCCCCCACCTGGGGGCTTCCGTCGGTGACGACCGACATGACGTTGGGGTGCGCCATGAGGTCTGCCAGCGGCACGCGGGGAAGCATCAGCACGTGGCGCGCGTGCTTGAGGGGCAGGTACACCTGGGGCGACGCGGGAGTTGGGGGTTGGAGTGGGTCAAGGTCAGAGGGTCAAGGCTAGGGACGTGTTGCCGCATGGCAGGTGTGCAGCTTCAAAGGTGGTGGGTGTACTTGGGGGGAAGGTACACCTGGGGTGGGCAGGGGGGGCGCTGGGTTGGGGGTGGATGGAGGGCGGAGGGCCACGAAGGGCGATGTGCGCATAGAGCGCAGGTGAAATGAAAACGCTGTGAGAAGCGGAGGCCTGCTGCTCAGCAAAGGGGTCACGAAAGGTTCACGGCGTGAAAAGCTTAACGAGCCCCCTCCTTTCCAGCTCGCGCCGCTGCAAACGGGCGGGCCCTCCACATGCAACACGTTGCGGCCCTGCCTGCCCCATCCCTTGCAACCCCCAGTCCCGGCCACCGGCCCTCTCACCTGCAGCACGCGAGCCCTGTCCGCCTCCGAGATCTGCCACACGATGTGCTGCTTGATATCGATGATGGCCTCGGCAATGGCCAGCAGCGCGCGGAGGGGCGCGCTGGCGGTGGGGATACGTGCGAAACGCGAAGGTGGCCGTGTGAGGCGGCAAGGGGATAGGTTTGCGGGCGGGGACGCAACATGCTCTACGCCAACAGCACTGACGCCCATATCGATGTCGTGGTACCAGGTCCAGCGGCAAGCTAAGTGAGACAAGGACGACAGCCACCAGGGCGGTATCCTCGGCGACAAGGGGCCCGAGCCGTGCGGACCAACGCACGCGAAACAACTCGCAGAGACGTTTTCAGTACCCTCCGCCACTCGTCTTCCGTACCCACGTCCAACACAGGGCATACCGCCTCCAAACTACGTCCTTCCACGCGACCCTCACCAGTAGTCTGGCGGGAAGGCGACGACCGCCGTCCCATGCTTGGCGCCAGCCACGTGCTCCGCCAACTCCGGCGGCAGCGGCGCAGGCGGCCCCACCGCCAGCGGCCCCACCAGCTTCACCGCGGGGGGCAGCGGCTGCGGCTCCAGCAAGCCCCAGTCCGCGCCTGTGACCACCACCGTGCCGCGCAGGTGGCACCGGCTGCCGCCGGCAGCGGCGACGGCGGCGGCGGCGGCGGGGCCGCCGCCGGCGGCCGCCACCGCTGCGGCGGCGGTGTGGTACGGCAAGAGGCGGTGGCGCTGGCGGAAGGCGTGGAGGCGCGGCTCGTAGGTGCGGGCGCGCCACAGGCGTAGCCGGTGGTACTGCAGCAGGTTGCGCACCTTGTCCCACTGCGGGGCAGCAGCAGGAGCGAGGATACGTTGAAAAGCCGTGGGGGCCGTCGAGCCGTCAGTAGAGAGCGCATGGGAAAGGCGATCAGGTGGGGGCATGTGAGGGTGGAAGGCGCCTTGACGACAAGGTACCACGCCTACGGTGTGCAGTGCTGTGCGTGCGGCCACACCGTACCGTGCTGGCCCGCTGGCGCTGTGGACCGGAACTCAGGGGATGCTCTCCAGCTCACAGGCTCCAGTTCGTAGGGCCTCCGCCGCCCGCCCCACGTAATGGCCATGCACGAGTGCCGTCCCCTGTCCCTTCGGCAAGCACAGGCGTGCCCATGCGTCGGCACTTCCGCCTTGCGGTTAGCCCTCATTCGTTGACCCGCCCCCAGCCCCCCAGCCCCATGCACGCATCTCCGAGCTGGTGCATCAGGCCCATACCTCCCAGTCCCCACCAGTGGGCCCCGGCCACCGGTCGACGATCCCTGACTCACCAGCCCCATGCGCCCGCCCCCCAGCGCTGTGCCGTACGACGCCACGTGGCTGGTGGAGTGGCCGTGGCCCTGCACGTGCGTGGGAAGGACACGTGTGTAGGACACATCCATGGTAATAGAGGATTTTCGGTCGATTGGCCAGTGTACCGGTACGCCTTTGGTGCCGCAACAGTAAGGCACACACTAGCGTGTCTTTGGGTTATGGCGGAACCGCAAACCATAGATCAAACGGCGTGCGTCGGCTGGTATTCACGGAAGGCATACCTGGCCTGGCGTCGCTACACGCGCACCTCGCAAATGCGCATGATGCTGCCCCGCAACGTAAGGGAGCCCCACGGCATGAGGATGCTCCACACGTTCGGCACTGCACCCCGCCCACGCGACCCCCTACCCGTCCGGATGCCCCATAGCCCAAGGTAATATTCCACACGCTAATGGATGCGCCTTCCCCGCACCATGAGGACGTCCCACATCAACTGCACCGCTGCCGCCCCATCGGATACCCCCGCGGCGTGCGTTCGGGACTGTGCTGGCTTGCAACCGTTGCGGGACCATAGGCACGAGGTCGCATTCAGCTGCTAGTTCAGCATCAGCTTACAGCCTCAGTCTCAGCGGGTTGGTTCGGGTTTGGTCGTGTTTCGCAGCCCGCCCTTCCGCTTACAGGGCAGCACAGCGTTTACTGGGACATTCAG
>VFQN01005670.1_pt1 | contig 15020 bp, 9 predicted proteins | sample 3512371 | NCBI WGS metagenome assembly VFQN01 (sample SAMN10412370, study PRJNA504923) | tailings metagenome | isolation source: Replicate 2 from Balatoc abandoned mine | place: Philippines: Itogon, Benguet | collected 2017-08-28
CTAACGGAGCTGCGGAAATGGCTTAATTCTTATTGAGTGATTGTCATGCATGTCCTTCATTGTACCTAGTGTAGTATATAAATAGTACAGTAATATAATCAGAGTTCTTTTGGAGAGGCAGGGAAATCTTAAGTTACATCTTATTACTAACTTATCTTATTATCATTGTGTGCAGGTTGCTATCACTTTATCCGCGTTCATCATATTGGGCTTTGTTTCGTGAGAGCAGAACAAAGAGACAGCAAACAAGCATCAAAACTAGGTTGAAAACAAACACAGAGAAAATCAAAGGAAATAAACCAAAGTAGATTGTTGATGAATACCTAGAATCAAAGAGAAAAACCAATAAAAAAAGAGCAGCGCAAATATGATGATGTGGTGATGAAGGAAGGGAAAGAGGAACGATGAGGATGATACAAGGGTAAGTAATGGGAATTTTGCCTGCAGACATATGAAACTAGCGGTAGAAGAAGACGATCTGTTGCTAACGCAAAGTAGATTGGTAGGGTTAAAAGAGTTCTTCATCGGGACAGGCCAAGTCAGAATCAACAAACTAGCTGGGTTCTTGAGAAAACAAAGACTATCGATGAAACACTGGCTGGAGAGGAGGTCATCCTGGAATTATTAGTATTGTTTATTCACATAATTTCTTGTTCACTCGACATAAATCACATGACGTGGAAATAATGAAGGGAAGCAAAGAAAATAAAATAGACTATGTTACCATCATCCAAACCATCATGCGAAAGAGACATTAAAACGGACAAGCCGTGCCGAAGGTAGCGCGGAACACAAACTAGAGCGTCACAACTGTTGATAAACAAAAAACAAAAAGATGTTAAAATCAAAAAAAGTTGTTCCTCGACATTCATGAAAATAAAAAAAAGTTGGAAAGGAGTTCTCGACGAAGGTAGCAATTCCTCTCCAAAGTTTCAAACAAAAACATGCTTACCCCCGTCACTCCAAAGTAATGGAAATTTGAATTTACTAATCGAATAAAACCAATCCAATACCAGGTAGCATTCTTAAACATCAGTGTCATGCTCAGACATTGAGAGCTTGTAGCTTCCCTCACTGTCGTATTCGTCATGCGAAACATTCGCAAATTCATCGAGGAGATTTTGTAAATCAATGTCAAGTTCCTCAGGCTCACTAGTGGTTACTATGGGCGCCTCATCAGGATCAGAGCGCTTAGCAGGAATCTTGTAGTGATGTTTCTTTTTCTTTGGATGCTTCACGGGAGTATGTAAAGACCCTAATTCGTCATCGTCATCCACATTCGAAGCTTCACGAAGGCTTTCTACACCATAAGATTCAATCGAGTGATTGTCGGTAATATCATTGGTGTTAGAGGAGAATTCACCCTTTCCGTTCACTCTTACTGACTTCACCTTAGCGATGTGATGAGAGGCAGAAGTCCCTTCCGCAGTCTTCTTAATAGACAAGGAATCTATACCAGGTGTAATCTTCATTTCAATTCCTTTCTCATCACTGTCTTGGTGCTTGTTATAATGCCACACAATTAGCAAGACGACCGCGAAAATAATTACCACAGAAACGATGATACCAACAGTAGACGCGACGATCTTCTGCCACAATAAAACCAAACCGCCGAAGAGGAAAGGCTGGAAAAAGCGCACAACCATTTTCTGAAAGTCGAAGGGAATAAATGCAACAATCTGCAAAGTTGCTAACATTGCACCAATGGAAGAAATAATCATACTGGTATCAGATGAACCAGGAGTTCCCATCCATCTGCGATAATAGGCCGCGAAGGAATGATCATTGGCTAACCATTTATATGACAATTCACCAGGCAAGTGGGTGTGATAAGTGCGTACTATCATTGACTCCATCAACGTTGGAAAAGCATTTGCGAGACGAGTTGACATAAATAGGTACTGAGTGGTGTCGAGCGGATGTTTGCTATCAGTCAGGTTAATTTTTTGACCACTTGCTGCCTTGTCACAAATATCATCAATGATACCAAGTAACTGACGATTTACTCTTTGAACCTCACTCGCGACGATGGAAGGAATCAAGAAATTGATCCAAATGCATTCAAACGTCTCGAATAAATAAATTTCTAGAATCATTTGGATAACGCAAGCGATAACGTACTGTTTTTGCCAATCCACTCCTTGCACATAGCCGCGAAGCACAGAGTAGTAGACGAAGAGCATATTTGCGGCAACGATGATGATCGAAACAATTACTTTGGCACGTAAGGTGTAAACAGGGCTATGCTTGAAATCCTCACTTGTTTTGCCAGCGAAGATATAACCAGCTGGAGTGTCACGACCAAGAACATCCATAATAAATCTGTGCAAAATCTCAATACCGGTATGATGGTCCACTGCTAATCGCAAACGTTCGATTTCATGGTGCGAGACATCCTCCACTTGGACCATTTCCTTCTCAATGATATCAGCGACGTCCTTCTTGCCTTTAATGTGCTCACTATTGCGCAAAAATTCACCATTTTCGTCCAACCCCCAAGCTGCGTCAAACTCAGCCAACTCATCACCCGCAAGAACAGCACGTTCTTCAGCAATTTTCTCTTTCAGCTCTTGATACATCATTTGTGCGGCCTCAGCATCACTGCGATTTAGTACTTTATTCTTCACCAAAGCGATGGTTGATCGCATCTTGTCGATCATGCTTCGTCGATTAGAACTTTGTGACTCACTGTAAGCTGATGCGATCAATGGCTTATGTTCGAGTTGATCCGTGTTGTTGATTCGTTTGAAGTACGATTTCGCTTGGCGACTAATCATCTCTACATCATCAGGCATTAGTGTAACTAAAACATTAGCCAATTCCCTTAATTCTGGATCTTGTTCTTCCATGGTAAATAATACTTTCAAAGAATTTCTTTTACTTGTTCCAGACTGATCACGAACCTCCTCTCCACCAGCAGCAGCCTTAAGTCTCTTCTCTTCTTCTAATTTTTCCTTCACATGATCGACATTCGGAGCAAGTAAGATGTCAAAACAAAAGGAAAGAGGTCTCATCAGTAAAGCAGTGAAGACCGAAACAACCACTTGAATATACAGTGACGCTTTGAAAGAGATACCGGAATCGTTGAATTGACAAGGTTGAGAAGGATTTCCGATTGCGTCCCAAACACAGTAAGTTTGAGTGTCATCCAATATAGAGTGTTGCTCAAGACACAATTGCTCTGTGGAATGCGTCACACAGGTTCCATCATCAGTTGGACCTTGTAAATCATACAATAGGGCAAGCAAAAACATCAACGCAGTTTGACCGGTCAAAAGCTTTAAACCGTTTAAAACACGTTTGCTATCAGCCAAATCACCATCAACAGAGTTAAAGAGCATGAGATAACTGTGATTTCGGCGGATTTCGTCCTTCAGTTTCACTAACCAGTGCTCGGAGTAGAAAATAACTGGGAAAACAGCTTGCACATAGCCAATTAATTTTTCACGAACTTCTTCAACAGAAGACAGCTGTGATTCGCGTCCAGCAAGTTGCATTCTCTCCAATCTCTGTTCAAGTCGAATTTGCTTCATCTTTCTTTGACGATAAATGCAACCACCAATCATGAAAAGGCCACTAATCCACAGGACACAATACATGATAATGACAATCAACGATTTTTCAATATTTGCGGGATCCAATAAAGCAGGAGCTGCACTAAATGTTTGTTCCATTTCATTGCCAATAAATTGGGTGATCGCGACCATATTCATGACCCCAGAGCTATCCATCAATTTTCTTCGGTCATCACTGGAAGATGCTATGCACTTACAAGTAATCGTCTCAGCCGTAATACTCTGCAATGTGCACGAGTAGGATGATTGACCTCCAAGATTTACTGTACTACAAACAGCCGAGAGCACAGGACAGTAGGAAGTCAGCTTCCCGGCGGTACCTTGACATTTGTGAGTCAAAACCTTGCCTGAATCTGGACAAGTGTAGGTTGACGTCGTATAGTCACCAGCAGCACACGAAGAGGTAAAATTTTGTGCTTTCACTTTAGCAGGACCTGAGTTGCCAGCAGTATTGGCCAAGGTAACAGTAATCGAAGAGCCTGCAGGAAACTGACCACTCAAACAGTCGGAAAATTTGGCATTATCTAGATCCAAGAGACTCGAGGACATTTGACTCACAAGTAAAGAAGCTTGACCATCAGCACCAACCGTAGAGGTCGATGAACTATCTACGGTGATTTTCGATGCTTTGCGACCAGCTGCGGATTCAATAGGAGTTAGCGGGATTGATAGAGATGGCGATGAGCTGCTGGAAGTGGAGACAGTTTGCTGAGACAGTCTAAAATTACTGTATGAATAAGAAGCTACTGGAACACCAACTGCGGAATCTCTTGAGATAATGTCAGCAAAGTTCGAGATCAAGTCGTTACCAAACTGCATCGCCCCAGAGCTCTCGACAACAGATGGTTGACCATTGTTGGAAGATAAAGTAGTGAGACGACGGCGTCTGCTTTGACTCAGTGTAGAATTGGCACTAATTGCGACATCCAAAGGACCAAGGAGACCAGCAAGAGTATCAGCGGTAATGGAAGTATCAGCAAAAGAATTTTGTAAAGTAGAAGCAGCAATTGTTGTGAAAGCATTGAGAGCATCGTCATTGACGTTACTTGCGGTTTGAACTATTCCGGAAATACTCGAAATAACGTTCGTAACAGAATCCGCTGTTGTATCCTCACTCTCAACTACGAACGACAAGCTGTTTAATAAAGAGGAACGTAACGTCTGGTCATCTGAAAGTTCACTCTCTGTGAACGCGCAACTATCACCGAAATATCCCGCTTGACAAGTACAAACAGGCTTACAAGAAGTCCCTGCCGTGATTAAACATGATGATACGGAAAGACCGTTCGAATCAACATAGCCACAGGTTCCATGTCCAGAGCAATCACCAGGACACGATTGTTGAACAGTGGTAGTTAATCCAGAACTTTGAGCAACACACTGACTGTTTCCATCACCGCTTTGCCCAACATACCCGGATAAACAACTGCCACAAGTATTCGCGGTTGATTGGCAAGATGCTCGATTTAAATTGGCACAAGTTGGAGCAGAACTGCAATCTACTCGACTAATCACCGATGAGGCAACAGAGATGACAGATTTAAGATCATCCAGATTTGTGGAATCTTGTGATGCAGTCAACTGAGAAGTGATGGTACTCGTAACAGAGGATGAGGGTAAAGGATTGACAACCACAGTAACATTTGCTTGGGCAGATGCGTTGTAACCATCAAACACTTGAACAATGGTTCCAATTTGGTATCCTTGAGCTGATAATCCTCCGGGTAATTTGGACGAGGCGTAAGTTAGTGTACTACGACTTTGAACAGTGAGCACTAAACCAGTTGATGGGGAGAAAAATCCAAAGAGGTATGTGACAGGCAAATCAGGATCAGTCCAAGAAGTTGCTGTGAAAGAGAATGTGTCTGACATCTCCGTTCCCACGGTTGGACTCACAACGTAGTTTCCAGGTAAAGGAGGGCCGTTGGTGGTAACGGTGATAGTGGAAGAGGAGGTGCTGCAAGCTAAAGAAAACACAAATGATGCTCGTACAGGTAATATACTTCCCGGTAAGTAAAGATTGAAAACAGTCGGGGTTGTAGAACCGCCAACACTCTGAGCGAGAGGAGTGATTGCCTTACTGATGTCAAAAACTTTCGAGTCAACAGTCCAGGCGCAATTGACTGCAAAAGATGTTTGCACTTGCCCAGAAAGTAATAACGGGTTGGCAACATTAATCGAGGTGACCGTAGAAACACCAGTGGTGATGTTTACCAGAGGTGCTGTACCTTCAATTCCAGTAATCTTCACAGACGCCGTCGCAGTGCGAGTATCCTTAGACACAGTCAACGTTAGGGTGGAAACAGTTCCTACACTATCAGCTGAAGCGGCAGTAACAGTTAATTTACCACCAGTCGTCGCACCTAACTGAAGAGAACAAGTAGAAAGCCCTGCAGTGACACACGACCAAGCGTAAGTTAACGGAACAGCATTGGTTGGATCATCGGGATCAATACTACCGAGACCATTCAGCAAAAGGCTGCTTCCCGCTCGTAACAACTGCATAGTCGATGGTGAAATGGTCGCGACCAAAGGTGATTGAGACACAACAACAGTGACTGAAGAACTGGCCGTCAAACTAGTCGATGGGTCCCTCACGTCAACACGAAATGTGTATGTTTGGCCCGGCGTAAGACCATTTTGAGCAATCACGAACTGATTCGGACGTGGAGAGGTGGATGCCACACTTTGACCTGTCACAACGCTCCACTGATATGTGAGACCAACAGAAGTAGATAACCCATTGCAATCTTTCACTGAGGCAACAGCAACAAGACTTAAAGCATTACTGGAATAAATGGATGCACTGTTCGAGCCAGTGATTTGCACAACAGGAGCAGAGGTACTGCCAGAATTAACTTCTACACTGGCTGTGGATGTCCCACACTTTGCAAATAAATTACATAATTCAACAGTAACAACATATGTTGATCCAACGGTAAGATATGAACTTGGAATTGTCATCGGCGTTTGAGTTGTTAAAATGCTTGTGACATAAGATTGCAATGACTGAACATTGGGCGAGGAGGATGTAATGGTAACCTTTTGAGTCGAAAAACCTCGTTTTCCATCACCTAGACAAAGGAATCAGAGAAGTAAAGAATGAGGACAAATCAAACTTACCAGTACTTCCACTTAGATCTAAAAACCAGTTCATGCATGAACTAATTGAATTTGATGTTGAAATCGAAACAACAGGTTGCACAGGATTTGATGGACCCATGACGAACACGTTTTGTTGCATTAGAGATGAACATGCTGAAAGTTGTGAAGAAGTGGCAGCACAGGATGCAGAGACGGTGACATTATTGGCATATACTGAAACAAATGAACCGATTGTAAAAGCATCCGCCACGTACTGAGGACTGAGATTGGGATACACAGTAATGGTTTGACTGTCTTGCCAGGAACAAGTTGCGAGTTCGACGTGAGCGAAACTAAAATAGGTTTTGCAAGGAAAATTAGTGGAATAACCTCCCTTGTTTGTGGTTTGATCGAATGTTATGATCAAATACGATCCATCAGATGATAAAGTAGCTTGATTAATGGAAGGTGCGGTTGAAGATTCGACAGCTACTAATCTTCGCTGTCTTGCCACTTGATGCTGCTGGACCGAGGTACTTCCGAGGTTCCATGGTGTCTCAACTATAGCATTCACTACACCAAGACACCACAGAACAATGAGCGACGCAATCCACTTCATTGAAAATGATATATCGTAAAAATTTCTCTTCCTGCTCCTCGCAACAAAAACACCATATCTCAGAAAAGAAACATTCTTTTAGTTAAAACTCAAAAATATCGAGTTTATCAAAACTCGCAAATCGTATCTTCAAGAGACACAAAGTAGTGGGTAGTGTGGTTGCATAGTAGTTTTTAAGCCTATCCTTTAGACGATTAATAAACGCTACGAAGTGAATATTGACAAACTCAGCGAGGATCACATACTACAGACCCTAAATCTTTCACCATCGAAGATTCACTCCGCCCCGATGAAAAATGCGTTATTATCCTATTTAGTCCGACCAAAGTTGTACCAGCGCGTGAACCACTCGCGATGATTCACCTTCCGCAGATTTAATCTATGAATTGTATTTGCATGGTCCCAAAGTATCAGCACAAACTCTATAATTATTGACAGCCAAAAAGAAACTCGGCAATCTCTCAAAAACGAAAGGGAAGAGCTGATAATACTTTACTCCGAAGATTCTCAAGGCAACTTCCTCCGTTCCTTCCTTGTACTTCGAATCTGCACTCATCAGTTCATAAATATGTTGATCCTCCACAGTGATTTTCATTGCCTTCTGCATAAACTTCATTAATTCTTGCAATACTTTTGCCTTAATAATAAAGATATTACGATAAAAAGGCTTGATCTCTTCATGTTTCTTTATCACTTCCTTAGGGTATCCCATTGCCTCTAGTAAGCCATACCAAGCAACAGAGAATGCCTTTCCGTGCCAATAACGGCAGAATGACATCATCCCTGAACCTGATCGTAAAAAAGGAATTACATCATAATCATAATCCATTGCGATTTTTACCAAAGAAATCACCGAAGCCATTGATTGAGTATACTGATTGTAATGTAATGTCTTTGTAAGAGTCTTATAAGTCGCTGTTATGACGTAATCTTTATTCTTCCACTGCATTTGTAATGAAGGCAGCTGAGCTTGATAGATGACAGACTCAAAGAAGACTGTTGACTTAATTTGAATTGGTTTGATCCAAGTCTTTCCCTCAGGATAGCAACAAGTGTGAAGATAACTTGTTACTTGTGTCTCAGTCTCATTGTTATGAGAGATTATATACATCATAACTCTTGGTCGAGTCGAATTTGTAGTGCCTTTACGATAGAGATAAGGAAAGAATTCACTATGTTGGAAATTCAGTTTCCCATTACTATCAACAGGCAAGGTGGAAGGAGAAATTGAGGAGAGATGGGGAGGAGGAGGAAGTGCTTGGTAATATTTTAACAACTCCGTTTTCTCTGCTGTTGTCATGGTCGAAGTGACGATTAAAGGACCATCTAAAATTTTATTAAGATCAGGAACTCTCATATGATGCGCCCATTCTTGTTGAATTTTCAAATCAAGGAAAGATTGATAGTTCTGAAAACCTCGTCGCCGACCATTTTGCACTATCCAAAACTCCCCTCTGCGACGAATTACCCGGCCTTCATAGAGAGCTGACATTGGTAACTCAGGAATCTTTGATGACGTAACATGGGCATCATACCATGCGGTTTGTGTCGCTTCGTTGTGAGAAGGGAAGTCTTTCACTCTCCCAGCTTTCTCGGCTGACGATAGTCGCTCCATCTCCTCACAGATAGGCAACGGTTTCAGGGAAATAACATGATTCGCGAGAATATGTTGAATTGCAAGGTAATACTGTTCTTCTGTCCCTTTCCCAACCAGATGTAAGAATTGATATAGTATCGGGAAGCGATAAAGATAGTTATAAGAGGCAATATGAACTAACCAAAGATCTTCATACCTCATCCAATTCGATGGAAACTGTTGTTCTTTCATAATAGAATAAGTATTCGAGTTTATAAGAAATGATGACGATGAAGTTTGAAGGTTGTTTCCCTCTGATTCAATCATATGCCATAAAGCATCTTGTTCATGAAAATGTTTAAAATTTTTGCTAGGTAAATTATAATCCCACCATTGACGAAAGATTTGATCCATTAATTTAGATGGTTTAAATATAAATGATCCTGCACATGGCATATCATCACGCCATGGATAATTATTGAAAAAAATTAATGATGATTTCTTTAAATCTTTTTGCCCTTTAATAATATAATGTTCAGGTTGTGAGTTCCATTTATCAATCATTTCTGGTATTGATTGATTACGAAAACGTGGTGAAATGGTAGCATCTGAATCAATATACCATATATATTCATAATCACTATGATACAGGTAATGGGTATAGAAGAGTGGTGGAAGCTTTGCCCATGAAGCTGCACGAAATTGCCTTAAACCCACATGAAATGCTGTTGCAATATCTTTATCAGGTTGTTTGCTATCCATCATCGGTTCATGGACAATATTCGTATATTTACTTCTGGTTTCCTCGATAAAATCCTTCACATCATTCATGTAGTAGATGTAATCATAACCATGATACTCTGCATACTCATGATTTAAGACTGCACTAATCGAAGGATAATGATTCGAATCGTAGTTTTTCACTAATGGGCGGTTATCCACACTGATAATTAAGCAACAAGTCTTCTTGTGATGTGATTTCGTTTCATTCCACTCTGGTAACGGATCCGGCGAAGATGAAGGAGTGTTGAAGTTTCTATGCCTTTGGCGATGATTCAAGGCATAGCTTATGAAGATCAAAAGACAGCAGCAGACGAGTCGTAGTGGAAAGAGTCGAGGCATAGCTTTTGAGGGAAAAATGAAAAAACCGATGAAGTACACCTATTTTAAATTTTACGCTGCATTTGATTGGAATCACTTTGTTTGTCTTTAACGATTTTACACACTTCAAAAGGGAAAAAGATTAATAACCTCGAATGGTAGAGTATGAACCTATCGAAGTACCTACTACTACTTTTTTCGAATAAACTATTAGTCTACTGTTGGACAATCTTGGTTTCATAACTTTTGGTGTTTGTTTGAGTATGATAAAGTTGATTGGTGTGAGAAAGAATTTGCAAACAAATCTGAGATTTTACTTCACTATCCTTCACAATCTGACCAAACAAATCCGAAGGAATTACGAAGACGTAATAAGCAATTTCAGTAGCTCCACTCTGTAACTCCAATGATCGCGGTTCGATGGAAATAAAGGTTTCGACTGATGGGTGATGCATCACGCACAAATACATCTTTTCTTTTGTAGCTTCATTTTCTGTGATAATTGTTAATCCTGCTGTAGGTTGAAATTTCTTTACTATCTCTCTTGGTGGTGGCGATGCTGGGGCGGGAGGAGGAAATGATTTTATTGGATCAAGCTTGCTTTCTTCCACTCGACTTGTAGGAGGTGGAGGTGGAGGAGGGGTAGATTTATTCTTTGATTCTGGTTGTATTTCTGTTGGTAAGGAAGTTGATGATGGACTGGAGGCAGGCGGAGCGGAAGCCGGTTTTATAGGCTTCGGTGGAGGAGAACTACTTGGAGGCGAAGATGAAGTTGCCACTGGCACATTTTGTGGAGGAACAACAGCATCGCTTTTACTTGATCCGCAGCCCATATCTTCTTGAATTCGAATTGTGCACCTTTGACGAAACCGGGCTTTTTATGCGCTTTTTAGATTGACTCTTCGTTGTTCGTTCATTAAGATTGAGAAATTGAGAGAAGAAAAGAAAAAATGGCCAGCCTTCCAATTGAAGTTGTTATGACCATTATTTTGGTAGGAATCCTTGCAGTCATTGGAGTTCTTATCACCTTCCAGAAAACAAAACCAAAGTTAAATCAAACTTACCATTTAATTCCATCATCCTTTAATCCACAAAAACGTGAATATGAGATTTATGCTCTTTCTTACACTGTAGTTTGGATTGGAATCTTTGCAATTGTTATTATCCTTCAAATGTATGAACAATTTAATGAAAATTCTTACATGATACTTTGTGTTTCTGTTTCCCTCCCTTACCTCTTACAGCCAATTGTTGCACCTTTAAAAACAGAAAAGTCTTTACCACTTTTTCAAAGATATTCATTCAAAGCAAATGTTTGGATTTTTATTTTTGGATTTATTGGTAATTACTGGTATACCCATTACTTTTATCGTGTGTTAAAGGCGAAGTATACCTTCCCTGCACATCGTCTGAATGATGTTCCAATTGCACTTTTCTTTGCTACTCATTTTTACTTTATTACCTATCATACCTTTTCAAATATTATCTTACGTATGATTGAGACAAGATATGTGAAATCATTTAATCGCACTGTATTGTTTTGGGTAGCAGTTCTTGCATTCTCTTATTTTACTGCTTTTATGGAAACATTAACCATTTCTTCTTTCCCTTATTATTCATTTGAAGATCGTTTCATGGCATACACATTAGGATCCGCTTTCTATGGAATTTATTTCATTGTGAGTTTCCCTGTCTTTTATCGTTTAGATGAAAAAGATGCGATTGTAAGTGATGAAGTAAATTATGAGAAATTTCTTGAGTCAAAGGAAACATTAACAAAGGAATTTAATAAAGTGAAAGTATATACATTACGTGAGACAATTATGGAGAGTATGGGGACTAGTATGATTGTGTTGTTAGGATTAGACTTCTGTCGCTTACTCTGTGGAATTGAATTGAAGATTAGTGGAGTTCTTTACTACCTCTATAAACCATAGATAGATAGGTTTGTTAAAATAAAAGTAAGTCGTAATTGGAGAGAATCCGTTCCCTTTTGTTTTAGTTTGGAATGTTAATTTACAAAGTGCTTCATGGTACTAAGGGAGAGTGTTTCTTTTCATCTAATTTAAAGAGTGAAACCTAGAGCACGAGCTAAGGAAGTATATGTATCAATTTCAATTTGAGCGGTGGCTCTGGCAATAGATCCCTCAGGAGAGGCAGTGAAGTTTCTGGTGGCTTCGGCATGACCGTTGCGCACGGCATTTTCGTCAAAATCAGATAATGGGAAGGCCTCAGGTACGGAGACATCCTATACGAAAGTTTGAGTTCATTTTGTTGAAAAGGAAATGAGTAACTTACAGTGACAGAGTTTCCGTGAGTTAAGGCAAAACCTCCATTGACGAAGAACTTCTCAACTTCACCCTGGATTTCATGATTAACAATGAAGTGATTGCAAGAATCAATATTTTCTTACCCCAAGATGAACAACAGAGACAACACCAGGTCTTAACTCGGATATTATTGGTGCGTGTCCTGCAGTGACACCGTATTCACCAGCAATACCTGGAAGAATAACCTTGTCAACAGTCTTCTTCACGTGAACTGGGGTGTGTGGAGTAGTGAAGTTCAAAGTTAATTGAGAAGCATTAGTGGCTTCAGCAGCGAATGTTCTTACTGCAAGAAATACATTGCCAAAAATCATCAATCAGAAAAAAAAATTAAAATCCATCCACAATCATTTACCTGCTCTTGGGACAGTTGATCCGACTTTGACTAAACGAAACATCTTTGATCAGTTATAAAATTGAGAGCAAAAAGGTTGTTTGTTCCTCTTCGTTTAACTTGCTGCACACAAAACTCGAAAAACAGCAATCCATTCCTATAAAACTCGACTTTCTAGAAAACTCGGAAAATCGTAGTTTTCTTAGTCGAATGTTCGAATTTCCGTGGTTGTTGCAAGGGTGTGGTGGTGTTGCACCAGAGCTGTTGTTTGTTCCTTGCCAAACAATCAATCAATTAGAAGTTGTTCTATAACCTCGAGATTGTCTTGGATCTTGTGTAAATAAATTTTCAAAATAGGTAAAGCAAATTGTTCCTTGACTATTGCTTGTATTTGGTGCGTTTTGGAAAAATTTCTGTTAAAAAAAATCAATTTGTTTGACTGAAATTTCGATTGCTTCTGTTTTGAAATTTGTTCTTGCATTATTTATTGCAAAATTTATATCTAATAATTTTTTTCTTGCATTTTATTGTATTTAGAAAATGTTCCGTGGATTATCTAGACTTGCAACTAAGGTTCCTCGTGCAGGTAAGCGGTTAGAACAGATAGATTCATATCATCAACTAACATATTCACAGCAGTGAGAAATTACTCTGCCACCCCAATCTATCACGGTGGTGTTGTCACCCAGGTCATCGGTGCCGTCGTCGACGTTCAAGTAAGATTTCTACACCGCTGACATTTAATTTGCATCTGTAACCGGAGGTTCTGTAGTTCGATGGTCCTTTACCACCTATCTTAAACGCCTTGGAAGTCAAGGTCCCAAAGGGCAGCGCTCGTTTGGTCTTAGAAGTCGCCCAACACTTGGGTGAGAACACTGTCCGCACTATTTCCATGGAAGCCACCGAGGGTTTAGTCAGAGGTCAGGAGGTCGTCGACACTGGTGCTCCTATCATGGTGAGTATCACCTCTTTAAATCATCAACCCGATTTAATCATGCATGTTATTTAGGTTCCAGTCGGTCCTGGAACTTTAGGTCGTATCTTAAACGTCATTGGTGAGCCTGTCGATGAGCAAGGTCCAATTGATGGCAACTTGAAGGCCCCAATCCACAGACCTGCTCCATTATTCACTGAGCAAGGAAAGACCCAAGAAATCTTAGTCACTGGTATTAAGGTCGTCGATTTATTGGCTCCTTATGCTAAGGGTGGTAAGATCGGTTTATTCGGTGGTGCCGGTGTCGGAAAGACCGTCGTTATCATGGAACTTATTAACAACATCGCCATGAACCACGGTGGTTACTCTGTCTTCGCTGGTGTCGGAGAGCGTACTCGTGAGGGTAACGATCTTTACCACGAAATGATTGAAGGTGGTGTCATCAAGGTCGACAAGGCCACTGGCAAGCCACTTCCAGGATCCAAGGCTGCTCTTGTCTACGGACAAATGAACGAGCCTCCAGGAGCTCGTGCCCGTGTCGCCTTAACTGGTTTAGCTATCGCTGAATATTTCCGTGACCAAGAAGGACAAGATGTGTTGTTGTTCATTGACAACATTTTCCGTTTCACCCAAGCCGGTTCCGAGGTGTCTGCCTTATTAGGTCGTATTCCTTCTGCTGTCGGTTACCAACCAACCTTAGCCACTGATATGGGTCTCTTACAAGAACGTATTACTTCTACCGGAAAGGGTTCCATTACCTCTGTCCAAGCCGTCTACGTGCCTGCTGATGACTTGACTGATCCTGCCCCAGCCACCACCTTCGCTCACTTGGATGCCACCACTGTGTTATCTCGTCAAATTGCTGAGTTAGGTATCTACCCTGCCGTCGATCCATTAGACTCCACCTCTCGTATGTTGGATCCTCGTGTCATCGGTGAGACTCACTACCAGACTGCCCGTGCCACACAAAAGTTATTACAGGACTACAAGGGTTTACAAGATATCATCGCTATCTTGGGTATGGATGAGTTATCTGAAGATGATAAATTAACTGTCGCTCGTGCCCGCAAGGCTCAGCGTTTCATGTCTCAACCTTTCCACGTGGCTGAAGTCTTCACTGGTCGTGGTGGTAGATTCGTGCAGTTAGAGGATACAATCAAGGGTTTCCAAGAGATCTTAGCTGGTAAATTAGATAACTTACCAGAAGGTGCTTTCTATATGGCTGGTAACATCGATGAGGTCAAGGAAACTGCTGCTAAGTTAGCCAAGGCATAAATACTAAGATAGCACAGGTATAGTACAATAAATAACCATCCTATAATAATACGATAGTGTTGATTGCTATTTCTACCGAAGATTTCACTGAATTTTTGATATGAAAAAACCTTAGCTCAACACAAATTGATTTCAAATCCAAGAAATTTCTAATTGAAATCACTCTATAACATTAAAAAAATTTCATAAAATTTT
>VFQN01005671.1_pt1 | contig 15016 bp, 20 predicted proteins | sample 3512371 | NCBI WGS metagenome assembly VFQN01 (sample SAMN10412370, study PRJNA504923) | tailings metagenome | isolation source: Replicate 2 from Balatoc abandoned mine | place: Philippines: Itogon, Benguet | collected 2017-08-28
AGGGGGTGGTAGTTGCCCGTTGCAGGACACCGCGGTACGGCAACGCCTGTCGCGATGCAAGGACACCGCACCCCCCAACCCCCCCCCCCAACCCCGCCCCCCCCCCCCCCCCTCCCTTCCCTCCCCCTTGGAGTTTTCCGTCCACAACTCGCACGTGCGCCCGGCACGTGCCCTACAAACCCCAGTGCCACAATATCGTACCACTGCACACCAGCGCACACCACTGCATACCACTGCACACCAGCGCACACCGCTGCACACCGCTGCACACCAGCGCACTGCCCTCCCTGGCCAACCGCGCGCCCTCACACCCTCCTCGCCCCTCTCCACTGGTTCATCCGTACCACTACAGTGTATTGCCTAAGGCAGACTCCACGCGCACCTGCGGCCGGCAGGTCGCCCACCATCTCCCACCGCCTCATCCGTACCAGTTCACTGCCTTCTCGTTTATTTGTTTGATTATTTATTTAAGATTTTTTTCTACGCGCAGTTTTCGCACCTGCGTCCGGCAGGTCGCCCACCATCTCCAGCACCACCGCGCGGTGCGCCGCCTCCGCCCGCCGCGCCTCCGCCTCCACCTCCTCCGCAGGCCGCGTGTCCTCCACAGGCACCCAGTCGTCCTCCAGCCGGTCGCCCTGCAGCAGGCAAAGGATGTGGAAGGAACAAAAAGAGCAGCAGCGGGTACCTAAACGCATGCGCCGTATACGTGGTTAGAGTGCATCTCCATTAGATATAGTCGTCCTCCAGCCGGTCGCTATGGCGAGGACGAGAGGGCGGAGAGAGCTTACGGACCTGGCGTCTTGTTGGCCCCTGACTGTGCGTCAGCTGCACATTTGGCCGAGTTCTTGCGCCATTGGAGACGAAACTCAACCGAGCCCTACCGGCAGCCTTTCCTGTTGACCCCGTTCCCCCAGCTGCAAGTTGACATCCTGTTGGTTCGCAGCCACACGTCCCGGCAAGCGCCTCCTAGACACGGTCGTGAGTGATCCCTTCCTACGTGTCTGCTTGCCAGGGATCCGATATGTGCATACGTCCCATTCCCGCATTGCACACTTTATACGCGTCCTGGCCAGCTACGCCCCTCCCGCGCACCCACCTCCCCAAACTCCGGCGGCGGGCTCTCCGGCGGAATGAGCTCCTCCAGCTCAGGGGGGTCGGGGAAGGGGTCGTCAAGCACGATGGTGTGCCGGATCCTGAGGGGGGGGCAGGGAAAGGGGCGAATCGCTTTCCGGTGACACTGTGTTGGTCAGAGGGGCAGGGCATAAGGTGATGGGGTCGCCAAGGACAATGGTGTGCCGGATCCTGAGGGGTAGGGGGTGCGCACACGCAACGCAGCAGCAAAAGGCTCATAAAAGAGAACTGGAAAGGATGCGAAAGGGGTTGTGCTGAACAGCGAAACACGAACGCAGTACACATTGTTAGCAAGCCGTGCAAGACGTAGCTATGCTGGAGGCTGTTGTAGCGCCGATATATGAAGAATATAATATGAATGAGTGAATACCGGATTACTTTTCGGCTTTGCTTACGCTGCTGTGCACTTGGTGGTAAGGCCCGGGGCGCCTTACGCTGACCACACCATTGCACTGTACGGCACCCAGCGATTCGGGTGGCCGCACTATATTCGTCTATGCCGACCTGTAGTCGGGGATTACTAGTTGCCGACTGACTAGTGGTCTTGGGGAGCAAGACCCTGCTTAGGCATTGGGTCAGCGTCCCTTAAACGCTTCGCTAACGCTCCAACAGAGGCAGACACTCCTGCACAGCCGCCCCGTATTGTACGGCAGGCCCCTGCTGCCGCCACTGCCAGCTGGGCCTGCAGTACACACACTGTGCGGAATCCGCACTGCGGACGGAGAGCCGTACGGCAGCCGTACAGCGCGCTGGTGTCGTACCGTATGTTCTGGTACGGCCGTCCGTCTGCATCTGTGAAGGCCTCGTTGATCTTGTCTAGGACGTCCCAGCCCTCCGCCACCTGCTCATGGGCCATAAGCACATGCATGCAAGGGCTGTGTTACAAGTCGATGTCTCAGCAGAAGGGAATGAGCACTGCTGCAGCTTGTCCTCAAAACCCAGGCGCCCACTGGATAGCAAGCCCCAGCCCTCGACCACCTGTACAGGGCGCATGGGGTTCCCAACGGTACCAGCAGTGCCCCACCTGCCCGAAGACCGGTACTGTGTGCCTGCGCGAACGTCCGGGCCCAGGCCAAGCCCGTGCAACTACCCCTCGCTACCCACCTGCCCGACACACTCCAGGCAGGCATGGCAGATGGCACCCCTAACATCCCTCCCAGGAGACCCACGTGTGGCGGTAATATTTTTACTCAAGCCCGCACCTACAGCAACCCACCTGCCCGAGTTCGTCGCTCGCCGCTAACCTCGTCCTCCGCTGGCCGACCGTTTCCGGTTCAGTTACTTTGCCGCTCTGCGGTTACCCACCTGTCCGAAAACGGTGTGCTTGCCGTCCAGCGAGTCCAACTCCTCGCCCGTGGTGATGTAGAACTGCGAGGCGTTGAGGTTGGGCCCCGCGGACGCCATGCCCACCACCCCCCGCCGCCGGTGCTTGAGCTGCGGGTGCAGCTCGTCGTCGAAGAAGCGGGCCTGGTCGCCGTACAGCTTCCTGCGGAGTACGGCAGGGTGCGATTTCGGTGTGTTGACTTTGGGGGTGTGGTAGCGAGTTGGTGGTGGTGTGGTGGCGGTGTAGTACGGGGGTGATGTGCAGGAATCGCTCATAGCAGGTATGGAAGGTTGCGTGCAAGGTGTAGGCCGTAGGGGGCCGTACAAGATGCGGGTGGGTGCGGCTGGTGGGGAAGGGTGTGTGTGTGGCGCGCGTACGACGTGTGCAGGAGGGCGGGCGGTATGTGCGGGGTCGGGGTCTGGGAATGTGGAGTCTGAAGTGTGTGGGGTACGCATGACGTGGTAGCGAAAGGTGTCAGGAAGTCTGGGATACGCTGCTACCTGCACACGAAGAACAAGTGGGTTGGCAAGGCGAAAGCGATGGCGATAGATAGGTGTGTGGGGATACAAGGAACGCTGTGGGGCCTTGGGGCTGGTGGTCCATGCAGCGGCACACAAAGCTGCAGCCGTAGCGGGAGGTAGGGAAGGCCGAGGCGGGTGCTGGTTGGGGCATGGCGGCGGGTAGCACACAAGCACCTGCCCATGCCCTGCCGGCTTGCTTGTTGCCGCAGGGCGAATGCCAGAGGCTGCCGCATTCGTAACAAGGGATGATATTTGGCATGAGCGGCATGGCGAGTGGCATGGCGAGCCGCTTTCCTTCGCTTACCTGGGGCGCTGGGGGCGTGGGGTACCCCTCCCCTACACTTTCCCCTTGCCCCACAGGCCCCACGCACAGGCCCTCGCTTTGGGCACCCACCCGTAAATGGAGGTGCCGCCTTTGCCCGTGGCAGTGGGATCCCCCGTCTGGACGATGAAGTTTCGCTGGACATTGTGGAAGATGCAGTTGTTGAAGTATTTTGCTCTGCGTCCCGTGTCGGCACACCGTGGGCACACCACTTCCGTGTCAGTACCCCAGGAGCAGCACAGGCCGTTGCCTTCACAGCAGCTTATGTCTAAATACTAACTTGCAAAGCTTCAAGAAGTTCTTCGTAGTCATAGGGCAGTCATCGCAGAGGAGGTCAATAACGATGTCGCCCTTACTGGTCTCCAACAAGACAGCCATCTCTCTGCTGTTTCGCACAAGTATTCACTAGTTATTAATGGTTGGATTTCGGTTGGTATTCACTGTTCAGTTCCGTTCCATTGTCGCACAGTGCAGGAGCGGACACCCCGACAAGGGCACTACCACTGAGTTTGCATTCCCGCAAGTAGTATGCATGAAATGAGTCTTAAGAGAATGGATCCACTGATGGGGTCTGTACCGTTGGCGCGCTGTAGGGGCTCGGCGCCGAAACCTGTCCGTCCCCTGTGAGGGTGCCGGTGCCCTGGCACAGGTACTTGGTGTCAGCGAGGATGGAGGGCAGGACGGAGGGCACTACGCTGGCCTGTGTTACAGACCGTACAGACCATGTACAGGAGCATATGACTTGGCATGATTCCACGACGGCGCACACGGACCGGAAGGCGACCTCCCCCGCCTCGGTTTCCCCTAGCCTCCAAACCGCAGGGGCCACAGACCAGTGCACCAAGCAACCATGACAAATCTCATCACCGACCGAGGTGGTCGGGACTCTCAAAGACACCAGGTTGGTGAGAACGAGAGAAGCTCCCCTGTCTAGAACCGAACCGTGCCACGCCACGCCCCTCGCCTGTGTGAGGTAGTGATGCTCGGTTAAGGGTTTGTCAGCAGCCAAGCCACACATCCCTGCATACCCGGTCGCCTTGGCAGGAGGATAGCAAACCACAAACTTCACGCCATGCTAGAATGCGCACCCCTCGAAACGCACAACACGTACCAGCCCGCCCCGGCAGGTGCCTGGGCACCCAGTCCAGTGGCATGGCACTAACCGCCATGAACACATGTAAAGCAATAACGCGGGCAGCGCAACTCCACACATTGTCCCACGTTCCTCCAGTCCCCCGCCCTACCGACCCTGTCCCCTAGCCGGACCGCAGTAGTAGTTCTCTTCCAGTGCCATGCGTACATGTCTCCGCCGTCCTTCCGCCTTCCCCGGGACTTGTGAAATGCAGTCCCAGAAACACGCTCTCACATGCAAGCAGCAAGTACCCAACCGTCGAGCAGTATCAGGACACGCTTTTGCCTGCAGCGCACGAATGCCATGCGAGCAATGCTGCGCAACAGACCGCTGAACCCCCAGTCAGTGGACTCCCGGCGCTTCCCGGGCAGCCCAGCAGCGCCCACACCCACACCTCCTGCCTCACCATACGCGCAGCGACCCATTTCTGCATCCGCTGCCGCACTAACGCCCTCCCTCACCATCACCTAGCCCTTCGCTAGCCGCCACCTGCCGTTCCTGCCTCTCTCGCCTCCTCCGATCCTCTCACGCCTCCGACCCACACCTCAGTACGCGTTGCGCGACCCGCCGCCCTGCGACGCCCCCCCGAGCCCGTCCGCGCCCATGCTCGACCCGCCGGTGAAGTGCCGGAACGACGGCGGCCTGGCGTCCCTGCTGTTCTCGCTGTTCACCACCTGCACCGTCACCTCCTTCTCCTCCCCCTCCCCGTCGCTCCCGCCCCCGCGCCCGCTAGCCCCATGCCGTACCGAGCCCCCGAGCAGCGGCTCCCCCAGCCCCAGGCCGCCGCCTTTGTTGGACGGGTCCCGGGACGCAGGGTTGGATGGCGGGCCCGAGGGCTTGAGGCTATTGAAGTAGCCGTACGCCGCCATGCCCACCACCGCCAGCACCATGCCCAGGAACTTGCGGTTGGAGATGACGTCCCCAAGGTACAGCCAGCCGCAGATGAGCACCAGCACCGTCTTGGTGTGGCCCAGCACCTGGACGGGTGCGAGGGGCAAGGGAGGAGGGGCGGAGGGGCGTGAGGACCGCGTGCATGGCGCATTGACGCTGGAATTGAAGTGGCGCAGCGCCGGCAATGTGCGTCGCGCGGGTCGGCGCAACACCGCTCTGTACCAATTTTATGCTCCGGAGCGCAGCTGCACACCAGGTGGGCAGGGCGGGATGGCGGCTGCCGGCCTGATCTGCGCCAAAGACAAGGCGATGCCAAACACCCGCGTTTGACTGGAACGCCAGGGCGCCCATGATGAGCCGGATGGAGCAGCTACCGGCCCCACGGCCCACCAGCAGGGAGGACTTCTCGCCCAGGCTCCCCACCTTGCCTTGCTAGTGTGATTTGAACACACCCACGCAGCACCTGCATCTACGTTTCTCCCTTTACCCATACCCGTTGAGGCTGGCCCCCATTCCCCACCCGCAACACCAACCCTGCCCGCCCGCGATACCCACTCGTGCCCTCACACACCAAGGGCACCTGCTGTCGACATACCGTGGCTTCGCAACGTGCTCTGCTTCAACCCGGCACTGCGCCACCACGGTACCAACCCAGATCAGGATCAACCCACCGACCCAGATCAGGGCGCCCTCCCGTGCACACCTATCCTCAGCCCCACCTCTACCTGCAGGGTTACAGCGCCAAGCGACCCCGGTACATAAACCGGCTACTGTGGATCGGCGCCGCCACGGCGCACGACCAGGCTGCAACGCAACATACCCAGCGGCTGTGCACTCCGCGCTTGTGGGACGCCCAACCCCAACCGCCGTCAACACGACCTGCACATGCCATGGCTCCCGCCGTCCCACTCTGTTCCCCCTGCGTAAGAGATGAACGCCGACCCACAGCAGGGCGCGGCGCCCTCCTGTCAGCACCCACCCCCACCTGGAAGGTTACGGCGCTGAAGCGGCCCAGGCACATGAACTGGCTGATGTTGACCAGCACCGCCACCCCGCACGACCAGCCCAGGCAGGTCATCGCGGGCACGCTGAACTCGTAGTCCAGGATCCACTGCTTGGCCAGCAGCTTGTCCACAAAGGGACCCACGGCCAGCAGCATAACGCCCTGCGGGTTGGGGGTGTGTGTAAGGGTGCGAGAGGCAGGCGTGGGCACCTTCCGAGCAGCTATGAGGCCGGGAGGCATGTAGGCAGGATGGCGTGGGGGTCATAGGGCAAGAAGCCTTGAATCATGGACGGCTGTCTCCACTTCCTTGTCGTGAGGTTCATGCTGGCTGTTTTACCCAATGCAGCGTGCCTCGGTGCAAGACGCATGTGGGGCAGGCGCAACACACGCCGCCACGCCAGTGTACGGCCGCACCTGCACTGGCGCGGTGTTGGACAGGAGCTGGTTGGATGTGAGGCCATGCTTGCGTTGTATGGTCCCGCACATGATCTGCTGCATGCCGCTGGTGACCACCGAGATGGCGGCGATGATCATGCCCATGAAGTTGACAGACACGTCCGTCACGGTCCTGCGCGTCAAACACATGGGCATGTCAGCAACGACGCGCTGAAGGGGAAAGAGATGGTCAGCTACGTCCGACGTTGCCCGCAACCCGGGTGGCCTGACCCACGCCATGCGCACCCGTTGCCAGCTTGGGTCAACACCGAGGTTTGATGGAGGTGGTGCAACCGGTCACGGCAGGCACGCAGGCATGCAGGACCAGCCCAGCTGCTCTGGTACACGCGCGGGCCCAGACTTACACAACGGCAACGCCTGACACGACTACGAGGATGGACAGGACCGTGGCTGTGGTGAACCGCCTCTTGAGCCAGGCAAACTCCACCAGGCACACGAAGGGGATAATGAGCAGCTTGGATATCTGGGTTGGGCGCAAGTAGGAACGGTAACGGCGTGATATGCACAGAGGGATTACTGCAACAAACGCAGATCCCCGCAGGTGCTCTGTGAGTACACGGTGTGCACCCCAACCGCCACTGCAGGGTGTTGCAGGGAGGCGTTTGGGCGGTGCAACACCCCTCGACTCGAGGTGCGGCCGCACGCCCGAGAGCCGTGTGGAAGCCAGCCCCCGCTCCTTTAAATTAATGGACTATACCGTTGTCTTTACCTGATAAAAGCCGACGCTGTTGACCAGAAGGGATAAGTTCAAGGAGGCGATGGATACTGAAGCCACCACAGCGAAGACCAAGCAGTCTGCGAGGCAGTCGAGTTCCCATCAATAGCTGCAACTCGTGTGAAGCGGGGCGCACGAATACGCGTTGGCCTTACCGACGAGCGGCATCGACTTCTTTTGCCCAAAGCCAACCGCCTCCATAATCCAGACGCTCCCGCCGCAGCAGAGGAAGTGGAAAGCGCATAAGGTGGTCGCTGAATCCAGCAGATCACACAAAGCACGCGGTTAGGATTGCCCCGGGCTTGAGTGCAGATGAACTTGGGTAGGGCCCTCCCCTTACCGAAGACAAACTTGTAGCCCATTTTCGGGTCCATCAGGACTTTGTTCACAAAAACGATGAGCACTGATGTGCTGACGTTCTGTCGCAAGCAGCAACAGACGGCCATTAGTTTTTGATACTTCTAACCAGCAGTAGGCCGTGCCCGCGGAGCAGAGTTGCCTAAACACTCAACTAGAAACCAGCTGAAGACGTCCATAGCGAGCTCAGACTCGTTTTTAGACCCTGAGGCTGCCATCGTTGCTTTGCCCCCAGGCAGGCTCCCAACACCGGCGCTGTGCAGAACCCCAGGGCCTCTAAAGCCCCTGCGCCTACTAACAGTAAGTACCAGTTTGTCTCTGCGATCCCAAGATGAATAGACGGTGCATATGTATCAGACTACAGCGCTATGTGTATCAAACTGTGTAAAGGCCCATGGCGAGCGTGCATAGTTTCTTACAACAGATAGCATACACAGCCAAGTCTATGTGTAGCTACAGCACACATGGACCACGGAAGTAGGGATACATTGCTTCCCGCGCGATCGGCTTTACACGAAACGCGTCTGACTGAGGGGTCGCTGAGCCACGGGACATGGATTGCAAAAGGCCACGCCAATACAGGAGAGAAACGCAAATAAAGGTTTATTATCTTCACGCGAGAGGACACATCGACAAGCGTCGCGTCTCGTGCTGTTGCAACCTTGCGGATGCCGTACCGCTAGCAATCCAGGAAGGATTACTTGGCACCCCGGGCCCCACCATGCCCGGCACAATCTGGTAACACAACCCTACGTCTCCCTCTGGCAGTACTGCAGTCATTGTAAATGCCCTCGCGTTCGTCCTCCCGCTCCACGTGCCCACTGCCCAGCCCACGTGGCGCCAGCCGCCTAGGCCCCATGCAAAGCTGCCATGCAGGCGCGTTTCTGCATAGCTGAGGCTGATTTACAAGCGCACAGATGCCTGACCCAGTTAAAGTTAGTTTGCACATCAACTGGAACTGCGTGCGGCAACCGTTCTGCCGTCGTAAGTCCACCATTCGCTCAGTGCCTCGCAGTGCCCCTGGTGCTTCGCCGCCACAGGACAGTAAGGCTGGAACTGCTGGCATTGTGCAGTCCTCACTCTCTCAACTGTTGGTGCCGGCGAAGCCGGTGGATCAGGTTGCTGAACGGTAAGGCAGGGCAGGGGTGCAATGGACTTGACTGTACCGGTAATCCTGATCCGCCCAAAATGGGCGCTTGGGACACACTACCAGTACGTTGGACCAGTCTTAACAGGTCTAAGCACAAGCGGTGCCGTTGTTGGACAGAACTTGGTCTACCGGTGCTGGATAGAAAGCATCAGACCCAGAATCCCATCGAACTACACAAAACTCAGTGTGTTCCGCGTATCCAGTCCGCAGCGTGACACAGCGTCCAGAGCGTCACATGTGCTTGAAACCATTCACGGCCCTTGCCGTCCTCCTACCCAAAAGCCTTCTGGCCCTTGCCGTCCTCTTACCCAAAACCCTCCTAACAGAAGGGCCAGAGGGGCGCGCTGTACGATCCTGCGCCGGCGCCGGCAGGGCCTGCGCAGGACTCCATGCGTACCAAAGCGGGTCGTGGCGCAACAAACAGGCCACGTTGCAATAGCCACGCCAGCACCTACGCAGACACCCGCCGCACCCCTACCCTTCAACCATTTCGCTTGTTTGTTGCATGCACTCAGCACCATGCGAAATGCGCGTGCCGTGCCCCATGTGAGTCCATACGGGTGCTTCCAAGTCTGCCGCCCGCCGCCACCTGATGCCACCCCTCACCAGGCTGCGTCTTTTGCCCACAGTGTAACACTGGACCACCCAGGTGCTAGTCACGCCCCACACAGCGCAGGCCCCAAGGCCAGATGCTTCTCCATGCTGGTGTCATCCGCCATGGTGAGTCACCGCCACCATCAAACCACGCTTTCCAGCATTTCGGCCTCCCATTTCCTTCTAGCCGCTTAAGCAGTACACCCATCGAGACCCACACAAGAACGACACGGCTTCCGGATTCATTCTGGTCCCAGACACACCCTTCGGCACGACCTACCGGTCACCCAGCCCCTGCAGCCAAGCCACCAGCGGCCCGTCCTCACCACCCGCCGTACCACTCCTCGCCCTCTCCTCCGCCGCTCCCACCGCCGCCTCCAGCGCCGCCCTGCCTGCCGGCGCCCCCTGCCCCACCATCCACCGCAGCACCGCTAGGGGACACCCCATGCTCACCGCCTCAGCCAGCACCCCCGCACACCACGGCACCTCTAGCCGCCTCAAGCACTCCAGCGTGCAAAGGTCTCCCTTGCGCCCCGCGTCCGTCCAGCAGCCTTCCACAGCGCCTCCACCTCCGCCACCACCCCCGTCCCCGTACCCTGCCCCAACACGCACCCCGCCCTCGCTCACCAGCCACTCCAGCACCGCCTCGCATCCGCCAGCAGCTGCACAGGGAAGGGTCTCCTGGCTGAACGCACAGCCGCACTCTTCGTGCAAGAAGCGTACCAGGCCCAGGTCCCCTCGGAACGCCGCTTGGTTGAGGGCGGCGGTGCAGTCCCCCAGCGGGCAGCCCGCCTGCAGCAGCAGGCGCGCCATCGCCAGCACCTCCCCTGCCCCCGCCTCCCCGCCGACATTCCCAAAGTGGTCGAGCAATGCCCCAAGGCTCCGGTCACCAAAGGGACAGCGCGCCTCCTCAATCAGCCACCGCACCATACCCAGCCTCGCTGCGCCGCAGTTCATGGCGCCCCCGTACGCCCCTGGGGGCACGGGGCACCCCGCATGCAACACCACTTCCGCCGTGGGTATGCTGCCGGACGCCACCGCTGACCCAATAAGCATGCCCCAAAGCAGATGCCGCCGTTTATGGCTCTTGGCGCCCGACCAACCCTGCAGCAGAAAGCGAAGTGTGTCCACTTGACCATGACGCGCAGCATGGCATGCCGTCCACAAGCCGCCTAGAGGCACCCCCTGAGCCTGCAGCCACTGCAGCTTGGTGACGCTGCCACTGGCCGCCGCGGCCATGCCAGCGTCAAATGTGAAGGCGGAAGGGGCCAGACAGCCCTCCTGCTCCGCCAGCCAGCCACACACGCCCAAGGGTGCATGCCGCAGCGCAGCCATCAACGTCCGGGGAGTGGCGAGCCCGGGGCAGCCCTGCTCAGCCAGCCACTGCAACCGGCCGAGGTCCCCCGATCCAGCCGCTGCCTCCGCTACAGCAGGCATCAGCCTGCAGCTGCCTGCACCTTCCCGCAGCACCCACTCCACCTTTGCCACAGCGTCCGGGGTGGCCGACCCGGCGGCCGCCTCCAATACCTCGTTGTTGAGGGACAGGTCCGGGGAGACCTCCACAAGGAGCCGCCAGGCGGACTGCAGTGCAGCCAGGTCGCAGTGTGCTGCTGCAGCCGCCAGCATGCGCTGCGGGTGCAGCAGCGCGCGGCAGTGTTGCAGCAGCCACGGCAGCAGGTGGGGGTGGCCCGACCGGAGGGCGGCCGTGCCAGGGTCCGGCCGGGACTTGCCTTCGTACTGCTGGACGTAGAAACCTGGGATCTGGGGTAGCTGCAGGAGCTCTGGGAAGAGGCTGGGATGAAGCAGCTGCCAGGCGAGGGCCAGATTGGTGACGCAGCCGCTGCTGGCTGCGGTGGACAGGAGCCACAGCTTGCGGCGGAAGGACAGCTGCCGGATGGCTTGTTGAGCAGCGAGCGGGGGGCTGCTGGCAGCGTGGGGTGGCAGCGGCTGGGAGAAGAGGACTGTGCAGTGGTGTGGGAGGTGGAGGTGCTGTGCGGCGTCCTTGCATGCCAGGCGGCCGGAGAGGGCTACCTCGTTCGGGGGCAGCAGCTGCAGCACGCGGACGAACAGATCGTGGGGGAGCTGCCGGTGCGGGGGCCCGCCTGCCTCCTCGTCGTCGCGAGGTTTGTCCATGTGTGGGCAGACTCCACGTGTGGCAAGTACGCAGTGAAATGCCACGGGCAAGAGCCGGGCCCAACCACTAACGTATGGCGGGGGAGGGCAGCAGCTGGGCCACTGCGCACTGGATTGCTTTCAGTTATCGCGCGCGCATACTACTAGGACGCCTAAAGCCGCTATGGCCTCTAACAATCTCTTTGTATGGTTGACGTTGTTGGAATGAAAAGCGGGGGCAACGCCGAAGGTCGATTTGCTCCTTGCTGCCGCGAACACGCTGGTTTGGGCACGAGAACCTGCTGGCTGGACCTTCTGACTATGGAGTGACTGTTTTCACCGAGGCGGAGTCTCTTGGTGTTACTGGGATTGTCTGCAGCGGCCTAACTGCCAACTCCGTCCTCCTGTGGCAACCGTCACAGCGATGGGTGTGCCCCGCACCAACATGGCTCCTGCCACCTGCAGGTCAGTCAGGACGAAGCTCGCCTTGTGTAAAGGATAACACTCTACCGAAACCTTCTCCACCGTAGGCCATGTGAGCGAGGTGTTGAAGTGCCTCTGGGGTGACGGTATGTCAGTGAGGCAGGGAAACAACTTCTTGGTGGCTCGGTGGCAGTTCACAGGTGGATGGTACGGTACATTTGTACCCACGCGCCACGCCCCACGTGGAGGCTGACATCCACTGAGAGTCCACGCCCTTTGCCCCTGCTGCTGACTTGTGCAAGCAGCGCTTCGATACCATGCACAACGTTGGGCTGCAAGAGGTAGCTCCCCTTGGTGCTGCACAAGTCACACGTCACATCGGGAACAGCCACCGGGACAAGGACCACAGGTGAAACGAGTTACGAAAGGGTGTCATGCACTACAGGGCCATTGCATCCTGTTATGGACGCTATACTTCTTTCCCTTCGGCGAATACGCCTCGACACGTGCCTTGCATGCGCGTTTGCGTCCCATGAGTCAATGCACCTTCGTAGCCCTTGCAACATGCCCGCTTGAAACGCATCCTTTTTCATTAACGCCACATAGTCCTAGTACAGTTCAGTTGTGCTGTATCGATGAAATAACTAAACGCGACACGATTGACCACACAAGAGCGTCATTCTGTTTAGGCCTCCCGACACGGCCAAGGCATTCTTGTAGCTGTGTTTGCCCCTCACTGAGCCCCTTGCGCTAGGAGAACTGTGCAGCGACGCCGTTCAGCGCGCTTACGGAACCTCGGCTCGCAACGATCTTTGTGGAGCCCTAGCGTCCGTTGCCAACATGGGATTCCGCCTCATCTACTGTTTACGCATGCCATGTGACTGCATCGACAAGTACTGGCGCGAGATGGTGGAAGATGATGTAGTAGGACCCACACGCTTCCGTCGTTGGACATGACCCGTCGGTCCGAGGCCGATACAAATTTGTCATACAATAGCAGCAAATCCATAGCAGCAATCACAATAAAGTAAAAATACATTGAAAAGCCTTATTTGCGCCCAATGAGGGGCTCGAACCCTCGACCACAGGATTAAGAGTCCTGCGCTCTACCGACTGAGCTAACCGGGCGGATTATCGCTCTCTTTGATGCCAACATTGTTGTTGTAAGTATTGTTGATGGTTCCGGAGCTCTTGGCGCGTGCGGCCGCGCAGGCGGAGCATGTCGGCAGGCCTGGGCCGGTACCAGAGGCCGCGATCAGCGTAAGTAGTGCTAAGAAGAGAGTTTTGCCTTTTGGGCTTTGGGTGGAGGTAGGGCGCTCGCCCGCGGGTGTAATTCCCTGCCGGTTGTGGCTTGCCAGGCACGTGTGCCGGCCTGGGACGCTCCGGTGATCCCAGGTGTTGATGCATGCGTGGTTTGTCGTTCAGGATAGTATCCACACCGGTTCACAGTCGAGGGTATGACCTCTTTACTCTCCGTGTCCTGCAGGCTGTGGCGGCTTCAGGGCGCAGGCCATTGGTTTTCGCCTGGCGGAGCGAGGCAGCATCAGGGATGGGACAACCCTGCTAGCATTTCAGGTGGATGAAGGGCGTCGGGCAGGCCAGCTTGCCGTACCTCCCGGAGCTGGCAAGGCAATGCCTTAGGGGAGTTAGGAGGCTAACAGGAGGGGACACAGGGTAGCGATCTAGTGCGCGGCATGAAGGCTCCACACAGCGGAAGGGGTCCACTGTAACAAAGTGGAGGTGAGGCTCGGTACACGGTGTAATGGCACCCCTGTGAAGAACCCAACCCAGCCCAAACCATGATCGTCGGCGTGCCGTGAATCGGCAGTGCATGGAGCCAATGTGCGCATCAATGCGCACAACGGGCTATGGGCTCACAACCCAATCCATGCCACTCCTTCCGCTCTCGCGCTTTTCATGTCACTCCCCGCTGTGTATCGTGCATCCTCACAAACTCTGTACACACGTGTCTGTCCTTCTAACTCCTGCGCTCCTGTGGGGAGAGGTAGGGCGCAACATCGTAGGCGCAGCCATGCTGAGCTCTGATGATGTTGGTGAATGAGCGGTGCACGGAGCCAGGGATGTCCGCCCAGCAGACGTGGTGAAGCGCATGCTGGCGGGAGAGGAGCAGGGGCCTGTGCAGCAGGACGAGGAGGGTGACGCTGTAGGGCACGGGGCGGCGGCAGCTGCAGGCTTGGCGGGGATTGGTACGGCAGCATTGGATGCAGAGTGGACGGCAGGCGCAACAGCGTGGAACCAGGACCGACGGCGCAGGCGCCACCCAGCGACACTGACCGCGGCGGTGCAGCCAGGCAGGGCATGCGGGGCGGCGGGCATGAAAGGGATGGCGAGCAAGGCTATGGCGTGACGGCGCCAGTGGAAGCGGGGCTGAAGGGGGCGGCGTTGGCGGGCGAACATACGGTACCGGTACCAGCGGAGGGTTGCGAGGGAGACTGCTGGTGGCAATGGAGCAGCAGGTGTGAAGCGTGCAGCACCCTGCAAGCAGTAATGACTGAACGCGAGGTTAAATTGAAGTATAGACTGCTACCGACAGTGGTATAGGCAGCAACTGACAAGACATAATGGCGGACTGCATGCCTCCAGCCCGCCAACGCAACAGTGTTTTGCTTACCTGTAAATAGCTGTGCTGTGAGAGGTGTGCTGTGAGAGGTGTGCTGTGCTGTGAGAGGCCTACAGGAGCAGCCAGGAGCAGGGCGGAGAGGGGCAGGCACCGACGGAGCGGGACGCACTGCTGGTGCTCCTCTCACGTCTGGGCTGGCAGGTGCCGGGGATGGGCAGGTTGGGCAGGACGGGAGTTAGGCGCCTGACTGTTAGGCTGGCGACAGTGCTTCAGCTGACGGAGGCTGCAGCAGCCAGGAGCGAGC
>VFQN01005673.1_pt1 | contig 15013 bp, 24 predicted proteins | sample 3512371 | NCBI WGS metagenome assembly VFQN01 (sample SAMN10412370, study PRJNA504923) | tailings metagenome | isolation source: Replicate 2 from Balatoc abandoned mine | place: Philippines: Itogon, Benguet | collected 2017-08-28
CCTGGATTGTCGTCGTACGGCTGCCGCACAGCAGTGTCGGGGGTGCGCGCGACCGCCTTGAGCCACGGATGTTGGGACCGGTGGGCCTTTCGCGGGGGTGTTTGAGCGCAGCGGAGGCTTTCAGCACCAGCACGGCAGCAGTGTGCTGCCAGGGCCGCGAGCTCGGTGTTCAGTACTGATCACCATCTCTTGCAACCGCACGTTTCCTCCTTGTGTCCGTTAGGACAAACCGTGGGGCCCGTACCTTCTTTCCATATATGAGAGGCGTCATGGAGTCCACCGTCTCCAGGGCCGGCTGCTCCATCTCCCGCGTCTGGGGGAAGGAGGGTGGGGGGCGGCGCAGAGGTAGGGAACATGGCAGCGAGTGGCAGAGGAAGGGGCGGGAAGGAAAGCGGGTATCTGTGCACGAGCGGCATGCAGCACTGCTGGTATTGCTCTGCGGGGCCCAAGCATGCGCGGTACGTACGCACGGGGGAGTGCTGCCAGTCCCAGCGCATTTTGCTCGCGGCCCCTGGGTTATCAGTGGTCCGCTGTCTGACGGTGCTTGTGGGTGCTGGTGGGTTGTCGCTTGGGAGGAGAAGTGGAGAACCCCACACTGCATGTGCTGCCACTAGATGCAACGCTGCGGATACGACTCTTTGCTTCATGCGCATAAGATCAGGTCGACAGCGTACGCGAGTGGGTACATTCAGCTTGTGCAGCGGCACAGGGCAAGCAGCTGCGGCGCAACTGGGTGCGCGGAGGCCCCCTACCACAGGGGAGGTCTTCGATGACAAGCTGAAGAGCCGATCCTCGGGCTTGAAGTTTCTGCTCTTCTTTCTTAGTATGTCTTTGGAGTTAAGGAAGCCGTCGAAACCCTGCACAGGATAGTCCAAAAAACCATTTACCATACGGCCCTTGATTACTGCGACGCGGAGATTAATAGTTGCAATTTGTTACCTTCAACACGGTTCCGCATTGGCTGTACTCCGCTGTCAAGTACGCGTGTTCCATTTCGGATACCTGCACACGGACCGTCGTCGCAATGGCCTTACGCTCTTTTATGCCTTATTCTGCTGTTAGTGCACCCTGTAAAATCGAGTTGTACCTGTCGCTCTATCTTGACAAGGTCATTTTCAAGCGCGCTCTTCGCTGCTGCGTACTCATCTAGCAGTGTCATAGTGTAGCATGTATGTGATCAAAAAGCGATATGTAGGCAGCGAGTCGTCCACCTACCTCCTGATTGTTTGTCAGCTGGACAAGCCTGACCCAGGGGACCACCCACAAGCTGGGGTGGGGTAGGGGTGGGGAAGGTACGTCAGGTGCAGAATGAAGGCCGCGCGGGTGTTGATGGGTGTATTGTAGCTCTTTTATGAGACCCTTGCACTGTATATGACTGTATGCTGTCCATGGGGTTCAAGTCCCCGGTGAGTCACACCGTTAAGTCTGGTTTAGTGGGCAGGTTAAGTCTTATTACATCCGTATGCTTGACTCTATGACGTGGCAGGGGAGCCCACGCTTTGCGGGGCACTGCTGGGCGCTAGCAAAGTTCATGGGGATGCTCATGCACAAGTTGCTACAAGCACCACATCAGGGGATCGCCTGCACCTTCCTCTTCACATGTCTGCACCACAGACGCAGGCGACGTAGGCGACACAGGCGACCACCTGGAATGTAACACAACTAACATGCCAAGAATACTGCCCATCTCCAGTTCCAGGCAGGCCCAGCAGGCCAGCATAACACTCTAGACCTGCTTTACAGGAGCAGCTGCTGCCTTGGCCCTCCAGCATGGTTGGGGCGTTGGGCGGAACCACTTAGTCCCGGCTCCCGGCGTCCCGGGGTCCAGCATCGGGCGGCACAAATAGCTCCGGGCCAAGGGAGCGTACGTATGCTCTTACACTTTTAATCCCCTCCCACGGACGGTACGAACGGGGGGCCTGTCCCGGCCATTGGGAACACGAGGTTTCCGGCCCCTTCTCGTTGTACGGGCAGGAGCCCTTGGCCGCAACGACGTGCACAGCCCACAAGAACGTGCCTACGTTTTTGGCACCTCAGCCTAATCCCGCCGTATACAGCTCCTCGCGAAGACCATCAAAGACTTACGCATTGGAGACAAGGACCTCCCCCGTGTCGTGGCCCCCGCTTCTTCCAAGAGATCATGGCGAGAGACAAAGTAGCTGCACGGGGGGATTGGCCCCCCCTCTCGGATGCTGCTCAGGCCCCTTCCCCAATGAAACCATATGGGCCATTCACCAACATGTGCCCCGCAAACGCCTCCTGCACAGATCCACCCTCCGCGTTAGGAAGGCAAACAAGGTCAGAAAGGCGTGGTCAGTCCACCGAGTCATCTCCTGGCAGGTGCACCGTGGGTGCACGCACGCGTCGGGCCCCACGCCCCATGACAGCTGTACGGCAAAACCTCCGTCAATCCGGACCTATCGCAAGCAACAGCTGAGCATTGGCATTCCGTCACGCTGCAAATACCCGCACAGCCGCTGGACGCATGCCGTTATGGGCATAGCTGCCCTTGGAATGATCAGTACTGTCCGGAATCGAGGCTACCAACCACCCCCCGAACTACATGACAGCAAATGACTGCTGACACCTGGATATCAGCAGTTCAGAGCCACTGCATTGACCCGCGAAAGTAAACAGCAGGATCACATGTACCGTATGCGCATGGTGACGCGCTGCTTCGAGTAAAGAACGAGCAACCGAACGCCGCATACAAGCAACACGGCAACATGCCATGCCTCCGACAGACCCCTCCCAGCCCAGCGCCCCAATGACGCCCACGCAAGCGAAGGGTGCTGCGCGCATCCCACTTCAGTGGATAAGGTCCACAGGGAAGCCGTCACCGTGCCCCCCCTCCCCCCTTTGGCTGACCGTTTCCGTTTTAGTTACTTTGCCGCTCTGCGGTTACCCCCCCCCCCCCCACCCCCGCCCCCCACCCACCCACCCCACCCACCCACACACCTACACACACACGCCCTTTGCGCCCAAGTTGCACGAACCGTACTAGCAAGCAGCAATTGCATACACACAGCGAACAGCACACAAGTAGCTGTGCCCTACTCAGACAACCTGAACGGGCTCACTTTGCCGCTGCTCGCTTACGGCACCCTTAGTCCACAACATCAGTAACGGCCTCTCATCGTCCTCTGACATGCAGGGCGATGGGCACGACGTGTACGGCTGTGCACACAGCAGTTCTTATTCGCCGAGGGGATTTTTACCAGTTCACGTTAGCTCCAAAGGATATGGCCACATGTGACAATTCAGCAATACAAGCGCATGGGTGCATCGTCCATTCCACGGACCTGCAAGTGTGGCTGTGACGCCCAAGGCAGCAATGACGCCGCTTCACCTGCCAGTTCTACCCAGTCTGCCACATCCGTAGCCTACTCCATCCTGCCACCGTATGCCATGTACCCATATTACCACCCTTGTGCCCACACACGCATCCTACGTTCCTACCACACAAACGCCTACGGCATCCCACCCGCCTTCGTAATACACAAGGCTGCCATGCTGGTCCAGCTCGCCTGTACCCGATTTATTGATACTCTCTGTCTGATGGACATCATCGGTGACGGAAGCGCCACTGGCAACGCAGCAAAGGCAGAGCGTGCCAACTAATCATGGCATGGAAAGAGACAGCTCCGGGAGTACGGCACTCCTGGATGACGAGTTGAGAGTGCGTAAAGCAACAATTTACCCGATTGAGTTCAACCGGCGACAGAGCCACGCACGCCCTGCCGTCGGTCTCGTTCCTGGCACTGCGCGGACGCAAGTGCCTGCATTCATGCTGCTGATACCGCTACTGCTGCTGGTTCTGCTGCTGCTGCACCTGCACCCAGTGGCGGTAGTTCTCCTCGAAGCACGCCACCAGGGGCTGGCCCCCCGGGAACGCCTCGGCGAAGGCGCGCACCAGCGGCAGCGCCACGAAGTCGAAGAACCCCACCTGCAACATCACACAGAAGAACATGCGTGTGTGTGACAAGAGTATACCGGTAGACACAGTGAAACCAGCCCGCCTGCATGTCGTCTCACTGCGTACGCTGTACCACACGTGTACGATAGGCTGGGACCGGGCCCTGTGCCCTACCCACCTGGCTCTTGCTCACGCCCTGCTTGGCGCGGTCGAAGAGCGGGCTGATGGGCAGGCCCAGGGCCCGCTCCTGGTCGCCCTGCCGGAAGAACTCCTCCTCCAGCACGCCAAGCCACCTGCAGTGCACATGCAGCTGTCAGCGAGCAGGTAAACACTGTGGACCTGTTGCTGTGGCACGCACTACTTGTACTCCCCTGCTGTATGCCCTTTGCGCGCGAGTGGCACACGAACCATGACGGTAGGGCGCCTGATGCACGGAGCCCACGCCATGGCCCCCTTGCACTGAGGGGCCAGCTAAAAGGGAAAGACGAAACTAATGATGTGAACCTCTCCCTCTTGACACGTTACGGGCGGAAGCCCAACAGCCAGCCCCACGTCGGCAACGTTTTTGCGGTTCTGCCGATGTCAAGACACAGGCCCAGGCGCATGTGTACTCGTCACGCAGCCCAACCCACATTGCGGCCCCCCCCCCCACCTATTCGCGTTACTGCTTTCTTCTCCCCCCCCCCCCCCCCACACTTTGCGAGCTACGCGTTTTGGGTTGGGAGCCGGGGCCGGGAAACCCAGTGCACGCACGCGCATCTCTCTCAGCCCAGCCTTTGGCCCCACCCACGCTACTTTGCCAATCACCGCTTTTAGACTACGCCGCTGTTGCTACACGGAGCTTACGCGCCGGCCAGCCTGCCGGCGCATGCTGTGGGAGCTGGAGCAGAAGGCGGACCGCGACTACAGTAGGTCTACATCTTTACTATCCGTACCACGACTACCACCCCCTCCTCGCATTACTAGTACTTTGATCCTCTCTCCCCCCCCGCCGGCGCACCTCTGGTGGACCTGCATGGTGCCGGCCAGGTGCCCGATGTCCGCCACCTTGAGGGCCACCTGGAGCATGTGGGAGCAGCATGGTAGGGAGTGGGCAACCGGGCAGGGGGGCATCGCTACCTGTTGCTCAGGGGCTACCCGCCTGGCCTGCTTGCCACAGTCTCGCTGCCGCATGCACGGTACGTGCGTGCTTGGTTGCGTTGACTGCGTGCACCACCGTACGTCACAGGGCGCAACACACCAAGCTGCCTGTAAGGCGCCATGGCTTCACATCTGCAGTACGCCCTGTGCATATGATGTGCGCGGCTGCCGCCGAGGGCAGCGGCCTGCCATCACCCACCTGCAGGCTCAGCAGCCTCTCCGCCTCATCCAAGGGGACCGGCGCACTTGAAAGGGCCAGTAGGGCAACCGAAGCGGTGCTGAGGAGGGCAGCGAGGCGGAACGCGCAGGAGCGTTGCAAGCGCACAGGGCCTACTGGAGCAAGCTTTAAGAGCGGTCCCGTTCACTTTACAAAGCACATACATTACGCAGATACGGAAGCACTTAGTGCAGACATGCACCAGCAGTTGAGGCGATAGCGGCGCGTCCTTGCTGACGAGACAGCACTAACCTGGCTTTGTCCATAGATTTCCGTGATCCCACCACACCGGGTGCAGCCGCTGCCCCCCCTGCGGCTGCGCCCTCCTTGTGGCTTAGCACTGCGCCTAGGGGGACGTCAGCGCCCGCGGTGGTGCCCTCCCTGCCCTGCGCGCTCTGCAGCTGCTGTGCGGAGCCGCGGCGGTGGGCGGTGGCCGTGAACTGCCCCACGATGGAGAAGTGCTGCTTCATGTCCGTGGCCAGCACCATCTCAATGACCTGCACGTCATGTCAACAGCATGAAGGCAGGTGGAGTGGTTGTGCTCAGCGACAAACAGCATATACTGTTCATCCTGATCAGGATGTGACAGGGTAGCCGCGGCGTACTGCTACGGTGCACTGGTGGGGTGTGCAGCCGTGTCAACCATCGGAAGTCCCCTGGCGGTGTGTTGGTGCTTGCTGTTATTAGCAGCATCCGCCATTCAGGCCAGGCCTTCACAATTGTTGCAAGATCTTCTGGATTTTCAAATGAGAACGGCTGCAGCCCTGTCCTCTGATACATGTCAACCAACACAGACTGTAGTTGTAGCATACCCAACCCATCATTCTTTGCGATGGTACTCCAGTGTCGGCGACATGGCAGGCCATTATATGACTTCTGTTGCCAAGACACTTGCCGGACCGCCGACGGCTTGGTCACGCCATGTCTACCGCGTCTACGCGGGTCCTGCATGCGCGCACACCTGCTTCCTGAAGGCCGCCCGCTGCTCCCTGCTCATGCCCTCCGTGATGTCCAGGTCGGGCCGGGCGGCCAGCAGCTCGAAGGCGGAGGCGGCGTGGTGGGACTCCAGGGGCGAGCGGTCGTTGTAGCGCAGCGCCAGCGGGTGCGAGGTGGCCACCAGGAAGTCACCCGTCAGCCCGGGGTGGCCGTGGTCGTGGATGATCTGCAGGGGCGCACAGTCACGGTGCGGTACAGTGCGGTACGGCGCGTCAGCGAGGTACTGAGGTGAGGCCGTCATGACTGGCTTGGGGCTTCTCGTCCTGAGCTTGCCCACGCACGCAAGCCGCCGGAGCGTAGGAGTCCCATTGGGCTCGGAGTGGGTGCATGGAAGGACTCAGCGCATTGTGGGCACACCGCCTTGCTTGCCAATTTGAATGTGGCAGAAGCAGAGCCAGCTGGGTAGTACCGGTATGTCCTGGTGTTATCCAATCATTCGAAGCTCACCGCGGCGAAGTAGGCTGCCAGCAGCCCCAGCGGGTCCACGTAGTGTGTGTCAAGGCGCGCGCCGCGCAGCAGCACGTGCAGGGTGCGCAGCACGTCCGCCGCGTGCACCTGGTTGTGATAGGGGTTGGCGGGGTAGCCGGCCTCCAGCGCGTGCAGCAGCCTAACGAGCAAGCAGCACGGGCGGGGAGGACCCCAGAGGGGAGGGAGCGGTGAGACTCGCTTAGCCACCGTCGTGGATGGTCGTGCAACCCTTACCCTCAAGCACCACGCCAGAGAGGCAGCGCTCTGGGTACCAGCGCGTCGCGCGACTGAAACGCACCCCGAAGTGCAGCATGGCGCCTGTGCATGTGTGAGGTGCCCACGCACCTAACAAGCCTGGCTGGCCGCACGCCGAAGGGCTTGATAAGCCCCTCCCGCTGCAGCAGGAAGAAGCCCATGGCGCTCAGCGCGTGGCCGCCCGTGGCCGCGTCCAGCGCCCACGTGTCGTACCGCAGGCCGTCCACGCGGCCCAGCAGCCGCTCCACCTGCACGGCACACATAGACGCAGGCATTGATGGATAGTAAGAAAGCGGCTCGATGCGGCAACCTTTCAGTGGCCGTGCTGTCAGCTACCAGCCAGCATTAAACATAGCAGGGCCCTTGGCGTGCAGCACAATGCCGGCCCTTGCGCGCAGATGCTCAAAGGGTGTTTGGTCCATGCGTGCACATAGAATGCCGCGCTTCCATGCACCAAGTGATTATAGGGAGTTAAGGGTTATGCTGATGCTCCAGGGGTGCTGCTTTCCACCTGGACACTAGCTACGATTTATAACATCTTGAGTGAAGCATGCAAGCAAGTCTGCAGCGCTTGCAATATGCGCGTGTATGATTTGTTGGCAGTGTGCCCTGTGCAGTGTGTCGTGGTGCCTGCCCTCACTTCCAGTCGCGCCCAAGCCTTGCGTCCTTCAGCTCGTATTGATGTACAATGCAGAGAGCAGCGAGTAAGGATGCCAAGTGTGGCAAGGGGCAGTGCCCAATCCAGAACCCATGCCAAGGCGCGCCCCTCACCTCGTCCAGGAGGGCGGGGGCCGGCGTCACACGGTGCGCGCTGCTGCCGGAGTCCGCGGGCCGTACCTCGGCCCTACCAGCTGCCCGACCCAACACACCCCGGCCCGCAGCCCCCTCCCTGCGCCCCGTGTCTGCGCTCCTCCTGTCGGCTCCCGGAGCGGCTGCGTCGCTGAGACGCTCGACGCCCGCGGTCGCACCAATCGCAATGGCGGCGGCGGAGGCGCTCCGCGCCCGCCGGCACGTGTGTGTCGGTGTACCAGCAGCGACGCCTTTGGCCGGGGGTTGGGATTCTTCGGGCAGGTCGTCCCGCCCTGGCGTCTGCCTCCCCTCCTCCTCCTGCTGCTGCTGCTGCAGTGACGACGGCAGCTGCCCGTAGCTTCCCAGCGACAACGGGCTCGCTGACACGAGCAGCGGGTTGTCCTGTGAGGGGGCCTTGGCGTCCGCCGCGGCCGTCGCACCGCGCAGGAAGGCCGGTGCCGTACCCAGGATCCGGTGCAACATGCGGCCAGGGGAGTGCCTGCCGACATTGGGTGCACTGTCCAGCCGGCCTACGGTGCTGCCCGCGTCCCGGCTTCCCGCCGCTGCCGCCGCCGCGGCCGCCGTGCCGTCCTGCCCCTCCTCTGAAGCGGCACCCGAGGCGCACGAAGCCATCCTAATCCGCAGGCGACTGCCACCGCGGCCGCCGAGCTCGCTGCACATGGTGATGGAGACGCCCGCGACCTGTGCCCCGTGGCTAGAGCGGGGTGAGGCGTCTCGGAGGTTCGGGCTTAGAACCCAGCTTAGCCTGGAGGCGGCAGGTGGCGGTCGATGGATTCGTTGTACGGCAGACGTTGGCGGGCGTAAGGGTACGGCAAGGGCGGCATGTGGCGCGAAGGACGTGCCGTCGGGGGCAGACGCCAGAATGGCATCTGCGCGCGTGCTGGTGCTTGGGCTGGGGCCGGTGGAGCTTAGGTCAGACACGGGGCCGTTGGGCCCGGTGAGTGTCCGCTCACTCAGGGTCCTGTCCGCGAGGGCAGGCAGGCTGTGCAAGGCGGTTGCCTGCACAGTGGACAGGCTGTCGAAGTCCTGGTCGAGCTGCGTGTCTGTTGGCCGCCAGGCGTCGTTGCTGCCCAGGGTAGTGGTGGTGGGGCCCACGGCGGGGCAGAGGACGGCCGCCAGCGCCCCTCGCAGCGTCTCGCAGCGGCTGTCGTCGTCGACCATGTACGGCAGCGGCAAAGGCTCGGGTGGCCCAGTACCCGTATCCCGTGGGGCGGCAATGGCAGTGGGATCCAAGGACTCCGTGGTCAGTGTGGGAGAGAAGTTTTTGGTATCCCCAGCCACTGGCGAGAATCGGCTGTCCACGCCACTTTCGCCACCGCTGCGGCCGCCGCCGCCGCCCTCGCTACGCCGTCCGGGCGGGCGAGGGGTGCCAGGGTCCACGGGGCCTCCCAGCTGCCGCATCAGGGCTCGCATGACGTCCGCCTGTCGTACATCCGTAATGCAACAGTGGAAAAGAAACAATGCGGGACGCTGAGGCCTTATCATCAGGGTCCCAGGCATGAGATGCAAGGCACGTGTTTCCGCGCGGTATCGGTGTGATAGTGTGGGGCCTGTCGCATGCAGCGTAAGCGCCGTGCAAACACCAGTGGCGGTTGTCAGCAACAGCTTTTCTGTGTTATCTGGTACACCTTACGAACACTTAAGTCAGCTGGCTCCATACTGCCGGTACTGCCAGGAAGCTCTATCGCCGGGACTCGGTGGCAAGTGCAGAGACAAGCGTACGTAATACGAGGTGGCCTGGCGCGCAGGTTAGGAAGGGGCCTGCCACGAGCACTCACGTCCAGGTTGGCGTCACGCAGGCGCGCCGCGGTGTCCACGGGCGCGTACCAGGGAGCGCTCTGCAGGGGCAGGGAGGTGGGGCCGGTTGGTGGTGGTAGGTCGGAGGCAGCAACAACAATCTAGCATGGGGATGCGGGGTCCTGGCATGGGGATGCGGGGTTCATATGTGGGAGAAGAGGTCGGTATTGCCTGCGAAGAGTTGCAGCACAGCTCCGTTCACGGTACCTCCGAGGAAACAGCCATGCATCCAGAGCGCAACAATAATATGGGCGCGCACGCTCTGCGCAACACGCCGCCCGGCCCGGGCCCCACCTACGGCGCATACAGCTGCAGCAGCACAATGCGGCTGTGGTCCTGCCACACGCCCAACCCGCAACGCACACCGCCCCCACCTGCATCAGCAGGCTCCTCAGCAGCACCACGTCCCGCAGGTCTGGCGGCTCGCCCGCCAGCAGCGCCGCCAGCAGCCCGTGCAGCAGCTCGGCGGGCGAGTCTGCAATGGAAACAAAGGAAGTTAACACAGTGTGCTTACAATTTGCTACAACCTGCAAATTGCTCCAATTGACTGCGTGCCTTATGGGCAATTCGGTTCAGGACGTCCAGCAGCTCGGTTCAGGAAAGATGAAAGCCCGCCAGGCAAAATGAGGCACTGCGTAGGGCAAATGCCGGCAACGCAAGTCACCGGTAAGTTCCGTCCCGGAGTCCGGTGCCGTGCCAGCGTGACGCACTGCTGCCCCCATTACCCTGCAGTGCCGCGACTGCACCCACCCGTGTAGGCCGGGGGCACGCCCAGCTTCTCCGCCGCGTTGTGCTTGTGCAGCCCGGCAATAACGTGGCGCGGCAGCAGCGCCTCTAGAAGCGCCTTGTGCCGCCGCCTGCAGGTACACACGTGCATGCGTAATGTTCCATCTCTTTATACACCCTTCGGAGCAATGATGATTGTGGGCGGCATCAGGCCTCCCAGCAGCACCTGGTGCTGCCGCCTGCAGCCAGCGCCATGCAGGCGAAAGGAGCAATCAGCATAGCCGTACAGTACTGTCGGCCGTGCGCAGTTGTGCACATGTTCACGGACCACTCGCAACCATGCGGTGGCTCCTTAGTGCTGCAGTTTGTGCTGGCGTGGCTAGCGGAGCCAGGCGTGCGGTGTGACTGGTACTGCATACAACACACCTACCGTGAGACCAGGACGGCGCGCATCAGCACGGCAGCCAGGGCCGAGCACACCACCACGGCCGCAATGGCCCCCGCCCGCCACGACGGGTCCCAGGAGCCAGCCGTGCCCACGTACAGCGTCCACTGCGAGTTGTCGTACGGCACACCGAGGTCGTCGGGCACATGGATTGGATAGGCTGCAGGTATGGCGTGACTCTGGGCAGGGCTCATGTTGTGCATGGGGCAGGGAGGTGGCAGGTGATCCGTGTGGGAGCGCAAAGGCTGCACAACTCAACCCGTCTCAAACAAGTGCGTGCCGTTGTCGAACGGAAAGGCCACACATGCTCGGCCCGGCATGAGCTGCAAGACCGCCCCTAGCACGGTGCACGCTGAAGGTTGCCGAAGGTGCAAACCGCAGCAGCGCCATACGACAGGAGCTCCCAGTCCGGCGCTACGCGGGCTGCAAGTGGCCAGGCATGCCTATGCCGTCGACACGCCATACCACAAGACGCGCAGCGCCGTAGAGAGGTGTTACCTCGATCGTTTCACACCACCGGAACACCGCAAGCGGAACACCTGGAGGAACGGCCCGATGCACAGCCCTTGGGCCCCCCCCCGTATCTGCTCCCACCGACCAGGCCACACACTGGCAGGACCGAAAGCACCCTGCGCAGAACCGGATGCATTCCGTGCCGGCCTACAACCGGCCAACCGTACTTCCACGCATCCTCCCCGCCTGGCCCCCACGCGGTACGACCCCACCTCCGCCCCCGGGAGCACCACAGGCGCTTGCACCGGGTACCTCGGCTGCCGTACGGTTGCCGCCACCCTGACCCCGTTGGCTGCCTCCAGGCGGTACAGGTAGCCCAGGTCGGACAGGGCGCCCAGGGCGGAGCCGGACAGGTAGCCGGGCGTGCCGGGGGGCAGGACCGAGCCGATGGGGGGCAGGCCCACCAAGCCTGACACGAAGCCTGAGTCGGCAGATGCGGGAAGGGGCATGGGGGCGGTCGCAGGGGCACGGCGAAGGGCAGGGCGGGCTGCGTGGCGGAGACAACAGGGCAGCGTGGTGCAGCAGATGGCAGCGTGCGCTGCGAGGCACGTGTCGGTAGCAAGGCCACGCGCAGTGTTGCAGGCAACCCCACATGTGGGACCCGAGCGTGGGCGCGTAATGGAGGGGCCGCCCTGCACTTCGCTCTTCCGGGGTACGCTCACCCCAAAACTTCTTCCCGGTGCTGTTGTTGTAGGCGCACAGTGCGCCGCACGACGCCGCGGCCTGGCTTGGCTGGCCGAAGGTGTCGTTCGGGCCGCTGGCGGGCGCGAAGATGGCCTTGCGCACCAGCACCACGTGGCGCGGCAGGCCGGGAACACCCCCTAAGTCAAGCGGGCCGTCGGTCGCGCTGGTGCCCTCGGTCAGGGCCCGGCGCAGAATGGATGGCATGCTATTGTTGGGCGCCAACTCCAACAGGTCCACTCCCTGGCCCAGGTTGGCGAACTGGGTGGGATGGACGAACCGGATGACGCCCGCAGGGGCCAGGGTGAGCACGGTCATGGAGGGCACCTGCAGGCACGGGTAGGGTCCGGAGGCGGGGAGGCGCGCGTGTGCGGTCAACAAACATGTTTCCGAGGGAGGAACACTGACCTCCGTTTATACCCTACGAATGTGGGCTCTATACCGCACCTCGTGCCACCCTCATCATGCTCAGCTGTGGTTAAATGTTGCTGTTGCGTGCGTTGGCTATGGGCTGGGTAACGACAAGAGAGGCTCCCTGCATCGGGGATGCGGCGAACCGCGCCGCTGTCATGGGCTGATTCTTTGCATCGGGGCTTTAAGCAGCAATCTTGTGCTCCAAGGTCCAGCCTCTCTCAGTAGAGGAATGTCGGCGGTGTGAGGTCTCGACCTCCGTGCACCCAGTCTCTCTTCGTCACCTTCTAACACCCTACCAGCGTTAGCTGCCTTGCAGAGGAGCACGTCTGCTCAACTCACCGAACGCAGTAAGGCTGAAGCGGTCATCTCCCAGTGCTCCTGCACCTGCCGATAGCTGGGGTCCTGCTGCACAATTGCATCAAAGGCCTCGATGGGGGATATCGCGCTGAGCAGCTGGGCGGCGTACTGCACGCAGGCGTGACGAGCGACGCTGCGGGCCTGGTCCTGCGGAGGGGCAGCAGCAAGGGACAGGGAACTAGCATATGTGCACGAAAGGCTAGCAGTGTGCCGCTTTTCTGTGGCCTGGGCGCTTGAAGTTTCCGACTAGTGACCACCAAGTGGGGGCTGTCGGTGCACGTCCAGGACGCATGTTGTTTACTGTGTGTCAGGTGGAAGCAGCAGGGCAGTCAGGGAAAATGGTACCGAGAAGGATAAGCAGGTCATGGGCTGGAGCAACCGGGGAAGGTCAGGCAGGAGGCAGGGCTGCTGGTTTGGGCGCTACCAGGGCAACCGTCTTACTGAACAACACTTGCCTGCTGGTGTTCCGCATCACGAGCAGCCGCGAAGCATACCAGCCATACGCCCAACGTGGTCAGAATGCAGAAAAGTAGAAGGGGTATAATGATGACCCCTGGTGAAGAGCGCGCCAGTGAGAGGATGGACTGTGCGGCATCGGGGCGGGACGGGGACACGGTTAGGAAAGGTTGGAAGTTGCCTTCAGGAAATGCGTTAAATGCATCTTCGACACCGCCAGCTGACCTGTGCGTCAGACTTCGTTCTGTCTCTCCGCGCTGCGAAGCCCCCCCAGAAACGCGAGCAGAAACCCGAAGGGAAGGGCCTCTTGCTACTCATTTGCCACCTTCCTTGCACAACGAATCACATCATATGCATTTGCCAGGAAACCGGGGCGGTAGGTGACGCGGCGAGGCAGCTCGGGGCGCTGGAAATTTGCTTACACACAAGCAAGTTGTTTCTATATATGTAAAGTCAGCTCTTTGTTACAAGCTATTGTTGAGGTCGAGCTCGTATGTTGTTGCGTATTTGGGACAGTCATGTATCTGGGTTATCAGTGCCGCCCGGCATGTGCCGTTCGCGGAGGTTTGCAGCGCAGGGCAAGTGCAGAAGGTTGAGCGCGATGGCCTCTATTATAGTAATAATGCAGAACAAATTGCGGCAGGTTAAGGGACAGTCATCCCCGTACAGCCGGGCAGAGCTCCAAATGTTGCCAACTTGTCATGGCGGTCCAAATAAACAGGCTGCACACGACCTGAGCTACAAAAAACAAATATCGCATGGCATAAAGGCAGCTGCATAAGCTCTTTGTCAGCTGGTAAATCGCCATACGAGCTGTACATGGCGCGGCGCGGCGCTTACCTAAGTCTACCTGCCTTCCCGAGAGCCCTAGTCGGCTGACACGCGGCACATTGCAGTTTGGTGCTCAACTTGCATGGATTAGTTGAAACTATGCGGCACGGGGTCAGTCTGGCCTCTGATGCATAGCAAGGCCTTGGCCCCTATGACCCAGCCTGCAGGCGTGGCGTGCTGCAGGGTCTAGCTGTCGGGCACAGGGGCCCCTGGTCGGGCACCTGCGGACAGCCACGCGGGTAGCCGGGTACCACTCCGGCTCAAATTGTGCAGGTTGTTCCATCCATGTCCACGAAGGGACATGCGGCCAGCTTGCCCTGGATTCTCACGTGGGCCAGCGCAGTCGATGATGCGACAATGTGGACTCATACCGGTAGTGTACCGGTACCAGTGTGGGCAGCGGTGGACAACTGGAACTAGGGTACTAAACACGGCTTCCCCAGGTTACAGTAGTGTGTAAGCCCCACCCTGCAGTCGCTGCAGACCCTGTTGGGGCCTTAAAGAGGCTTGAGGGAACAGCTGCCAGGATGGCAAGCAATGTGCCGTGGACTCACCGGGAGGCCTTCAGTGGCCCTTTTGTGGCCTACGGTACGTGACTTGACACACCCAGTAGGGATGTGGTTGCACCAGGGGAGATCCCCTGGGTTGCACCAGCTGGGCTGGTATCTTCCGCTGGACTGCTTCCGTAGACCTAATAAAACTCGAACAAACCAAACGCCCCAAGATCGCAGTACGCTGTACGCATGTTAAGAACCCGAATAATACACCGTGATTACGCCGAACTTTGTCGTCAGTACTGAAGCCTGCCGGGCGGCTAGGCCCGCATACCCCCCACACCTCACAATGTGCGCGCTGTTACCCAGCCACGCTGCCCTGCAAAGTTGTATGTGTATGTATGGATTTACAGTTTTGGTCCCCTTCCAGGGCTCAGCCCCGTCCCACTCGGGAGACAGAGCTGATCCCGGCAATCAAGGACACGGGGTTTCCCACC
>VFQN01005674.1_pt1 | contig 15013 bp, 19 predicted proteins | sample 3512371 | NCBI WGS metagenome assembly VFQN01 (sample SAMN10412370, study PRJNA504923) | tailings metagenome | isolation source: Replicate 2 from Balatoc abandoned mine | place: Philippines: Itogon, Benguet | collected 2017-08-28
GAAATCTCGGTCTTGCCGACGCCCGTCGGCCCGATCATCAGGATGTTCTTCGGCATCACCTCGTCGCGCAGGTCCGGCTCCAGCTGGTGGCGGCGCCAGCGGTTGCGGAGCGCGATGGCGACAGCGCGCTTGGCGTCATGCTGGCCGATAATGTAGCGGTCGAGTTCGGAAACGATCTCGCGGGGGGAAAAGTTAGACATCAGCTTTCCGTTTCTAGCAACGGTCCCGGGCCATCATCAGCGCCGGTCCGTCCTCAGTCATGCGTTGATCGAAAGCATGGAATCCGGCCTTTTCATAGGCCCGGATGGCATGCGCATTGTCGGGATGCGGATCGAGCACGACCCGTTCCATCCCCTCGGCGAAAACCCTTTGCACAAAGGCTTCGATCATCGCCGGCCCGTGGCCGATACCGACCATGTCGGCAGGGCCGATGAACTGGTCGATGCCGACGGTGCGTTCGGGCCGGTCGCCGAAGGACAGATCGTCCGCCGCGATCCGGTAACATTGCAGATAGGCAAATTCCTTTCCATCATGGAGCACGATGAAGGACTCCATCGACGGCTCGTCGAAATCCGCCTTGATGCCGGCGACTTCGTCCGCCGGTTCGCCCCACCAGCGCCGGACATGCGGCACGTTCAGCCACCGTTCCAGCATCGGCAGGTCGGCGTCCGTCACCGGCCGGAAGGCGTAGGCCCTATCGGTCGGCATCCAGCGTCTCGACCACGAAATTGTGGTTGGTGTAGACGCAGATGTCGCCGGCGATCTGCATGGCGCGCCGCGCGATCTCTTCCGCCGACTTGTCCGTATCCATCAGCGCGCGGGCCGCGGCATAGGCATAGTTGCCGCCCGAGCCGATCGCCATGGTGCCGTGTTCCGGCTCCAGCACGTCGCCATTGCCGGTCAGCGCCAGCGTGACGGACTTGTCGGCGACCAGCATCATCGCCTCGAGACGGCGCAGATAGCGGTCGGTGCGCCAGTCCTTGGCAAGCTCGACGGCCGCGCGCATCAACTGGTCGGGATATTGCTCGAGCTTGGCTTCGAGCCGTTCGAGCAGCGTGAAGGCGTCCGCCGTGGCGCCGGCAAAACCGGCAATGACATCGCCCTTGGCAAGGCGGCGCACCTTGCGCGCATTGCTTTTCATCACGGTCTGGCCAAGGCTCACCTGGCCATCGCCCGCCATCACCACCTTGCCGTCCTTGCGGACGGTGATGATCGTCGTGGCATGCATGGAAGCGTAGGGATTGTGTTCACTCATGAATAGACCTCTGGGGCCCGGAGACCGGGCGGGTACCGCCAGCGAGACGGCTTCGTTACGTCCTATGTAAGCGGCGTTTCGGCAATTGCAAACGCCGGCGGCCTCCTTGGCACCCCTCCGCCGCCAGGCCGCTGCGCGACCCCTTACGGCACCGCCGCGGGTCTGCGTCTCACTGCAAAATAAACCTTGCTTTCCCCGTGCGATGAGCAGGTTATGGTCTCCCGTCAACAAAAGGGGTTACGGCAATGGCCAAAGGACAGGTTCGCAGCAACAAGGAAACGCGCAAACCCAAGAAGGACAAGGTGGCAGCCAAAGCCGCACCCACTCTGGGCTCGCAGGTGAAGAACAGCGAGAGCGCAACGAAGAAGAAGTGAGGGGGCGGCGGGCGATGCCGGCATGCTTGCATCGCTCTCCCCAACCCGCACGCCCCTCCTACCCCCCCCTCCTCCGTCATCCTCGGGCTTGACCCGAAGATCCACTCCTCACGGCACACCGGAGGATGTGACATGGATCCTCGGGTCAAGCCCGAGGATGACGGAGGGTGTGGCAACGGCTTCCCAATGTGGCGACGTGCCTGATCACGCCGGCGTCGATCCCCACTTCTGCCCTTTTTTACACCCCGATTTTCCCCGTCTCCAAAACCCGTCCTATCCTGAACGTCCTTTCGCCGCCGGACGGATCGCGTAACGTGTCGATGCGGGCGGGAGGAGGCGCTTTCGATGTCCGCCGAAACGTACGGCGGGGGCGAAAGAGGCGTGGAGCGCCACGGTGCCTCGTAGCCTTTCCCGTTCTCAGGGATCAGGCCAGCGGGTGAGCGCCGTGTGCGGAGCTTCCCCCTTCCCCGGGTCGCGGGGTCGGTTTGGGTCCGCCATGCAAGCAGGATGGTGGCGCATGCCCCCGAAAAGTGCGGAACGCGGTTTTCGGACAAGGCCTATACGCCAACACACTGCGCAGCGAAGCCTGCCATGCCTGAAGGAGGATGAGACCACCTCCGAAGAACGCCTTGGGCCGCGCGAAAGCGAAGCCATCCATATACCCCTTCCAGAGGCAACGCTTTCGCGCGGTTCTCCGGACCGGACTGGTTTCAAACCCCGATGGGCGACCTGCGGGCCGTTTCCCCCTGCACCGAAAACCTGCGAAACACTGGCCTTTTCCCAAGAGCCCTGTTAAGGAGCGGCGACACTCTACCGGAGACCGCAATGAGCCGCACCGCCAGCGTTTCGCGCAAGACGAACGAGACCTCCGTCGCCGTCACCGTCAATATCGACGGCACCGGCACGTCGACCATTTCGACGGGCGTCGGTTTCTTCGATCATATGCTCGACCAGCTCGCGCGCCATTCGCTCATCGACATGGACATCAAGACCGAAGGGGACCTGCATGTCGACGACCACCACACGGTCGAAGACACCGGCATCGCTATCGGTCAGGCCATCGCCAAGGCGCTCGGCGACCGCCGCGGCATCACGCGCTACGCCTCGCTCGATCTCGCCATGGACGAGACGATGACCCGCGCTGCCGTCGATGTTTCCGGCCGCCCGTTCCTCGTCTGGAACGTCACCTTCTCCGCCCCGAAGATCGGCACCTTCGACACCGAGCTGGTGCGCGAGTTCTTCAACGCGCTCGCCCAGCACGCCGGCATCACGCTGCATATCCAGAACATCTACGGCGCGAACAACCATCATATCTCGGAGACGTGCTTCAAGGCCGTCGCGCGTGTGCTGCGCACCGCGACCGAGATCGATCCCCGCCAGGCGGGCCGCGTTCCCTCGACGAAGGGTTCGCTGGCCTGAGCAAGGCACAAGATGGAGGCCTGTCGATATGGCCACGTTCCTCTTTCTGATACCGCCGGGTGCAAAATCCCAGGATGAGAACGCCCGGATCATCCGTGATCGTTTTTCGTGGATCGCGTTCTTCGTACCGTTCCTCTGGCTGCTGTGGCATCGCGCGTGGCTGGCCGCAGCCCTTGTTTTCGCGCTCGCCGCGCTGGGCTCCTCCATTTCCGAGCATCCGGTCTTCGGCCTTGCCGGCCTCGGCATCTGCCTTGCGACCAATCTTCTCGTCGCGCTTGAAGGCCCCACGATGATCGTCGCCGGCCTGCGCCGGGCGGGCTGGACGGTGGACGCGGCCATAACGGCGGACGACCGTGCAACGGCGGAAGAGATTTACTACATGGACATCAGGACCGGCGAACCGGAGACGCGTCACACCGTTTCCCTGCCGGCAGCCGAAACCTCCCCGCGCCGGCACGCTCCCATGCTCGGCCTCGTCGGTTTCAAGGAAGGACGCTGAGATGCGCGTTGCAATCATCGACTACGGCTCGGGCAACCTGCGCTCGGCCACCAAAGCCTTCGAGCGCGCCGCGCGCGAAGCCGGCATCGATGCCGAAATCGACCTGACGGACAAGGCCGAGCGCGTCGCCAGCGCGGATCGCATCGTGCTGCCCGGCGTCGGCGCCTATGCCGATTGCCGCCGCGGCCTTGATGCCGTGCCCGGCATGGTCGAGGCACTGCGCGAGACCGTCGAGGCGAAGGCCCGTCCCTTCCTCGGCATCTGCGTCGGCATGCAGCTCATGTCCTCGCGCGGCCTGGAAAAGACCACCACCGAAGGCCTCGGCTGGATCAGGGGCGATGTCATCAGGATGACGCCCGACGATCCGGAGCTGAAAATTCCGCAGATCGGCTGGAACACGCTCAACCGCCGCTACGCGCATCCGCTCTTCGAGGGCATTCCGGAGACGCTGCACGCCTATTTCGTGCACTCCTACCACCTCGCCGCCGAAAACCCCGACGACGTGGTCGCGACCGTCGGCTATGGCGGCCCGATGACCGCCTTCGTCGCCGACGGCAACAAGGCCGGCGCGCAGTTCCATCCGGAAAAGAGCCAGTCGCTCGGCCTCGCCCTCATCACCAATTTCCTGCGCTGGAAGCCGTAACATGATCCTCTTTCCCGCCATCGACCTAAAAGACGGCCAGTGCGTTCGCCTCAAGCTCGGCGACATGGACCAGGCCACCGTCTACAATCCCGACCCGGCCGCCCAGGCGAAAGCTTTTGAAGACCAGGGTTTTGAATGGCTGCACGTCGTCGACCTCAACGGCGCCTTCGCCGGGGAGAGCGTCAACGGTGCTGCCGTCGACGCCATTCTCAAGGCGACGAAGAATCCGGTGCAGCTCGGCGGTGGCATCCGCACGCTGGATCATATCGAAAGCTGGCTGGCGCGCGGCCTCTCCCGCGTCATCCTCGGCACCGTTGCCGTGCGGGATCCGGCGCTGGTCATCGAGGCCTGCCAGAAATTTCCGGGCAAGGTCGCTGTCGGCATCGACGCCAAGGGCGGCAAGGTCGCCGTCGAGGGCTGGGCGGAAGCCTCCGAACTCGGCGTGATCGAGCTTGCCAAAAAATTCGAAGGCGCCGGCGTTGCCGCGATCATCTACACGGACATCGACCGCGACGGTATTCTGGCCGGCATCAACTGGGCCTCGACGCTGGAGCTTGCCGACGCCGTCTCCATTCCCGTCATCGCCTCCGGCGGCCTTGCCTCGATGGACGACATCCGCCGCCTCGTCGCGCCGGATGCCCGCAAGCTGGAGGGCGCGATTTCCGGCCGGGCGCTCTACGACGGGCGGATCGATCCCGCCGAGGCTCTGGCCATGATACGAGGAGAAGCCGCATGACCCTCAAGGCCCGCGTCATTCCCTGCCTCGACGTGAAGGACGGCCGCGTCGTCAAGGGCGTCAGCTTCGTCAACCTCATCGATGCCGGCGACCCCGTGGAATCGGCGAAAGCCTATGATGCGGCCGGTGCCGACGAACTCTGCTTCCTCGACATTACCGCTTCCTCGGACAACCGCGACACGATCTTCGACGTCGTGGCGCGCACGGCCGACCATTGTTTCATGCCGCTCACCGTCGGCGGCGGCGTGCGCGCGGTGGCGGATATCCGCAAGCTGCTGCTTGCCGGCGCCGACAAGGTCTCGATCAACTCGGCCGCCGTCGCCAATCCGGATTTCGTGGCGGAAGCGGCCGACAAATTCGGCAACCAGTGCATCGTCGTCTCGATCGATTCGAAGAAGGTTTCGCAGGACGGCGAGGAAGACCGCTGGGAAATCTTCACCCATGGCGGCCGCAAGCCGACCGGCATCGACGCCGTCGCCTTCGCCGAAAAGATGGTGGAACGCGGCGCGGGCGAGCTGCTTCTGACCTCCATGGACCGCGACGGCCAGAAGGGCGGCTATGACATCGCCCTGACCCGCACCATCGCCGACCGCGTCTCCGTGCCGGTCATCGCCTCGGGCGGCGTCGGCACGCTCGACCATCTCGTCGAGGGCGTGCGCGACGGCCATGCGACGGCGGTGCTGGCGGCCTCCATCTTCCACTTCGGCACCTATACGGTGGGCGAAGCGAAACGCTACATGGCCGAGCATGGCATTGCCATGCGGCTCGACTGAGGAGAGAGCGATGAGCGACTTTTCCCTTGCCGATCTCGAACGCATCGTCGACGCCCGCGCCAAGGCCGATCCGTCGGAATCCTGGACGGCCAAGCTCGTGGCCGCCGGGCAGCAAAAGGCGGCAAAGAAGCTCGGAGAAGAGGCGATCGAGACGGTTATCGCGGCGATTGAGGGCGAAAAGGCCGCTTTAACGAGCGAAACGGCCGATTTGCTCTATCATCTGATCGTCGTATTGAAAATCGGCGGCGTCGCGTTACAAGATGTCATGGAGGAGCTGGAGCGGCGGACGAACCAGTCCGGCCTCGTGGAGAAGGCCAGCCGGAAGAGTTGATGATCCAGGCAGTGCGCGACAAGGACCAGGCGGATATTCCGGACGATTTCGGCAATCGCGACTATTCTCCCTACCGCTTTTTTTCGGCAGACGAGTGGGCGCGCTTCCGGGCCGACACGCCGCTGACGCTGACCGCCGACGAGGTGCAGCGCCTGCGCTCGCTGAATGACCCGATCGACCTCGACGAAGTCAGGCGCATCTACCTATCGCTGTCGCGCCTGCTTTCGGCCCATGTCGAATCCTCGCAGATCCTGTTCGAGCAGCGCAAACGCTTCCTCAGCCTCTCGGACGAGGCCAAGACCCCCTATGTCATCGGCATTGCGGGTTCGGTCGCCGTCGGCAAGTCGACCACCGCCCGCATCCTGATGGAGCTGCTGTCCCGCTGGCCTTCCAGCCCCAAGGTCGATCTCGTGACGACCGACGGTTTTCTCTATCCGAACGCGGTGCTCCAGCGCGAAAACCTGATGGAGCGCAAGGGTTTCCCGGAGAGTTACGACATAGGCGCACTGCTGCGCTTTCTCTCGGCCATCAAGGCCGGCAAGAAGGACGTCAAGGCACCGACCTATTCGCACCTCACCTATGACGTGCTGCCCAACGCCTTCCGCACCATCGACCGGCCGGATATCCTGATCTTCGAGGGTATCAACGTGCTCCAGTCACGCAATCTGCCGGCCGACGGCAAGATCGTGCCGATGGTCTCGGATTTCTTCGATTTCTCGATCTATATCGACGCGGAAGAGACGCTGATCCACACCTGGTACGTGGATCGCTTCATGCGCCTTCGGGAAACCGCCTTCCGCAACCCCGATTCCTACTTCCACCGGTACGCGACGATCAGCGAGGACGAGGCGCTGACGATCGCGGAAAATCTCTGGCGCAACATCAACCTGAAGAACCTGCACCAGAACATCCTGCCGACCCGCCCGCGCGCCGATCTCATCCTGCAGAAGGGCGAGAACCACCTCATCGAGACGGTGGCGCTGCGCAAGCTCTGAGCCGGCTATGGATTGACCCGGCGGAGCGTCAGATTGATGCGCCCGGCGTTCTTCAAAAGCGTCGACGTGCCGGGATAGATCCGGTCAACCCCGTGAAAGATCAACCGGCTTTCCCCGCCGAACACGAAAACGTCGCCGCTTGAGAGGCGGAACGACCGTGTCGGATCGCTGCGGGAAACACCGCCGACGCGGAACAGGCACTGGTCGCCAAGCGAAACGGACACGACAGGCGCTGCAAATTCAGCCTCGTCCCGATCCTGGTGCAGGCCCATCTTGGCATCCGGATCATAGAAATTGACGAGGCAGGCCTCCGGCGGCTTTCCGAAGCTGGATACCGCGTTCCACAGGGCGAGAAGAGCCTCGGGAATGGCCGGCCAGGGGCGGCCGGTCTCGGGATGGGTCGGCTGATAACGATAGCCGCCGTCCTTGTCCGTCACCCAGCCGAGCGAGCCGCAATTGGTCATGCGCACGGACATCGGCTTGCCGGTCTTCGGCATGCGCGGCACGAAGAGCGGCGCCTCGGCCACGATCTGCCTGATAGCGGCGACCAGGGCCTCCTGGGCCGAGCGATCAAAATGGTCGGGGAAGTAGCGCAGCCCCGGGGCGAGGCCGCGCTCAGCCATGACACATCTCGCGGTCCGTACGGTTCACGCTTCCGCCAGGTCCGGAATGCGCAGCACCTGGCCGGGATAGATCTTGTCCGGATGGGAGAGCATCGGGCGGTTGGCGTCGAAGATCAAGGTGTGCTTGGCGCCCTTGCCCTTGCCGTAATAGGCCTCTGCGATCTTCCAGAGATTGTCGCCCTTCTTGACCGTGTGAAGGGTCGGGTCATTGGCGGGCGCGGAGACTTTCAGGAGTTCCGTGAGGTCGATTTTTTCGAGTTTCAGGCCGGAATCGGCCGGTGCGACCTTGAGATCGGCGGCCTCGACCTTGGAAATCCCCAGCGTATTGCCCACGGCGATGACGGCCTTTTCGAAGGCCGTCTGGTCGGCCACGACACCCTTCAGCACACATTTGTCACCCTCCACAGAGACTTCGACATTCTGCGTGCCGAGATCGAAGGAATCGAGCTCCTTCTTGACCGCCTCGGCTTCCGGCGCTTCGTCGTCGCCGATGCCGAGCTTCTTGCCGGCGTTCTTGATAAAGCTGAAGAGACCCATGGCTACCTCCCTGGTCTTTTTTGCCTGGTTTTCCGAACTTAAGCAGAGCCCTTCCGCAAAGGAAAGCTCTCGTTTCACTCTCACCGTTAAACGGCCAAGTTGCGGCAATCATTCGCCGCCGGGCTTGGCCCGCATGCGCTTGACGTCCGACCGGCCCGATTTTTCCTTGAGCCGGCGTTCGACCGAACCTTTCGTCGGCTTCGTCTTCTTGCGCACCGGCGGCGGCGGTTCGGCCGCCTTGAGGATCAGCTCCTTCAGCCGCTCGCGCGCATCCTCGCGATTGCGCTCCTGGCTGCGAAAGCGGTTCGCCTCGATCAGCAGCACGCCGTCCTTGGAGACCTTGCGGCCGGCGAGCCGTTCCGCGTTGGCCTTCACCCGGTCGTTCAGCGAGGGCGAGTTGCGCAGGTCGAAGAAGAGCTGCACAGCCGTCGAGACCTTGTTGACGTTCTGCCCGCCCGGGCCGCCGGCCAGCACGAATTGCTCGGTCAGTTCCCAGCCGGCAATCGTGATCGAACTCTTGATGTAGAGGGGCGCGCTTGCCATGGAAATTCCTTTCCCGGCCGTTTTAACCGGCACCGGGCGAAACGGGAAGCTGCCGCCGGAAAGGAAAATACCGACGAAAAACCCGGCCGCAGGGGCCGGGTTTCACGTGAATCATTGCCAAAAAGCCTTATTCGGCGGCAACCTTCAGGCCCGGCGCGGCATCGCGCACGCCGCCATCGACATGGTCCTCGAACTTTTCGAAGTTCGCGATGAACATGTCGACGAGCTTCTGGGCCTGCTTGTCATAGGCAGCGCCATTGGCCCAGGTCGAACGCGGGTCGAGAATCTTCGTGTCGACGCCTGGCACCGAGACGGGAACCTGGAAGCCGAAATTGTCGTCGCGGCGGAACAACGCGTCCTTCAGAGAGCCGTCGAGCGCGCTGGCGAGCAGGGTGCGTGTCGCCTTGATCGGCATGCGACGGCCTTCGCCGTAAGCGCCGCCCGTCCAGCCGGTGTTGACCAGCCAGCAATCGACGCCGTGCTCGGCGATGAGCTCCTTCAGGAGATTGCCGTAGACCGTCGGGTGGCGCGGCATGAAGGGGGCACCAAAGCAGGTCGAGAAGGTGGCTTCCGGCTCGGTCACGCCACGCTCGGTGCCGGCGACCTTGGCGGTGTAGCCGGAAAGGAAGTGGTACATGGCCTGGTCCGGCGTCAGCTTGGCGATCGGCGGCATGACGCCGAAGGCATCGGCCGTCAGCATGATGATCGTCTTCGGATGCGGTGCGCGACCGGTCTTGCTGGCATTCGGGATGAAATCCAGCGGATAGGCGCAGCGGGTGTTCTCCGTCAGCGAGCCGTCGTTGAAATCAGGCACGCCGTTCGCGTCGAGCACGACGTTCTCGAGGACGGAACCGAAACGCTGCGTCGTCGCGTAGATTTCCGGCTCGGCTTCGGCCGAAAGGCGGATCGCCTTGGCGTAGCAGCCGCCTTCGAAGTTGAAGATGCCGTTTTCGCCCCAGCCATGCTCGTCATCGCCGATCAGCGTGCGGGTCGGGTCGGCCGAAAGCGTCGTCTTGCCGGTACCCGACAGGCCGAAGAACACGGCAGCGTCACCATCCGGGCCGACATTGGCCGAGCAGTGCATCGGCATGACCTTTTCCGACGGCAGCAGCCAGTTCAGAACGGTGAAGACCGACTTCTTCATCTCACCGGCGTAGAAGGTGCCGGCAATGAGCACGATGCCGCGGGTCAGGTCACAGGCGATCATGGTTTCCGTGCGGGCGCCGTGGCGCTCGACATCGGCCTTGAAGGTCGGCAGGTCGATGATCGTCAGCTTCGGGGCAAAGGCCGCAAGGTCCTTCTCTTCCGGGCGGATGAGCAGGTTGCGGATGAACAGCGAGTGCCAGGCGAGTTCCGTGACGACGCGGGTCGGCAGGGCGTAGTCGGCATCGGCACCGCCGACGAGATCCTGCACGAAAAGGTCGCGATCGGCGGCATGGGCCAGCATGTCGGCGTGCAGCACGTCGAAATGCTCGCGCGAGACGGCCTTGTTGTTGTCCCACCAGATGGCACCTTCGGTGTTTTCGTCGCGTACGACGAACTTGTCCTTGGGCGAACGGCCGGTGTGCTGGCCAGTGAGGGCGCGAAGGGCGCCATGGGCGGTCTTGACCGCTTCGCCACGACCGAGGGCCTCTTCATAGAGAGCCTCAGCAGCAAAGTTGTACCGGACCGTGCCGTTGGTGTGGATACCCATCGCGGTGAGCCCCTGAGCGGGGTTGCGAACGCCAAGTTCCTGCATGGTCCAGTTTTCCTCCAAGGCGACAAGACTGGTGTGAATTTTGCCGGAACCTAATGCACAGCTGTCACAAAGACAAGAGGAAAATAGAAATTAGGCAATGATATCAATTAATTAATCGATTTAAAGAATTATGTTACTTTTTTAATCGTTTGAATAATCGATTTAAAAATGACTTGGCCGGCACGCCCGAAACGTCTCCCTTTATCTTCGCCACAATTTGTTCCACCTTTACCCCCAGGAAGGCGCATCACGTCCAGGACAGGAAACGATCCGAGGTCGGGAAAGGCGCCGATGAATATGGAGACTAGCAGGATGCAGACGATCGCACTCGTTGACGACGACCGGAATATTCTGACATCCGTGTCGATCGCTCTGGAGGCAGAAGGCTACAAGGTCGAGACCTATACGGACGGCGCCTCGGCCCTCGACGGCCTTCTTGCCCGACCGCCGCATCTGGCGATTTTCGACATCAAGATGCCGCGCATGGACGGCATGGAGCTCTTGCGCCGGCTGCGCCAGAAATCCGATATCCCCGTCATCTTCCTCACCTCGAAGGACGAGGAGATCGACGAGCTGTTCGGGCTGAAGATGGGCGCGGACGATTTCATCACCAAACCGTTCTCGCAGCGCCTCCTGGTGGAGCGCGTCAAGGCGATCCTGCGCCGGGCCTCAAGCCGCGAGGCCGCAGCCTCCGCGGGTGCTGCCGGCAGCGCGGCAAAGGCCGGCGAGATTGCGGCCCGCTCGCTGGAGCGCGGCCAGCTCGTCATGGACCAGGAGCGCCACACCTGCACCTGGAAGGGCGAGCCTGTCACGCTCACCGTCACCGAATTCCTCATCCTCCATTCGCTGGCGCAGCGCCCGGGCGTCGTCAAAAGCCGCGATTCGCTGATGGATGCCGCCTATGACGAGCAGGTCTATGTCGACGACCGCACCATCGACAGCCACATCAAGCGCCTTCGCAAGAAGTTCAAGATGGTCGATACCGACTTCGACATGATCGAAACGCTCTATGGCGTCGGTTATCGTTTCCGCGAGATGGCCTGAGACGCGATTTCGCTTGCATGGACCGCGGCGGCGATGGCATGCCGCGGTCAGCGGCGCTGCGCCGCATGAAGGATAGACCCGCTTGTTGCAGACAGCGCCGGAAAAGGATGGGGAAGACGTCGAGGGCCGCCCAGCGCCGCGCTCCCTGCGCCGCCGCTGGACCCATCCCTTCACGCTGGCCCGCCGCATCTTCGGCAATGCCGTCTTTTCGAGCCTGACGCGCCGTATCCTGTTCTTCAACCTCGTCGCGCTCGTCGTGCTCGTCGCCGGCATCCTCTATCTCAACCAGTTCCGCGAGGGCCTCATCGACGCGCGCGTCGAGAGCCTCCTGACCCAGGGCGAAATCATCGCAGGGGCGATCTCCGCTTCCGCTTCCGTCGATACCAACTCGATCACCATCGACCCGGAAAAGCTGCTGGAGCTGCAGGCCGGCCAGAGCATCACACCGCTGCCGAACGACGAGGACCTCGAATTCCCGATCAATCCGGAGCGCGTAGCGCCGGTTCTCCGGCGGCTGATCTCGCCGACACGCACCCGTGCGCGCATCTACGACACGGACGCCAACCTGCTGCTCGATTCGCGGCATCTCTATACGCAGGGCCAGGTGCTGCGCTTCGATCTGCCGCCGGTGGAACCGGAAAGCACCAGCCTCATCGAGCGCATGAACGTCTGGTTCAACCGCATCCTGCAGCCGAGCAACCTGCCGCAATACAAGGAAGCGCCCGGCGGTGACGGCTCGATCTATCCGGAAGTGATGAACGCGCTGACCGGCGTGCGCGGCGCGGTCGTGCGCGTCAACGACAAGGGCGAGCTGATCGTCTCGGTCGCCGTGCCCGTGCAGCGGTTTCGCGCGGTGCTCGGCGTGCTGCTGCTCTCGACCCAGGCAGGCGACATCGACAAGATCGTGCATGCCGAGCGTCTCGCCATCATGCGTGTCGCGGGCGTTGCCGGCCTCGTCAACATCGCGCTGTCGCTGCTGCTTTCCAGCACCATCGCCAACCCGCTGCGCCGGCTTTCGGCGGCGGCGATCCGCGTGCGGCGCGGCGCCAAGGAGCGCGAGGAGATCCCCGATTTCTCGGCACGCCAGGACGAGATCGGAAACCTTTCGATTGCGCTTCGCCAGATGACGAACGCGCTCTATGACCGCATCGACGCGATCGAGAGCTTTGCCGCCGATGTCAGCCACGAGCTGAAGAACCCGCTGACCTCGCTGCGCAGCGCCGTCGAGACGCTGCCGCTGGCGCGCACGGATGAATCGAAAAAGCGGCTGCTCGACATCATCCAGCATGACGTTCGCCGTCTCGACCGCCTGATCAGCGATATCTCCGATGCCTCCCGCCTCGATGCCGAGCTTGCCCGCAGCGATGCCCGCACTGTCGATCTCGAGAAACTGCTCGGCGACCTCATCGACATCTCGCGGCAGGTCAACACGCGCAAGAAGCCGGTGACCCTCGATTTCGTGGTGGACCGCAAGGACAATCCGAAGGCGAAGTTCGAGATATCCGGCTACGAGCTGCGCATCGGCCAGATCGTCACGAACCTCATCGAAAACGCCCGCTCCTTCGTGCCGGATCCCGGCGGGCGTATCGTCGTGCGCCTGTCGCGCGGGCGGAACGACCGCTGCATCATCCAGATTGAGGACAACGGCCCCGGCATCCAGGCGGAAAACATCGACCGCATCTTCGAGCGCTTCTACACGGACCGCCCGGCCACCGAGGATTTCGGCCAGAATTCCGGCCTCGGCCTCTCCATCTCGCGGCAGATCGCCGAAGCCCATGGCGGCACGCTGAAGGCCGACAACATCGTCGACAAGGCGACCGGCGGACTGGCGGGCGCGCGCTTCACACTGTCGTTGCCGACCGGGACGCAAAAATGACCACCCCCGCCAACGTGCACGGGACGGCGATCGTGATCGGCACACGCGGCTTTCTGTTCATCGGCCCCTCCGGCACGGGCAAGAGTGCGGTCGCGCTCCACTGCATCGGCGAGGCCCGCGCCCGCGGCCTCTTCGCCGCGCTTGTCAGCGACGACCAGGTTTTCGTTTCCGAAACGAACGGCCGGCTCATCGCCCGTGCGCCCGAAAGCATTGCGGGTCTGGCGGAGGTCCGCGGGGCCGGCATCGTCGCGGTAAAGACGATCGAGGCGGCCGTTCTCATCCGGGCGATACGCCCGATGGAGCCGCCATTTACCGAGCGCCTGCCGCCGGAAGGGGAAACCGTCACGGTTCTACCGTCGCTCCTCCTGCCCCTCACACGGCTACCGCTCTTCCCTAGCGTGAGTGCTTTTTCGACCTTGATCGCAATTCACCCGGAAATCCTCGAGAGTTGACCGCAAAAGCCCCGAGAAAACACGAAATCGGGCATTTTGGGCTTGCACTTGGTCTTTTCATTGACATGATGGCCACCCCAACGGTGGACGGAATTGTTGCGTTGCGGTATTCCGCCGTCCGTTTGAGTTGGGAAACTGGAGCGACTGCTGATGATCGGACTGGTGCTTGTCACCCATGGCAAGCTGGCGGAAGAATTCCGGCACGCCCTTGAGCATGTCGTTGGTCCGCAAAAGGCAATCGAGACCGTCTGCATCGGCCCCGAGGACGACATGGACCAGCGTCGCCAGGATATCCTGGAGGCGGTGATGCTTGCCGACCAGGGCAATGGGGTCATCATCCTCACTGACATGTTCGGCGGCACGCCGTCCAACCTCGCCATTTCCGTGATGAACGGCAACGGAATCGAGGTGATTGCCGGCGTCAACCTTCCCATGCTGATCAAGCTCGCCGGCATTCGCGGTGAGAACAATATGGAGAAGGCGCTGATCGACGCCTCCGAGGCCGGCCGCAAATATATCAACGTGGCAAGCCGCGTGCTCAGTGGCAAATAGGGTTTTCCGCCGTCCATGACCGTCTCGAAAGAGCTTCTCATCATCAACAAGCGCGGTCTCCATGCCCGCGCATCAGCGAAATTCGTCCAGACAGTCGATGGCTACGACGCCGAAGTCACCGTCTCCAAGGACGGAATGACGGTGGGCGGCACATCGATCATGGGCCTGATGATGCTGGCCGCCAGCCCCGGCTGTTCCGTGTTGGTGACGGCGGTCGGCGTCCAGGCACGCGAGGTGCTCGACGCCCTCGACGCGCTGGTGGCCGATCGTTTCGGCGAAGAAATGTAAACCAAGCGCCGACATAAGGATATAAAGACTTCTTTATATCCTGTTGCTCCAGCCGGCATTTCCTGATAGGAAGCGCCATCACGAATAGTATCTGTTCGTTCCACGCACGGGCGCAGGCAATTTCGTTGCTGCACGTGCCAAAAGGCTGGAGACCCCATGACCACCACGAAGGACTACCACGTCGCCGACATCGCGCTTGCCGATTTCGGCCGCAAGGAAATTCAGATCGCCGAGACCGAAATGCCAGGCCTGATGGCGTGCCGCGAAGAGTTCGGGACCGCCAAGCCGCTCAAGGGCGCGCGCATCACCGGCTCGCTGCACATGACCATCCAGAC
>VFQN01005676.1_pt1 | contig 15009 bp, 17 predicted proteins | sample 3512371 | NCBI WGS metagenome assembly VFQN01 (sample SAMN10412370, study PRJNA504923) | tailings metagenome | isolation source: Replicate 2 from Balatoc abandoned mine | place: Philippines: Itogon, Benguet | collected 2017-08-28
TGCTCTTCCGATCTACGTAAAATCTCTGCCTGAAGCCGGAAAACCAGCTGATTTTGATGGTGCTGTTGGTAAATTTGACTTCAAAGCAATTCCGTCAAAAACTACTTTAAAAAGTGGTGAATCGTTGGATTTAACTTTAAAAGTTGTTGGAACCGGAAACTTAAAATTATTCAATTTACCAAAACCAATCGTTCCGGCCGCTTTGGAAATGTATGATCCGGAACATACTGAAAATGTTACAACACCATTATCAGGAATGACCGGAAGTATAACCGACAAATACACTATAATTCCACAATATAAAGGCAATTACAAAATAAAGCCTTTGACATTCAGTTATTTTGACTTAGCTACAAAACGCTACAAAACCATCAGTTCAGGCGAAATCGTTATCAATGTACTCGATGGTCCAAGTGTTGCAAACTCAGGCTCTGTTGCTATGGCAAGTGAAGAAGTATCAAAGAACAAAATAGAAGTTTCGAAAACATTTGCTTATATCAAACAGAAGACAACTTTAAAATCGACGGAAAAAGAAGATTTTCTCGGTTCCGGATTATTTTATTCACTATTAGCTTTGCCGTTTTTAGCTATCCCGTTTGTGATTTTAGGCAAAAAGAAAAAAGAAGCAATGGACAACGATATTGTTGGTAACAAAATCAGAAAATCGAATGCTTTGGCGAAAAAATATTTATCCGAAGCCAATAAACATCTGAATAACAAAGAACCTTTTTATATCGCTTTAGAAAAAGCAATGCATAACTTTCTAAAAGCGAAACTAAACATTGAAACATCAGAAATGAGCAAGGAAAAAATCCGTGAGATTTTATTATCCCGAAAAGCAAAAGAAGAAACCGTTTCAAGTTTTATTCAGCTAACGGAAAACTGTGAATTTGCACGATATGCACCATCAACCGAAGCTAGTATTCAGCAAGATTACAATAAAGCAGTTAGTATTATTTCAGATTTAGCAAAACAGATTGTCTAGCATGAAAAAACTATTCTACATATTATTACTAATTTTTCAAGTTTCATTAGCTCAAAATGCTTTTGAGCAAGGAAATCAGTACTATCAAAAAGAAAATTTTCAAGCGGCGATTTCCAGTTATGAAAGCATTATAAACTCCGGAAAAGAATCGGCTGATGTGTATTTCAATCTTGGTAACTGTTATTACAAATTGCATAAAGTTGGTCCGGCAATTTACAATTATGAAAAAGCATTGCTTTTAAATCCTAATGACCAAGAAATAAAAACCAATCTCGACTTTGCCCGAAAAATGGCAATTGATGATATTAAAATCATTCCAAAAGTTGGTTTTCATAAACTCATTCAAGATTTCACCTCGACCTATCATTATGACACTTGGGCTTGGATAGCCATAGGTTTGGCATTTATCTTTTTACTAAGTTTTTTAGGATACTATTTTTCAGCAGCAACATGGAAAAAACGAGTATTTTTCAGCGGAATGTTCCTTTTTTTAATTGGAATTCTGTTAAGTTTTTCTGCAGGAATTTTTGAAAGAAACCGTTTAAACAACGAAAAACCGGCTATTGTTTTTGCTGAAACGGCTCCGGTAAAAAGTGAACCTAAATCAGGCAGTCCCGATTCTTTTATTCTTCACGAAGGAGCAAAAGTTTACATTTTGGAAAGTATTGCCAACTGGAAAAAAATAGAACTCACCGACGAAACTACAGGTTGGATTGAAAGTTCATCGATTAAAGAATTGAAGTAGTTTTCAGTTATTTGTTTGTCAATTTGTGGTTAATAGTTTTCACTATCTTTGCCAAAATTCATCAAGAAGCATAAAATCTTTTCTCTTGCTTCTTTTTTCTTTTTACTAAAATTATGTCAAGAGACGAACAATTAAAAAACCGCTGGAACAAAGTTGTTGAAATCCTTTCCAATCAGTTTGCTGATGGCGAAATACTGGATTTAGACGCCATTATATACTTAATTGGAGTACAAGAATTAGGCAAATTCAAACAAGTTTTCAAAAAAGACGAAAAAGTAAATCTAATGCATATCGCCATTTGCCGTTTGCTAGAACCTTATGGTTACTACGAATTTGACTATTTCGACAAAGATGGTTGGCCACATTACAAAGTAAAAGAAGAACTTCCACCACTTAAAGCCGGTGAACAATCCATTTTGATGAAAGAAGCAATTGTGAATTATTTTTTAGACAAAGAAGTTATTGATTAAGTGAAAAGTGATTAGCTTTTTGCAAACGTTTTTCGACTAATTGCTAATTACTTTTCACTAATCACTAAAAAACCCTAAATTTGCACCTTTACAAAAATGACGATGATAGACAAGATTAAAGAACATATCGAAGAAGCTAAAGCATTCAACACCAAAAACAAAGAAGCTTTAGAACAATTTCGTATAAAATATTTAGGAAGTAAAGGACTTTTAAAAGAGCTTTTTACCGAATTTAAAAATATCCCGAACGACCAGAAAAAAGACTTTGGACAAGTTATCAATACGTTGAAAACTGTTGCCGAAGAAAAAGTAAAAGCAATTCAGGAAGAACTAGAAAGCAAAGAAGAAGTAAAAGGTTTCTATGGCGATTTAACGCGTCCTTCAGAACCTATTTCTATTGGTTCACGTCATCCTATTTCTATCGTAAAAAATCAAATTATCGATATCTTTTCAACCATCGGGTTTAATGTTTCCGAAGGTCCGGAAATCGAAGATGATTGGCATAATTTTACCGCATTGAACTTACCGGAATATCATCCGGCACGTGACATGCAAGATACATTTTTCATTCAAACCAATCCTGATGTTTTGTTGAGAACACATACTTCATCCGTTCAGGTTCGTTATATGGAAAACAACAAACCTCCAATTCGTACCATTTCTCCGGGAAGAGTTTTCCGTAATGAAGCGGTTTCATCACGTTCTCACTGTATTTTCCACCAAGTTGAAGGCTTGTATATTGACAAAGACGTTTCGTTTGCCGATTTAAAACAAACTCTTTTGTATTTCACCAAAGAAATGTTCGGAAAATCAAAAATTCGTTTACGTCCAAGTTATTTCCCGTTTACTGAACCAAGTGCGGAAGTTGATATTTATTGGGGTTTAAAAACCGAAACCGATTATCGAATCACCAAAGGAACCGGTTGGTTAGAAATTATGGGTTGCGGAATGGTTGATCCAAACGTTTTGAAAAACTGCGGAATTAATCCTGACGAATACAACGGTTTTGCTTTCGGGATGGGAATTGAACGTATTGCAATGTTATTGTACCAAATTGGCGACATTAGAATGTTCTATGAAAACGATGTTCGTTTCTTGGAACAGTTTAAATCGAGTATATAAAAAGTTGAAAGGGATAAGGGAAAAGTTAAAACTAATTTCTTATCCCTTTTATCCTAATTTCTTTTTACTAAAATCATGAAAAAAGATATAGTTATCCCAAAAGTTGAAAACGTTTTCCTTGCTGCTGTTCAAGAATGGAGCGACGATTTTATGGAAAAAGTTTGGTACATCTATTTAGTCAACGATTCTGACTTTGATTTAGACAGCGTAATGGTCGTTTCTAAAGCTTTTGGCACTATTGATGGCGAAATGAAAAAAACGTCGCTTTTGCGTCATGCTTTTGTAAAAGTTCCAACGGTTTCAGCAGTAAAAGTAGAAATGGTAGAAAAAAGCGTTTTGGCTTTAAACAATGAATTTATGGTCACTTATTTCATTGGGAATACGCTTTACGATAAAAAATTCACCTTTAGAAAAAACATGATTAACGAACACGCCACCGAAGAAGTACCGCATTTATGGGTAAATGGCGTTGTTGTGAAATAGTTTTTAGTAATTAGTAAAGAGTGATTAATGAATTACACTTTTTTTACTTTTCACTACTTACTAATCACTCTTTACTCATTTTAATCCAACTTCTCCGTTAATTTCTTAAACGTACTTCTGGCATCTTTTCCTTCGTATAAAATTTGGTAAACCGCATCAATAATTGGTGTTTTTGCGCCGTATTCTTGGTTGAGTTTGTACGCACTTTTTACGGCATAATAACCTTCGGCAACCATAGACATTTCCATCATCGCTGATTTTACGGTGTAACCTTTTCCTATCATGTTTCCGAACATCCTGTTTCGGGAAAAAACGGAATAACCTGTTACTAATAAATCGCCCAAATAAGCCGAGTTATTGATATTTCGTTTCATTTTGTGCACTTTTCGGATGAATTTCTTCATCTCGCGAATGGCGTTACTCATAATCACCGATTGAAAATTATCACCATAACCCAATCCATGAGCAATTCCGGCGGCAATAGCATAAATATTTTTCAGCATTGCAGCATATTCCGTTCCGATAATGTCATCAGAGATTTTGGTTTTGATATAGTTTCCGGCTAAGTATTTTGCCATCACTTTTGCTTTACTCGAATCACCACAAGCAATCGTTAAATAGGAAAGTCGTTCCAAAGCAACTTCTTCAGCATGACACGGACCGGTTATTACACCAATATTTTCAAATGGAATATCGAATTTTTTATTGAAATGTTCTCCAACTATCAAAAAGGTTTCGGGCACGATTCCTTTGATAGCAGAAAAGATAATTTTGTCTTTAAGGGAAATGGTCAGTTTTTCTAATTCGGCGCTTAAAAACGCCGATGGAATGGCAAAAATCAAATAATCCGCATACGCAACGGCTTCATTAATGTCTGAAGTTAGCTTTAGTTTTTTAGTATCAAATTCAACCGAACTCAGATAGTTTGGATTGTGTTTGTATGCTTTTAAATGTTCTATTGCCGATTGGTTTCGCATGTACCAAGCAATTTCATCGAGATTTACACAAAGCATTTTGGCAATCGCAGTTGCCCAACTTCCACCGCCAATAACGGCAAACTTTGGTTTTGTATTCATTACTACATCGTTTGAAAGACCAAAAATACTGTTTTTTTATGGCTTGGACAAACGTTCACTGACTTGTTTAGCCCTGATTAAAATGGAAAGCATTGTGCAGTGAAAATCTATTTTTTCTTATCTTAGAAAAGCGACCAACGGAAGCTCTTTCTAGGATTTAGAAAAAAAGATTTTTGCAAGCAATCTTGAAATGGAAAGCAGGATTGGCTTCTGAATAAAAAAGCGTTCAGAATTACTTCCGAACGCTTTGAATTTTAACCACGAAGACACGAAGAAAGCACAAAGTTCACAGAGATAAATACTAATCACTATTTACTTTTCACTCTTCACTAAAAATTAATAACTCATCTCTACAATTTCACGTACTTTTTCTAAAGTGATGTTCTGTTTTTCGCCCATGGCTTTCCAACCTCTTTCTTCAAAACGATTTACGATAAAATCGGCTGTTTTTTCGATGTTTTCTGCGTTTTCGGAGATTTTGGTTTTCATTCCCATGGTGTGGAAAAATTCTACGGTTTTTTCAATGGCTTTTTCGGCTTTTTCTTCGATAGAATTTCCGGTGATGTTCCAAACTCTTTCACCGTATTGTGCTAGTTTATCTTTTTTGGTTTCAAACATAACTTTGTACAAATTTGGACCGATAATTGCCAACGTTCTAGCATGATCAATTTCGTATAAAGCGGTTAATTCGTGACCAATCATGTGTGTTGCCCAATCGGACGGAACGCCTTTTTGAATTAATCCGTTTAACGCCATTGTTGCGCTCCAAACAAAGTTAGAAGCTAATTTATAATCACTTGGATTTTCTACAACACTTGGTCCAACTTCGATTAAGGTTTTCAAAATACTTTCGGCAAATCTGTCTTGTAAAAGCGCATCGTGTTGATACGTTAAATATTGCTCCATAACGTGTGTAAACGCATCTACTACGCCATTTTGCAATTGTCTTTTTGGTAACGAAGTAATTACGGTTGGATCTACAATTGAGAATTTTGGAAACAAAGCGCTTCCGCCAAGAGTTAATTTTTCTTGTGTTGCCTCAATGGTTACAACTGCGCCCGAATTCATTTCAGAGCCTGTTGCAGGCAAGGTTAAAACGGTTCCAAAAGGAATCACTTTAGAAACATCGGTAAATAGAATTCTTTTTTTAAGAATGTCGGCTTCATTGCCTTCAAAGTTTACGGCTGCCGAAATAAATTTTACGCCATCAATAACGCTTCCGCCACCAACGGCTAAAATGAAATCGATTTTTTGTTCGCGAATAATTTGAACGGCTTTCATCAAAGTTTCAAATCTTGGGTTCGGCTCAATGCCACCAAATTCAATGATTTCAAATCCTTTTAAAGCTGAGGTTACGGCTTTGTGAACGCCATTTTTAAAGATGCTTCCGCCACCATAAGCTAGTAAAACTTTAGCATCTTTTGGAACTAATGTAGCTAGTTTTTCTGTTTGACCTTTGCCAAAAATATAATTGACCGGATTGTATAATTCAAAATTGTTCATTGTAAAAATATTTAGAAAACAAATTTACGAAACAGTTGAACGAACAAGTGGTAAAGGAATGTTAAGTTATAATTCATTTAAAATAGTATTTTTGTGTAAATTTTACGCATAAAATGAATCAAAATATAAAAGTGGCAGTGGACGCCGTTGTTTTTGGATACAAAGACAATGAACTTAAAGTGGTTTTAATTCAACAAAAGTTTGGGACAAATCAGAATTTTTGGGCTTTACCTGGAGGTTTAATGAAAGAAAATGAAACTCTCATAGATGCTGTAAAAAGAGAACTGAAAGAAGAGACAAATCTTACTGTAAATTATTTGGAACAACTTTATACTTTTGGCAATGACATTAAAAGAGATTCCAGAAATAGAGTAATTTCTGTTGCCTATTTTGCTTTAATAGATCCAACCGGACTTGAAATTAAAGCCGACACTGATGCCGAAAATGTACAGTGGTTTTCCATAAAAGAAATTCCCAACTTAGCATTTGATCATAATGAAATTATAAACTTAGCTTTTACCCGATTAAAATCAAAACTTTCTTATCAACCTATCGGATTTGATTTGTTGCCAAAATATTTTTTATTCTCAGAACTAGAGAATTTATACTGTAGCATACTTGAAAAAGAAATTGATCGGAGAAATTTCAGAAAAAAGATGCTAAGCTTTGGCATTATAGAAGAAACATCAAAGCTTTCGCATCAAAAAAGCGGTCGTCCGGCGAAACTTTTTGTATTCAATCAAGAAAAATACACCCAATTAAACAAAGAAGGATTTCATTTTGAAATTAAATTTGCGTAAATTTTACACAAATAATTTTGACAGATGAAAATTAGATTTTATATTTGCGTAATATTTACACAAATCAATACACTATGATACTTAATTTAGATAAAACCTTCAAGCCATTTCCATCCGAAAAAGAAATAGAATTTCAAAGCTTTACGTTTTCGGGAGGTGAACCTCATATCAAAATCAATCCAAACTTTGATAAATATCAAACTATCACTATAACACATAGAATTAACTCATTCAACGATTTAGGTTTATTGCTTTTAACTGTTGATGCATTAAGAAGAATGGAAACAAAAACCATAAACGCTTTCATTCCCTATTTCCCAGCCGCTCGACAAGATCGCTTAATGATACCTGGAGAGCCACTGTCGGTTAAAGTTTATGCAGACATTATTAATGGGCTTCATTTGAATAAAATTTATGTTTTCGACCCACATTCAGAAGTGACTCCTGCGTTATTGAATAATGTAGAAGTAATTTCAAACTATAAATTCATTGAAAAAGTCATCAACAAAATTGGAAAAGAAGTAAAACTTATTTCTCCTGATGGAGGAGCTTTGAAAAAAATATACAAAGTATCAGAATTCTTAGGAGGAATTGAAGTAGTAGAATGTAGTAAAAGTCGTGATGTTAAAACTGGAAAATTATCAGGTTTTAAAGTTTATAATGATGATTTACAAGGAACACCTTGCTTAATCGCAGATGATATATGTGATGGTGGCGGAACATTTATTGGACTAGCCGAAGAATTAAAAAACAAAAATGCGGGAAAATTATATTTGGCAGTAAGTCACGGGATTTTCAGCAAAGGATTAGATGAAATGAATACATCTTTCGAACGAATATTTACCACAAATTCGTTTAAGGATTTTGAAGAGGAAAAAGTGGAAGTAATTAAAATTGAATTGGAATGAAATATAATATTGAAAATATAAATCCAAACAACAAATTTCTATTTTTTTGGGGACATCAACCTTCAAAAGATAGAATAATTACCAAAACCTGTTTCAGTCAATGGTGGGAAAGTGCTTTTGTTCTTGATGGTATTGAATATAAAACAGCCGAACATTGGATGATGGCTAAAAAAGCACAATTATTTAATGACGAAACCTATTTTGAAAAAATAATTGACGCAAAATCACCTGCTGAAGCCAAAAAATTAAGTAGAGAAGTTCAAAATTATAATGAAAATATTTGGCTAGAAAACCGATATCAAATTGTAAAAGAAGGCAATTTTCATAAATTTAGTCAGCATAATGATTTAAAGGAGTTTCTGCTAAATACTAAAGAAAGAATTTTGGTTGAAGCCAGTCCAGTTGATGCTATTTGGGGAATTGGATTAGCAAGTGACCATAATGATGCTAACTATCCGGAAAAATGGAAAGGTTTAAATTTATTAGGTTTTGCATTAATGGAAGTAAGAGATGAGTTAAGAAATTAAAAACTATTTAATGAAAATTCAAGTAATAAAAGGAGACATAACCACAATTGAAACGGATGCAATTGTAAACGCAGCAAACACATCTTTGCTCGGCGGTGGTGGAGTTGATGGCGCAATTCATAGAAAAGGCGGCATTAAAATTCTTGAAGAGTGTATTGCCATAAAAAACAAACAAGGCGGATGTAATGTCGGCGAAGCTGTTATAACTTCTGCTGGAAATTTACCTTCTAAATATGTAATTCATACCGTCGGTCCAGTTTGGAATAGCGATAAAGCAGAAAAGAAAAAATTACTTGAAAATTGTTTAGAATTGGCGGTGAAAAACAACATTAAAACAATTGCATTTCCAAACATTAGTACTGGAATTTATCATTTCCCAAAAGATAAAGCTGCAACTATTGCAATTGAAACTGTTTCTAATTTTAATCAAAAAGATAAAATAGACAATGTTGTTTTTGTTTGTTTCGATGATGAGAATTATGATTTATATAAAAACATTATAAAATAAAACCATGAACCCACTATTATTAACCGACGGTTACAAAGTTGACCACAGACGCCAATATCCAGACAATACAACGCTAGTTTATTCGAATTGGACACCAAGAAAATCAAGAATTGAAGGCGTAGAAGAAGTTGTTTTCTTCGGGTTACAATATTTTTTAAAAAAGTATATTATTCACGATTTTGAAGAACATTTTTTCAAACGTCCAAAAGCCGAAGTTGTAGCCAAATATGCTAGAAGAATTAATAATTATTTAGGCGAAAATCTTGTTGGCACCAAACACATCGAAGAATTGCACGATTTAGGATATATTCCAATGGTTTTCAAAGCTTTGCCAGAAGGCGTTTCGGTTCCAATTCGTGTTCCAATGTTTACCATGTACAACACCAAAGCCGAGTTCTTTTGGTTGACCAATTATTTCGAAACCTTACTTTCTGCGGTAATTTGGTTACCATGCAATTCGGCTACAATTGCAAAACAATACCGTAAAGTTTTAGATAAATATGCTATAGAAACTTCATCTGTACCTGAATTCGTAAATTGGCAAGGACACGATTTCTCGATGCGAGGAATGGGCGGAATTGAAGCTGCAGTCACATCTGCAGCAGGACATTTATTGAGTTTTACAGGAACAGATACGATTCCGGCAATTGAGTTTTTTGAAGACTATTATAAAGCTAATTCCGATACAGAATTAATCGGCGGTTCAGTTGCAGCAACAGAACATTCGGTGATGTGCATGGGAACAACCGAAGGCGAATTTGAAACGTTTAAACGTTTAATAACCGGAGTTTATCCAAAAGGAATTGTTTCTATAGTTTCGGATACCTGGGATTTGTGGAAAGTTTTAACCGATTATTTACCAAGATTGAAAAACCAAATAATTTCTCGAGAAGGCAAAGTTGTAGTTCGTCCAGACAGTGGCAATCCTGTAGACATTATCTGCGGAAATCCAAACGGAAAAACTATTGAAGAACAAAAAGGTGTTATAGAACTACTTTGGGATGTTTTTGGCGGAAGCACAAATGCAAAAGGCTACAAAGAGTTAATTCCTCAAATCGGAGCCATTTATGGCGATAGTATAACTGTAGAAAGAGCAACCCAAATTTGTGAACGCTTAAAACAAAAAGGGTTTGCTTCAACCAATGTTGTTTTAGGAATTGGTTCTTTTACTTACCAATATAATACACGTGATACTTTTGGATTTGCAATGAAAGCTACTTATGGCGAAGTAAACGGAGAAGGAAGAGCCATTTTTAAAGATCCAATTACGGATGATGGAACTAAGAAATCAGCCAAAGGTTTAATGAAAATTGAACTCGAAAACGGAACTTATAAACTAACTGATGAAGTTAGCTGGGAAGAAGAAAAAAAGGAGAACTCAAAGAAGTTTTTAGAGATGGAAAGTTATTGATAAAGCATTCATTATCTGAAATAAGAAGCAGAATAGTTTAAAATTAAAGCCGAATTCAAATCAATGAATTCGGCTTTTTACTTTATTATTTTATATAAAAACCACTTTTATCAATATATTCCCAAACTTTATAAGGCAACATCGGCATTACATTTTTTTTGTTTTTGATGCTTTCGCGGATAAATGTTGACGAAAGTTCAATTACCGGTGCGCCAACTCGATGGATTTTAGGATGATTAACAAACTGTTCGTTTATTTCACCCGAATTCAGTCTCGGATAAACATAAATATCGTGATTTTCAAGAATGTATTCGTAGTTTTTCCATTTGTGAAGCGAATTTAAGTTGTCTTCACCCATAATTAATGAAAACTTATGTTGCGGATGCTTTTCAAGCAAATGAGCTAATGTATTTACGGTAAAATTAGGCTGTGGTAATTTGAACTCAATATCAGAAGCTTTGATTTTTGGAAAATCTTCGGTTACCAATTGAACCATGTGCAAACGTTGATAATCATCAAGCAATGTATTCTTCTGCTTATGCGGATTATGTGGAGTTACAACCATCCAAATTTGATCCAAATCAGAATGTTCCGCCATGTGATTAGCAATAATCAAATGACCAACGTGAATTGGGTTGAAGGTTCCGAAATATAGACCGATTTTCATTTTTATTAATTTGAACACTGATTTCACTGATTTTCACAAATTGAAATCTGTGCTAATTTGTGAAATCTGAGTTTATAAATTCCTTAACCAATTCATACGCTTCAGCTTTTGCGACATCTAAATCATAATTTTTAATGATTTTGTCAAATTGTGGCGCAGTTGCTAATTCTACGTGAGCTTTTGCAATTCGCATGTTGATTTTATCATCGCTTTCGGTGGAACGTTCTTTTAGTCGGCGTTTTAGTTCGTCAACACTTGGTGGTTTTACAAAAACGGCTAATGTTTCTTGTGGAAATTTTGATTTTATTCGCAATCCGCCGGCAACGTCAATATCGAAAATTACGTTTTTGCCTTTTGCCCAAATGCGTTCGACTTCGCTTTTTAATGTTCCATAAAAATTATCGCGATAAACTTCTTCCCATTCTACAAAATCCTCGGCTTTGATGTGTTTTTTGAACTGCTCGATTGACATGAAATAATAATCTTTTCCGTCAACTTCTTGTCCGCGTGGCTCGCGAGTTGCTGCCGAAACCGAAAATTCTAAATTCAAATCGTCTTGTTGCAATAAATGCCTTACTATGGTTGTTTTTCCCGAACCTGATGGCGCTGAGAATACGAGTAGTTTTCCTTTTTGCATTGTGTTGTTATTTTATCTAAAAAATTGAAAAAAATCTTAATACCTAATACTTTGGTCTTAATACTTTACAAAACATTCAAAACTTGTTCCTTAATTTTCTCCAATTCATCTTTCATCATCACAACCAATTTCTGCATTTCAGCATGATTGGATTTTGAACCCATAGTATTGATTTCTCGTCCCATTTCCTGAGTGATAAAACCTAATTTTCTTCCGTTAGCTTCGGTTCCGGCAAGTGTTTCTATAAAATAATTAAGGTGATTTTCTAAGCGAACTTTTTCTTCGGTAATGTCATATTTTTCGAGGTAAAAAATCAATTCTTGTTCAAAACGATTTTCATCCACATTTTCTTTTAATTCGTCTAAAGCGGTACGCAATCTTGTTTTAACTGTTTCAACACGTTCAGCATCATAAGCAACAGCATTGTTCATCAAGGTCATGATATTAGCAATTCTGTGCAAAAATTCTTTTTCCAACGAAACACCTTCATCAATTCGAAATTGAATGATATTTTGCAACGCTTCATCAATCACGGTTTGAATTTGTTTCCATTCGTTTTCGTCGATTTCATCCCGTTCAGTTTTTAAGGCATCCGGCATACGAACTGCCATTTTCATTAGTTCGGTTTCATCGGCATTTGGAATGACAGCTTTCATTTGGTTGATGTAACCTTTTACAATCGGCACATTGATTTTTGACGAAGTTTCTTCTCCGGTTACCTCAACATATAATGAAAAATCGACTTTTCCTCGCTCCAATTTTTGAGAAAGCTGATTACGTAAACCCAATTCCATTTCTCTGAAAACAGACGGCATTCTGGTATTCAAATCCAAGCCTTTTGAGTTTAAAGATTTGATTTCTACGGTGATTTTTTTGGTCGGTAATTGCAAAGTTGCTTTTCCAAAACCGGTCATTGACTGTATCATTCGCTTGTTTTATTGACTTCAAATATACTTAAAAGTGATTAGTCATTAGTAATTAGTGAATAGTAATTTATGGTTTTCATTACTATTTATTTATCACTTTCCACTTTTCACTCGCTTCTGTGTTACTAAATAAACTCCGGTAAAAATTAAAACTGCCGAAATAATTTTCACCCAACCCAAATCGTCTTTTCCTAAACTTATGGCAAAAATAGTGGCAAAAAGCGGTTGCAAGTAAATGAAAACCGCAACAGTTGTTGGTTTTAATTCGCGCATGGAAACCAAATTGAGCAAATAGGTTAAAAACGTTGAAAACACTACGACAAAACCTATTTTCCAAATAATATCAGTTGGAAGATTTGCATAATCAACCGCCTGAAATTCGCTCCAACCAAAAGGCAAAACCATCAGAAATCCGAAAGTATAAATCCATTTTACAAATGCAAATGCATTGTATTTATCCATTAATTTCTTAACGATTATCAGATAAAAACCATAAGAAACTGCATTGATGAAAACTAAAATATTTCCCAAAGTTGCATTGCTGGCATTGATTACAGATTTTCCGTAAAGAATTAGAAAAACCGTTCCAATTAATCCTAAAATCAAACCCAAAACCTTTTGTTTTTTCATTCGTTCTTTCATCAATATTGCCGAAAGAACAAGCACAATCATTGGTGTGGTTACCATCAAAACCGCACCCATAATTGGCGAAGTGTAACTCAATCCTTTAAAAAAAGTGAGCATGTTTAAAGCGACACCAAAAAATGCCGCCGCTATAATTCGGGGAAAATCTGCTTTTTCTATTTTTTCGGTGGAGAAAAATGGTGCAATGAGCCAAAACAAAATCATAGAACCGCCAACACGCAAAGCAATAAACCCAAAAGGTTGTACATATTTTGGCATTACGTCTTTGGCAATCGTAAACGTTACTCCGTAAATAATGGAAACCAAAGTTGCGGCAAGTAATGCCCAAAAACGTTTACTCATTTTGTAAAAAATCAATCACTTGCTGAACCACTTTTGGACTGTTTCCAACAAATATTTTACCATCAGCTATAATCACAGGACGTGATAAAAAAGTATAATGTTCCAAAATATAACGTTTAAAATCTGCTTCGTTAAGATTTTCATCTTTTAATCCCATTTCTTTGTAAAGTGTCGCTCTTTTACTAAAAAGTACTTCATAACTTCCGGCTAATTGTTGCATTTCTTCAACTTGTTTCACCGTTATAGGTTCATTTTTAATATCTTGTAATTGAAAAGTATCCAAATTTGGTAAGGATTTCAAAATACGCTGACACGTGCTACAGGTTTTTAGGAAATATATTTTTCGCATCTTTTTTTATGCAAAAATAAGCTATTACGTTAAAATAGATTTAATTTTCGCAAACAGAATTTGAGTGCAAATAATTCTCTTTACATTTGATTAAAAATTAAAATTAATGGGAACTTTTACTAAGGAAATATCCATCCGTTGGTCGGATTTAGATCCAAATTTTCACGTAAGACATAGTGCTTATTATGATTTTGGCGCACAACATCGTATTGAAATCTTGGAACAATTAGGATTAACAATGAAAGCGATGCAAATCGAGCATTTTGGTCCGGTTTTATTTCGGGAAGAATGCGTCTTTCGAAGAGAAATTCGCTTGAACAGCAAGGTTTTTATCAATACTAAAATAGGGAAAATGAAAGCCGATGCTTCACGATGGACAATTGTTCATGAACTTAAAAATGAAAACAACGAACTCTATGCTACGATTTCGGTCGATGGTGCTTGGATAGACACTAAATTGCGAAAAATAGCCAATCCAACGCCACAAATCGCCGTTGATGTAATGAATAACATGCCCAAAACAACAGATTTTGAGCCAATATAAATACTATGGAAGCAACTTTTAAAATTTTGGAAACCAGCCGAAACATCTATTTAAAATTTTTGGAAGGTTACACTTTGGAACAATTAAATAAAATTCCCGAAGGTTTCAGCAATAATCTGATTTGGAATATCGGTCATATCGTTGTTAGTCAGCAAGGATTGATTTACCGACTTTCAGGCTTACCGGTAAATGTTAACGATGAAATGACCGAAAAGTATAAAAACGGTTCGCGTCCTGACGGAAAAACAACGCAAGAAGAAGTTGATGAAATTAAGCATTTGCTTATTGCTTTAGCCAAACAAACCAAATCCGATTTTGAAGCAGGAAAATTTCAGCATTATACGGAATATCAAACCAAAAC
>VFQN01005678.1_pt1 | contig 15008 bp, 13 predicted proteins | sample 3512371 | NCBI WGS metagenome assembly VFQN01 (sample SAMN10412370, study PRJNA504923) | tailings metagenome | isolation source: Replicate 2 from Balatoc abandoned mine | place: Philippines: Itogon, Benguet | collected 2017-08-28
TGTGGCAGACCCGGCGAACTGCGCAAACCCGAGCGTTCAGCACGACTGAACTCCACGCACCGGTTGTAACAGCCGATACCACTTCCGGGGTGTCGCTGGACCTGACTCGATCACGGATTCCGACGCGAACATTTCCCGCTTGCGGTTTCGCGATTCTTCCAGCAGGAGCCTGTCGTGTCACGGATCGACACCCGGTTTACGACATTCTCCTGCTTCAGGTGCGCCCTCGTCCGGACGGTACCGACGCTTGTCTGCCTGCTATTCACAGCGGCCACGAGCCAGGGGCAAGGTCTGATTCCACCGGTGCCCGCGACGGAATTGCCTGCCACAAGCTTGCCGGGCGCAGAACTGCAGGCAGCGGACCAGCCGGCGACGACGGCAGAAACCCTGTCGGTTACAGAAGCGCTGTTGCAGGATCGACCCATCGGGCAATTACAGGCGACCATCAAGCCGCCCGGTCCCGATTCTCCGGAAAACCTTGCGAAAGTCGCGATGCAGGCAGAGGGGCAGATTCCCATGCCGTACGGCCAGGGACGCGGCTGGATGCTCCAGCCGTACATCTGGGATGCCTCCGCAGTCCGTCACCTGCCCACGTATTTTGAGGAACCGAACCTCGAACGTCTGGGCTATTACTATGGATTCGCCGCCGACCGTCACCTGCACGATCGCTTCTGGGGGCTGCCCAATGCCAGCGATCCCCGGTTCGTCGGTGCCGACGGCGTCTGCTTCAACTCCGACGACTACCTCGCGAGCGAACGACCGCGGGCGCAGTACCTGCAACCCGTCGTATCAGCCCTGAATTTCTATGGCCGGGTCGCCATCATCCCGTACATGGTCGGTGCCCAGGATCATCTGACCCCGGTCTACGGACTGGGCGAGGACCGTCCCGGCAGTCCGGTGCCTTACCGGAAGCACTACATGCCGCTGAGTGCCATGGGCATTCTGTATCAGGGCTCTGCTGCCACCGGCCTGGGTTTTCTGATTCCCTGATCAGGGGATTTCACAAGCCCGAAGCCCCAGCGAGGAAGTCCTGCCTTCTCCCGCGCTGGCGCTGTTTGAAGTTGCGCGTTGCAGACCTTGATCGTGTTGAAGGCAGCGTCTGGCAGGGATTCGTTGCATAGCCCCGACAGGGGCGACTGAACCCTGGCGCTGACCCCGCGTTCTACCGCCATGTCGGGGCGGTTGCCTGTGTATCAGGGCCTAAACCGCGGATTCACGCCCGCGGCTGCCACCTGCCGCTTCTCCAGGCTCTAAATACCCCGTGACTGCGGCTCTTTCACGACAGGGCTACTGCCCCCGCCCGTCCGTTCTGGCAATCACACGCGTAATTTCAAAACTTGCGCTCGGGGAAGTCCCTTGCTCCCGACCTGCCCGGACTGGTCCTGCCACTTTGGCAGCAGGCGCACGCGGATTTCCGGATTTGCAGCCAGCTTGGCAGCGCCGGGAAAAGAGCAATCGCCGGAAATCACCTGCTGACAGGCACTTCAGACATCTGCACGCCTGCGGCGCGCAATTTGCCATGCAATTCGACCGTTGGATTCCGCGCACGGGCTACAGCCAGAGAACTGCTCGGCATCGGGCAGGAATAACCGTCAATGTGTAGCCGCGGCTGGGATGGGCATCCCGCTTGTTTCGTGCCCCGCAGACCGGGGCCGTTGGACAGCGACTGAGGAGATTTGAATGGCGAAGAAAGCGGACAAGGCGTCGGTGGACCTGAAACTCGTTCCCCTCGGCGATCGCGTGGTCGTCAAGCGGGCCGAAGCGGCGACAAAGACTGCGGGCGGCATCGTCCTCCCGGATTCGGCCACCGACAAGCCCCAACGCGGCGAAGTCCTCGCCGTCGGCGAAGGTCAGTACAAGAACAGCGGCATGCACGTCCCGCTGACCGTCAAGCCCGGCGACCTGGTGATCTTCAGCTCCTACGCCGGCGACGAATTCAAGGTCGGCGACGAAACCTTCACGCTGATGCGCGAATCCGACATCCTCGCCATCTACGGTTGATCTCAATCTGTCCGTGGTCCGTTGTCGGTCGTCCGTTGCCACAGGCAGGGACACGCGACAACGCCGGGAGGGGGTCGATGCCTCATTTCCCTGCTGCCACGGACAACGGACCACTGACAACAGACATTCCCATTCCACGGAGTAGTTCCGCATGGCCAAGATGCTCGCCTTTGATCAGGAAGCCCAGGACGCGATGCGTCGCGGCGTTTCCAAGCTCGCGAAAGCCGTTCGTGTGACCCTCGGGCCCCGCGGCCGTAACGTCATCATCGAAAAGAGCTTCGGCTCCCCGACCGTCACCAAGGACGGCGTCACCGTCGCCCGCGAAATCGAACTGCAGGACAAGTTCGAGGACATGGGCGCCCGCATGGTGCGCGAAGTCGCCAGCAAGACCAACGACATCGCCGGCGACGGCACCACCACCGCCACCGTGCTGGCGGAAGCCATCTACATCGAAGGTCTCAAGGCCGTGGTCGCCGGGGTGAACCCGATCGACATGAAGCGCGGGATGGACAAGGCCGTCGAACTCGTCGTCGCCAAACTGAAGTCGATGGCGACCCGTTGCGACAAGAAAGACGCCATCGCCCAGGTCGGCACCGTGGCTGCCAACGGCGACACCGAAATCGGCAAGATCCTCGCTGACGCGATGGAACAGGTCGGCAAGGACGGCGTGATCACCGTCGAGGAAGGCAAGTCGCTCGAAACCAACTTCGAAGTCGTCGAAGGGATGCAGTTCGACCGCGGCTACCTCTCGCCCTACTTCGTGACCGATCCGCAGGGGATGGAAGCCGTCCTCGAAGACGCCTACGTGCTGATCCACGAAAAGAAGGTCAGCAACATCAAGGATCTGGTTCCGGTCCTTGAGAAGGTCGTCAACTCCGGCAAGCCGCTGCTGATCGTCGCGGAAGACGTCGAAGGCGAAGCCCTCGCCACCCTCGTCATCAACAAGCTCCGCGGCACTTTCAAGATCGCGGCCGTCAAGGCTCCGGGTTACGGCGACCGCCGCAAGGCGATGCTCCAGGACCTGGCGATCATGGTCGGCGGCCAGGCGATTTTTGAAGACCTCGGCATCCAGCTCGAAAACGTGCAGTTGTCCGATCTCGGTCGCGCCAAGCGGATCGTCATCGACAAGGACAACACCACGATCATCGAAGGTCTGGGCAAGGCCAACGACATCAAGGCCCGCATCGAGCAGATCCGTCGCGAACTGGCCAACAGCAGCAGCGACTACGATCGTGAAAAGCTCGAGGAACGGATCGCCAAGCTGTCCGGCGGCGTGGCTCAGGTCAACGTCGGCGCTGCGACCGAAAGCGAAATGAAAGAGAAGAATACCCGCGTCGAAGACGCCCTGCACGCCACCCGTGCTGCCGTCGAAGAGGGCATTCTGCCGGGCGGCGGCGTCGCACTGCTGCGGGCGTCCCTCGGTGCGAAGCCGGAAGGTCTGAACGCTGACGAAACCATCGGTTTCAACATCATCGTGCGTGCCTGCCGCGCCCCGCTGACCCAGATCGCCAACAACGCCGGCGTTGATGGCGCGGTGATCTGCGAAAACGTGTCGAAGATGAAGCCGAACGAAGGCTACAACGCTGCCACCGGCGAATATCAGGATCTGGTCAAGGCCGGCATCATCGACCCGGTCAAGGTGACCCGCAGCACCCTGCAAAACGCCGCCAGCGTCTCGACCCTCCTGCTGACCAGCGATGCCCTCATCGCCGAAAAGCCGAAGGAAGAAAAAGCCGCCGCCGGCGGTCACGACCACGACGACATGTACTAAGATCTGACAGACGCGAACCCCGCGTTCGCGACACTGTTCAAATCGCCACAAAAAGTAGCCGCGAGGTCTTGCCAGACCCCGCGGCTACTGTCATTTTGTATCCAGCGTAGGGTGCGTTGCAACGCACCGCCTTTTCATCGAGCAAACCGGCGGACATTCATGGTGCGGCTGGGTGGCTGGGGCGCAGGACAATTTCCAGTAATATCAGACCGCGAGCGCGCACGTGAGGCAATCGAAAGTTAAACCGTCATGGCCCCAGTCCCAAAACGTCGCCATCGCACGAATTTCAACGTACCCGGCCAGGCCCACGAATTAACATTTTCCTGCTACAGACGCTATCCGTTTCTCGCTCGTGAACGAGTTTGCCGCTGGCTGGTGAACGCCATTGAAGCTGCCAGGAAGTCTCTGGAGTTTGATCTGTGGGCGTGGGTCTTCATGCCGGATCACGTTCACTTGATCATCCGCCCCAATTGCCAGACATATGACATCGCCCACATTCGACGACAAATCAAAGAGCCAGTCGCCCGCCACGCAATCTCGTGGCTGCGTGAGCATTCTCCCGACTGGATGGCAAAGTTGACTCGACAACGCGGAGATCGGACGGAAACACTCTTCTGGCAGTCCGGAGGTGGATACGATCGAAACATCACCGAACCGGCAACGTTACTGAGAATGATCGACTACATCCACCTGAATCCCGTACGAAAGCAGTTGGTGGAGCGCGCCTGCGACTGGCCATGGTCCAGCGCCGGCTGGTTTCTCGGTGACACAGATTCGCCCCTGAATCCTGACCCGATTCCGGCAGCCTGGCTGCTCGAAAACAAACTGGGGCCATGAACGTCGAATAATGGGGAGAGCGTGTACAGCGCCCCAGCCACCCTGCCGCAAGACCCCGTGATCGACGATCGACATAGAAAGCAGTGAATTCCAGAGATGATAACCGGGTCGTCCTACATGCAATAAACCGCGGCTTCGCTGCGTTCCAGCCCGGGCCACCCTGCCGCTCATTAAGTTCGAGCAATTCATTAATAGAACTAAAGGTTGGGATCCCTTTGTCTAAACAACGAAAAGACGTGATCGCAGTTGATAAGCGCTTTCGCGGCTATCTATTGCCGAATCACTGGACACTTTGTGTTGGAGCTGGCATATCAAAGGGAATTGCACCTGAATGGTTTTCCTTTACTTTCAGGCTAATTGAAGCCATTTATAAAAATGGAATTACCGAGCCGCAGTTTTCACAAATGGTAAGAGATTCAGGGTGGACCTTGGATTCTTGGATTCAATCGGCAGCGAATAAATATTTCTTTGAGGGAGGCAGTTCTGCGGGATTTAAGGATATTGTCGAGACCTTTCTTTATTCGACGATTTTAGAAAAGTCGAGAGGTCTTGGTATAAAGAAACACATTACTCGGGTTCTAAATAATCCAAAAACAGAACCTAAAGAGCGGGTTTTTGAGGTTTGCGATTTTATTGAAAATGAATTTAGCGGTAGCTCGGTTGTTCAGATTTCCGACGTTCTTATAGACTCTTTTTTTCAGAAGAGACATCCCGCTGCCGTAATAACATTCAATGCCGACACGTTTTTGGAGACAATTATTACGTTGAAAATCCGTAGGGATCACTACCAGGGTCCACCGCCACATGGCCACCCGTTTTATCCCTACATTCAAGTTAATCGTCCATCGGTGGTTGCTTCAGGGAAGGTTCCGATCTACCACTGCCATGGTAGTGTCGCACCTACACCTGTTGCTGCAGGCAAGCGTCACGACTCTCGTCACCGATTGGTTTTTCTCGAACAGGAGTATCTAGCTATGGCAGGTAGCGTGGCAGCATGGGGGCAGTGTGTTTTTTTGCACTGCGCTCAGTCCACTAAACTGGCATTCGTCGGAATGTCTATGTCTGATTCCAACATTAGGAGGTGGATGGCAGGACTAGAAAAAGAGAGCATTGCCGATCGCGAATTGCACTTCTATCACACTAGAGTTAATCCAGATCATATATGGGTTAGACAACGGCCGAATGAACCAAATGAGAAGGAGATACTTTCATCATCACTGATTCATATGGGTATTCGGCCAGCGTGGCTGGATTCTTGGAGCGAACTGAGTGTTGGCATGAGAAACCTGATGGCAATCACATAAGTCCGGCATGGTGGCAGTGTTGGAGCGTCTTCGCGAAACCCCGGTAATTGACGTTTGATGTGGGTTGTGAGCCGGCTTTCTGGGTTTGGCAGGCCCATTTCGCGAAGCAGGATGGGCGTGAGGGGACGCAGTCGGCTTTCGATGAGCTGTTTGATTCCAGAGTTGAAACGATTTGCCATTACTTGCCCTGCCGACTCAATGCTGCGGGCAGGGCACGCTGGGCCACTCAGGTGAGATCATCAGCCTGAAGTTCACGCCGGGCGAGGTGTCGAATAGTGACAATTTTTACAGTTTCGCCGTCAATCGTGAAGACGACGCGATGTGTCACTGACCGTCCCACGCCAAAGAGAAATTGACGGAGCCCGTGGGGATGTAAATCGGATTCCGGAGCGAACGGAAATCGGGCAGGATCGTCTTTTAATTTTTCGATGGCAGGGAAGATTTCTTCAATCCACCGGGTGGCCTGTTCGCGAGAGCGATTGACCCACCACCACTGCATCGCCTCGCGGATTTCCGCCTCTGCCCGCTCCGAGTAGCTGATCTGGTAGCTCATCGCCGGGGAGGCAGTCCGAGTTCCTGTCGCAGGTCGGCTTCGACGGCTGCGGCTGGCCGACAGCGACCGGCCTCCAGGTCTGCCAGTCCCTGCAGAACCGCGACTCGATCTGCGTCCCGGTTGAGCAAATCCATGACGTACTGTTCCACGGACAGAAAGCCCGCAGCCGTGGCCTGCTCCTGTAAAAGCGGGCTATCCGGAAGCGTAATCTGCATAAAACGGCTCCGCTGATTGAAGTCTGACACGGAGTTTACCACAGTTTTACGGCCAACAGGAAGTACGATTCACTGGGTGGCCAGGGCTGGAGCGTCTTCGCGAAACCCCGGTGAGTGACATTGGACGGGGAAAACGGGAGGTTTTTCATAGGTCTCTCTGTTCACGGGGCGTCCGACGCGCCGGGGTTGATCTGTGGTCTGACCGGCCGCTCGTCGGTTTTAAACATCTGCCCCCGGTGCCTCTAACGGTTCAAGATACAATTCTTTCACCAGGACAAACAGGACTGCCGTGAGGGGCATGGCCAGGGCCATGCCGAGTGGTCCCAGCAAGACTCCCAGCAGAATAATGGCGACAATGGTGACCGCCGGCGGAATGGACACTGCCTGACGCTGCACCAGCGGGGTGAGCACATTGCCTTCCAGCACCTGGACCACGAGGTACAGGCCTGCCACACCCGCCGCCGTTTCCGGTCCCTGCAGAAAGCCCAGCAGTACTGCGGGAATGGCAGCGATGATCGGGCCGAAAAAAGGCACGAATCCCAGGAGCGTTGTCATCAGGGCGATGGGCAGCGCGACCGGAATCTCCAGCAGCCAGAGTCCGGCAGCTGTGAGGGTGCCGACAAAGATCATGGCCACGCACCTGCCGAGAATCCACCAGCGGAGCGTCTGGCACAGCGACTGCAGCAGCTGGCGACAGCGAGGGCGGCCCGCGGGAGGAACGAGTCGGACGGTCCCGTCCACATACGCCTGGGGCGTGATCGCCAGAAACAGGCCCACAAACAGGATCATCAACAGCCCGCTCACCAGGTTCAGGGACAGTGAGAAAAAGCTGAGGATCCGACTGGACATCCCTTCCAGCTGGGTGAGCCATTCGCTGGAGGGGGATTGCGACAGGATCTGTTGGCCCAGCTTCGATTCGTTCAATTGCGAGCGGACTTGCTCCTGAGCTTTGGGAAGTTGTGCAACGAGTTGCTCGGTCTGCCTGACCACGGAGGGAGCCAGGAAAATGCCCCCCACACCAGCGATCGAGACCAGAAACACCAGGAACAGCGTTAATGCCAGGCCGTGAGGCAGCTTCGTGTATTTTGAAATGGTCTCAGCGGCCCCGATCAGGAACACCCCCATCAGGATGCCTGCGAAGGTGAGGAGCAGCACGTCCCGCCCCACCCACAGCACCAGCAAGGCGATCACGGTCAGAACACCAATTCCGGCAACGGCCCAGACCCGCTGCAGAAAGCGGGCGTCATCACGGCCGTTTGACAATTCGGGCGTCCCGTCACTGGACGGCTGCTGCGAAGATTCAGAGATCAAAGTCACGGTTAGGCATTCCTGGAATGGGTTCTGTCCGGCCGGCAATCCGGCAAAGACACCTGGCAAACGAAGGAGCTGGATTGATGATGGGCGACTCGCAAAACTCTCGCCATTCCATAAAAAAATGAGGGAGATTCCGGAGAAAACCGGAGGTCAGGCCCGGTCAGCCCGGACCCTGTTCCTCCACCAGTCGAGCGGCTTGCCCCGTATCTGCCGGAGACAGGGATTCATGATCCGCGAGAGCGAGCCGCGCTGACAGAGAAATCCGTCGGTGTTCAAGCCGGGACTGGATGTTTGGCCGTCGTGATGGATGCCCGGCGATTCCATCAAGCATTCGTCGCCTCGTGAAGTCGGCGGAGGCCTTGTAGACTTGATGTCACCCTGAATGGACTGAGGCGATTGTTGGACCTTGAGGACACAGCATGACCGTCAAGCGGATGGACAACGTCGGGATCGTGGTCGCAGACCTGGAACCCGCGATTGCATTCTTCACGGAACTGGGACTTACGCTGGAAGGGCGGGCACCGATTGCAGGTGAGTGGGCGGATGGCGTCACGGGTCTCGCGGGCATGCAGGTAGAGATCGCCATGCTGCGGACGCCGGATGGTCACAGCCGGCTGGAGTTATCCCGCTTCCTCGCGCCGCCGGTGGTCGCCGATCATCGCCGCGCGCCGGTCAATGCACTCGGCTACCTGCGGGTGATGTTCACTGTCGAGGACATCGACGACACGCTCGCCCGCCTGCAACCCCTCGGCGCGGAACTCGTCGGCCAGGTGGTCCGGTACCAGGATGTCTACCGCCTCTGCTACCTCCGCGGTCCTGAAGGGATTCTCATCGGACTCGCCCAGGAACTGCGGTAGGCTGGCTGTTCAACAGGGATGCGGTGAATGTCCGGAACTTGCCGTCTGCCGGGATCGAGAAGGGCCCCGGAAGATGAGCAGTTGTCATCGTCATTCGAGCTGAGATCCCTGTTGCGAGCCGCCTGATGCGTGGTTGATCGAACAGCTGGTCGCAATGACTGTACTGACCTCGTCAAACTGCGGGCAGGGCACTTTGTGGTGAGGTTGGCGAAGTCCCGATTCGCTGACTTCGGGTAGACGTATGGCTACCTGGTAACTACCGAAGTCATTAGGAAATGCTCCAGAGTAGCGGTTGACACTTTACGAGAAAAACCAAGACTTGTTAGTGATCTTCCCATTCGCTTTTCATTTCCAGACTGTCTATGGAGCCGCTCTCATGTCCCGAAGGCGTGGTTTTACGTTGATCGAGTTGCTGGTGGTGATTGCGATCATTGCGATCCTGATTGCCCTGTTGCTGCCGGCGGTCCAGCAGGCCCGGGAAGCGGCTCGGCGTACCCAGTGCAAGAACAACATCAAGCAGATCGGTCTGGCGCTTCACAATTACCACGATACGTACAATACGTTTCCCCCGGGACGGACGCGGAATCCCAATATCGCGGATAGCTGGTACACAGGGAATTTGAACTGGCATGGCCGGATACTGCCATTTATTGACCAGGCCCCGCTGTTCAACCAGATTGACTGGACCCGCGGCGGTGGAACAAACGCCACCGATGGCAATACCGGGACGGCGAATACGGCGGTCCGTGCGCGGATTCTGCCAGCATTCCTGTGTCCGTCTGACCCGGCGAACGGCTCGGTTTCCTGGACCGATCCCTCGGGCACCCGTGTCACCAGCCCTCCTTTGACCGATGCTTATGGCCGCACCAGCTACGTCGGGAATGCCGGGAATGTCAACAATGAATCGGCGGCAACTCCAGGGTTGTTCGGCACGAATTCCAGCGTGCAGATGCGGGATATTACCGATGGCACATCAAATACGTTAGCAGTCTCCGAAGTGATGATCGGCTTTCCTATCCTGGCAAGCTCAGGCTCGGATCCCACGGGTTCCCCTGCGATGTGCGCGACGAGCGGCACCCCTACTACAACTCAGGTTGAACAGCGTGGACATTCCTGGTTCTGGTCCTACCGGCAAGCCTCAAATCTGTTTTCAACTCGGATTGGTCCCAACTGGAAACAGAATTACGACTGCGGTTACAGTTCCACGGGCGTCACTTACGCGGCTCGTAGTTATCATGTCGGCGGTGTCCATGCCCTGATGTGTGATGGCAGTGTCCGCTTCATCAGCGATGCTCTCAATCTGACGACGTGGCAACATCTCGGTGATGCGCGTGATGGCAATGTAATCGGCGAATTCTGAATAACGAGCCGTTCTATAAGGGCCGCCCCGATCATCCTTCAGGTCTTCCTTGAGCGCGATGTGTCTTGATATCGGGAATATTGAAGCTCAATAGCTTGTTATTGACTTCATGCTGTTTGGCGAAAACTACTTCTTCTGGTTTCTGAAAGTCGTTGCCTTATGTGGTTGAAATGGATGGCTCCGGGCGTAGTCGGCGTTTCATTATCGCTTTCGATGATCGGCTGCGGTGGCCATAGGGAAGGTGTTGCCACCGGAGTTGATGAACCGCCTGCGCCTCAAACCCAGGAAGAAATTAATGTTGAAATGCAAAACGACAAGGCTCTGAAGGGTCAGTGATGCCTGTGCCCTGACCTGGTTTCGTGTGGAAAACGATCGCGAGCCCGCAAGCGGTCGACCTCGTGTCCTTGCGGGTTCGTGAATCCTGTTTCGAGATGAATTCCCGCCAGACCATTGCTCGTCACCCGTCAGGAACGGCAATTACCGACCGCCTGACATGGTGGGCGACCTTGCTGGCTGCCTGGTGCATGGTCGCTCGTCCGATTGATCTTCCCCGCTTCTGGTGGGATCTGGCCTGCGGCCGGGCCGTGGTTGCAGGAACGTTCTTCCCTTCCAGCAGTCTGCTCCTGCTCGATCAGGCCGCCGATGCCAACTGGCTCGGCGGTGTGCCGGGTTATCTGCTGTGGGCAGCAGGCGGCGTGACGGCGGTAGCAGCGATCCCGCTCATCGCTACCACCTGCCTGTGCTGGTCTGCCTGGCGGATCGCTCCCGCTCTGTTTCGCTCTCCGGTCGTGCTGGCGAGCGTGCCGTTGCTCTTCTGGACGATCCGGAGCGGCCTGGTCCCTGTGTCGACGTTCTTCGATAGCCTCGGGTTGTTTGCAACATGGTGGTGTCTGCAACGCGAGCACCGCGGTCCAGCAACCTGGCTGATTCTGTCCGGTGTCTTCGTCATCTGGGCAAACTTTGGCCCGAATCTCTGGTGGGGATTACTGCTGATCGCCGTCCAGGGCCGGCCTGTCGTCGTCCGCCCGTGGCAACTGCTGGCAGTCGTCCTCGGTGGCTGCATCACCCCGCGTGGTCTCTGGACCTGGTGGGATGCCGGTTGTCAGTTCCTCGTCAACCTGAGCGTGACTTCAGCGGAGTCCTGGCCCGCAGTCATCGTGTTGATTCTGGTCTGGCTGATCTGGGCGGTGATGAGTTTGACGCAGGGCTTGGGGATTGAACGGATGGGGTTGCTGGTGATTCCCCTCATGGCTGCGATCATTAATCCTGCGAATGTTCCCCTCTGCGGCTTGTGGATCTGGCTCGATATGCTGCAGTGCTTTCGCAATCATCCCGGCTTGCCCGATCGTTTCGGCTTTCTCAGTCGTTGGGGGGCGGACATGAAAGCCTGCTGGTGCGCGGCAGCAAGCGTGGTCATGCTCCTGCCGGCACTTCTGCTGGACAGTTGGGGAATGGGGATCGGCCAGGAACATCGTCCGGGATTCGGGCTGTCTCACCGGCTCGATTTCCGGCTGCTGGACCTCTCGCACTTGCCGCATAAAGGATCACCCTGGATCGCATGGAGTTCCGCTGAGGCGGCGTGCGGGATGCTCGCGTGGCAGGGCAGTGCGGTGCAAGTGCTGGACCATCCCCGCCGTGCCTGGCTCGGTGGTCGCTGGCAGCAGCACGCAGACTTCATCGCGGACCTGAAAGGCGCTCATCGCGGCGCCTATCGCCGGGCCGATGGCAGCTGGGGCGGATGGAAGCCACAGGCCGATCGCTGGCAGGTGGACATACTGGCGATCTCTGCTCGTGAGAGCGAACTGCATCGAGCCCTGGTGGATACTCCCTGGCAACCGCTGGATCTGGATGCTCCCGTGGTGCCATATCTCTCTGCGGAAGACATCCGTCTGGATCCCGTCGTTGCTGAGGGTCTGCAACAACGCGAATTCGTGGAATATGGCCCGTGGCAACCGGCGATCAACGTCTATTTCGGACACGGGTGGCGATTCGATTTTGGAGAACGGATCGGTTGGGGCACCGACCCTGCTGCTGCCATCGATCAGACAGAATTGTTTCGTTCATTCGGCCTGCCGTTGGCCGGATTACGGGCTCTGCTGCCGGTTCGTCGCCTCAGCGGCAGCCCGGCGTTACAACGACAGCTGCAACTCTGCCACACTGACCTGGCAGAACAGGAACGCCGTGCCTGCGGGACGATACCGCAATTCCGTCAGCAACTGCTTTTGCACCTGGGAGTCGCCGGGGTCGTTCCGCAGCTGGCAGGCGACCGGGCAGCCCTGTCAAATTCCGGCTGGCTGCGTCACTATGACCAGGGGAATCTCGGGCAGGCTGCGGACGAATTGCGGGTTCAATCTCCGGAGGGGCAGTACGGTGCGGCATTGCTCTGGCTGGAAGCAGGGGACGTCGAGCGGGCCCGGACGGAACTGACGTCTTTGCAGAACGCGTTTCCCTCCACACCGATCGGCTGGGTGTCACGCGATTGGCTGGAACGGTTGCCTGCGCTGAACACGGTCTCACAAAAACCTTGAATCCTGACCCGTTTGGCTCTCACGCTCGTATTGCGGGCTGGTGTTATTCAATCATGTCCGAGGTGATCTTCAGAGTGCTTGCCAGGTGACATTCTTTCCCCCAGCAACCGATCGGCCAGAGCCTCCTGTGAACCGGGGCGTTCGCTATTGGGGGGGAATGATCCTGTTGGCAGCCGGCCTGAGCGCCGGTCTCTTCGCCAGCCTGATGAGGAAGTCCGGTTCTTCGCAGGACCATGTGCCGATCGTCCAGAGTCGTGCTCAGGCGGCGGTGACGGTGCAAATCTGCGCTGAGTGTCATGCCGAAATTGTGGCATCTTTTGCCTCTGCTCCGCATGGACGGACGCTGCATCGCGGCGATGAACCCGAAATCCTGGCTCGTTTTGCCGGTCGCAGCTTTCAGTTTCCCGGGAGTTCCACCCGGATTGAGTTTCACGCAGACGCAGGGAAGTTATCGCTGACCAGTTCGACCTTTGCTCAATCATTGCCGGTGGACTGGATCTTCGGTTCCGGCACGCATGCGCAGACTCCGCTGATTCTCTGGAATGACGCCCGCGGACAGACGTCTGCTATCGAACATTCGGTGAGCTGGTATGCCGGCGGGCAAATCGCTGCCACTCTGGGGATGGACGGCCTGAAAGCGTCCGTGGGCGGCGAAGCCCTGGGACGTCACTGGGGAACCGCAGAAACTGCGAACTGCTTCGGCTGCCATGCCACTTACGTTCCCGCGCAGGAGGGACAGATCGACTTCGACCATCTGCAACCGAACATCGGCTGCGTACGCTGTCATTTCGACGCTGCCACGCATGCGCGCGGGATGGCGGGCGGCGCGGAAACAAAACCGATTGAGCGATTCGCTGCCCTGACTCCTGCAGAATCGGTCTTCCGTTGCGGCGAGTGTCACCGGCGCGCCGGAGAACTGGGCGGAGAACTCAAGGCGGATGATCCCACCATCGTGCGGTTCGCCTCTGTCGGACTACCGCAGAGCCCCTGTTTTCAACGTCAGGCCGAAGTCACTTTGGCCAATGGCAAACCTGCCCGACTCGACTGCACCACCTGTCACGATCCGCATCGTCCGACTGAACAAGACTGGCGAAATCACACCCGGGTTTGCCTGGAATGTCATGATTCTGCCCAGGGACGAGCGATCGATTGCACCCATGCGCCACGCACCGAAAACTGCCTGAAGTGCCACATGCCGGCCGTGCCGTCAAATGACTTCCTGAACTTTACGGACCACTGGATTCGTGTTCGCTGAGGGAGAACCGAGACGCGATTTCACAACCGGATGTGCGACAACTGCAAGCGGGACTTCGGGCTTTCTCAGGGAGGCAACGCTCGTAAGCATCACCAGGCGACCGTGATCGCTTTCGTTGATGTCTGCGAAAGAATCGATCTGCCGCCGGGCGGCGACCTGCGCGTCATGAGAACTTGCCACCGGTCGTTGGCGACTGACGTTCAATTTCCCGGGCAGCTGGATCGATTCCATCAAAGAACGAATGCCGCCAGGGACGCCCGTCAGATCCTGTTCCCGCGTCAGATCCTGCTCCCGGTGGGCAGTCTCGATTCTGAAAGACGTTCGCCGACCCGGCCTGCTCACGCCTACCGGGGAAAAATCAGCTTCCAGTCGCGTTTCATGTCGACCACCTGCCAATCCTGCTTCGGCGCTGCGTCCAGAGCCTTGTCGAGTCGGCCGAAGTGGCTGTCGCGATCGTAGGCGAACTCACGGTTGGCATCGGTGTGATGAATGAGGACTCCGAGACGCGGCCCTGCACCAGAGGTCGTCCATTCCAGCATCTCGAAGTCGCCGTCCGAATTACCGACGGCGATCACCGGCCTTCGGCCAATAAAGGTCTGAATGCCGACCGGTTTGCCCTGGTGATCGTCAATCAGGGCGATTTTCGGCAGCTTGCGCAGCACCGGACGTCCCTGGTCCATTTCAAACTGTAATTGTCCATAACTGCCAATGACCTGTTCCGGAGGAATGCCGTAGACCTTGTCCGTCCACGGGCGCATAAACTCGACTCCGCCCCCGGAAACGATATACGTTTTGAATCCGCTGGCTCGTAACAGGTCGAGTAACTCCAGCATCGGCTGATAGACCATCTCCGTATAGAGTTTACCGGTTCCGGGGTGGCGGGCAGATGTGATCCATTCTGAGACCGCCTGATGAAATTCCTCGACCGTCATGCCGGCATGCGTGGCAGCGACCAGTTGCAGAACTCCCTGTTCCCCCGCGGTGCTCAGGCCCTGGAGATCGCCTTTCAGGAT
>VFQN01005679.1_pt1 | contig 15005 bp, 18 predicted proteins | sample 3512371 | NCBI WGS metagenome assembly VFQN01 (sample SAMN10412370, study PRJNA504923) | tailings metagenome | isolation source: Replicate 2 from Balatoc abandoned mine | place: Philippines: Itogon, Benguet | collected 2017-08-28
ACCACAAGGAGAACAGAGTCCAGTTATGAATGAGGGCTGATCGGGGGCAACGTCACCCCTTGTTCCCGTTAGCGTCCGAAATCTTTTCATCCACGCCTTCCAGACATGCACCACACTTGTGCCCAGTCAAACGGGAGCCGGCGATGGGCTGGAGGGCGAAGGCGGGGAGGGAACAGGCGTTAAAGGCGAGGATCGTCATGCGCCTGTTCTCGATCGCCGACATGGCCGAACAGGCCGCCGGCCGGTCGTTCTGGGTCCGCTGGTGCGTGCTGTGGGCCGCCTGGCAGGCGAACTCGTTGCTTAGGGATTACGTCGAGGGCACGCTCCGCAGTTCCGCACGCGGAACCTGGACGCCGGTGCTGATGCCGGCCGGCTTCGGCAGCAATCCCTTCGATGCGGAGGACATTGCGGATTCGCTCAGGGCATTCGGGCTCTACATGCGGGCCATCGCGGAGCAGCTGTGCCGCCTGTCGTTCCTGCACCAAGGGCAGGCCTCCGACGAGGCCGGGAATGAGGGCGCCGCGATCCACGTCCTCGGCGCCTTCATCGAGAGACTTGCCATCGCCGCCGCCGTGCCGGTCGAACTCCACGACACGTCCTGAGCGACTCCAGCGCAGCCTGCCCCGTTTCCGCCCGCGCAAACCCCGCACGAGCGACGCCTTCGTACGCCCGAAAGCAGGCCCTCAGCCCTGCGGCATGAACGCCTCGACCCATTCCTTCGGAAACCGCCGCGGCCGGCCGCTCTCCGAGACGATCGCCGCCTCGACCTTGGCCTCGACCAGCACCTGGCCGTCGCGCGACAGTGTCTGCGCCATGAAGATGCGCGCGCCGGAGACGTTTTCGGTGATCGTGTCGATCGTCAGCACGTCGTCGATCCTGGCCGAGCCCTTGAAGTCGATCTCCATGCGGCGCACCACCCAGACCAGCTTCTCGCCGTGCTTGCCGTCGGCGAGCTCGGTGTGGTGCACGCCCGCCAGCCGCAGGAAGTCGGAGCGGCCGCGCTCGAAGAATTCGAGATAGCGCGCATGGTAGACCACGCCGGAGAAATCCGTGTCGGCATAATAGACCCGCACCACGTGGCGGTGGCCCGTGGACGTCAGCACCCCTGCGAGGGGGATTGCGTCGGGCGCGCCCGATTCACCATGATCGGCCATTCGACTTTCCTTTCCCTGCGCCGCCTGACAAAGACGGAGCGAACCGGAGGCGGACCGGATGCCATTTCTCGTTCGGACGATCAAGCGGGCGCTGACGGCGGCGGCCGTCGCGCTGGCATTTGCCCTGCCCGCCGCTGCCGCCACCTTCGAGGCCCATCGCGGCATCAACCTCGACATCTGGACGACCTGGCCCGACGAGAGCCGCTGGAGCGAGCGCGACGCGATCCTGCCCTTTCCGGAATGGCGCAAGTCCGTCACCGAGGCCGATCTCGCGGCGCTGAAGGCGGCCGGGCTCGACTTCGTGCGCATGCCGGTCGATCCCTCGCCGTTCCTGTCGCCTGAGACGGAAGCGCTGCGGGACGACCTGTTCGCCTCGGTGCTCTCTTCTGCCCGCATGGCCAACGCCGCCGGCCTGAAGGTGATCGTCGACCTGCACCTGATGCCCGCCGGCTCCAACCGTTCCATCGGCATGGGCCAGGTGATGCAGGACCCGGCCCTGTTCGACCGCTATGTCGAGCTGGTGCGGCGAATGGGCCGCACGCTCGCGAAGGAAGACCCGTCGCGTCTCGCCTTCGAGCTGATGAACGAGCCGACGCTTGCCTGCCAGGGCGCGGAGCAGCGGGACTGGGAGGACAGGCTGACGCGCATCTTCGCCGCCGCGCGGGCGTCGGCCACCCGCCTGACGCTGGTCCTGTCGGGAAGCTGCTGGGGCACGGCCGAGGGCCTCTCCGCACTCGACCCGAAGATCGTGCCCGACGCCAATGTGATCTGGAGCTTCCACTCCTACGCGCCGTTCCTGCTGACGCATCAGGGCGCGACCTGGGCGGGCGACTTCATTCCCCACGTCACCGGACTTCCCTATCCGCTCGACGCCGTGCCGAAGGCCGATCTCGACGCGGCGATCGAAAATGTCCGCGCCACCATCCGCCGCGACGCGCCCTGGGCGCGCCGCCCCGGCATGCTCGCCTATCTCGACGAGCAGATCGCTGCCCTCGACACGCCGGACAAGCTCTCGGGAGCGCTGGCGCAGCCCTTCGAGCTCGTCGAGAAATGGGCCGCGAAGAACGGCGTGCCGCCCGCCCAGATCATCCTCGGCGAGTTCGGCATGATCCGTCAGGAATACGGCACCCGGACCGTCGTGCCGGCGCGCTACCGGGCCGCCTATCTGCACGACATGATCTCGCTGGCCGAAAAGCGCGGCTACGCCTGGTCGATGTGGGGCTATGGCGGCGCCTTCGGCATCGTCGAGGAATTCGACGGCCGCAAGGCCGAGCCGGACGTGATGGACATGATCCGTGGCCTCGGCCGCGGCGGCTGAAGCTTTCGCCGCTAATCCTCTTCGAACAGCGTCGACTGGACAAACGTCTCCCGCGGCGCCTCCAGCCCCAGATGCCGCCAGGCGGTCGCGGTCAGCACCCGCCCGCGCGGGGTGCGCTGGAGAAAACCCTGCTGGATGAGGTAGGGCTCGATGATGTCCTCGATCGCGTCGCGCGGCTCGGAGAGCCCCGCCGCGATCGTCTCGACGCCGACCGGCCCGCCGCCGAAATTGCGGGCGATCATGTTGAGGTAGCGCCGGTCGAGTGCGTCGAGGCCGAGGCTGTCCACTTCGAGCCGGGTCAGCGCCTCGTCGGCGATCCGCCGCGTCACCTCGCCGTCGCCGGCCACCGTCGCGAAATCGCGCACGCGCCTCAGCAGCCGCCCGGCGATGCGCGGCGTGCCGCGGGCGCGCCTCGCGATCTCCAGCGCGCCGTCGTCGCTCATCGGCAGGCCGAGGATGCGCGCGCCGCGCCGCACGATCAGCTCCAGCTCCTCGACCGTGTAGAAATTGAGCCGGACCGGGATGCCGAACCGGTCGCGCAGCGGATTGGTAATCAGGCCGAGTCGCGTCGTCGCAGCCACGAGCGTGAACTTGGCGAGGTCGATCTTCACCGAGCGCGCCGCCGGACCTTCGCCGATGATCAGGTCGAGCTGGTAGTCCTCCATCGCCGGATAGAGGATCTCCTCCACCGCCGGATTCAGCCGGTGGATCTCGTCAATGAACAGGACGTCGCGGTCCTCCAGATTGGTCAACAGCGCCGCGAGGTCGCCCGCCTTGGCGATCACCGGGCCGGAGGTCGAGCGGAAGTTGACGCCCATCTCGCGCGCCATGATCTGCGCCAGCGTCGTCTTGCCGAGCCCCGGCGGGCCGACGAAGAGCACATGGTCCAGCGCCTCGCCGCGCCCCTTCGCGGCTTCCACGAATACCTTGAGATTGGCGCGCGCCGCCGCCTGGCCGACGAACTCGTCGAGCGTCTGCGGCCGCAGCGTCCCGTCCGCGTCCTCACCGCGCTTGTCGCCCGAGACGAGGCGGGGGGAGAGGCTCATGCGAGGAATTCCATGGCAGGGACGGCCTTTGCTGCACCTTGATCGAACGTAACCGTCGCAGAGCAGCCGGCGCGTCGGGCGCAATAAGAGATAAGATGATCGGCAAGTTCGCCGCGATCCGCATCGGCAATTATCGTCGACAACTCGTCTTCATCCTCAAACGCCAGCTCCCTCGTCTCGAGCAATATCGTCACGAGCGAGAGAATTTCTCTTCGGTTGCGGCCGTAGCGCTGGCGCAGCGTCCACACGAATTCCACCAGAACGATCAGGCTGATGAAGGCGGGATCATCCGCAGACCGTGAGTTGAGGAAGTCCCTTGCCTTGGCAAACTGGTTCTCGTCGTCGCGGATGACGAAGCGCAGGAGCATGTTGGTGTCCAGCGCCTTCACGTCTTCTTCCCGTGGCGTTCGTTCCACTCCCGAACGATCCGTCTGTCGTCCTCGGCCAGAGCTTCCCCGATCGCCTCATCGAAGTCTTCGAGCGTGGCGCCCGCGCCGACGGCCGGAGTGCCCAATATGCCGGCGAGATCGGCGATGCTCCTGTTCTTCGGCCGCGCGACCAGTTCGCCGCCGCGAACCGAAATGTAGAGCTGCGTGCCCGTCGCGAGCTTCAGCTCGTCGCGAACGTCCTTCGGGATCGTGAGTTGCCCTTTGGAGGACATGGTAGCAATAAATCCCATGGTCCGACTCCTGCAATTTCTCCTTACTTCCGGAGGATAGTAAGGATCAGGACCGATAACAATCCTACCGTGCCAGCTCCTTCAGCCCCAGCCGGATCAGCTTGGCGGAGTCCGCTCCCTCGCCCGCCGACTTGACCGCGTTGGCCACGGCCGTCGCTGCCACGTCGCGTGAGTAGCCGAGGTTGACCAGCGCGGAGACGGCGTCCGCGACCGGGGCGGGCGCAACGCCTTCGCCGAGCTCCTGCATGAGGCCGATCGTGCCGCTGGGCGCGCCGGAGAAGGCGGGCGCCTTGTTCTTCAGTTCGATGACGATGCGCTCGGCGACCTTCTTCCCCACGCCCGGCGCGCGGCTGACCATCGCGATGTCCTTCAAAGCGATCGCATTGGCGAGGTCGGACGGCGACAGCGTCGACAGGATCGCCAGCGCCACCTTGGCGCCGACGCCCTGGACGTTGTTGAGCAGGAGCAGGAACCATTCGCGTTCCAGCGCCGAACCGAAGCCGTAGAGCCGGATCATGTCCTCGCGCACATAGGTCTCGATATGCAGCGTGACGGCTTCTCCCGGCGAGGGGAGCGTGGCCAGCGTGCGGGTCGAGCAGTAGGCAACGTAGCCGACGCCGTGCACGTCGACGATGCAGTGGTCCTCGCCGATCTCGTCGACCACGCCCTTGAGCTTGCCGATCACGTCAGGTGCTCCTGATTCTCGCATGGACGATTCCCGCCGCCGGCGGAGGCCCCATCGCCTTGCACGAGGCCCGGAACAAGTCAAGAACGCAGGCAGCCGAAGGTCGCTTGCTCAGAGAGGGTTTCTCAACGAGTCGACGCTATTGTGCTGCAGATCCTCGAGGAATGAACATGCAATCAAGCGCGGCGTTGAGCATCGGGTTGCCTGTGGTCCTGTGCATCGTCATGCTGGGTTTGGGGCTTTCGCTGAAGCTCGACGATTTCCGCCGCGTTCTGCAGCGGCCACAGGTGGTGCTGATCGGACTGTTCTGCCAGATTATCATCCTGCCGATCATCTGCTACGGCCTGACCTTCGCATCCGGACTTCCGCCGGCGATCGCGGTGGGAATGATGCTGCTGGCCGCCAGTCCCGGCGGCACGTCCGCGACGCTCTATACGCATCTCGCGCGAGGCGATGTGGCGCTCAGCATCACGTTGACCGCGCTGACGTCAGTCCTGTCCATCGTCACGGTGCCGTTCATTGCCAACTTCGCGCTGGCCCGGTTCTATGGCGAAGCGTCGGCGGTGTATCTGGAGCTGAGCCTGGTGGCGCAAATCTTCGTCATCGCGGTGGTTCCGGCCATGATCGGCGTGCTTGTCCAGAGCCGCTACCCGGTCCTTGCACAGCGCCTCGATCGCCCGGTCAAGTTGCTTGCGACGCTGTTCCTCGCAGCCATCGTCATCTTCGCGCTTGTCAGCCAGTGGGGCCTTGTCGCGACCTGGGGCGTCACGATCCTCACGGTGGTCCTGCCTTTCAACCTGATGAGTCTGGCCGTCGGCTATCTCGTCCCGCGACTGTTCCGGATCGAGTATCGCCAGGCAATCGCGCTGGCTATGTCGATCGGCGTGCACAACGCAGCGCTGGTGATCGCGATCGCCCTTTCGGAGCAGATGCTCGACAATCCGGAGATGGCCATACCGCCCGCCGCCTACGGGCTGATCGCCTACATAACCAGTGGCGTGGTGGTCTGGGTGGTGAACCGGCGTCAGGCGGTTCCGGTCAAGCGGTCGCCGGACTGACGTCGTCTCAGGTCAAGGCTGCCATGCGATAGGCGACGCTCTGGCGGTGATGCGCGTGGCAGATCGCGATGGCCAGCGCGTCGGCGGCGTCGTCGCTCTCGAACGTCGCCTTCGGCAGCAGCACGCGCACCATCATGCGAATCTGCGCCTTGTCGCCGTGGCCGACGCCGATCACCGATTTCTTGACCGCGTTCGGCGCGTATTCGGCCACCTTCAGTCCGGCGCGCGCCGGCACCAGCATTGCGATGCCCCGCGCCTGGCCGAGCTTCAGCGTCGAGGAAGGGTTGGCGTTGACAAAGGTCTGCTCGACCGCAGCTTCCTCGGGCGCATACTGGCCGATGATCGCGTGGATGCCGTCATGAAGCTGGCACAGCCGGGCGGCGAGCTCTTCCCTGTCGTCAGACGTCACGGTGCCGGAGGCGACGAAACGCAGCGCATTGCCCTGGCTCTCGACGACACCCCATCCGGTGCGCCGAAGACCGGGATCCAGCCCGATGATACGAATCGCCTCTGCCATGTATCCATCCTTACCGCTGCAGCGGCGTCATGCCAGCGGAAAGTGAACAAACGGGAAACATCCAGCCTGTGTCAAAGGAGTTTGGCGAGGTGGCGCGTGCGTCTTGCGCGCGGGCCGTCTACAGGTTGTCGGCAGCGAGAGGTGCCCATGCAATTGCCATCGTTCGACGGCATGTTTCTGATCCTTGCCGTGACGGTGCTCGTCGCCGGCTTCGCTCGTGGCCTGTCGGGCTTCGGCACGGGTCTCATCGTCGCGCCGGTTGCGGGAGCTCTGTACGGGCCAAAGGCAGCCTTCGTGATTCTCGTCATCATCGATTCCCTGCCGACGATCCCAGTCACGATCCCTGCGCTGCGGATCGCCGTCTGGCGCGACGTGCTGCCGGCGGTCGTGGGGCTGATGCTGTTCATCCCGGTGGGCGTCTACATCCTCACCATCGCCGACCCGGTTGTCCTGCGATGGTTCATCTGCATCGCAATCCTCCTGTGCGCCGCGGCCTTGTGGCGGGGCTGGCGCTACCGGGGCGAGCGCACGCCGCCGAAGTCCTTCGGCGTCGGCGCGATGGCCGGCGTGCTGTCCGGCGTCGCCCAGATTCCGGGGCCGCCGGTGCTGGTCTACTGGCTGGCGTCGCCTTTGCCGTCGGCGATCATTCGCGCCAACCTTCTGTCGCTTTTCTTCATTTCGGAGCTGATGTCCTTGGCGACGGCCTGGACATCCGGCCTGTTCGAGGCTCCCGTCGTCGCCATCGCACTGGCGGCAACGCCGGTCTATTTCGTCGGGCTGCTTGCCGGCTGGGCCGCGCACGGCCGCACGAGCGATGCGCACTACAGGCAGATCACGCTGTCGCTCGTGGTCCTCTCCGCGCTCCTGGCGCTGCCTTGGTCGGATATTGCGTCGGCAGCCGGACTTTGAGCGTTCAGCCGCGTGCGAAGGCCGTGTTCAGCAGCATGATCTGGTCGGAAACCGGGTTCGACGCGCGCGGCGGCTGGGCGATCACGGCCGCGGGCCCGCCGTAGATTTCCTCGTCCATGCGGCGGATGAGCGACTGGAGCTTCAGCGAACGATGGACGAGCGCCACGAAAGCATCGGGAAGCTCGGGCCAGCCCGGCGCGTTGTCCTGGGCGGAGGCCGTGTCCAGCCGCACCTTGGATTTTTCGGAGGCGACCTGGTCGCGCGTCATCTCGCCGGAATTAGCCGCCCGCTGCAGCAGCAGCCAGGAGGCGATCTGCATCAGGCGGGTGGTGAGGCGCATCGATTCGGCAGCATAAAGCGTCGCGGCGATGCGAGACAGGCGCTTCGCCTCGACCCGGCCCTGGCCGTCCAGATACTCGGCCGCCTGTTCGACCAGCCCCATGCCTTCATTGTAAAGCGGCTTGAAGGACGGCGAGAAAATCCTGCGCTCCGCGAGCCTGATGGTCTTGGCTCCCTCCGCGCCAGCGTCATTCATAGTCACGCACCCCTGCACACCCTGACGGGACCCGGCGACTCGGCGACAGAATCCGCGTACCCACCCCTATACGGCACCGGGGCGGAAGATGCTCCGGCCGCGCCGCGAACGCAAGCGCATGTTTAACAAACGGTTAACGCGCGTTCGGGCGGCAAAAAAAGAGCCGCGGTAAAGCGGCTCTCAGGAGTTAACAGGGAGGCGTCAAACAGGGTGGCTCCAACCACCCGGCAAGAATCCAGATCACTGGATGAACATAGTAAACATCCGTAAAGCCTAATGGACGGTTAACGCGCCGCATTTCTGCGCGAAACGTTCGCGCCTGCATCCCGAAGTATCACCCGTGTAACCGCGCGCGCCGCTGCGCCGACAAGCAGCCGATACCTGCCCGGTGGTACGTCGCCCCGCTCCGGAGCGCCGGCAATGAACGGCGACGGACCATGCAACGTTTCTCGAGGTGCTGAGATGGACTGGTATTCGATCGTCAAATTCGGACATGTGATCTGCGCGCTTATCTGGGTCGGCGGCGGCTTCGCCATGATGCTCAACGGCGTGTTCGCCGTCAGGGCAGGGGACGCGGAGGGCACCATGCGCGCGATCCGCCTGTCGTCCGACCTCGGTGGCCGGTTGATGGTCCCGGCTTCGATGCTGACCCTCGTCTTCGGCCTGGTCCTGTGCTGGTTCTGGGTCGGCTTCACGGATCTCTGGATCATCATCGGCCTTGCCGGCTACGCCGCGACCTTCCTGATCGGCCTGCTCTATTTCAAGCCGAACTCCGAGAGGCTGGCGGCGATGGTTGAGCGTGACGGCGTCACGCCCGCGGCTCTGGAGGACGGCAAGGCAATGCTCAAGGTCGCGCGGTTCGACTATGCGGTAATGACCGTGGTGGTCGCCGACATGGTGTTCAAGCCGACTTCGGGCGACACGATCCTGCTGACGGCCATGGCCGTCGTGCTGCTGGCCGGGGCCGCGGTCGCCTTCGCCGCGCGGAGCGAGACGGCTACGTCGGAAGCCTGATCGATCGTCCGGCGCCGGCCGGGCGGGCCGGCGTCAGCCGGCCTTCGTCATGTCGCGCAGGCGAAACTTCTGGATCTTGCCGGTCGAGGTCTTGGGGATCTCGGCGAAGATGATCGTCTTCGGTACCTTGAAACGGGCGAGCAGGCCGCGGCAGTGCTCGATGATCTCGGCCTCCGTGGCTGTCCTGCCCGGCTTGAGCTCGACATAGGCCACGGGTACCTCGCCCCACTTGTCGTCGTGGCGAGCCACGACGCCACAGGAGGCGACGGCGGGGTGCTTGTAGAGAGCGTCCTCGACCTCGATCGAGGAGATGTTCTCGCCGCCCGAGATGATGATGTCCTTCGAGCGGTCCTTGAGCTGGATGTAGCCGTCGGGATGCATCACGCCGAGATCGCCGGAATGGAACCAGCCGCCGGCGAAGGCCTCGTCGGTGGCCGTCTTGTTCTTGAGGTAGCCCTTCATGACGATGTTGCCGCGGAACATGACCTCGCCGATCGTCTCGCCGTCGGCGGGTGTCGGCTGCATGGTCTCGGGGTCGAGCACGGTCAGCCCTTCGAGCGCGGCGTAGCGCACGCCCTGGCGGGCTTTCTTCGCCGCGCGCGAGCCCTTGTCGAGCGCGTCCCACTCCGAATGCCACTCGTTCACGACCGCGGGACCATAGGTCTCCGTCAGGCCGTAGAGATGCGTCACCGCGAAGCCGGCGTCGGCCATGCCCGACAGCACGGCCTCGGGCGGCGGTGCAGCGGCGGTGTTGAAGGTCACCGTCTGCGGGAAGTCGCGCTTCTGCTCGTCTGGCGCGTTGATCAGCGTCGACATGACGATCGGCGCGCCGCACAGATGCGTCACGCCATGGTCCGCGATCGCGTCGTACATCGCCTTGGCGCGCACCCAGCGCAGGCACACATGCGTTCCCGCCGTCACCGCCAGCGTCCAGGGAAAGCACCAGCCGTTGCAATGGAACATCGGCAGCGTCCACAGGTAGACGCAGTGCTTGGCCATCGCGGCGTGGATGGTGTTGGCGTAGGCCATCAGCGCCGCGCCACGATGATGATAGACGACGCCCTTCGGGTTGCCGGTGGTGCCCGACGTATAGTTGAGCGCGATCGAGTCCCATTCGTCGTCGGGCATTGACCAGGCGAACTCCTCGCTGCCGTCCGCGACGAAGGCCTCGTAGTCGATGGAGCCAATGCGATCGCCCTTCGGATAGGGCGCGTCGGCGGCGTATTCCGGGTCGTCGTAGTCGATGACCAGCGGCTTCACCTTGGCGAGCTTCAGCGCCTCGGCGACGATGGCCGAGAATTCGCGGTCGACGATCAGCACCTTGCTCTCGGCATGGTCGAGCTGGAAGGCGACGATTGCGGCGTCGAGGCGGGTGTTGAGCGAATGCAGCACCGCCTTCACCATCGGCACGCCGAAGTGGCATTCGAGCATCGGTGGCGTGTTGGAGAGCATCACCGTCACGGTGTCGCCCTTGCCGATGCCTCGTTTCGAGAGCGCGTCCGCCAGCTTCAGCGAACGCCGCCAGAAATCGCGATAGGTCGTGCGCGAACCGCCGTGGATGATCGCGACGTGATCCGGATAGGTTCGGGCCGCGCGCTCCAGATAGGTCAGCGGCGTCAGCGGCTGGTGGTTCGCCTGGTTACGTTCGAGGCCCTGCTCGTAAGGGTTCGCCATGTCGTCCTCCCGCGTTTGTTGCTCACGGATAAGCACAAAGTCCGCCGGCCGTCATCATGGTAGAATTGCCGATACGCCGTCCCAGACGAGCTTGGCGGCGATCAGAGCCATGATGCCGTAGGTGAAGGGATAGAACACGTCCGGCCGCATCCTGCGCACGACCCAGGCTCCCGCCAGCGTCGCGAGCGGCGCCAGCGGCATCAAGAGCAGCGAGGTCGCGAGGTTGGTTTGGTCGAACTGGCCGAGCGCGAAATAGGGCACGAGCTTCACGACGTTCATGAAGGCGAAGAAGTAGACGCCGGTGCTGGTGAAGACGCGCGGGTCGAGCCGCAGCGGCAGCGTGTAGACCTGGAAGGGCGGTCCGCCCGCATGCGCCACGAAGCTTGTATAGCCGGAGACGACGCCCCAGAACGCGCCCTTCGCCGCATTCGGCTGCTGGCTAACATGACCGGTGCGCCGCGCCAGCGTGTAGAGCCAGCGGCCGACGAAGACGATTGCGACGATGCCGAGCATGAGGCGCACCATCCCCGGCGAAACGATCGCGGCGGTGAGCCAGCCGAGCCCGATGCCCACCAGCGAGCCGGGGATGGTCTGGGCGAGGATCGTCCGATCGTAGCCGCCGCGCCAGGTCCAGAGCGACACCGCATCCATCAGGAGGAGGATCGGCAGCAGGATCGCCGCCGCCTGGACAGGAGACGTGGCCAGCGCCATCATCGGCACGCCGATGAAGCCGGCGGCGCCGCCCAACCCGCCCTTCGACAGCCCGACTAGGATGACCGCCGGGACGGCCACGGCGTAGAAGATCGGGTCGGAGATCAGGGGAATCATAGCGCGGTCCGGGTCAGCGTCCCGCAATAACCATGGGCGCGGCCTTTGGCGAGAGATGCTGTCCATCGCGCCCGCTCTCGTCTATGCCAAAATCCAAACATGATCGCCGCCCATAGCGGGCGCACATCCGGAGCCTGCATGTCTGACGAATTGCCCAACCGCTGCCGCCTCGTGCTCATCGCCGACCCCAAGAAGGGTGGCGGGATGGACGCTCCACGCGTGCTCGACGCGCTTTCGGGCGGTGATGTCGCCTCGCTGATCCTTGTCGGCGGGGCCATCGAGGACGCGGAGTTCCAGGCCTATTGCGAGGCGATCGTTCCCGGCGCGCAGGCGAGGGGCGTGGCCGTGGTGATTTCCGGCGACAGCCGCGTCGTCGGCCGCGTCGGCGCCGACGGCATCCATCTTGAGACCGGCAAGGCGGACATCGACGCGGCGGTGCGCAAGCATAATGGCCGGCTGATCGTTGGCGCTGGTGGAGCCAAGACCCGCCACGACGCGCTGGAGCTTGGCGAGGCGCAGCCGGACTACATCTTTTTCGGCCGCTTCGGATATGACATGGAGCCGGCGCCGCATCCGCGCAATCTCGACCTGGCGCAATGGTGGGCCGAGGTCGTCAACGTGCCGTGCATCGCGCAGGGCGGCGCCGAGATCGCCTCGGCCGAGGCGGTCGCCGCGACCGGCGCGGAGTTCGTCGCCCTCTCGTCGGCAGTCTTCAGCGGGCCGCTACAGCCCTCCGAGGCGGTCGCGGCAGTAAACGAACTGCTCGACCGCGCCGCTCCGAGGTTCGAGGAAGAATGAGACGAACGACGCCCGCCCTGGTTCTTGCCGCGCTGATCGCGTCGCCGCTGTCGGCGGCTGCGCAGGAGCCGAAACCGTCACAGGAGCCCACGGGCGCAATCACCGCGCCTGCCAAGCCGGCCGAGCCGGTGCCGGCCACGAATGCCGTCGCGCCGGTGACACCAGTCACGCCGCCGACGGAACCATCGCCTCAGGCGTCACCGCAGCCGGGGCCCGCCACGCCGTCGGAGGCCGGGGGGCCTGGTATCGATCCGAACCGCTTTGGCGAGCGGCTGCCGGACAATGTGTTCGGGGCATTCCAGCGCGGCGAATACATCACGGCCTTCAATCTGGCGCTGCCGCGCGCGCAGGCCGGCGATCCGGCGGCCATGACGCTGGTCGCCGAGATCTATGCGCGCGGGCTCGGCGTTCCGAAGGACGAGAAGAAGGCGGTCGAGTGGTATGAGAAAGCGGCGCGCGCGGGCGTGTCCGAGGCAAAGTTCCAGTATGCGCTGATCCTGCTCGACGGGCGGCTGGTCAAGCGCGACGTGCCGCGGGCGCGGGAACTGATGCAGGCGGCGGCTGATGAAGGCAACCGGCTGGCGCAGTTCAACCTGGCGCAGATCATCATCGACCGCGAGCCCGGCCCTGCGGGCCAGCTCAAGGCGGTGGAATATTACATGAAGGCCGCCGAGGCCGGGTTGGCCGACGCGCAATACGCCGTCGCGCAGATCTACGCCAACGGCGCAGGCGGCATCACGCAGGATCTGCCCGAAGCGCGCAGGTGGCTGATACTTGCCGCGCGGCAGGGCTTCGACACTGCGCAGGTGGACCTTGCGACCTGGCTGGTCGAGGGCAAGGGCGGCGCACGCGACATGAAGGCCGGGTTCGGCTGGATGCACCGCGCGGCGCAGGGCGGCAACGTCGCGGCGCAGAACCGGCTCGCCAAGCTCTATGTCGAGGGGCTCGGCGTCGAGCCGGACATCATCGAAGGAACCGCCTGGTATATCCGTGCCCGTCGCGCCGGCCTCTCCGATTATTACATGGACGACGTGATGAACGGCCTGACCGACGAGGAGCAGAAGAAGGCGATCGAGCGGGCGAACCGCCTCAGATAGCTTGCCTGTCGTGCCGATTTGTGGTCTTGGGGCGCCGAAACAGGCGGCTCTCGCCCTTCCCGAACATCCGGAACACTTTTTTATGGCCAAGATCAGCGGCAGCGAAATCCGTCCAGGCACGGTGATCGAGCACGACGGCGGGCTCTGGGCCGCGGTGAAGACCAACACCGTCAAGCCCGGCAAGGGCGGCGCCTACAACCAGGTCGAGCTCAAGAACCTCATCAACGGCACCAAGCTCAACGAGCGCTTCCGCTCCGCCGAGACGGTCGAGAAGATCCGCCTCGAGCAGAAGGATTTCTCCTTCCTCTACGAGCAGGGCGACGCGCTGGTGTTCATGGACACCGAAAGCTACGAGCAGCTCGAGCTGCAGAAGGATTTCGTCGGCGACCGCGCCGCCTTCCTGCAGGACGGCATGATGGTCACGGTCGAACTCTACGAAGACAAGCCGATCGGCATCTCGCTCCCCGACCAGGTGACGCTGACGATTTCCGAGGCCGATCCGGTGGTCAAGGGCCAGACGGCTGCCTCGTCCTACAAGCCCGCCGTACTCGAAAACGGCATCCGCGTCCTCGTTCCGCCCTTCATCTCGTCGGGCGAGCGCATCATCGTGGACACCAACGAACTGACCTACGTTCGCCGCGCCGACTGACGCGCTATGGCCGGCATACCGGCCTGGTGACCCCGAAACTTCCCGCGACGCCGGTGACCCCGGCGTCGAACCCGTTCATGGAGTAGACCTTGGCCCGTTCAGCCCTCCTCAACGTCATGGTGCAGGCCGCGATGAAGGCCGGCCGCTCGCTCGCACGCGATTTCGGCGAGGTGCAGAACCTGCAGGTCTCGCTGAAGGGCCCCGGCGACTATGTCAGCCAGGCCGATCGCCGCGCCGAAGAGATCGTCCATTCCGAACTGGCCCGCGCCCGCCCCGGCTATTCGTTCCTGATGGAAGAGGGCGGCGAGATCGTCGGCGACGACCCCCAGCACCGCTGGCTGGTCGATCCGCTCGACGGCACCACGAACTTCCTGCACGGCATCCCGCTCTTCGCGGTCTCGATCGGGCTGGAGCGCCAGGGCCAGATGGTCGCCGGAGTGATCTACAACCCGGCCATGGACGAACTCTACACCGCAGAGCGCGGCGGCGGCGCCTTCATGAACGATCGCCGCATGCGCGTCGCGGCACGGCGCACCCTCACCGATTGCGTCATCGGCACCGGCATCCCGCATCTGGGCCGAGGCAATCACGGCCGCTCGCTGATCGATCTTCGCCATGTGATGGGCGAGACCGCCGGCATCCGCCGCCTCGGCTCGGCCGCGCTCGACCTCGCCTACGTGGCGGCCGGGCGTCTGGACGGCTTCTGGGAAGATGCGCTCGCGCCCTGGGACATGGCGGCCGGCATGCTGATGGTCCGCGAGGCCGGCGGCTTCGTCTCCGACCGCGAAGGCGGCCGCGACATCTTCGAGACCGGCAGCATCGTTGCCGGCAACGAGAAGATCCACGGCGAACTCCTCCAGGTCCTCCAGCGCCCGGTCCCGACGCGGACTGCGTGAAGCGCCGAACCTCGCGTCCGCTTCTTTCAATTTGACCACAATTGCGCTTAGGATCGCATGGCATAGCGCAGCGGGCGGCTCAGAGGCGGACGTATGGCAGTTTGGAAATCGCTGGGGGCAGGACGTCTCTCGGATGAGGACGAGTTCG
>VFQN01005680.1_pt1 | contig 15001 bp, 19 predicted proteins | sample 3512371 | NCBI WGS metagenome assembly VFQN01 (sample SAMN10412370, study PRJNA504923) | tailings metagenome | isolation source: Replicate 2 from Balatoc abandoned mine | place: Philippines: Itogon, Benguet | collected 2017-08-28
TGGTGGCGGATGGCCGAAAGACGGAGGGAGGTGGGGAAGTACGGCAAGCGGGATGAATGGCAGAGGGGGGGCGTTGTGGGCAAAGGGAGGAGGAGCAGGAGGGACATGGCGTGTTTAGGGAGGAGGGGGAGGAGAAGGAGGAGCTGGACGAGGTAGGGTTTGGGAGGCAAGCTGTGGAGCTGGGTTGAAGGGGGAGGGGCGGGCGGGGCAAGGCGGCGACGTCCTGGGCGATGGTGGCGGAGGGTGGGGCTGGGAGGCGGAGGGGCTTGGGTCTGGCGGTGACAACGGAGCTGGGGTCGGTGAGGAGGAAGAGGAAGAGGAGGAGACGGAGGAGGACCTGGGGGTGAACTGGTGGGCACGTGAGGTGGGAGGGGAGTTCGGATTCGGGGAGGAGAGCGATGAGGGGGAGCAGGATGAGGACCAGATATGAGCGTGGGACGTATTAGTGGGCGCAAGTGCAGCTGTTTGTGCCTGTGGAGCTGTGGACTGCGCCGCGTGCCTACCCACGGCGCGCCAGAGCCAGGCCTTGGACGTTTCGCACTCGTCCCTGCCCTCACCAGTGTGCGAGCTGTGCGGCCTGGGCCTCTGGCTGCATGGGCTGGGCGTGGTCCCGGGCGTGCACTGGGTGCAGCTATGGCGCGTATTCAATGTGAAGTCAAGGTACTTCTAGATGCTGTGGGGTCTGGTGGCATGGAACGTCGGCGTACCCGGGGGAGCTCCCCTGGCGCCTGGGCATAATCCGGTTCTGGGCCAAAAGGCGGGACTCCCTTGCGCGTTCTGACCGTGGCATGGGAGACTGCTCAACTGCCGCGAACGGCAGGCAAAGGAAGTAGGTAGTCCGTCCCTACAAGTACATTTATGGTATGGTATCCTATACAACAAAGGCGCGGCCATAGTCCAGTTTCCAGAACAGTTCCCTCTCAAACCCTTGCTTGACCGCTCCTAACCATCTCAGCTCAGTTCTCACCTGGTACAACGTATGGCTCAAGCGCTTGGTCAGCAATGCCGCGGTCTACAGAGCAGGGTGAAGACACCTTCGTCGAGACAGCTTCGCGTGTTGTCGGCATCTGTCAACTTGGCCTGCCCTGCGCTGTCGTCTACAAGGAGCAGGTAATTCATTCGCAGCGAGCACAGTGCGTATGCCTATCTCGTTGAATTTGAGCGCGTTGCGGTAGCGTCAGCCCTGCCGCGTCACTGTAGTGACGAATAGGCGCTGGCACTGGCCCTCCCTACACGTGGTAGGTGAGCACCAGCTATGGAATTGAGCCTTGCCTACTTGTTCTCGCAGGCTGTTTCGCAATCGCAACGGCGCTAGGCGGTTGGCGCCATGTGCCGCGGGCGGCAGTTCTCATGGGTTTGGGGACGACGAAGTCGAGGAGCTCTTGCGTATGATCAGGCAGAACGGCCTGAAGGGCGATTCGGGGAGCGAAAGCAACAGCTCTCCTGGCGGCAGCGGGGGGGAGGAAGCCAAGGGGGCTGCCGATGGCAACGAGGTGCAAGAGACACTGGCTGACCTTATGCAGGTAAGCATATGCGCGGGGCTGTACAGCATGGTTGGTTACAGAGGTGCGTCTTGTACACATCATCCACACTGGTGGTAGGTGGCTTTCCTCCGTACGGGCGCGCGTGGGTCAATGTGGCAGCTGGGCACTTTAGCTACAGCCTGCCAGGCCCCCATCCCCATCCTACACGTGCGCAAGCTAATCCTCCATGCACCATATACCAACGCTTTCAAAGTCCTTTACAGCCTTGCCACAATCACGCACCGGCGGTCGCCACCTGCCCGCTCTCCTCCACCCGTGCTGCTCTCCCCTGCCTCACGTGCTATCCCTCCCGCGTACACCCACACCGCCATGGCAGATGGAGGTACGGCGCGTGCGTGCCAAGGAGGAGCTGGCGTCGGACATGGAGCTCAAGAAGGAGGAGATGCGGGCTATCGGCGAAGAGGTGGGCGGGCTGCAGCCATACGTCGTACTGCGGTCGTTGAGCTGGTCCACATTACAAACCTCTTGGAAGGGCCCGTGGGCGGGTGCTGGTGAGGCGTGGCTACGACGCCCCTGCTGCGAGTAGGGGTAGGGGCGTGGGGGACTGTGTTTTGCGGGTGGCACAAACGTTGCTGGGGGCTGTGTCTGCTACAGGCTCCGTTCAGTGCCCATGGTCCCTTGTCCTTGTGACCCCCGGTCCCCTCCTGTCGTGAACCCTCCATTGCCACCCACACAGATGAAGGCGGCGCTGGCGCGGGAGTACGAGTTGGACCGCATGCGCACCGAGCTGGGCGCCACGTACGCCATTGTAGGTTGCAGCGCGCGTCCTGTTATGCTGGGGTCAATGAAGCCGAGAGCCCATCGGGGTGTCTGATAGCGGCGTGGAGCAGCTGGATGGGCAGGTGCATTGCCCCTTCGCAGCTGCTTCCGTCGAAATCCCTGCCGGGGGGCCATCTTAGGGTGCTCAGGCTGCAGCGGAACTGAAGACAACGTTGGGCACGTGCCATGGGCACGCGGGACCGTGCAGCACAGCCTGACACCGCGTCGTGTCTTAGGTTGCAACCCCGGCCAGCTGCCGTGCACACAGGAAGTCGTTCTGCAGCTGCAATCCCGGTTGAGCATGTAGACCCGGACACAAGGCACGCACTGTGCGCCCCTGGCACGCACGCCCGTCCATACATGGCTTGCGTTTCCCGTTCGTGTGCATCATGAAAGTCCTTGTGATGCCTCGCTCTCTCCACCTTCCTGCTTTGCTGCCTCGCATGTAACCCCCCGGCCTCCCTCTGCCTCCCCGCCTCCCTGCCCGGCAGTCCGAGGCCATGGCGGCCTTCGACGACGTGGAGGCAGACATCGCACGCATCAAGCGCCAGGTGCAGGTGGGTTGAGGCCATTGACCGTTTGGAACAGCGCTGAAAGTGTTATCCCTCTCCCCGCCCCCTGGCGTTCCCAATCCCATCACCGGCAGCCGCAAGTATGCCCGCTGCCTCTTGCTTCCGGCCAATACACGCGCGCCACACAGCTTAGGCCACGTTCCGGCCTGGTGGCCTTGAGTCCGACGTGCTGAAGCAGTGTGCGAGGAGCTCTTGCCTTTCCGTTTCATTGCGCTTACGTTGCACACCCCCTTGGCGGCTGCCCGCAGGCTGACAAGGCGGACCTGGAGGCGTGGGAGGAGCAGTCGGCCCGCGACCGCAGCAAGGGGCTGTTCTTCAAATCGCTGTACGCCAAGGAGAAGGAGCCGCGGCAGCCGGTAGGCAAGAGCATCCCGGGGCTGCACAGGGTGAGCGCGGGTTGGCGGCGGGAGGGCGGGAGCGCGGGCACTAGTTGGTTCGCGGGGTGCTCCCATGCAGGTCCGGAGGTGTAGTAGCAGGTGGTGGGCGGCCTGCAAGAGTAAGATCAGCGGACAGCGGCATTTGATCTGTTATGGAAGAAGGGGCGTGTGTGGGCAGGAGCTTGCACTGCTGCATGCATATCGTGCACGCCGAGTTGAAGGGAGGTCCACTGCGGGCTGGGGCCTACGGGGGCTGCACCTGAGGCATCCCGCCCGCGCCCACCCGCTTGGGCCCTCACAGAAAGCCAAGGCGGCCGCTGAAGCCGCAGCCGCGGCCGCCGCGGCATCAGCGGTGGACAGCCCCGCCGCCCCAGGGACCGGGACCGGCACTTCGCAGGGCTCCCATCAGGGCCCCTCCCTCCCTTCCTCTCTGCCCTCTCCCCCCACGCGCTCAACGCAGCACGACACGGCTGCAGCGAGCGAGCAGGACGGCGAGGCGCCGGCCGCCGCCCCGCCCCGGTGGGACCCCGAGGAGGTGGCGGCGGCGGCGGAGCGGCCGCTGTCGGCGGCCAGCCGCCAGGTGGGTTAGCGCACGTGCCGGGGGCAGCTGTTTATCAGGAGCAGAATGCGTTGCTGCTGTAGCCTCAAGTAGCACGCAGCATGCATCTGAACTATATTGTGGTGTCAAGGTCTATTTGGGTGGCCATCCGGGTGTTGCTAACACTTCATGTCGCATGATACTGAACCTTGCCGTGCCGCTCCTTGTATCCCTCTGGTCCAGGTGCGGTCCCCCTTCCGGCTGTACCTGTTCTCCTACCTGTCCGCCTTCCTGGCGCTCATGGTGGTCAACGGTGAGCAGCATTAGAGTGCGATTGGCACATACTGGTTCGCATCATGGTACACACCCCGTATACCGTACGGATGCCCCGTGGCAGCGACTCACCCATTTCCAGACGGCTGCTGTGCTGACGGCCGAGGACTCCCTCGCGCGCGTTGAGTGCAGTACACAGTCCGCCATAACGATGCGCAGCAGAGCGGCACTACCTGCGGACCCGCTACGGCCCTGCTGCTGTGACCCACACTGCTCCCCGCCCCGGCCCGGCCCTTGCTGCTCCTTTTTCCGCCCCCAGACATTGCCGCTGTGGGCTCTTCCCCGGACGGCACCGGACCCCACGTGGCACGCGACGCGCTGTACGGCGTGCTGTCGGCCGGCCTGGGCGCCGTGGCGATATTCGAGCGGCAGGCCCTGGGTGCTGCGCAGCAGGTGCGGCCCGACTCCCTGTGTGGGATGGAAGCATGGGAAGAGTGGGACGGGGGACGCTGGGGAACGTGCAGCTGGTGGGGGCATGGACGGAAGGAAAGGGCTGGGGGAGGCATGGACAGGGCGAGAGGGGGCCGGGACAGGGCGGGCCGGGGTAGGGGCGGGAGGGGCAGGGGCGGGAGGGGCAGGGGCAGGGGCTGGAGGGGCAGGGTACCTTCTGACAGCTTCCAGCTGCTACCCCTTGGGGTGTGCACCCAAAGGCACGCAGTAGGATGCAGGTCGTGTGGTGCGTTAATGCCGCTGCTCCACAGCACCGGCCCTTGACTTGCCAACCTTACTGCATGCGACTCCGTTCCACACCTGAAACGGTACACCACCCACACCTATAACGACACAGTCATGACCCGTAACGCTGCGCCCTGCGTACCTCGCAACGCCATGCTGGTCGGGGCTGGAGTATCGCGCAGAGGCGCCACCGTCTACGTCGATTCCAAAGCTGTCTGCCCTCCTACCACTTAACCCCACAGGCCATGCTGGACGGCATCCGCAAGCGGGCAGGTGCGGCTGAGCGGGGGGACAAGGAGCGGAGCAGGAGGCGGTGAGGAGCAGGACAGGTTGAGGGGAGAAGGCGGCTGGACAGGAAGTCAAGGGAGGACCAGGAGAGGAGCAGGAGGCGGTGAGGGGCACAGGCAACGTGAGGGGAGGAGGTCGATGGGGTAGGAAAGGAAGCGCCAAAAAGGGAACGGAGTGTGACGAAGACAGGGGAGGTCCAGCTGGTGGACGGGTGGGCAGGGGGTCGGGGTGGTAGTGCTGCATGGAGGCGAGGGTGTGGGTGCGATTGTGTGCCACACATGATTCCGGTTGGGGATTGGGTGCTGTAAAAGGAGCAGATGGGCCTGATTTTATGGTGCTATTCGACATGTTTGAAGTGTACACAATACGTACGGTACGTACTGGTATGTACGAATATATTGCACCTATGGTATTGCGAGGCAATAAGGGGTGTGACGCACAGTCGTATTGGAAGAAGGTGACCATTGCTGATGAAGAAGCAACCTACAGCGCATCGGCATAGAATATGCTGCGTCACTGGGTGTGTTGTTGCTGACCGTGCAGTTCACACCTGTAGCCTCTGCTGCTGCACCAGGATAAGGAACTGAACGCCACAGTGGCAAACAAGTCCGCAATGGTCCATTGCCCCTGCGGAGCTGTTGTATACCAACCCCCTGTATGGTATCTGATGAGTTTTGAGTTGTAGCGTACTGGCATGGGTTGCTGTCCCTTGTTGTACACAAGCACTTTACTAGCCTGGCCGCTTGCTTAGCGCTGATATCAAGCACGCACGCGCAGTTGCTGGTAGAATGCACTCATTGAGAACGCCTGTCCTAATGCTTGTTGATGGGTGCCCTGTCCTTGCCTTGGGCCCTGCTGCTGATGTTCGACGGTGCCTGACGCCTGGTCACTAGTGTTTGGCGCAGCTGCATATGTATCGGTATTTGGATGTCAGGCCAGGTCAAACGCATATTACCGTACAAAGCGTCGTGGGTACAGGGTAACATGCCGGTGGTGGGTTACACAGGGCCGTCGTTGTATGCGTTGTAGTAGCAGTTAGGCAACACGTAACGATGTATGTCATACGCGCGACGAGCGTATTACGGTGCTGGGTGTTTGCGGACGAGGGCGGGTGGCACCTGGTGGCACCCAGCCACCACCCACCAGCGTACCGTAACAACTTGTTAAAGGGAAAACAAAGGGTGTCGCCAGGACTGAGGCAGTGCCCACGTAACGTTGTAACCAGGTGTACTGCGACTGATGATTAGCACTGGCACGAACAAACGAATCTTGCGAGTTAAGGCACAGTAGTTCCTTGGGCTGGCCTGGACGGCGTCCACTGGGAGGGCACCTTCCCCGCTCCCACTGGATGCAAGAACCATCCCACCACACTACGCTACCGCACAGGGGGGCTCCCCTGACCCCTGGTACAGGAGGCCACAGCAGACGGGCACTCGCCGTAACGCCTCCTGCCATGACACGTATGTCATGCCAGGGCTTGCCCAATCGGTGCCTGTTACCGGTCGCCAGCACCTCCAAACGGCAAGTGCACGACTGCCACTGTTGACCCATAGTACGAGAGAAACCCGCTATGTTTTGCCAATCGCGCGTCCATGTTCGCAAGTTACGACAGGTACAAGCAAATGCATTCACCAGCATCATATGCCTCCAATGCCTGACGATCGTAGCTCGTTTTCGTCATCAAAACAGCTGCTGAAAGCGAGACGAGCTTGCCGCCTACGCGACTTCTGCAACCCTGCATAATTACATGGAAAGCACCATACAAAAAGGCAGCAAATCTGTGGCCTCCTTCCCGGCCGCAGCCGCAGACCCGGACCTAGCAGCCCGGTTGCTGTCGTCCGCCGCAGAGCGCAGCGAGCCCATCCTCCTGCCGCAGCTGGTGGCTGGGGGCGAGCAACACACGCCTGGCCACGCAGCCTCCTACGCCCCAGCCCCGCACCATGGCAGCTGCGCATGGCCCGCGCTGCGCCTGTGGCAGGGCACGGACGGCCTGCAGCATATGGCCCGAGCCGTCGGTGATGCACCGGTCCAGGTGCGCCGCGCAACCGACCGGTACATGTCGCTGGGAGCCAGTCCTCTGACCATCTTGAGCGTCCAAGCCTGATAAGCGTCCACTCATTTGACTGTGAATGTACTATTTTGCCCTATCCCACAGACCTGGCCCCTCTTTCCCCACGTGCCCTCCACTTTACCCTTGATCCACCCTATGGCTGTCATTGCTGCACCCAACCTGGGCATCTTGCCCCTTCATCGCTCCCACCTACCCATCCAATGTAAATCAGCCGCTGACGTCACCCAAATCTGGGCGCAGACCCTGCCACAACGTATGCTCGGTTGCTCACCCTCAGCCTCACTGCACCGCCACCCCAACACACCCCGCAACCCCCAGGTGATGCTGTCCCGTGGCCCCGTGTTCCACGGTGACATCGGCCGCCACACGCCCGCCACCACCACCTTCAACCAACTGGCACACATGCTGGCGGCAGCAGCAGCAGCAGCAGGCACTGGCGGGGCGGCGGCCGAGGAGGCGCCCGTGCCGCCGCCAAGGCCAACAGCAGCAGGAGCATTAGGTGCACGGGTCGAAGTGGCTAAGGAGGCTCACGGAGCAGCACCAGGGGGCAGCACAGCAGCGGGCGCTGGTGCTGGTGGTGCAGCTGCGGCTGTTAGTGCATGCTACACCCGCGGCCGTGTCGACCACATGAGCAGCAGCACCACCACTACCAGCAGCAGCACAAGCGGCGAAGGCGGCGACAGCGGTGACAGCGGTGAAGACACCATCGGCAGCAGCAGCGGGGACGACAGCTCAGACGGAGGTGGAAGAGCAACGGAAGCGTGCGGCAACCACCGCGGCGACCGCGTCGGCGGCAGTATGGGGGCTGGCGCCTCCGCGGCGGCGGGCCCTGGCGGCTCCACGGCCGGCCCCGGCGGCCCTGGTGCCCCCGGCGGGCTGCGTGTGTACCTCGCGCAGCAGCCGCTGGCCGGAGGTGCGAGGAGAATCGTGATGGGGGAAGCGACCAACTGACCCAACGGCCCTGCTTTCCAGACCCCTGCTCCCGTCTGCCAACCGCGCCGTTTCGTTCTCTGCTGCTGAACCCCCGCTACGCTGTCCTGCCTGCCGCAGCGCTGTCGCCGCTGCTGCGGGACGTGCCTCTGCCTGGCTGCCTGGCGGCCCTGGGCAGGGACATGGCGCACGTCAACCTGTGGATGTGCGGAGGGTGAGCACCGTGTGGGGTGCTGGCCACGGGGCACGGGGCAGGTGGGAGGCCCGTGGGAGTGGAGGCACCGTGTGGGTAAGCATGCGCAGCTCACCAGACAAGAGTACGGTGACCTTGTCAGCACCGCCGCAGGGTGCCCACAGGCGCACCTTCCCTATTTCTCTCCCTGCCGCTGCCCTCCCCGCCAGGCTCGTGCGCTCCTCGCTCCATCTGGACCCCCACCACAACCTGCTGGTGCTGGTGGCGGGGACCAAGAGGGTGCGCCTCATCCCGCCGCTGCTCACCCCCTGCGTCTACCCCATGACCATCACAGGTGGGCCGTGCTTGGCGACCCGGGCGGGGTGGGGCGGGGTGGGGCGGGGCGGGGCGGGGTGGGGCGGAGTGGGGCGGGGTGGGGCGGGGTGGGGCGGAGTGGGGCGGAGTGGGGCGGGGTGGGGCAGGGGCAGGGCATGGATGTGACGTGGCCGCGAAGGTGCTGAAGATGTTCTGGTTGGCCGCTGCCTGGTGCATTGTTTTGGTAACAACGGCGGGTTCGTGCGTGCGCGTGGCCCGTACAAAGGCGGCCATGTTGGGCTCGGGTAGCGACTCCATACTGTGCATCAAAGCACGGAATGGATGGTGGAGATTATGGAGAGAGGGACATGCAATCCCCGCGCGTAGTCCCTGTATCAACGAGGTCAACGCAGGACTAGCCTCTCGCCTTGGTGGGCTCGGGCACAGCGGGTGGTCCCAGGTCCACGGGAACGCACGGCCGCGCTAGGCGTACACAAAACGGCAAGCAGGAGACACGCTCACACCTGGATGCGAGTGTCGCACACCGAGCAACACCTCTAACGGTGGTCTCCCTGTGTCTCCACTTGTGCCGTTCCGGTGCGGTATGCTGAACCTTCTGCGTGCTCCCAGGCGACGCCCCTAACCACACCGAGCGACGCGTCTAACTGGTTTCCCTGTGTCTCCCCTCCCTTCCAGGCGACGCCCCCAACCACAGCCAGGTGGACTTTGCTGCCCCCGACCTGACGGGGGCGCACCCCGCGTATGCGGCGGCGCTCGCGGCCTCCCGTGTGGCGGAGCTGAAGGTGAGGACGGAAGGGGAAGGAGGGGGGGCGGGCATGGAGGCATTGGGGTCGACGGAGGGGGCGGAAGGGGCAGTGCGGAGGCGTGGGGCAGGGCGGGCGGAGGGCGAAGAGGTGGGGTGGAACGAGGGGCGGGGCGCTTCAGGTGGAGGGCTAAAATGGGAGGGCCGGAGACGAGGGTACGGAGACCGGTTGGTTGGAGGCCGGTTGCAGGAGTGTGTGGTCAAGTACGAATGACTGCAGTACGGTATTTGTTGCCTCTGTACGATTACTGGTAGAACTTGTGGAGGCGGCGGTCAAGTGCTCGGTCCCAGGTCGCTGCTGCTTCTGCTTCTCAACCACCAAGGATGTCCGTTTGAACACACTCATGCAGGCGGGCGATGCGCTATTCATCCCCGAGGGCTGGTGGCATCAGGTGGGTGCCATGGCGTGTCTCGCAACTGGTGGTGCGACCGGCGATGTGCAGAGGTGCTGTGGGTGGCACGTGCAACGGGCAGCAAAGCGCAGGTTCAGTCTACTGCCTGCTTGTGTGCTGCCTGCTGACTAAGAGCCCATGTCGCAAAACGTTTCTCCCCCCACACCACCCCTACCCCCAGGTGGACAGCGGCCCTGAGCTGACCATTGCCGTCAACTATTGGTGGCGCTCCGACCTGGCAGACGCGCTGGCGCACACAACAACAGCAACAGCGACAGCGGGGCCGCCAGCGTTGGATCGCCTGACATCAGCACCACCACCACCTCCACCAGCAGCCCCTGCCGCCGCCGAGGGCACGACAGCGGAGCAGGCAACCCCAGGGCAAGCCACTGCCAAGCAGCTCTCCGCAAGCCCCGCAGCCTTCGCCGGCAAGCTTTCTGAACGCCAGGCCAGCCAATCGCCCACGTGTGGCACACAACGCGCTGCTGCTGATGCCGCTTGCATCCAGGCACCACCATCCCCGCTGCATGTGGGCCTTGGCCTGCGGCACGTGTTTACGCTGCGGCAGCTGGCCCGCTCGGCGGTGGACGACGTGGCGGAGTTGCTGCTGTCGGGGCTGTCGGGCGGTGGGGAGGGGCCTGCTGCCGGGGGCCCTGCCTGGGAGGAGCTCGTGGGGGTGCACGGCACGTGGCCGGTGCGTGGAGACGGAGGGAGTGGGCGTGACGGAGGAGGGAGGCGGCACCACGGCGCTGGCAGCACGGACCTCGGGGCGGGTGGTGGTGTACCTGGTGGGGGTACGGGGGGTGGCGGTAGTGTGGGGGCGGCCGGGGGGCGGCGGGACGACTTGGCCGAGGTAGTTGTGCAGCTGGAGGCGGCTTTGAGAATCGTGTCGGCGGTGGAAGGCGGCCAGCCGCCGCTGCCGCCGCCGCCAGACCAGCAGCAGGAGCCGCCAGGAGCGCATCAGGTTCAGATGGTTCCAACGCCTTCAAACGTGCATGGAGGGGCCACAAGCGGTGGTGTGCTTGTTGCACTGCCCGAGGGTGAGGCGGGTGGCGAGGACGCACGTCTGCTTGCGTGGGGGCTGTTGAGGCTGCTGCCCCCGGGGGAAGCGGCGGCGCTGGGGCTGGTGGGCTGCCGCCTGGCGCAGCGGCTGGCGGCGGCGGCGGCGGCGTGCCCTGGCGGCGCCCAGCGGCTGGTGGCGGCGCTACGGCACATGGCGCTGACGGCGCCGTCGGCGGCGGCGGCGCTGCTGCTGCAGGGCTGCCGTGTGCCCTCCGTGGCGTGCGTGCTGACACGTGCCTTTGACCGGCTGGCGGAGGAGCAGGAGCAGCAGCAAAAGCGGAGGCAGGAGCAGCTGGTGCAGCAGCCACAACTGCAGCAGCAGCAGCACGCCGTGCAGGGAGAGGATGGTGGGCTAGAGCGGAGGCAAGGCGAGAGGGAGGCGGCGGGGGTCAGCGGCGGCGTCGGGGACCAAGGGCATGAGGAGTGCAGTGGGCACGAGGCAGGAAAGGGTGATGGGAAGGAGGCAGGGGGCACAGCGCCCCCCGCCAAGCGGCCCCGACTAGAGCGCACAGCAGGTGGCTTCGGCGCGATGGCGGAGCCTTGTTGGGGAAGTGGGGAGGGTGGGGACATGGCGGGGCGTGATGAGGAAGACGGTAGCGGGGACGGAGTAGGGGTCGACGGCGGCGGTAAAGGTGGCGATGGCGATGGCGGGGGCGAGGGTGGCGATGACATGGGTTCTTTCTTCGAGCTGCTGTACGGCACGGTGGAGGACCCCGACCAGGTGGGCAGGTGGCATGCGGGCTTTCGCGGGTTACGCATCCGTCCCTTTAGCGCTACAGTCAGCGCAACAAAGGGTAGCTTCCCCAGGGTACCTGAAACGGTTCGTCCTTCATGCCACCCCAAACGTCCTATGTGGATTACTTTGATTATGAAGCCCGAAACCTCGTCGGCAGCTCTTTTTATGTGCGGCAAATGGCTGGTTGCGTAGTGTCTTGGTACAATGCATGCGGACTCTACAGGCTTTATATGCTGAATTAACGTTACGGAACGCGCGTGTCCGTCGTCATGTGCTGTTCCTACTTCTTGACACCGCCTGCCCCGGTCCCTGCCTCTCCCGCGCCCGCCAGGTGTTTCGGCTTCTGCTGGCGGGACGCGAGGCACTCAACAGAGCAGCCAGGCGCCTGCTGGTTGAAACCATCCTGGCTTAGGCGTAGCTGGTGCGTTCATTGGGGTTCACTTCTTTCACAGTTATGCGTTGCCGCTGAGGACTTTGAGTCAATGTTACCGTGGGCCATCGACGATCAAGGAGTGGGCAGGACGGAGGTGTCGTCAACTGAGGCGAGGGCCGAGCTTGGCCGAGCAGGAGGGCCGAGGGCCTAAACCTTGACTGGGCAGCTTCACAAGCTTCTGAGTCAAGGCCCTGCTCCTTAGTCAGGCCCCGCTTCTATCGCCGATGAAGGCGAGCAGGTGGCAGAGGCTAAACCAGCGCCAATCCTCCCTGCCCGTCGACCGGCAGCACAAGGTTGCCTTCCTGATTGCATAAAAGGAGAGCAACCAACAAGAACCTGGTTCACACTGAACATGATATTAACAAGACAACACTGCATCACCAAGAAAGCACCTGCCACCTAAATTTGCATAGCATACAGTGCAACAGTGTCACCAGAATGCGAAAGGCTTCGCGGCGGGCCAGAGGGTCGGTCCCCGGCGCCAAACAAACCCTTCATGTGGCAGCGTTATGTGTATTGACGACTGCGTTCGTCTGCGCTGGCGCGGCCAGTGCATTAATGCCGGAAGGTAAGCCTCCTGTGCGCTTCATAGTCCCAAGCAACACAAGAACGAACACTTGAGTATACTGATAGCATTCTTTAAAGGCATGCCACTATACGTTGTCCGGAAGCAACAAAAACTACGTTTGCTGCTGCTGCCGACCCGTGGGTCTCTGGGCCTAGAAAGGGCTCGGGAGAAGGCCTGTCTTCGCACGGATCAATGGGCTTAAAAACAGTGTCTTTACGTTCTTACTGCGATAGTGCTTGCTAACGGATACTTGCTGACGTTTGCTCCGCGTGCGTCGTGCTCGTACGTACGCGCAAGCGCAAACTGCCCTTCCCATTGCTTTTGTGCTGAAGGCGTGCCGAGGCGCTTCCTGTTGCAAGCTAGCGCGTCGGACGGCAGCACAGGTCAGGGTGAGTGTGTCCGCTAGGGTGGAGGCGGGAGCAACTACTGGTACAAGGCTGCTCGGTGGGCGGCAAGGCAGGTCGTACCTCCGACAGGAGCTGCACGCGGGCGCAGCAGCACAGCGCTCGTCTTTTGTGCACCAGACAGCATTTGACTCTGCCAAAATACAAGGTGCGACTGTAATTTACTGGTGTTCAGCTTCCGACCGTAAGCGCAGTAGGCTGACCTGTCACGCCGTACGGCACTCCCGCAACGGCACCAACACAACCGCAACCCACTAACACACGTACCACAGGCACCTCTGCGGCGGCCCGTCCGGCCGCCAGTGGCGGGGCCGTGCTTCCTCAGCCTCAGGGTGGCAACGTCACCGTGGTCGCCCCGGGCACCAGCGTCAACAAGACGGGTGGGTGCTGCCGCGTGTATGGTGTGAAGTGGCAACAGTAAGGAGCGGCGTAGGCACTCCCCTGCGAGCCGTTGCAACCCACATACGACTCTTACCGGTAGTTTGTGAACAAATGTCAGGGTGAATGAGACGTGCTGCGGAGGGACACATAAACCACACTCCTCATAGTCGAGATAAGGTGCAATCCTGGCAACTCGGGTTAACCTGTCGCGGACCCCTACTGGGTGTGTCCACTTGTGACGGTTGCGGTACATCTACTGTGCTTCCAGAGTTGGGTCGATGGCCCCGTCCCTCATGCCCCGCAGGTGAAGGCGGCAACGTCACAGCCCCCGGCACCGCTATCACACGACAGGTGGGCCCTGGGCGCTCGGCCGCCGCTGACCCTGGGATAGTGATGCGCGGAGGCCCAAAACTCTGCCTTCAAGGCATGCAGTGATCGGCCAGTCCAAGCATGAAAGTTTCACCCTTCGCCTGCCCGGGGCTGTCAATACCTACCGTATGGTTGCTCTGGGCACCAGACGTACGTGTGTCCTTGCCACGTGCCGCCCTGCCACGTGCTGCATGCCACGCAGAACGGCACCACGGTCGTCCAAGTGCCGCTGACCGTCGTGGCCAACACGCCTAATGAGGTAAGGACGATACACTATCGCGCAAAGCATGCAAGCGAGGCATGTACGTTACCTACACGCAGGTAAAGTCCCTGTGTACGGTAGTATGGTATCGTCTGTGCCGTGGATGGCGGGGTGCAGTACGGTTAGGGCCGCGGCCCGTGGGGGCGGTGACTGCTGGCTGGTGTACGCATTAAGGACCCGTCTGAACCAAAGCCGTGCCGTTGTAGGACGGAACTTGGTCTTGATGGAGTATGCTTGTGTACCGCACCGGTAATAGCGGCGTGCCGCTTTCCATGCATTCCCGGAAGGACCCGTTCCCATGCCAGTGCCTCGTGCTGCCACCCGACCTACACCTTACACACCTGCACCTGCTGCTGTGCCCCCGTTGCACGCCCGCCCCCAGACGTCCATTCGCACCGCCATCGCCAACGTGACTGTCGACACGGGCACCGATGGGTGAGCACCTGTACGGTCGGGACGTGAACGTTACTGGGAGGTTGAGAGGCTGTGCATGGGCTGTCGTACATCGGTCGACATGCAGTGTGTTGCGCGTTGGTGGTGCCCACGCCACAGGGCTTCATGCAACAAAGAGTTCCTCCGCGAATGTGTTGGTCATGATTTAAATAACTAACCCAGGGGGGGGTAGAAAACTAAGTTTTGGACACCTATGCCTACTTAGTTTCAGGAGGGGGGCCCAGACCAACCGCCCGCCCCCGTACGATGCCGTACATTTTTTTAATAATGCTAAGATATTATATTAATTTTCGGGGAAATTTATTTAGTCTCCTTAAGCTGTACTCGATTATCTGCGCTTACCAGACGTAACTTGCGTTCGATGCAACCGTTCCACTGTCAGCCCAGACCTGTTATGCCCGACAGCAGAGGCCCAACCAGGCCATCCCCCCTACACACTTACATTCACTGAAGTACTCGACCATTCATACTTGTTTCTGCCGCGGCACTCAGTAAGGTTGACACGGCACCTCGCTGGGTGTCAGCCGGCCCGTGGTGGGCAGGG
>VFQN01005681.1_pt1 | contig 14998 bp, 21 predicted proteins | sample 3512371 | NCBI WGS metagenome assembly VFQN01 (sample SAMN10412370, study PRJNA504923) | tailings metagenome | isolation source: Replicate 2 from Balatoc abandoned mine | place: Philippines: Itogon, Benguet | collected 2017-08-28
ATTCCTGATAGGTGTGGTCGGGACCAGTAAGGATCGTGTGGCCACACCACCTGGAATGTAACATAAAATGTCAAAAAAAAATGTCGGTGGTGGTACCGTATCAGTTGCTAAGAGTGGTCTGCTTCTGCCTTGAAGCCGGATCACGCAACACATCGGCCGGGTCTCTATGTTATTCTGATTACGTCAGGAACCACATGTACCCTCATTGTAGCTATGTAAAAGATGTAGAGAGCTAGAGACTGTGAGGGCAAGAGGAAGCCCTCGACAGCAGGCAAGGACACAGTGCCGACCGCAGGGCCAGGCACGTGCCTCTCCACAGCAGGGCTGGTACAGGCTGGTATCTCGTTTTATTTTCACAAAATACTGCCACCTTAAGGCCGCGCAGCGGCGCCAAGATCAGAGGATATTATTGGATCTGATAAAAGAAAACGGGGCTGGACGGGGGGATTTTATCCGGTTTACGAAATTTCGGGTGCCGCACTGCATGTCATAGAGCCTTTCACAAAATGCTGCAACTTTGGAGCTTCGGGTTTTATCCGAACTGATAAAATACCTTGGCAGAAGAAACCAGCCCTGCTCTCCAGTCTCCACTCGCACCAGGCACCGCCACAATGGCAGCAGCAGAAAATGCGCTCAAACAGCATTCGCACTTGCCCGCTTGATTTGGCCAAGCCAGTTAGCATCAAATACCACATGCTCTTGCGCTCACCTTCAGCTCCAGGATCACAGTGGAAGGCCTCTAGTGAGGCCTGCTGAGCGTCGTGCCACATTTGGCGCGCCCTGAACCGTACCCGAAAGGACACAGGCTGGCCAACAAACCTTGCGTTCCCGGGCAGACACTCCAAAAGCCGTGGGCCGCACAGGTTGCGTTGGCTTGATCGTGCAGCTTAGTCCGCGTCGTGCCGTACTACTGCAGCGGTAGGCCACGCACGTGACGAACTACGTAGGACCCCAGACCTGGGCTCAATCTGGGCGCAATCAAGCTGACAACGTCCAGAAATGCGGCTTGCACAAGTTCCCTGCAGAACGACCGTGGACCATGAACCCGTGGCGTCCCTGGGTAGCGGCGTAGTGTAAAGAGCAAGGGGAGGCACCCAGGACCCAGCGCATGGGGCAGAGCCCATGGGGTGATCAACCGCCAGCGCGGCGAAGCGACGTTATTTCCTAGCTCATGAAATTGTTGGATGTATGCATTTGAAGATAGCTCGCAGAGATGGCGATGTAACCCGCTGCATTAACAAATTTCGAAAACACAGTATACCCCTGGTCTTCAGACATGGGCTTCTTGACGTTCAACCCGATTTATAAAGCTGCAGAGACATAAGCAGTCAACTTGCGCTAAAGGGGTCGACTAAGGGAAACGCCATGAACCGTCACCAAGGCCGGACTGTGCCTCAGCCGGCTACAACGAGATGAATTCCTCCTTGTTGTTTCACAATTTAACATGGATGTGCAGCAGCAAGTCGTTCCCATCGAGGATGGCAACACCGCGAACGCACCGCACGCAGCACGTCATGGCCCTGGCGCGACCACGGCGCAGCGCCAGCCGACCCTCCCAAGCCCGCCTCGAGCACCGGCAGCAAGCTCAAATGCTGCGTGGGCGGACTATCAGACCATCTTCACAAACGCCAAGGCGGGCATGGAGGGAGTGGACAAGGAGCACGTCCAGCGAGTTGTGTACGAGATGAGCAAGGTCAGGACTGACCTGGGTCAGCCCTCATCGCGTGTAGCGACTGCGGAGCTGCATGGAACTTGCACCGTGTCTCATGTGGTCTCGGCTTATGGCGTTGCACTTGGGGGTAAGGCTAGGCGTTATCCAGTTTGTTGCAGGCCGCGGGTTGCAGGAGGTTGGAGCTGGTGTACGGCACTGGGGGTAGGGAAGCGCCTCCGCAACCCAAATCACTTGTAGAAAGCACCCCACTTCCTTCCCGCTGCCCACACCAATTGCTACCAGGGTTCGGCGCATTTTGCGAACGAGCAGCGCAAACGGGCGCAGACGGAGCAGCGGATAGCTCGCCTCAAGGAGCGGTCTGCACGCCTTACGCCCAACGAGCTGGCTGCATCAGCCAGGTAAGACGGGTGACTGCACGACTCAACCTCATGTGCCCGTCCGTTCCGACCGCCCCTTGCTTTGCTTCAGTACCGTAAACCGGTCCCAAACACATTACTGCAGCGGCCAGGTGTGACGGGCAACTGCATGCGTGTCGTTGTATGCGCGTCCTTCTGCTTGTGACCTGGTACGCCGGCCAGGTTTGAAGCTCCTTGCGTACTGTTGTGTGCACATGTGTTTTTACTAAAGAAATCTGATATTTGTCTCGGATGGCATCTAGTTCGGAACTGCCCGCGCCTGTTGTGTTAGGATAGATGCCCACGCCCACTTGAAGCGCACAGGTGAGCTGCTGCAGGTGTACCCTGACCCACATCACCACGACCCAGCAATGCTAGCATACACATGGCGCGCTAAAACACAGCGTTTCGCTCCCTCCCCTCCCCCAGGGCCATGGACGGCCGGCTGTCCTCCCTGGAGGCCTCCCGCGACCTGTCCCGCACCTGGCTGCACGCCGACATGGACTGCTTCTACGCTGCAGTGCACGAGGCAGAGAACCCGCAGCTGGTGGGTAGTAGGTTGCGGTGCAGGGATATGCAAAGCATGTATTATGACAATATAAGTGGGCAGCGTGTGGGTGGGTGGGGTGGCTTGCGGGCTTCAGCACCTGTGACTGCTGTTGCAAGTAATATTGAGGGCCATTTTTTAAAACCCATTGTAGTGTCGGTGTTACCCTCTCTTGGACATCAGCTGACGGTACACATGCCGGAAGTGACGTAACATGTTGGAATATGGGCTGCCGGCATGCGATCCCGCAGAAGACGGTGCCGATGGCGGTCGGCGGCATGGGCATGATCTCAACCGCCAACTACGTGGCGCGCAAGTACGGCGTGCGGTCGGCCATGCCCGGCTTCATCGGCAGGAAGCTGTGCCCCAAGGTGCGGGGGCTAAGCGTAAAGCGGCAAAATGGCAAACGGAAACAGTGGGGGCCGGGTGGGTGCCGTACGACCACATCTCGAACAGCACCCAGCAGCCTGCTTGCAGCCGCCCGGTACAGCACGCGCCATGCTTCGCCCCCACCTCCCTTCGGCTGGACAACCCACACGACCGCTGTGCATCATGTACTGGTACACCCAGGACCAGAACGGAAGCACTCTTTCCGCTTCTTGTCTCGCAAATTACCTTCTTGTGTGTCCTTGGCTTGCTGTTGTGTTTTGCAGCTGGTGTTCGTGCCCCCGGACTTCAACAAGTACACGGCCGTGGCGCAGCGCGTGCGGGCCGTGTTCCGGCAGCTGGACCCTGACTTTGAGAGCGGCGGGTTGGATGAGGCGCACCTGGACGTCACAGACTACTGCCGCAGCACGGGCAGGAGCGGGGAGGAGGTGAGCGGAGTGGGCGCTGGGGCGAGGGGATGGGGGTTGAGGCACTTGTTACTTTCTCATATTTGGGGGCCCCTCCCTGCGCGGCATGGCCCCCGTGTGGGGGTTGAGGGCAGAGGCTGGCGGTCGTCAGAGTACTGCCACCGCCCGTGGGGTCGGACAGGGGTGTGAGGCCTGGGGGTCAGGAGGGAGGCGGTTGGCTAGGGACTGGTCCTGGCGGCTGGCGCATGAGCTAATGCTTGCGCGCCGGGAGGAGCCGGGAGGCGCTGAGGCCGTGAGTTGGGAGCAGGCGGATGCCACCCTAAACCGACACCTGCTGCGCAGGCTGCCGCTGAGCTGCGCCGCCTGGTGCGTGAGACGTGCGGCCTGACCTGCTCGTGCGGCGTGGCGCCAAACAAGATGCTGGCAAAGGTGGGGCACGAAAAAGCATCATAATGGAAAAAAGCACCCCTGCTACCAGCAATAGGGGACACATGCGACGTGCGGCACGGCTTTGATGTAGACGGGACTAATATGCAGCTAGCCGGCCTTGCCCCGCGATCCGCCCAAGACGTACAGTTGTCATGTCATGGACAGCCGCCCACAGTGTTGACCAACCAGGGCTTTCAACTAGTTCAGCCCTTAACCCCTTCCCCTCCCACCCCGCACACCCCCAGATCTGCTCCGACATCAACAAGCCCGACGGGCAGTACGTGCTGCCGCCCAACAGGGAGGCCATCATGCGATTCATGGACACGCTGCCGGTGAGCGGGTCCGGAACAGCTGTGGGAAAAACACACACGCTGGCGGTGAGAGGGTACAGTATAGGCATGAAACGTGCAGCACAGTACTGACATGCGCTTCGCGCTGTAAAAATCTGCCCGTGCCGTCTATCCATTGGAGTGTGCACTTATGAGGCACGCTGCAAGTGAGGAGGCGTCCTGCATTTTTCCTTCGCACGTGCCCCTCCTGCCCCCTCCTACCCCCTCGCCCCAAATTTCCTTTTTTTGGCAACGCTCTCCTGTCGCCATGGCCCCTAGGTGCGCAAGATCCCCTGCATCAGGCGCGTGACGGAGGGGATGCTCATAGGTATTGACACATGTTTCTCCACGTATCTCTCCCGCCTTCTTAGGTGCGCAAGATCCCCTGCATCAGGCGCGTGACGGAGGGGATGCTCATAGGTATTGACACATGTTTCTCCACGTATCTCTCCCGCCTTCCTAGGTGCGCAAGATCCCCTGCATCGGGCGCGTGACGGAGGAGGTGCTCAAGGGCGTGCTGGGCGTGGCCACGTGCGGCCAGCTGCTGGCGCCCGACGCGCGCGCCCGCCTGCCGCTGCTCTTCTCCGAAACCGCCGCCGGCTTCTTCCTGGAGGCGGCGCTGGGGCTGGCGGCCACGCGGCACGCGCCCAAGGTGCTGCATCTAGACACCTTTACATTGCCAGACAACGAAGGAAGGGATGGGTTATGGTAAAAGGGGTCAGGCGCTGGCGGCCATGCGGCACGCGCCCAAGGTGCGGCCTTTGTGTGGAGGATGCGTCAATTACGCGCATGGATGAAAATGATGGAGTATGGCAAGGACAAGGCGAGGGGCTGGTGTCCATGCGGCAGGCTCGTCGCTGGGGCTCGAATGAACTCTACCCACGCCCCTCATGCATCCCTCGTCACTGGCGCACCCCCCCAGGTGGACACCTCCCTTGAGCCCGGGCGCAAGGGCATCTCCGTGGAGCGCACCTTCCGCGCCGTCAGCGACAGGCAGCAGCTGGAGGACATGGCACGGGGGGTGGGTGCGCAGTGTAGTGGTGGGGACGAACTAGACGGACAGTGTGTAGGGCGTGCTGTGTACTTCCACACGGCCCCCCCGTTGCGGGGCGTAACCGTTATGTGCACGGCGTGCCGTGTGTAGCTATACGTCTCTTTCTAATGAGGCAGGACGGGCACCAACTGGAGGACTTGGTGCCGGGGTTGGCGTGCGCGGCGCGATGCGTGCAATGTAACACAGTTTGGCATCAGCTCGACAGCCGCTGGAAGGACGTGTAAGAGGGGGAGACTCTTGAACCTGCACACCCTGTCTGACGCCCTTGTCTGACACCGACACCCATCTGCAGCTGCTCGATAACTGGACACGGCATTGATCGCCTTGGCAGGCACCATCCGTTATTACAACCGTTGCCACATGCTGTCTTGCGTCCACCCGGAATCCTTCACGCGTCCACAGCTGGTGGACCACCTGGCAGAGGACATGGCGAAGGAGGGCATCGAAGGCCGCACCATAACGCTCAAGCTAAAGCTGTCCAACTTTGAGGTGGGTGCGCAGCTGTATTACTGGTATCATTAGATTGTTGGCTGACGATCGGGGTTGCTGTTGCATGTCCAGCTGCCTAGCTTGGGAGGGCTGTCTCGTTGCCCTCTCGGGGTGGTGGGTGTGGTACGACACCCCGACCGGAAGGGGTCCCCTGTAAAAAACCAAACCAAACCAAACCAAACCAAACCAAGCTTCAAGGTGGCACGAGTACCGGTGTTGCGTTCTTCAGTGGCGGACGGATGGTGCCATATATCTCAAGCCTTGAGGCTGGTACGACGCTGTGCTATTGGCCGACGACTGGTGGCTGTGCACCCCGTTCCTTACCCCACTGCTGACACCTTCCGCGAGCTCCCACTGTGATGCCACAAGCACGTCCTCTCCTACATTGTTGTCAGTCTGTGAGCCCCGGAAACGCACAGTCAACGCAAGATGGGACCCAAACCTCGCTCCTTACTGCGCTATTTTTCCTCATGCAGCTGCGCACCCGCGCGCTGAGTCTGCCCCGCCACGCGCACTCGCCCGCGGACATGCTGCCGCCCGTGCTGCGCCTGCTGCGTGCGGAGCTGCCCCTGGAGCTGCGCCTCATGGGCGTGCGCATGTCGGGCCTGAGGAAGGTGCGGCATAACCTTTCTATGTGGAAGAAATTGGCTGGTGGAGGGGGGAGTGATTGGAGCACAGACTCAAGCTGACGGTATGAGCACGCCCTGGCAAGAACCTTGCAGAATCAGGCGTTCTTCCGTGCTGTCTCATGTAACTGTACCGAGTTGCCTTCGCCGAAGTCTTGGTGCCTTGTACGAATCCTAGCCGAATGAGATCTTGGAAGCAATCTGTTGACAGAGCACACTTTTCGATACCTTGCTGTCCTCTTGCAGATAAACGCTGCGACTCGCAGCCCCCTCGCCAGGCTGCTGGGCCTCAAACCCCGCAGCGCCCAGCAGGAGCACCTGGAGGGCCAGCACGACGAGCAGCAGCAGCAGCTGGGGCAGCAGCAGCAACAACAACTCGCGGCCAGTACCAGGACACCGGAAGCGGATGTAACACCGGGCACATCCGCTGGACAGGCGCATGGCCCTGCAGGTCGGGCCGTTGCCACTTCCACAGCTGCAACGTCGGTGGGGCATCCAAGGCCAGGTACCAACGACCTAGGCTGTGGTGCGGCAGCAGCGACAGCAGCAGCAGCAGCCGCAGCGGCAGCAGCTTCGGGGTCGGGTGTGGGGTGTGAGGGATGGCAGGGCAAGCGTGCGAGAGGCGGGGACCGGCCGAGGGATGGTGTCGGCACACCTGGGCGTGGGGCAGCAGCAGGAGACCCCATGCAGGCTGTCCTGGGGTCTGGCCTGGACGTGGGACTTGGGCTGGAACCCGCCGGGCATGGGCACGATGGCCGCGGGCAAGGGAAATACGACAGCAGGAGTTACGGCGGTTGGGACGATGCGGCGGATTTGGAACACGAGTACGACGCGGGGGGCTATCGGTACGACGGATGTGACGGCGGTGACGGTCGCTGCTACGGGACGGACTGCGAGGAGGAGGAAGAAGAGGACTTTGTGGAGTACCTCGGGGAGTCCTTCTGCCCTGCGCAGGAGGGGGAGGCCGATGGGACAAAAGCCCGAGACGCAGCCTGTGCCGAGGCGGGTCATGGCAGAGATGCGGCCCCTTCTTCCGATGACCATGCTCCGCCTTTGAAACGGCCTCGGGGCATGTCACCATCCCCGTTAGCGGCGGCCGCACCCCCGGGGTCAGCAGCCCCGGGCCATGCCATGGCAGCCCAGCCCAGTCGGTCGGGGCTATCAGCGCGGTCAGGAGAGGACGTCGCGGGCGGTGTCGTAACCACCATGAACGGTGGGGGCGGTACAGCGGCAGCCGCCGGAGTGAAGGCGGTCAGCGGGACCGGCGGGTGCGGCGCGCTGTGGGCGTGCCGGGTGTGCACATACGCGGGGAACCGCGCGCTAATGCTGCGGTGTGAGGTGTGCGACTGCCCCAGGGGCAGCAGGGAGCCGCCGGCCAGGCAGCAGCAGGAGCAGGCGCTGGTGCTGGGCCGGGAGGCACAGCAACACCCACACACGCACACGCACCAGCAGCAGCAGCAGCAGGTGGGGTCCAGGGGTACAGTGGTAGGGGGCGGCTCCGCGGCAGTGGGCAAGCCGCCTCGGGGGCACACGCCGCGTGGGGTGGAGGCGGGAGCAGGCTCGGGGAGCAGGAGGGAGGTGGCAGAGAGCAAAGGCGGAGAGCGGCGAGGTGGCGGTGGGCACAGGGAGGGAGGGCGGGTTAGTGCTGGAGGTGGGGCTGCTGGTGGCAGTACGGCTGGGGTGCGGCCGTTGGACCGGTTGTGGGGTGGCATGCAGTCCGGGGCGGTACGGAGCAACAGTCCCGGGGCTGCCGGGACCCCCATGTGCTCTGTGGGGTCAAGGGAAAGGGGCCAGGGAAAGGAGGGCCGGGGTGCGGGAGTGGTGGAGGCGGCACGGGAGCGAGGTGGCGGTGGTGGTGGAGTGTGCGCCGAGTGCGGGGTGCTTGTGGCTGCTGCGGAGTGGCAGGAGCACCGGGACCTGCATGCGGCGTTGCGGCTGTCGAGGGAGGCCGCGGCGCAGGGGGCAACGGGATAGCGGGGAGCAACAGGGCAGCGGGGAGCAGCAGGGTACGGTACCAATGTCATACAAGGTCGGACATATACGCAGCATGGCGGGGGCAGTGGCATACGCGACAAGGGGCGGGCAGGGTCAGGTGCACTGGTGTGTGGGATGTTTCGTATTGAGTCAAGTCGGCCACGGGACGGCCCTAAACGGCACACTGCGTGTGTGCTGCTGCGCGCCGCGGTCTGCTTGGGGGCGGGTGCCCCATGGAGCCATGGTGCGTAGCTGCAGGATTTGCCATGTGCGTGTTGGGCGTGGCAAGTTAGGACATAACACTTACCTATGTATTACATCACGCTATGCCGGAATAAAGTGGGTGTGCATAGCACATAGCAGCATGGTTGGGCCTTGGTTGCCGAAAGGCTTTTCTGGCCCGCGCGCTGCCCGCGCTGTCGTCACCTGCACCAAAGTGACACCCCTGCTTTGCACGCCCAGCGCGATGTTGTTTATACTTGCAAACACTTTGCGTCGTTCGCTTTCTGTGGTGGGGCTCCTCCTTTTGGCGGCGGAAGTTGTGACGGGATGCCACAGCCAATGGGACATGCTCCGACATACCGTAAAGCATTTTTGACTACACTTGTGCTCTACTACTGAACTGGTGAATAGTATTGAGCATTTGTCGACAGCGCTGCGTCTTCTTTGCCTCAAAGACCATGCAAACGGTTTCCTCGCGCACTGGCTGTGGGTTGAGGCAAGTCCAACATGCCTCACACAATTACATCCTGTCATCGGTGCCATGCTGTCGGCCAATTGCACGCAAGGGCGTCAGCACGGCCGCGACTGTCACCCCGTCGGCGCCCAGCCCCTCCAATTCAGCAGTCGGAAATGGAGCCTCTGTCGACTGGCACCTGCAAAAGCTGAAGCATGTGGTGGATTCCGGCCAGTTCAACCGCGCAGCTGTTGACGTGGTGTTTGAGGAGGCCATGAAAATGGAGCGCATTCGCCCAGGCAGCCCCGAGTCCCGCATCCTGGAGGGCTACATTATGTCGACGCTATTCTACGAGCCTTCAACCCGCACGCGGTTGTCGTTCGAGTCGGCCATGAGCCGTCTGGGCGGAACAGTGCTGTCGACGGAGTCTGCCGGGGAGTATTCGTCTGCAGCCAAGGGAGAGACCCTGGAGGGTGGGTACGCCTCTTGCGGCACGTTGTCAGCAAGCATCTGTCTCATGCACGTGGTCCTGAGGTACCACCATGCGCAAGAGGCCCGGGTGCAATACTGCTGGGCACCGTAGCGGGACGCCACCTGCACAGCCCAGCCAAAGGACACGTGCGCGGAATGACGCGTACGCGCGGGATTGCCCGGCTCGCCACGGATACACAGCATGCCGCAACAACGATGCAGATCAGCTACTGCTGTGCCCCATCATTTCCTGGCGGCAATTGCCCCTGCCCACCTGTCTCCATACGCCTAGACACTGCGCACGGATGAGTAGGCCCCTCCAACGCACCCCTCCCCCCTGTCCCCTGCCCCCCTGCCCCCCCATGCTCCCCCTCACCCAGACACTATGCGCACGAGTTAGGACTACACAGCGCTATGCGTTCCGGTACTCTTACACGTTGCCCCCTGCGCCCCCCATGCTCCCCCTCACCCAGACACTGTGCGCACGGTGGAGGGCTACGCCGACTGCATCGTCATCCGCCACTTCCAGGAGGGCAGCGCGCGGCGGGCGGCGGCCGTGGCCTCCGTGCCCATCCTCAACGCGGGAGACGGGCCGGGACAGCACCCCACGCAGGTGTGCGTGCGTGCGCCCGCGTGTGCAAGTATGACCGAGTATGTGTGTCTGGGTTTGGAGGGACAGAGGGCAGCTGCAGGCACCGATGGCTTGTGTACCCGGACAGCACCAACGCAGGTGTGCGTGCCTGCTTGCTGTGTGGGGCGACGGGCTTTGGGTGCGCGCTACAGCAGGTGCAGGGTGCAACGGCCTGCAGGGGAAATCGCTGGCGCCGTGTTGTGGGGGCAGGGGCAGCACACCGCAGGCAAGGGATAGGAAGTCCTGGGTTGGAGCCGCCGCCAATGGAGTGGGTCGTTGGCGGGTTGTCAACGGTGCATTGCTCTGGACGTCGTGATGATAGGGGCGGGTGCTCAGGGCGTGTGAGGCAACCGCCACGGCAGCTTACGACGAGAGGGAGGGAGGCGGGGACTTTGGGTGTGGGGCTCAAGTCTAGAGGGTAAGGGTGGCGGTGCATACAGACAGTATCTTGCTTGGGGCACGCGGGTGGGGGGTCGGGCGCGAAGCATGGCAGGGTTGGCCAGAGGCTTTGCGCTGCTATTCCCCTGGCCTTGCCCCCAGGCACTCCTACACCTCTTCACATGCCTTGCCCCAAACAACGCAATGGCTTGCCGCATCCCTCAAAAGGTATCCTATGCTAACCCAATATCTCGTTTGTCCCCTGCACCCCAGGCGCTGCTGGACCTGTACACCATCAAGCGTGAGATTGGGCGGCTGGAGGACATCAAGGTGGGGTGGGGGTGGGGGGGTGGGATAGGGGGGTTAACCGCGAAGCGGCAACTGGAAACAGTCGGGTGGGGTGGGGTGCGGTGGGAAGGGGCAGCGTGCTGTGCTGGTCCGGCCGTCCTCAGGTTGGGCGGCTGGGGGACATGAAGGTGGGGCGGGGTGGGAAGGGGCAGCTGGGCTTGGCTACTGCCTACTGGGTTGGTCGGGCCGTTGTTAGGTTGTGCGGCCGGACATCAGGGTGGAGTGGGGGCCCGGAGACAAGGGGGTTGGGGCAGGCAGGCGGCTGCACGTGGCTGAAGCAATGGTGGGGCATGGGTACAAATGGGAGTTGGGCCTGGCGGCGAGAGGACATCTCCCCATGCCCCCTGCCCCTGCCCTCCCGCAGGTCGGCATGATCGGTGACCTGGCCAACGGGCGCACGGTGCGCTCGCTGTGCATGTGCCTGTCCATGTACAAGAACGTGACGGTGTACTTCGTGGCACCGGAGGTGGTGCGTATGCGGGACGACATCAAGGTGCGCGTGGGTTAGCAGGGGTGTGGGTTACGGGGGCATGTGGGTCACGGGGGCGTGCAGTGTGTTTGCCGTGTGGATTAGGGATGGCCAGAAGTGCTGACCACAGTTGTGGGTTAGGGTGTATGAGGAGCAACTCCTTTGAGGGCTAGGGTTGGGTTGGGGGCTGGAGTTGGAGGTCGTTGGGATGAGCGGCCACCGGAGGTGGTGGGCATGCGGGGCGACGGCGGCATGGGTTTAGGGGCGTGTGGGTTGGTTGATAGATAGGAATGGGTTGGTGGCGAGGGTGTAGACCGGATGCGATGTGGGAGAGGAATAATCCCTGACACGCAGACCCACCGAGAATGTCAGCCACGGCCGTGGGGAGGATGTGGGTTACTCCAGCGCAGTGCGGTACTGTGGAGCAGCCGCCCCGTTCGGTCCAACAGGCACACGCTGGATGCATGGACCCGCACGGTCCCCAACTCCCCATGCTGCTGCCCCTTCCTTTTCGTGATGCGCAGGAGTACCTGACCACCCGCGGCATCAAATGGGCGGAGGCCACAGACCTGCGGGAGGTGGCGGCGGACGTGGACGTGCTGTACCAGGTGCGTGTGCGCGTGTATTAGCGGGTTGGGACCATGTGTACGAAGTGGGCGGCTCAGGGGCACCGCAGGCAGGCGGTAGGGTGGCGGCGGGCGTGGACGTGCTGTACCAGGTGCGCGTGTGTGCGAATGCGCATGCGTGCGTGTGTTAGCAGGTGCATCAGGCACACATGCACACATGCACCCAGCCCCCACAAACCTACGAACTCTTTGCCACGCGAACCAGCGTGATTGCGAAGCCGGCAACCATCTCGTCCCTTTCGGCTGCTACAGATCTAGTGTATGCATACCCGCGCACGGTACCATGCTCGTGACACGGTATGTGCTATTGCCGACCGCAGTCCCACACCAAGCATTACCGGTATCTACATGTGCGATAATGATGCCCTCGACTGCCGTTCTCCTCCGTACAGACCTCAGACCCGGATCCAGCTCGAGCGTTTTCACAATCACGTGACGACTCGTGTTCAACATGAAAGTTGCATGCATGACCGTCGCGCTTTGCCCCTTTCCTCCGCAGACGCGCATCCAGCGCGAGCGCTTCACGTCCATGGACGACTACAACGCGGCTCGCGGCAAGTACATCATTGACGGCGAGCTGATGAAGATCGTGCAGCCGCACGCCGTGGTGCTGCACCCGCTGCCGCGCGTGGACGAGGTGCGGCCGGGCGCTTGTGTATTAGCAGTGTGTATTAGAAGCGTGTTTCGGCCGTGGGGGCGAGGTGGAGCCGCGCGCCGTGGTGCTGCACCCGCTGCCGCGCATGGACGAGGTGCGGCCGGGCGCTTGTGTATTAGCAGTGTGTGTTAGCAGTGTGTTTTGGCCGTGGGGGCGAGGTGGAGCCGCGCGCCGTGGTGCTGCACCCGCTGCCGCGCGTAGGCGAGGTGCGGTCGGGCGTGTGTATTAGCAATCCTTTTTTGCGTACACCAGAGTGTGCGCGAGCAGCGCCCCATGCACAACATGTCACCCGGACATGGACTCCGGCCCACGCACCGCCAATTGCACTCACGCCTGGAAACGTCCTCTCGTGCAACAGTCGTGAAAGTAAATGTAGATGTGCTTGGCGAATGAACATCTTTGTTACTTCCCCCTCTCCGTGCAGACCACCACGGACGTGGACTCGGACCCGCAGGCCGCCTACTGCACACGTTACCTCATCAAACACTTCATAAGATGCACATGGCTAAGGAGCATCTTTCGTATTTCTCCCAACCAATACAGATCACCACGGACGTGGACTCGGACCCGCGCGCCGCCTACTTCCGCCAGGCGCGCAACGGGCTGTACGTGCGCATGGCGCTGCTCAAGCTGTGCCTGGCGGACAGGCACCCCGACGTCAAGGTGTAGAAGAAGGCCATGCTGCTGCATGGGTTAATACACACGTCTAAGGACGGTGGCCGGCCAAAGCTATGCCTGGCGGACAGGCACCCCCGGTGTCAAAGAGTAGAGGAAGGCCCTGCAGCTGCATGCGCCGCTACTACACATCCGGGAAAGAAAACACGGGTTATCTCACGTGGAACCGCGGATCGCTCTCAGCTGTGCCTGGTGCGCGGGCTAGGTGGTGCATTACATGTCGGATGGCGGCCGAGTTAACACTGTGTTTGGTGCCTTTGCTTGACAGCGGGTCATCGCTTGGGAGGCTCGGAGAGGGATCAGGTTGACAGGAGGACCTGTGGCGCTGACGTACCTCTTGCAGTGCGAAAGCGGGGAAGGAGCGGATCCAACCACGCACTCTGTAGGTAAGCCCGTGCGGGTTCATGTAGGGCAGTGCATGAGTAGGCGGCGGAATAGGGCAGCTGGGCACGAGCAGGTGGTTGGCATGTGTCTTAAGGCGCCTGATGGTGACATGCCGCCAGCCGGCACGGTGGGGCGGAATGCGAAGGGGACGCATTGGGCGTGGGGACGCAGGGAGTATGGGCGCTGGCCGAGAGGAGGGGTCTATGACGACGCGAAACCTTTCGGTGCAAGGGGTGTTGCCGTAGGCTGCAGGCCTTGTGCGTGGTCTCAGGTAGGGGCAGGGCTTTGAAACATCATTCGGGTCACGCTGCAGACATGGTCGCGTACGGTACGGACGGCGTACGATGGTACCGGTGTGCATGGCTTTTGTGGATTGCGTGGTGCAAGGCAGTGGCCAGCGGCCTAGTACCTCATGTCGTCAGGTGATTGATTCAGTTTTACGTTGGTGAGGATTACGGTAGTATTGAAGGCGGATGCACATGCGCACAAACACTCATGTGCATCTAGCAGCAAATGCACGTTTCTTTAATCCGCATTGTTTTGAACGCTCTGTGCGGCCTGCTCGGGTATGCCTGGCGGACCCTGGTGGGCTCAGCCGAGCAAATCATGTAATGAAGGGGCACTTTGCGTTCCGTACGGTTGTTGGTCGTACATCGTCCATGTAGCGGCCTGCTGGCTTGGTATACCCCCTTGGAGCCGCAATCGGCAGGTGCCCACCCCAACCTGTGTTCGTCCACATACGGTACCGTGAAACGGTAAACGGCCTGCCAGGCCTTCAGCCAAGAAACAGGAACCAGCAGGAACTTGTCCAGCTATCACCACCTACCGGCTGACGTCGGTGCACGGGCCAGCTGCCTGGCCGTTGCCACCGTTGAGCACATGCCACACGAAGACACGATGCAGGGCCGTACGGACCGCCTGGGCCTGCCTGCGGCCCCGTGGGTGACACCTGACACACGTGGTGGACTCACATATCAACCTCCCTACACCTGTCTAGGTATCGCACCGGTACACAGCAACTTGCACACCGTGCACTTTGTGTGCCCTTACATGTGGCCACATACCGTAACACGTGGGGCATGACGGGCAAGACCGAGTCGCACCTGCTCCCAGCTCGGTAACTCCCGACTACGGTATTTGGGCAGTGTTTGCCACGCACTGCTCTGCATTGCTTCTCGCTCGCCCGCCGGCTGCCGTATCGTCATTCAGTTGCTGCTCCTTACCAGTACCGTACTGCTATGCACGATTGGTGACACCGAATTGGTGAAATTCACCAATCCAGTAGCAGGGCGTAATGTGCAGAAGCTGTCAGGTGCCACCAGGACACTGTTCCGTGCAACAACCACCATCTGACACGTCAGGGAGGTTGCTTGGGG
>VFQN01005682.1_pt1 | contig 14997 bp, 22 predicted proteins | sample 3512371 | NCBI WGS metagenome assembly VFQN01 (sample SAMN10412370, study PRJNA504923) | tailings metagenome | isolation source: Replicate 2 from Balatoc abandoned mine | place: Philippines: Itogon, Benguet | collected 2017-08-28
GCAAGACCGAGTTCCGTTCAAGGCGCCTCGGCTTGTGTTTTTCGTCTGGTGTAAACTGTCTACCAATTATCCTGCCTCTCGGCATGCAAGCAGCGCCGGCCCCCATGCCATTTACTTCTAATCCTCGGTGCACCGTGCGCTCGCCATGCCCACTCCCTCATAGGCCCTCCTCCGGCACCCCCACGGCCTGTCCCTGGAGCAGCTGCTGGAGGCGGGGGCCGGGCCCCAGGAGGACACGGACACCGCACGTGCGCTGCAACAGTGAGTGGTCGTGCCTCGAGTGTCTAGCCGCACAGTGCCATGTTGCCTGATTGAGCTTGACACCAAATGCACATGCTCGATTAGCTTGTATCCATCTCCGCCTCCGCCTTGCGCCGCAACAGTTGGCCGAGGTCTTCTTACTTCATTGCTGTATGCCGGCAACGCAGACGGACTCGTGCTAGGGTACCCCACGTACGTGGCTCTGCTTGCTGTGCGTTGTAACGCATCCACAATCTTATGTATGCATGCGTGCCTACGCCCGTTGCCGTACAGGCTGGTGGACGAGCGCGCCCTGGTGCGCATGCAGCGGGTGCGGCGCGACGGCGGGGGGGCCATCGGGGGCCCCCGTACTCCCTCAACCCGGACCTGTTGCCCGGGGCCTTGGGGTACGCGCAAAACGCGGGCTTTGGGGGATGGGCCGCCGCCTCCTGCACCCTTGGCCAGGCGCAAGCAGCAGCAGCGGCAGCAGGATGGTGAGCCGCACGGCCGTCGGCAGTAACCGCTGGCTGTTGCTGGCCGGCCGTACGACAGGCGGTCGGCTATCATGGAGGGCGGGTCAGCAGGCGTGGGCGCAGGGGCGGCGGCTCCCCAGCCCGGCCTTGTGCTGCTGGGTGGCAGGGGTTCGGGGCCCAGCGTGGTGGCCCATGGGTCACTCGCGCGGAATGTGGACGAGCAGGTGCAGCAGTACGAGGCGGGGAAGGGGTGGGGACGCAGGAGGGGGCGCGGGGGCATCGTCCACAGCAGACGCTCCAGCTGGTAGTGCAGGGAGGTGGCGCGGCTGCAGTTGGTAGTGCAGGGCGGGCACGACTGCAGATGCGCAGTATGTAGCAGCGGACGCGGCGGGGCGCAGGCAGCCGATCATTGTGGGGCCGGGGCAGGCAGGGAACTGGCAGGCGGCAGCGCCCGCGGGGCGCGGACCGTTGTTTGGACATGCGAGCGAGGCGGGGATTGCCAGGGATGGGGCACCGACTACGCTGCTGCTGCTGGTGCTGGCGGTGTCATCCGCGAGGTGTACGTCGACCGGGACGGCCGGTACGTGTTGGCGGTGCCCCTGCAGCACCAGCACCAGCAGGACCAGGACCCGGAGCAGCAGCTGGCGCCACAGGGAGGGCGGTATGCCGATGCCTCTGCTGTGCGTGTGCCTGTACGGCAGGGTTTCGGAGGCGAGGAGGCGGCAGGGGGGGCACTGGTGCTGCCGGTGTCCGCTGCACAGCGCCTGGTGGTGGGTGGCGGCGGCGGGGGCGGCGGGGGAGTGGGTGCAGGTGCTGCTCAGGGCCGCCTGCTGCTGGATGTGAGGCATGGAGGTGCGGGGCAGTACGTACTGGCAAAGCGGGTCGCGGCGGGTGAGCTGCATGACGGGGCCTTGGAGCCGCCAGCCTTGCGGCAGCGCGTGTAGGCAGCGAGAGTGGAGTCCATTGGGGGGCGTTGAAGAGATGTGTAATTATAGGGTGCACGAGCAAACGGGCGATGACCGCAGGACACGCCCGCCACCGATAACGTCACTGGAACTGGCGCGGCAAGGGGTAACGCGTGAAACGCGAGAAACGGCAAGGGGTTGTTGGCTTTACGGGCGACGGTGCGCCGCATGTGCCAGCTCGCTACGTGATTTGATTTGCAAGCACCTGTGCACCTGTGCAGAGGATGCAACGGATGGGTGCGCTTACCAGAGGTTGCTGCGGCTCCGTAGCTGTGCAGAGCCCCCCTGCAGCTGCTCACGGTGGGTGCAGTAGTGCGGAAGGCGCCCTGCTCGCCTTGGCTTGCTTACTTGGTAGCTGCTCATGTGTTCTCAATAAGCCTCTAATGGCATTTGTAATGCTGCACGTCTGCCGGTGCTTGGTGCTTTCATACGTCCGGCCGAGTGCGTGGGCCTGTGAGGCAGCAGGGCATTACATGTGGGTGCGCCCACGTGAGGCATTGCTGTTCTTTTGGTGGCGCTGTGGTGTACGGAGTGCTCGGTGGTCGGAACTAACCGCGCCTGCTGCGCACCGGAGCACATGATCGTTTTGCTGGGGCCTTGGCGGTTCCTTCGCTATGTTGCTGGGTTGGGGTTTTCCGTTCATGCATAGTGGCGTCGGGGTGGGGCTGATGGAAGGTCCATCTGGAGGGGCCTCGTAGATCCCGCGGCCTGCGGATGCTCTTGGTACCTGTAGTGTGGAACGTACGCAAGGGGCTGGCAGGGCGCAGAGTACCGGTATCATAGGGCCCCTGTGGCCACGCCCTGCGCAGCTGGCAAGTGGTAGCACGTGCGCGGCCGGTGCCTCTGCGGCTGTGGACTACTCAACGTCATCGACTGCAATTTCCACCGACTGTGGGGTGTGATTGTTGCAATCTTGCAAACGCGCTAGCAAAAACATGGGGCTCGGATTGCTTGGTGTAGCACTGCGCAAATGGCGTATGCACTGGATTGGACTGCAAACGCTTTTACGGTTTTAAACTCGAAGGTTCGCTTGTAAACCGTGGGTTTTGTTGTGCAGAGTGGCTGTTGCTAGCCGTGTAGCGTGGGTGGTCAGGGTGTGGGCGTGAGAGGGCGCCGGCGGGACAGTCAGTGGGCAGTACAGGGGCATGAGGCGAGGCTAAGTCGAGTGCCTGTACCGTATTGGGGCGCAGATGTGCTGTTGCATGTTGTAGCGACACGCAGCTCGATCGACCCCCGTTGCCGTTGTGCTGGTGTTGGTGTGCCGTGCCTGGGCAATAAGCAGGTGTGCGGCCAACGGAAACGCTGAGACGGGCGCGCATTCGACACTTGAGTAGTGCCGGCAGGTTTGTTGTTGCTACGTGGTGTTGGGCATGTCTGTATTTACTTTGGCATTGTGGTCGACACGGAACTGCACTGGTAGTGCGTGGCTAGCTGAAGATAGGCAAGGATAGGCCGCTTGCTTGTGTGTGTCAGTGCCATGCCTGTTGCCTGTACTGCGTCCCATGCTGTGCGATGGGCCCAGCTGCAAGCGAGGTCAACGTGGCAGTGTGTCGTACGAGGGCGGCCATCCGGCATGGCATGCAGCTGAGCGCCATGAGGAGCTTACTGCTCCGAGCGCTCAAGACAACGATGTAATCGTAGGGCCGTGGTGGCTGGTCAGTTGCTTCTGCGCCGTGGCCCAATGGCCTGCGACCTGTGACACCTGGTGACACTGAGGCTGAAGCCAGAGTAAGGTACGTACCGTAGGGGCCTCTCAGTCCCCTCCCTTGAACCCACAGGCTACGCCAAGGCCGTGTAAGCCAAGGCAGCGTCACCCTAATTTTTGTTTCTTAAAGATTTACAGGTTAGGAGACGGGAAGGGACAGGCCAGCGGGAGTCCAAAGCCCAACCGGCAAAGGCAAGCACCAGCACCACCGAAGACCCAAACCCAGCCAGTGAACCCCAACCGCAAAAGGGCACACCTAGAGACGAAGAGGACCTGAAACGATCTGGGTTAGTAGTGACGCTGCTTCTAGACCAGTGTTCACAGTGCGGAGGTTGAGGGCCAGGGGGGTTGGGGGGCAAGCAGAGGAGGCCCCGAGCGCCGAGGCGTCTCAAGGCATTAAGCGCCACGGATTATGGGTGGGAACTGGAAAGGTGTGTTTTGAAGGTATATTGTACAGGTCATTTGCGCTTCCACCTGAAGGCACTTATACCGGGTCGCTTGTTTTGTTGCGCATGCCCTTTCGGCGCGGCTTTAGTGCACTTTTGGCGTTTCGCTCATACAGCAATGCAGGAAGTACAATTCGCGTTCTAACATGTAGAGTGCATTGCTCTGTTTGCTCTCATTGCCGGAGGTGGAATCGTGTGCGATATTTTGCGGCGCTCCAACCGCCTCTGCGTTACTTGCGTTTTATGTGGGCAAATCGCCCATACACATGGCAGCGTAACCAAACACCACAGAACAGGAGAAAGAGAAAAGGCCAAAAAGAGGCCCAGAACCTAATGACACGCGGAGCCCAGCTCACCGGTACCTAGCTTTCAGACCAACTCTTGCCGTATGGGAACGAGAAGGGCACCGGTATAGCCTGAAAGCCACAGCGGGCTGGCCAATATGAAGGAGGGCACACGGGAAAACGCAGTGAAGTTTGAACGACGCATGGGAGGTAGAAGCGCGGTCGCAGCGTGGACGGGCTGCATACCCTGGAGCGCAGGCATAGAAGCTACGTCGGTGTATCTCCTGTGCTTGTATATCTTGTCGATATCCGTCATCGCCTTTCCGTTGCACGCCTTGCTGTGCCGCCACGACCGTCCGTGTTCCACACACCCCGTCGTTCTGATGTTATTCTTCCCCAATGACAAGCTCTGAAGCACCTTGTTCAGCCCAAAAATAAATAACACAACAAATCTGTCACACATCATGGCTTCCTACTGTGGCTGGCCCGGCAAAGCGCTGGAGTGTGAGCCCCTAACAAGCCAAAGCCCAGGGAGCCCAGCAGGCAGGAACGCTGCTGCAGCAGCGTGCAGGGCGCAGGCCGACCCGTCCCGCAAGACACTTGACAACTCCGCCGATTTCCGCAGCAAAACAGTAGGGTTGTGTCAGTTGAAGCCGTCGCGTCGCAATCTTTGTTAGAATCCGTGCGACGTGACCGTCACCTGAACCGCCCTGCGTATAAGAGGCTGGCAACAAGGGTGCAGATGTATATATTTCTTTACCAACTCCATTCTTCAGAACAGCAAGTCAGCAGCTATGAGCCGTACACTCTCTCGCCCTCTCGGCAGCACTGGCCTCGGCTCTGCGTCGCGGGCCGTCCCCCGTTTCGCGGCAGCACCTCTGCGCATTCAGGGCGGGCCACGCGCCTCCTCCACGAGTATTCTCAGCTCCTTTCCTCTCAGGGGCCGGGCTCTGATGTCCTTGTCTGCCCTTGGCCGTTCGCCTTCCGGTGACAAGACAACCGATGGGCCGGAGGACTCGTCCGCCGGCCCGGCAGCCAACGGCAATTCCACATTCCCTGTCAGAATCCCCCCCGGTACCCTGAAATCTGGCGACCTGTCCATCGGCAACTTCCTCCGTTTCCTGCGCCTCGAGTGGAAGGTTGCCGACGGCGCCTTCGTGGACACCGGCTGCCCCTACTTCGCCTTCGGCACGGACATGAAGACGGCAAAGTTCCAGATCCCCATCTTTGCCTTCATCGGCGGCCGCTGGTGCGCGACGGGCGCAGAGATCGTGGGCAGGGTCCGCACCAGCACCTGCTGCCGCGGCAAGCCCAGCGCCGTGTTCACGATGGTGGGGCTGACGAAGCCCCTGGCGGACATGGGCGTGGAGGAGTGCGAGGCGGTGCTGCTGGTGGTGGAGCGCGACGAGGACGGCCGCATCCTGGGGGTTGGGCTCATGCGCGTGGACCCGGGGGCGCAGGGCCTGGAGAACGCCGCTGGCCCCCAGCCGGCAGCGCCCGAGCAGGTGCACGAGGAGGCCGAGGAGGTGGGTAAGCCACGGCGCCGTGCAGTGCCGTGCCGTGCGGTATGTTGTTAGGTTGGGGGTAGGGGCGCAGAACAGCACCGGGCGAGGCTGCTAATCGGGTTGTATAGGCTTACAGGGCACGTAACCTGTTATTTTACCTAAAGCTCCCTCAGGTTGCTGAAGTGCTTCCGCCCTGCCCCCGCCCGCCCCTCCACCTGCCGCCAGGCCCCCATGGCCGCCGGCGCCGCCGATGCCACCGCCGACCCGTCGGCTGCCACCGGCACCGCCGAGCCCTCCAAGAAGGTGCCGGGCCCGCGCACTACCATCACCGTGGGAGGGAACACGGACATCAAGGGCAGCGCCATCTACGCGGTGAGGGCTGAGGGAAGAGTACCCTCCTGCTGATACCGGTAGTCACACTGAGGCTGACGCAATGCCAGGAAGCCCCTGACCTGGCGGCGACGTCTGCATGACACTGTGGTGGCGTTGATGGTGCGACCACTGTACGGTGATCGGACAACTGATATCTAGTGCCGGCTGGCGCAGTGTGCCGCTGCGGCCAAAGGAGCTGATGAACACACCTGATTAGCAGTGCACACTGTGCTTGCCAATGCATGCTGTCGGTAACGTGCATCTGCCGAGCCTGCCCCCTTCCACCCCCCACCACGTGCCCTCAGGACCACGCTGTCGACGCAACCATGGAAGGGGACCTGAAGGTCGACAGCAGCACCATCTACCTGCTGGTGAGTGCTGAGGGCAGGGCGCCCTGCTGCTCAGATAGTGTCCATGACCAGGCTGACGCGACGCCGTGATGCTCCTGACCCGCGTGGCACCTGACCGGTGTGGTAGGCCAACTGCTGGGGCCGTAGGGCATAGCCGGGCAGGGTTGCTCATGGCAAAGTGGTTGCTTAGTGCTTGTATGGTACTGGCTTATGGACTGTTGCTCCAAGCTGCGTGCCCTGGTTGCTGACGTGCATCTGCCCTATCCCCTTGCCGCCCCTCCACCTGCCCCCAGCACTCGGCGCCCGCTGCCGCCCCGCCGCCGGCCAGCGCTAAGAAGCAGGGGACGCAGCAGAAGCGGCAGAAGGCCAACAAGGTGAGCAGGGCGACAGGCAGCGTCGCGCGTGGCGCGGTAGCATGCATGCCAGTCGCAGTGTGACGGATGGGGTGCTCTGGGGTTATGCCCAGCACTGCAAAGGTGTGCTGTGCTAGTGCCCTTGCGCCGTGTGTGTAACTCCGGATGCAAGGGCTCGTGTGCCACGGCGACCGACTTTCAAGCCACCTGCTAGTGCTTAAGGACACCTGCCCTGCCCCCTTGCTCGCCGCCCTGCCACCTGGCCCCAGGCTGCCGTGCCGGCTGCCGGCCCGCTGCCGGACGGCGGCAAGGAGCAGGGAAAGCGGCAGAAGCGCCAGAAGGCCAACAAGGTGAGCAGGGGACAGGCTGCGTCGTGGTGCGGTAGCATCCAAGCATGCCAGCAGTTGCAGTGTGACAGATGGAGTGCGGTGGGGTTATGCCCAGCGCTGCAAAGGTGTGCTTTGCTTGTGCCCTTGCGCCACGTGTATGCGTGACTCCGTACGCAAGGGCCTGCTAGTGTGCTACGGCGGCCACCTCTCAACCCACCTGCTCGCGCTTACGGACACCTGCCCTGCCCCGTACCGCCCCTCCACCTAGCCCCAGGCTGCCATGCCCGTCGCTGCGCCCGAGCCTGAGCCCGCCGCCATGGCCAAGGCCGTCAAGGCCCAGGCCGCAAAAGTTTCCTCCAAGACGCCCAGCTGCGGCAACGTGTACAACATCACCAACAACATCGGCTACCTCAACCAGGGCAACGACCTGCGCGAGAATCACTTTGGGGTGACCGCCGAGGGGACCAGCGGCCAGTGGTAACGGGGGAGCGGCGTGCTGCCGCTATGCAAGTGAGGTGGCGCCAATGCACTCCAATTCCACTCCTGGCGGCGGTGGTACTAACAGAGTGGCAGCGGCGCAACAGTTGAGCTGTGGCAGAGCTGCTGATGGAGCGCACGCACCTGGCGCGTTCCCCGTCATCACACACGTGGAGTGACCACGCGTCCTTTGTGCACTTGTGAGTACCGGTATTGAGCAGTTAGCACTACGAGTTTCCAGGTATGCAGCAGCGCTGCGTTTTGACGGCTTGCATGGAGTGGATGCGGTAAACATATGCAAGTAAGGTGGCAGGCGTGGCAACATGTGCATGTGCAGCGTGTGGTATTGGTATATGTAGTTGTCATCTGCGTGGGATTGGGTGGCTGGGCGCCATGGGCACCTGCACCGGGCAACGGAGTGCGTGTGGGGTGTGCACTACTAACTTGCGACCGGTCCACCCCTCGCTTACGCGTTTCCTTATTTTACCCCACGTATTACGTGGCTTCTGTTCAGCGTTGGGGCTGGGGCCCCACTACTGTTGCGCCCGGGGGGCTACTGTTGGGCCCTTGCATTGTTTGTGAGCGGGTGGGCGCATGGCGTACGGTATTTGCACAAGCACCTGATCGCCCGACGTTACGCGTCATTGCGCCTGTCTAAAGGAGAGCCGTACGTGCCGTACGTGCCGCACACTCATGCAGACCGTGTGGAGACCTACTTACACTTGGTTGCAGCCCGCATATGTACCGGTACGAGTCTGATTCCGCGCAAGGGAGGACGTCTGCAGGTCGCTCGGCTGGCTGGCTGGCCGGCAATGTAACATCAGAACGGATATGTCGTGCACGGTCTCCATGCTGGCAGTCTTGTTCCTTACAGGCCGAGGACGACCACCCTGCTGATAAGGCCGTCTGCAATCTCCACAGCTAGTAACCCTACTCAACCCTCCGCAGCCAGTAACTTGATAACTGCTGCTAATAACGACCCATTCTCCGCAGCCATTGGCTTCTATTCCATGGGTACAAGGCATTTTCACCAAAATCACCTCCTGTATTGACATACTACAGCACGTGCAGCAGTGTGCAGCCGGGCCTGCGAACACCACACAACCGTTTTGCCCAGGGGACAGCTCATCACCACACCCGCCGGTAGCCAGCCGCGCCGCCCCCAAAACACGCCAGGCAGCCAGTCAGTGCTACACGACGTGGGTTCTCCCCTGCGCAAGTGCAACGACCCGTGTACGAGCCGGGTGCTCAAGGGCCAACAGTTTTGATGCAGGAAGCTTGTTTGGCCTGGACCGACAGTAAAAACGCCTGAGCTTCACCTGCTGCAACACGCACGCGCTGCATCGCTGCCCCTCCGGACACGCACGGTCCACCCCGCATGCATGTCACCAGTACGTGTAGCCCCACACGCGGGCCCCATAACGTTCCTGGCTGCGCGCACAGGCAGGGGACACCAGGCGCCCCGTATTCATGCTCCTGTGCACGCTGCCTGCCAGGCCTCGGACCTTGCAGGGTACGGCAAGCTCCCTTGCCGATGTCAACCAACACCTCGATCAGGGTACGGCAAAATGTCTGGCCTGCGGCCAGCTCGGCGCGTGCTCCCCCACCGCCGTGTAGTGCAGTTGCCAATGCAGCCGCCGCCCGGCAGCGTGCTGGGCCTGCACTGGTTCCGGAGGTCCTCCGGCGAGTCCCCGTCCTTCATGGATGCGGCCTAGGAGTTCGGGGTCATCGTCCAACTCAGCCTGCCTGCCCCGCCTCCGCACCCACCCCTGCGCCTCCGCCTGCCGCAATTGCCGCAGCAGCAGCCGACTGTGCGCCGCCCCCGGCTGCTGCCTGTGCGCCGGGGCTGATACCGCTGAGGAGGCCCAGGGCCAGCCGCCGGGTGAGGTCCTCAGCTGCCTTGCCGCCGGAGGCCTGTGGGCGACGCATGTTACACGTGATGTTGGCGACGCACACAATAGTGTAGTGTCGCAGTGTACGAGCGCCCATGAGCACGCAGGGCCGCAGGGCCATAGCAGCTTGCGTTGACCGGTACAGGGTTCGAGCGCCCTCGCCGTGACCCACCACAACGCCGACGTGTGCCAGTCAAGTACCAAATGGTACGCCGCGACACACCTTGTCCGGGTCTGCGTACATGAGCGCGTGGTGCAGGCAGGCCAACAGGCGGGGCAGCTGCCGCGGGCCGGGGCTGGCCAGGTCCACAGCCACCTGGGGCGGCAGGGGAGGGACACCGCCGCCGCCGCCACCGCTGCCACTGCTGCCAGCTGTGCCGCCGCCTTGGGCCGCTGACGGCTCCTCATACACCACACCCTCCTGGCCCTGTGGGGTGGCGTGTGCGTGTGGTAGGATCAGTGAAAAGGCGCCCACACCTGCTCCGTTGGCACCGAGTTGGCAGCACGCGGCCACATTGCTGCGCCACGGTCACGCTGCTGCAGCCGGGGTACGGGCTTTGGCATGCGAGTCGTACAGGTTACTTCTGTGCAGGTGTTTTAATGCTGAGCTCCACCCCCACCGCCCCCCGCCCCAGCCCTGCCTACCAGCGCCGGGCACACCAGCCGGATGCCCTCCCGCAGGCTGCCAGAGAAGCTGCCCAGCACGCCGTACGGCAGCGCGGGCGTACGGCCGCCCGCCGTCGCCACACTGGCGGCTGACGACAGGGCGGCGACTGCCCTGCCTGGCCTGCTGCTGCTGCCGCCGTACGCACCGCTGCGGCTGTGTGCCGGCACGGAGGGCCTCTGCCGCTGCAATAGGCTCTTCGCCGGTCGGTGCAGCCGTGGGCGTCCGCACTGGGTACGCCGGGGCTGCAGGCGGTGTGGCGGCCAGGGCGGGGGCTCCAGCGGCGACGGCAAGCGTGCGGGTGTCGGACGGGGCGGAGGGCGGGAGCGGCAGCAGTACCACCTCCCCGCCGCCAGCCAGCCGGACCTGCAGTAAAGGAACCGAGGGTATAACGGTCGTTCATGGTACATGGTAATCCTACAAAGAAAGACGATGAAGCGGTGGCAGAAGCGAAAAGGTGCCCCGTTGACGACCACCTGAGAAGCCCATGCTCCATTGGCCTGCACGGTGCCAGCCGACGCCCCGTCCTCCCCCCTGTCCCCACCTTTATCCTGATCTTGACGTCCCTACCAAGCCGCTCCGCCTTGACAGCAACGTCCGGCTCCACACGGAAGTGCGCGACCGCTAACCGTCGCGGCGCAACCGCCAACGGGTGCTGACCCGGCACCCGCTGCCGCTCCGCCGCCTCCGCGGCTGCGGCTGCTGCCGCTGCTGCCCCCCAGTGCCTTGGGCCGAGCTTACAGAAGTCGAGAAGGAGGGTTCCGGAGCTGGCAGCACCAGCAGGGGGTTGCTCTCGGCCCCGGGAGATCAAACCACACCAGCTCCTGCACGTGGACCCGTGGGTCGGCGGGCGGGGCGCCCGGGTCGGACGGGGAGGAGCCCGCCACGTGTCGAGCAGGCGCGACGGTGGCGGCGGCACGGGTAGCGGAGTTGGCACTGGGTGCTAGGGGCGCGGTGGAAGGGGAGGGGCTGGTGGCGGGCGGGGCGGATTGGAGGACGATGTGAGGACTGGCCTGAGGCGGGTGTGGGCGGAGATAGGGAGGTGGGGCAGTTGAGCGGGCAAGATGACATACTGTAAACTGTGGCTCGGCATGACGAGGGCTGAGGCGCGTCCATCGCGCCCAAGTCCTACCTGGGCAAAGCCACAAAACCCTGTCGGTCGCCCTGATTCTGGGAAGCGCACGCACCATAGCAGCTGTGTGGCTGATTGCTCCCGCAACCAGGCTGCCGAACGATGCAGCTGCTGCAAGCGGGGCAGCCCACCTGTCCAGCGCACGGTGGCGGTGTGGTGGTGCAGCAGCCACACGGGCCGGTCGTCGGGGGGGTTGGACCTGGGGGCCGGGGGCAGCGGGCAAGCAAGCAACCTGCATCCTGTTACCGGTGGCTGGGTGGCCCGCGGGAGCCTAGGAAGGGCCCGACTGAGCCCATGGAGACAAGGTGTCGCTAAGCGCACACATGTACCAGACCACGCTCGTTTGCCCAGAAACGTGGCCAGGGAAAACCAACGTCAGCCGGGTCCCTTTCACCCTTGCCTGCCCCTATCCCTTGCTAGTTGGTTGGTGCAGAGCAGTACCTACGCTCCCTTCCTGCCCGCATTATGCCCAGAGGACACCCACCCGCATCACCGCTGCACGTCTGACAAGCAAGCAGATCCCCTCCCCGACCTATGTCGTGTCCCTCAGGGCCACGGCAGCACCCTTCAACCCACCCTCCCTGCCGCATCCACCCTCCCTGCCGCAGCACGTCCTCCATCAGCCCCAGCGCCAGCCGCAGCACCCCCAGGCAGCGCTCCAGGGGGAGGGGCCGCGGGCCGCCAACAGCAGCGCCTCGCCGTGCCGGGCGAACTCGTCGCGCTGCGAGGGTTGGGGCGGTCCGTACGGCAGTGCGTCGCATAGCGGTGAGGGGGCAGTCTGTACGGCATGGCGCACACCCGTATCAATACGGCACGCAGCGCCGCGGTAGGGTAGTAACAGTACCGTACGGTATGGCGATGGCAGGCAAATAAGGTTCTCAGAGCGTCAGAGGGAAGCCAGCAAGGCACAGCGCTCGGCACAGTGTGGGGCCAGGCTGTGCGTTGGCAACAGGGGCCCCGCATGTAGGGCCACCACGCTGGGCGCAGGAGGGCTAGGACACTCCCAGCGTGCCTTCAGTCCCTAGCCGGGTACCGGTGCCCTGCCACAGGGTGCCGCGGCACGTGGCAGTGCATGACACGCCCGTCACCCGGCGTGTCTCGCTTGCACGGACCAGTTGGCACCGCACCGGCAAAGCACGACACGGCGGGCACCACCATGGAGGAACGCTGCAGCTACGCCCTCACCCGCGACCGCACCTTGTTCCATATGTGCTGCCTGGTTTGAGGTCGTGTCCTGGGGTGGTTGGAGGCGGCGGCAGGGCGGGCGGCGAGGAGCTAGCAGTGGCGGGGTCGAGCCTGGCTTGAGCGATTCCATGACGCCCCCTCCGGGACCAGGCCGGAGGGTACCGAACAGCAGCAGTCATACGTCGTTCATGCGGATGCAGTTGTGTGTTGAGCACAACGGCGACCATGCAGGGCTGGCGTTGTATCCCAAGTTAAGCCATGCTTGGGACTGCGCCGACCCCGTTCCAACCTGTCGTGAGACTTTCATTTGTTCATTGCGCATCGAGCAGGCAGTACGTGAGTGCGACTTGTGAGGGACATGGACTACAACATCTGTCGCGGTGTTCAAAGCAGGGGTCGCTGCGCACGGTGCTCGGCGAGTCTGAGCGGCTCAGTCGTTACAAAATGTTTCAACGTGGCTATGCTCGTGTAGCTTGGAGTATCGGCGGGTGCATGCGCCTTAGTCACGACACGGCAGGTGATGAAGCGATGCACCCACGCAAACGCGACGTGATGCTCGAAAAAAAACCTAACAACAGCAGCATATTCGTGGCATGCATGCTGCCTGCACCAGTATGCGGCTTGCCCGATCTGCAGCTCAAGTCCTTTCACGATTGCCGCTCGACCTCTGTGCCTTCAGCGTATGGACTTCACATGATCACATCCATATAGCATGATATCTGATGCACTCAAGATTTGTAAGGTTTTGGCTACTACACCTGCCAGAGCACGACTCAACGTCCGCCCTTCCAGTCGTCACGCTCAACGTTCATATGCCGCTGTGGCTCATTTCCAAATGGAGCGGTACAACTGCAAGTGGAGTGCGTGCAGGTAGCAGGCGGCACAATTACCCAGGTGTCCTGTCACCCCGGCACGTGTCAAGGGGCGGTGCCGGCCATCCAACGGCTGCCGCCGTGCCGGCTTCCATGATCAACCCGTCAGCCGTTGATAGTGGGTACCAGCGGTGTTCGTCCCGCGCCGCCCCCTACGTGTTGGAGTGTCACGAGGAAGATGCGGGGGGGGGGGGGATGTTGCTACTTCCGGGGCGCATACGGACGACGTGACGGTATGCACGAAGCCGGCGGAGCCATCTCCTCGCCCCACCTCAACCCTCATGCCTCGTTCCTGTCCCGCAGATGATTGCGGGCACCGCTGACGCGGTCGAGGCGCAGGAGCAGCGCCAGGCCATCCCAAGGTGCGCTGCTGCCCTTTGAAGAAAGCGCTACGGCCCATGCTCCTTCCGGTTGCGTGTACATGCAGATGAACATGTGCACGACTGCAGTAAGGCTGTGACAAAGATAATAAGCGTTGCCCCTTGGCCGCTTGCTGGCACCCTGCCCTTACGCAGGCGTGAGTCATTCATCCCGACCGCCGGCCTGCTGACCGCCGCCGCCACCCCCACTCGGGGTCACAGCGCGCCGTCGCAGCGCCCACAGGTTGGGGGCTGAGGGGGCTCCCAGCAGTTGGGGACCTCCCCTGGGCAGCAGCTGGGCGGGCTTCGGCACCCAGGGGTGGTGCCGCCGCGGTTTGTGTTGCTGCTGCAGCAGGAGCAGGAGCAGGAGCAGCAGCAGAAGGAGGAGCAGCTAGGCTTGGGACGGGTGTGCCTGGGCGCCGGCGGGCACCAGGCTCGGCGAGGGGCCCGGGGCCGATGGGGCTGCGGGCGGTCGAGGCGCGCCTCAGCTGCCCCTTGCTGACCGGTGGCGGGAGCAACAGCCTGCGGGTCAGATGCAGGAGGGCAAGCTGCTCAAGCTGCTGTAGGTGCGCAGCTTGGGGTTTGGTCATTGACGCCAACATCTCTTTTCCTTTCCTTGTGGGTTGCTGGCTCTGGCACGTCACCCAGGTTGCACTGCATGCTGTCTATCAATCTGCCTCTCGGCATGCAAGCAGCGCCGGTCCCGTGCCATTGACTTTTAATCCTCGGCGCACCGTGCGCTCGCCATGCCTACTCCCCCACATGCCCTCCTGCGGCACCCCGGCGGCCTGTCCCTGGAGCAGCTGCTGGAGGCGGGGGGCGGGCCCCAGGGGCATACGGACACCGCACGTGCGCTGCAGCAGTGAGTGGCTGTGCTTTGAGTGTCTATCCGCACAGCGCCATGCAGCTTGCTTGAGCTCGACACCACATGCACATGCTCGATCAGCTTGTACCCAATCTCCGCCTCCGCCTTGCGCCGCAACAGTTGGCCGGGGTCCTGTTACTTCATTGTCATGTGCCGGCAACTTGAAGGATTTGCGCTTGGGTACCCCACGCACGTGCCTCTGCCTGCTGTGAGAAGAGTACCGGTACAGCCTGAAAGCCACAGCGGGCTGGCCAGTGTGAAAGAAAAATGAAGGAGGGCACAAGAAACAGAAGAGAAGTTTGAACGACGCATGGGAGGTAGGGGCGCGGTCGCAGAGGGGACGGGCTGCATACGGTACCCTGGAGCGGGCATAGATACGTTGGTGTATCTCCTGTTCTTGTTATATCTTATCGATAGCCATCATCGGCTGTCCGTTGCACGCCTCGCTGTTCCACGACCGTCCGTATTCCCCAGACCCCGTCGTTCTGATGTTATTCTTCCCCAATGACAAGCTCTGAAGCACCTTGTT
>VFQN01005683.1_pt1 | contig 14994 bp, 12 predicted proteins | sample 3512371 | NCBI WGS metagenome assembly VFQN01 (sample SAMN10412370, study PRJNA504923) | tailings metagenome | isolation source: Replicate 2 from Balatoc abandoned mine | place: Philippines: Itogon, Benguet | collected 2017-08-28
CCCCGCTGTAACATTGCCGCACAAATCGCAGCGCGTCGCCGCGGGCCTGCGCGCACCGCCAATGTGTGTGAGAGTAGCATGTCTTGAATTAGAACCGTCAAATGGGCTTGGCGTGGAGCAGTTCCTTGCAACCGGGGATTGGTGACGCGTGAGCGGTTGGTGCCTCGGGCTGTGGCGGCGACCTTGTACTCAAGCAGACAAGGGCTATGTCTTCGTTCCAGGCGTTCAATCGTTTTAGTACAAGTATTCAGAAACGTATTTTGTCACTTACACTCCGTATTGCGTTCTTTTTGTGGATTTGACCTCCGTGTCTTCCAACCTTTACTTTAGGAGGCGACCGATAATGTTACAAGCATTAATATGAAGGGTAGAGGCCGTGAGGATGCTTCGAGGCTTGGCGGCCGGGGTCGCGGAGCCTCTGCACCTCGTGAGTTGTGTTCGACGTGACATTCGGACAGACGTGCCTGTCGCTCTGACATTCTCGTATGCTAGCTCTATTGTATACGCAACTGATCATATCTAACTTTTCTGCACGTAGCGGCTTCTTCGTCAGACGGAGCGACGTCGGGCTCTCGGTTGGGAGGCACAGCGCCCGGCTCGCGGCTGGGAGGCCTGCGTGGCCTTCCAGCGTTTCGGATTCGCCCGCCGGAGTCGCTGATACCGGGGTTCGTGCGAGATGCAGCAGCAGCGGCAGCAGCGTCACCTCCCCCCACTGCAAACGCAGCCTTGTTGCAGCCGTCTGGACTCCCCCGGCTCCCGTGCCTGTTGCCACAGCAGCGGCCAACTCCCCCCGTTTCCAACGATTTCAGCTTTTTGGGCCGCATCTTGGGAGAGGGACGGCCTAGCGTGGATGCAGCGTCTGCTGGTAGGAGTCAAGCGGCAGCACGACAGAAGGACCACCGCGCAAACGAAAGCCCCGGAGCTAGGGCTGCTCGCTTGGCGGTTAATGCAGAGCGGGGGCGGCGGCGCCGTGAGGATGAGTCGCCGGGTGCTAGGGCTGCTCGCTTGGTGGAGGATGCAGAGCGGGGACGGCAGCGCCGTGCGGATGAGTCGCCGTGTGCTAGGGCAGTGCGTTTGGCGGAGGAGGCAGAGCGGGGACGGCAGCGCCGTGCGGATGGGTCGCCGTGTGCTAGGGCAGTGCGCTTGGCGGAGGAGGCAGAGCGGGGGCGTCAGCGCCGTGAGGACGAGTCGCCAGGTGCTAGGGCAGTGCGCTTGGCGGAGGAGGCAGAGCGGGGGCGTCAGCGCCGTGAGGACGAGTCGCCGGGTGCAAGGGAAGCTCGCTTGGCGGCGGGAAGAGCGCGGGAGCAACAGCGCCGTGCGGACGAGTCACCAGGTTCTAGGGCAGCTCGACTAGCGAGGGCGGCAGCTATGCGGCAAGGGAAGACGAGTCAGGCAAAGGCGAGGCAGGCTACATTGCGCACCCGACAGCTACAGATCCTGGCGTGCGATAACAGCGATGCAGACAGCGATTGTGCTGACGTTGATGGCGTTGGGGCAGCGGGACGCGACTTCCCGCCCCGCTGTTCCTGGGACTTGGTGGACGCCTTGGAGCGGCATCTGTACTGGAAGTGGCGCCGCCCTGATAATCCGGAGACGCCACCGTGCGGAGAGTTCTTGGAGTCGGCGGCTACACGGGACTGGCCGCAGCGTCAGCAGGACCTACCGGAGGGGCAGCCGCTGAAAGAGATCCCGTTCTCGGTCCAGGTCGACACAGCTGTCAAGTTCGCGCACGTGGCTAACCACCACATGCCGGACAGCGTGTGCGCCTGCTGCAGCGAGATGAAGGCGCCAGTAGAGTACACGCTGGTGCCCTGGCGGTCCAGCTGCTTCCAGCTGCTGCGTGCTGACATCCCGCGCACGGACGCAGTCATCCGCCCTGCCTGCACCGTGTACGAGCGCTCAGAGCTACGGGAGGAGGTTCCACCGCCGCCGGACCCCGTGCTGCCGGTGGGGTTCACGCGTCGGGGGCTGGAGCAGTGGGTAAAAGCGGGTCATAAGCTGCCTTTCGAACAGTCCGGCCGTAAGGTGCCGTGGGGCGCGGCGGCAGCAGCGGGGGCGGCGGGCGCCACCGGCGGCGTGGTGGCAACGGCAGTGGCAGTGGGTCCGAGCGGCGGCGTGGTGACGGCGGCGGCTGCAGAGGGCCCCAGCGGCGGCGTGGTGGCGGCGGCGGGGCCAGCGGGTCCCAGCAGCGGCGTGGTGGCGGCGGCGGACGCAGCGGGCCCAAGCGGCGGCGTGGTGGCTGCGGCAGGGGCAGCGGGACCAAGCGGCGGCGTGGTGGCTGCAGCGGGAGCAGCGGGTCCGAGCGTAGTGGCGGCAGGGGACGCTGACGTGGAGATGGAAGAGCAGCTGCCTGAACTGGACGACTCGGACAGCTGCTGTGATGAAGGTGAGGAAGTGGGTGTGGGTGTGCGTCATGCTGTATAACGTTAATGCATTCAAGTATTTTGCCGTACGGCAGGATATCGTACGATCCGTTAGGGTCTCCACCCCGAAGGGAAGGTGGGGTGGATAGTAACCGTGTACGGCATGCTGTGTAACGTCATTGCGTACGGGTGCCTCGTCGTGCGGCGAGGTGTCGTACGATCCGTTAGGGCCTCTACCCCAAAGGGAAGGTGGGGTAGGGCTGCTGTATGTTTACGAAGTCTGTCCTGTTGTACGTGGCAGGGAGGTCGAGCTGGATGTACAGACCTCCTGCGGCTGTAGGGGGTCACTTTGTGACCCGCCCGAATGTAGTAGGGGGGTGTCGCGTGGGGCCGCACGCCTGGATAATATGGCTGTTATGTGTGCAGCGGACAAGCACCTGGGTCACTACATTCCCAACACCTGTGTCTTCGACGGCTGCTTGACGACACCCCTTGCCACCAACTTGGAGGCCAGTACCACCCGCACCATGGTGGCGAGGGTGTGAGGCCTCCGTGTCGGTGGCAAAGGGTGTCATCAGGCAGCCATCGAAGACGCAGGTGTCGGGAGTGTAGTGGTCGAGCTGCTTGTCCGCTGCACACATAGCGGTCACATTCTCCATGGCACTCAGGCTAACCCTGTGACGGCAGTCGGTAAGCAGAAAGCTCCTTGCTTGATGGGTCGCATCTGCAAAAAAAATGCCACTAGGGGACCACAGCGCTGGGTCACTAGATGCATGGGGGAGACGCACCAGGGGTGGAGGAGCCACGGGTACAGGAGTGCAAGGGCCAGAACACAGGGGCGGAGCAGTGCACACCACCCAGGCATGTACACCTTGAAAAAGGCCAGGCGCGCATGCCGGTCAGACGAGCACACGTCTTTGCACCTGCACCCCTTCCCAACCGTGCAACGGTTCGCTAACGAAAATGCAAATAAGGACATTCGCTTGTATATTCGGCTGCAGGTGATCATGCGGAAGCGGCGGACGGTGCCGTGGAGGATTACGTGAGGAGGCCTGACGGCGACGAATCGGAAGGTAGGTAAACTCGCGTGTATTATGGCAGGATGTGACTTCTGAGGCCGGGACGTGAGGGCGGAGTTGGCGGGGCGGACCGCAATAGTAGGGTGTGAAGGTGGGGCATAAGGACAAAGCATGAAGATGGGTGGCTTTGAGGGTGCCTCACTATCCCTATCACCCGTGCCCATCAATGTCCGGGCCTCTCCACACGCTCAGTTGGTGCTCCTTGCCTTTCCGATGCATTGACGTATCCCTAGCACTCGTGCCCATCAATGTCCGGGCCTCTCAACACGCCCAGTCCGTGCCCCTTGCCTTACCGATGCATTGAAGTCCGTAGTGAACGGGGCAGCTATTCCTGGTGTCTTTTGCGTGCTTGCAGAGGAGGGCGAGGACGAGGAGAGCTGGCTGCCGAGGCACCCACCGGGGCGGAAGTGCAGGGACGACCCCGCCGACCCCGCGCGGGTCCTGGTGCCTTACTGCATGCGGTACGAGACGAGCGGGCCAAACCGCACAGTCTTCGTGCAAGAGGACGGCGAGGAGCTGGTCTGTGTCTGCAATGAGTGCAACAATGCGTTAGCAGGTGGGGTCCATGTGTGTCACGGGTAGGGCCGCTGTATTGTACAGCGGTTTTTCATACGCAGCTACATGGCCGTACCTGTACGGCAAATGCCCCTGCCGTACGCAGCTGTTTGGTCCGCCCTGCTGCGTTCCCGTGCCTTTCCCTACCATCGGCATCTTGTGTGAGGAATACATCCAGTCAATACCAGTCACGCTCTGCCCCACTCGAAAACAAACACGCGCCACATTCAGAGCCGAAACGTATCTCATCTCACTCCTGGTCTTGCTCCTCGCCCCGTCCCCCTTCCACAGGCCGCCGCATCCCGCCTGGATCTCTTGCGCGTTTCGACGGCGGCGACGTGCCCGAGGTGAACCACCTGGGCGATAAACTGGAGTGGCCAAACTACATGGAGACTCAGCTTGTAAGCCGGATCAAGACGGTGCAGCAGATGCTCAACGTGTACAGGGCCAACTGCCCTCCGCACTGCCGGCCGCTGGGCTTCAAGACCCACGGACTAGCGGTTGCCAGCGCGGAGCCCGTGCAGCTTCAATCGCAGCTGCCTGTCAGCGCCCGTGAGGTGCCCAAGAGCCTGAGCGTGGTGTTCATGAACGAGGTCCGGGACCGTGCCGAGATGGAGCAGCGCCTAAACAGCATTGCTGCCGTCAAGGTGCGGGGGCCGGTGGTGACGGCGTGGTCGCACTTTGTGGTCCACACCAACGGGACCGTGGAGCTGAGTCCGGAGGCGCTGGAGGAGTACCGCCAGCCGGTGTACCAGCAGCCTGGCGGCGGCGTTCCGCCTGAGCTGGCCACCAGCGTCTTTGCTACGCAGCGGGCCGACGTGGCGGCCATGCTGCAGGCTACCTTCCTGCGCGATCGGACGGGCACCGCGGCTGTACGGCAGGGTGAGGACCAGCTCATGGCGGCGACGCAGCTGCAGGGGCGGGACCGGGAACAGGAGCAGCAGGCGGCGCTCCCTGGTGCGGCCACGGGGCCGTTCGTGGGGCTCGTGGAGCGGCCCCAGCTGGAGCCGGGCTCCGATGAGGCGGCGGCAGCTGGCAGCACGGACGGCGTCCTGGAGGAGATCGAGCTTGTCATCCCGCAGGCTCCGCCCCCGGCACAGCCCGGCAGCGTGCACAGCGACCCAGATGCAGTCCGGGAGCTGCTGGGCAGGGGCCTCATCGTGCACTGCGCCGGCGGACCGAATGCTACCATCTTGCGCGAGGACGATCCGCGGAGCATCTCAGACGCTTTCCCCACCGCGTTGCCCTTCGCGTGGGGCGGTCAGCGGCCCGTGTGCATGTCCCTGCCTGCGTACTTCCGCCACCTCAACGCCCGCGTGCCCCGGCGGCAGTTCAACGGCAACCCCCACCTGATGGTGCGCATGGCGGACATGCTGGTCAAGCACGAGAGCCGCAGCTCCACCGCCATCACCGCGCGCATGGCGCCCGAGGTGGTGCAGCAAGCAGGCACCCTCCCGCGGGACTTCGCCCGCCAGCTCGCCGCCATCCTCTCCCTGCCGTCGTACGACAGCCGCAGACAGCGGGTTATGGACCAGGGCGGTAGCACCCTGCGCAGCTTCATGTGCGGAGCCGAGAAGGTCGCGGGGCGCGTCGACATGACGGACGCCTATTACCGCAGCGCGCAGCAGCAGCTGCGCTGCGCTTCCTTGAGCCTCGGCCTGCCGATGCTCTGGTGGAATATCAACCCGTGCGACATGTACGCGGACGCGGTGGTGGTGGCCAGTGGGCAGGTGAGTGAGTTGCGGCTGGGAGGCGTTCCTGCCAGCATTCCAGTATTCACATCACCGGGAAGTGGCCACGAAGTGGCTGCGAGGGAGGGAAGCTTGCGGTGGCGCATGCATGCAATCGGCACATGGACTCGCAGGGGCTGACTAGCATAGCTCAACAACGGCACTGAACGATAAAGGACCTCAATAACCTATGCTGTGATGGCACGCCTGCATTCGTGACTAAATCTGCGTAGCGATGCCTGACAAACAGCGCACGTGTTTGAGCACGTACAGCTGCGTTCCATGCTGACAGTTGCGCCACCTGCCGCGCCCGCTGCCTGCACCCCCCGTTGCCGCAGGAGCTCGAGGTGACCGACGAGGGGCGGCCTGCGGAGGACAGCACCGTGGTCGAGAAGTGGAAGCGGGTGCGCGAGAACCCGCACAGCTGCGCTGCGCTGCTGGAGGCCGTCAAGATCGCCATCCTGGACGTGCTGTTCGGGTTCAAGCCGGGCGACAAGCGGCAGTCCGACCCCGGCTGCTACTGCGGGGTGGTGCTGGCCGTCATCGTGAAGGTGGAGCAGAGCGGCCGCTTGGCCCTGCACATCCACGGTGGGGCCATTGTTGCAGCTTTCTGCATCGAGCACCTGCGAGAGCTGTTCGCTGGCCCCAACTGCAAGGCGCTCGCCATCGCCAACTCCATGTGCTGCCAGTGGCAGCAGCCGCCGTTCTACAACCGCCTACCAGACGGTACGCCTAACAGCGTCCACAACTGGAGCGCAGAGGACTCCAAGGCGCGCGGCGTTGCGCCTCCCAAGGAGGACAGACGCTGCCCCGCCGCGGGGTACAGCTTCCTGACCGTGGCGGGGGCCACGCCCGCGCAGCACAAGGCGGCCGCCGCCAGACGCGCTGCGGCGCAGGCAGAGCAGCAGCAGCCCCCCACCGCCGTCGCCGGCGCAGCGCCTGGTGCAGCCCAGCCACCGACCGCAGCTGCGGACGCTGCAGCGGGACAGGCCCCCACCCCTGACGCTGCCGCATCGCCCGATGCAGCCCAGCCACCGGCCGCAGCTGAGGGCGCTGCAACGATACAGCTCCCCGCCCCCGGCAACGGCCTGGCGACAGATGCAGCCCATCCGCCGGTTACGGCTGACGGCGGCACGGCAGCAACACCCCCGCAGCCCCTCGCCCTCACCGACAACGCAACACCCGATGCAGCCCAGCCGCAGGCCGCAGCTGACGGCGGCGCAGCAGCTCCGCCCCCACAGCTCCTTGGTCCCGCCCCACGCAGCCCAGCCGCCGGACGCCGCTGACGGCAGCGCAACAGCCCCGACGTTGCACAATGTGCGCCTGGCACGGACACCCGCCCGCCGCCGCCGTGCCATGAGCACCTTCACGCGCGTTCCTCTCGCCACCCCACGCGCGAAAGGCCTGCCCGCGCTGCCGGACCGAGAGCACCTGTGCTGCAAGCACTGCGGCAAGGTGGTGGCGTCCGCTCTCAGCCACAGCCACACCACGACCTGCCTGCGGCACGGGTGCCTGGGGACCGACGAGGACTGCGGCCTGATCTTCCCGCGGGTGCTGCGCGAGTTCTTCCGTTGGCTTGGCGAGGAGGGGAGTTTCCTCCTGCAGCGCTCTGGCACCATGCAGGTGAGTGGGCAGCTGACGTATCGGGGCTAAGAGGAGGTGTGGTCGGGGGAAAGAAGGACGGTGCGGGGGCTTGTCGTGATCGGCGCATCTTGCACACCTGCTGCTGTCCCTAATTGCGCACACGTCTAACAATGAGGCAAAGTACAAAACAGTTGGTTCACGCCTTTACCACACGGACCATACTGCAGTCGGCTTTCCGACACGAACTACGCCTCTTCATGTGCTCTTCTGTCCCGCTCTCCTGACCCCTCCCGCTCTCCTGACTCCTCCCGCAAGGTGCCGTACATGCCCGCGCTGGCCATGGCCTTTGGGTGCAACCACCTGATCAGCCTAGCCTGCGAACTGGACCGGGAGGCCACGGAGGACAACCTGGCGAAGCTGGACTCAGACGACCCGCAAGTGCGGAGCAAGTGCCCGCTGCTGGCGCCCGCCCGCGACCGCGCGCATGACGCCGCGCACTATGCAGCCAGCTACCTGGCCAAGCTCATAAAGTCCAGCCAGGCCGCCAACGTCATCAAGGCCATGGCGGTCGTGACCGGCTTCATGCTGCAGGACATCGACCTGCAGCACCAGACCGATCCGGAAACAGCCGGCCGCGCGGGCTTTGGCAACTTCCTCTCGTGCGTCAACCGCCTGACCACCGACGTCACCATGGGGCTCGCAATGATCTCGTACCGCCTGATGGGCCACCATACCTACTGGGCGTCCTACGACGTCAAGCCCATGCCGACGCTGGCCTACACCGGCCGCGCTCTCCGCCAGGCCGGTGTGTCCGACCATGCAGTGCACGGCGGACAGGTAGGCGTCACGCTGGTGCCCCACGGCGACGGGTACAGCGCCGTCACGGCCGTCACGGACTACGATCACAGAGGCGACGCGCTGGAGGCCCTGCCGCCCTATGTGTATCATTCCATGTACGCCCGGCGGCAGCGGCCGAAGCCCAAGGCCAAGGCCAAGGCCAAGGCCAAGGCTAAAAGCGCTGACGGTGGGCGCGCCAGGAAGCGCCGGCGGACCGGCGCTGGAGCGGGGGCTGCGCAGTGCGTAGACGCCGACGCTGCCGGCGACGGCAGCGACAGCGGTTCGGAGGCGGAGGACAGCGGAGTCCACCACGGCGAGGAACTGGCGCGAGGTGGGTCTGTACCGTAGTGTGTTTGTAGCTCTGGAGTGGTCAGGCAGGGACAGAAGGGTCCGCTACCGGCAGCCCAGCCGTGTGCACAGCTGGACTCTGGAGGACCCACAGCTGTGCAGCCCCAAGCCCCCGATGGGCGACAAGCGCTGTCGCGCAACGGCGTGCAACTCGAGAAGTTGTACACCGCCGCGGGACTGCGCTTGTCGTCCATTGGGAGCTTGAAGCCGCACAGCCGTGAGTCCTCCGGAGTTCAGCCCTGCACACGGTTGAGCTGCCGGCAGCGGCAGTCATAACAGTTAAGCGGATGAGGAGAGTAGAGTCCACCGCGGGGAGGAACTGGCACAAGATAGGCTTGAACCGTCCACCTGCCATCCCACACAACACTAATGTGCGTGTACTCGGACCACTGGATGACTGCTCCACTGTACGGAACAGAACCATGGTCGCCCGGTCCACGTACCTGACGCAAACTGACCATTCTATGCGTGCCCAAACTTTGCCCAATGCCTCCATTACAGACGCACCGCAGCCCACGCCCCAAGGCGAGCGCCGTGGCACGGCCAGCGGCGGCAACGGCAGAGGTAGCGGCTCCACGGTCGAGGAGGGTGGCACCGGCCGCAACGCCGCTCCGGAACCAGGTAGGTCAATTCCGTACAGTGTACTGGACGCTGGGTCCTGGGTGGCAGTGCAACAGTGTCCCCTCGTACTCTGCGATTCCTACCCTACTGTACGGGGCCGTACCGTCACAGCAACAGTCCGCTATTGCCACTGTTCCACTCAGCGGTCTCACACCGCCCACACGTGTCAGCACACCTGGGAGAACGGACTGAGCAAAACACCCTTCTCTCATTGGTACGTTACATGGTTGCCAGTCACGACACACTGACACGTACCAACCGTCACAACATGTTTCTCTACTGACGAACTGTACACGCCACACACCGCCGCCTCCACTGCAGGCACGCCCGCTGCCGCCCTGCCCACCGTCGCCACGACGCGGCTGCCGCCCACCGTACCGTTCCAGCCAGACCATCCCCTCCACCTATCCCACATGGCCCGCCGCCTGCCCATCCCGTGCTACCCGCGCTTCCTGGGAGTGCTTCCCCACAAGCCACCAGCCCACGACCTTGACAGCACGGACGCGCAGAGCTACTACGCGTTTGTGCTCGGCACCTTCCGCGCCCACCGCGTCACGCCCGTGCCCGAGGGCACCACCCTGCGGGCTGCCTACGAGCATTTCGTGAACGTGGAGCTTCAGCAGATGCCGTCCTCGTACCGGGACATGCTGTTCATGGTGCTGAACAACATCCAGCTGGACCACGACTCCAAGCGCCGCCGCTATGAAGCGGCCATCCAGCGGCGCGCGGAGCGGCGCAGGAAGGGGCTGAGGGCGGGCAGCCACGACGGCGGCAGCGAGGACAGCGATGCAGATGGCGAGCTCTGCGACGCGCGCATGGAGGCCGTGGCGGATGGCAGCGGCGCAGGCCAGCAGGACGGACACAACGGCGGGTGTGAAGAGGACGCAGCTGTGGACCTTGAGGTGGCCCGTTACGAGCTCGACCACCTCGGACCGCTGGCGCTCTTCGACTGCAGCACGGACGAGGGTGCGTACATGTACGACTCCGTCAGGGCGGCAGAGCAGCGGACCCCGCTGCCCGACCGCTTTGGCGAGCACAACCGCCTCTGGGCAAAGCGCGGCTCGCGGCCTGTGAAGGACGCACTGGAGCGTGCGTGCGTCCGCATGCAGACCGCCGGCAACGACGCGGCCGAAGCAGCAGCCGCCCTGGCGGCCGACCGCTCCGGCGGTACGGCCAGCACGCGGCTCCGGACCGAGAGGCGCAGCGGCCGGCTCGTTGCTCTGGTGGAGCAGCCCGGCGACGGCGCGCGCTACGCCGTATCGGAGCTGCCGGCGGGCACCAGGCCGCCGCTCATCAAGATGGCCAGGCCGCCCACTAGCGAGGAGGTCGTGGAGCTGTTCACGCTGGCAGAGGAGCAGGCATTCGCTTTCCTGATCTACGCCGACTACTTCGACAGCCAGCGCAGCTGGATGGAGAACCCGCAGCTGTACCCGCACCCGGGGCCGCCGCCGCGTGTGGTGATTGTCGGCAAGCCCGGCACTGGCAAGAGCCAGATCATCCACGCGGGGCAGTGGTACACCTTCCAGCACGGCCAGCCGGGCTGGTTTGCGACGTGTGCCTACGCCTGGACAGCCGCCCTGGCCTTCAGCCACCACGCACACCGCTCGCTGTCGACGCACAGCATGTTTCAGCTGCGCGTCATGGGCAGCAACGTCAAGGGCGGCAGGAGCGCGACGCTCATCAAGGAGAGCGACCAGGCCAAGCTACAGGTGCGTGTACATGACAGGGCTACAGGGGATGAAACGGGAGCAAAGCAAGCACGATGCAGTAAAGGCATTGGGGCAAATCGGGCCCACGAGACCACATCGCACAAAGTACGTCGGGCGGAGGAGCAGCTGTTCATGAACGATGCTGACGTCCACAGGGTCACGAAGGCATTGACGCAATTCGGACCCACCTGACCACAACGTACAATGCAATCTGACACGTCGGGATCCGTGTCACGCATGACCACCCCTCATCGTAACACGTGCTTACCGCCAACGTAACACGCGCATTCTACACCCGCCCTGCGCCTCCATTGCTCCCTACCCACCCGACCACGCAGGTGCAACGCAACGTCGGACACGGCGCAATCACCATCGACGAGTATTACTACAGCTCCTGCGAGCACAACGGCCTGTGCAGCATGGCCTGCAGCCTTGCTCTCGAGCCGCCCGAGCGAGCAGCCACCCGAGAGGCCAGGCGACGACGACACAGCCAAGTACTACGCTGGCCGGCCCGCAATAGGTGCCGGCGACCCGTGCCAGCACCAGATGCCCATGGCTAAGCCGGTCTACGTGCACGCCGCAGCCTACATGAAGGACCCCAACTTCAACCCGTGGGGCCGGCCCAAGCGTGCGGCCCCGAACAGCAACCGCAAACCAGACCAGCCCGCCAACGCCGCCGGCGACCCCGCCGCACCAGCAGCAACGGCCCAACCCGCCGTGCCCGCAGCCGCAGAGGACACAGCTGCGGGACCCAGCACCGGCGACGGCAGCGCAGCAGCGACCCCCAAAACCCGGCGGCAGCGACGCACCAAGGCACAGACCATCTCCACCGACCCTGGCGACAGGGAAGCGCAGGTGCAGGCCGGCTTCGCCGCGTACCGCTCCTTCAAAGAAGCGGTCATCCTGCAGCGGCAGCAACGCCAGGACAGCTCCGCCTCAGGCCAGCTGCTGCAAGTGTACGCCTCGCTCTTCAACGGTAGCCACGGCTTCGACCTGCGCACGGAGGCAGGGCGGGCGCAGCTGAAGGCCACGGTCACGGCCATGCTAGATGACCTGAACGGCAGGGACGTCAAAACCCTCGAGTCCCTTTCCAAGGACCTTGGCAAGACCATCCGTGTCGTCACGTGGTATAATGAAGTCCGGCACTACATTAACACCACGTGCCTGCTGCTGGACGCGAAGCGCCTGGAGGCGCGCGTGACGGTGTGGAACGCACGGCACCAGCGCGCCGGCTGCGGCAGGAGCGGTAACAAGCTGGGCCTAAGCGCCGTGGAGAACGTGGCTGCCATGCGAGCAGCTGACAAACACCTCGACCACTTCACGCCCGACACCTACGTGTTCAACGGCTGCCTAATGACCCTCCTCTCGACCAACCCGGAAGCCGGCGCCGCCCGCAACATGGTGGTGCGGGTGCGAGGCCTCATCACCGACCCCAACGAGCCTGACGACGACGGCAGCGGCCCCTACCGCCGCCTCCTGTACATGCCGTTGGGCGTCATTGTGGAGCACGTGACCGGCGCCTCCACCGCCGAGTTCCTCAAGGGCGAGCCCGAATTCGAGGGCCTGCCCGACGGCGCTCTCGTGGTGCGGCCCCAGCTGTCGCACAAGGCCACCACCGTCACCGTGCCGGACCAGGACGGCCGGGAGCGGAAGCTGAGCATCCGGCGCTACAACGTGCCGCTGGGCGACGCGTACTGCGTCACGGACTACTTTGTCCAGGTTAGCATGACAAAGCCACACTTGAGCAGGTAGCCGACGGAATAAGGGGGGGCTGGCAATCGGCATGCAAACCAAACAAAGAAAAACTGGACAGAAAACCAGCACACCGTTGGTTGAAAGGTTGGCGCGGCCATGGGTGCACCGAATATCACCTCAAGGGCAGAACGTTGCTTGCACGCGCGTTGCTGGAATGGGTGGCACTGAAGGCAACCTCCACACCGCACATAGCAGCTCGTAAGCCGAAGGTGTCCCTCCGCCAAAGGCACCCCGATGCATGCTACCTCCGACCGAAAGTTACACGCCACCACGTTCCCTCCGCGCAGGGCGCCAGCTTCAAGGAGGAGGTCTGGGTGGTTGACCTGTGCGTGCCGCCCAGGGGCCTCAAGCGCGCGGGGGTCTTCGTGCTGCTCACGCGCCACAAGGACGTTGAGCACGTCCGCCTGCTGCGCAAGCTATGGCCGGACGGCAACACCTACAAGCGCACGTGCATCATCAACAGCTTCATCAAAGCAACCAAACTCGACCCCGATCTGGAGGCTGAGCTTCAGCTCCTGCAGCGCAAGTCCGAAGCCACCAAGCGCAACCGGAACCAGCAGTGGCAGCGTGCGGTGGCGATGGTCGCCAAGCGCAACGCCGCCGTGGCCGATGCCGTGCAGCAGCGCGACGGTACGGACTGAAGGTATGCCGTAGGGTACCGGAATTCGACCTAGTACCGCCCTCCTGATGGTGGTCTCGAACCCCTGTTGCAGCAACTAACGGTAAACGTCCGGGGTGAGAGTTCCGCTCACACTGCACAGAATTGCAGACTAGGTACCTCGTCGTTGTGGCCTGATACTGCGCCGGGCCGCGTGTTCACCGAGCACCCCTCGCCAAGGGCCTGCCCCCACTGCCCAGCTGCGAGCGCTACTGCTGCCAGTACTGCGCCAAGGTGGTGTTGTGGCTGTGAGATAAGGAGCACACGACAGGCCCCCCGAGTGCCAAAAAAGCTGCATCAACCAGACACCACCGCGTACAAAATACCAACAACCTCACCTCACCCTCCCTACACGCAGGACCCGCCTGCCGCCGGTGCACCGCTCGCCCAGCGGACACACCCTGGCGGCAGCACGAGAGCGACAGCCCGACATGACAGGTACGTATGTGCATGTGTACCTGTTACAACAGCAGTTCAGAGAAACCCATCAATAGTTTGTAAACCGTACAGCACGGCCCCCTGCTGCACTTTTAGTTGCTTGAGGTGTTTTAGCAGAATAGCCGGCCAGGCTTGCGGACGGGGCGAGCGGGGTGGGCAGAGGGCGGGCTGGGTGTGGGGTGTGGGCGGCGGGCGGGCTGCTAGGTGGGCTAATGGGTGGGCTAGTAGGCGGGGAAGTGAGTGGGGTTGGGTGGTAGGCAGTGGTAAGGGGGGGCGATGGGCTGGTGGGCGGACGGATGAATTGGGTTGGAAAGAGATGGGTGGGACGTTGACCCATACACGAACCTGAGGAGTGGGTGTACCCCCTTCAAACGCCCTTTCCTGCCATCCTCCGTCCCACATGCACGCAGAAACAGACACGCCGCGGAGTCGGAGCAAACAGCCACAGAGGGGTGCGGGAGCGTCTCAAGCGTTCCCACGGTGGTCGGACGGCGTGGTGTGGACTGGATCCAGGGGCGCTGAGCATGTGAAGGAGACCAAACGGTATAGGACGAGAGCGGGCTTGGAGTGGGATGCGCTGTGAGGGATGCCGAAGCGTTGGAAAGTCGGCGGGCGGAAATGTACGGGATAGCGGGCGGCGACGGGCAAGGCTGTGACGGGAGTGACGGGTACGCTGATGAGTGAGCGGGTAATGCGCGCGTGGGGCCGGTATGCAGTGGAGTGGAATGGGATGGCGGTGAACTGGCGTAAGAGGACGCACTTGTCTGCAGTGGACGCATGTCGCCGCTTGCTGCAACACGTTTTTACCTGTATCGAACCGTCCTTAAATGTTGGCAAGAATAGCTCCGGCTTCTGATGGTGCTCTTTGCGGGTCTGGATCTGCGGGATTCGGAATTATGCTCCAGACGTCACACATCAACATACATTGTACGAGGCAGCACTTCGACACTGCTGTACTGCTTTCTAACGACATTTACGACTGGGTCTGGCGTGTTTGATTCAACTGCCGTGTATCCATTGCACCCGCTGGATATTGGCGAAAGCCTGATTTTGGCGAATCCCGGGTGTTCAGGCATAGTTGCAAGTACACCGGCATGATAGCTTAGTGCCCATTTAACCGTTATCATGTCAACCACATGTATACAGCTCCACCTTGAAGTATCACCGAAGCGACCCACGATTCATCGTCACCGAAGCGACCCACGATTCATCGTGGTAGCGGAGGGCTAAAGTTGTCGCGGGGCTGCATGGGACGATCGATTTCGAACTTTTGACCGGAGCTCGGTCGAGGTCGTCGCGTGGGTCTGTCCAGACGTC
>VFQN01005684.1_pt1 | contig 14994 bp, 15 predicted proteins | sample 3512371 | NCBI WGS metagenome assembly VFQN01 (sample SAMN10412370, study PRJNA504923) | tailings metagenome | isolation source: Replicate 2 from Balatoc abandoned mine | place: Philippines: Itogon, Benguet | collected 2017-08-28
CACGACGGGTTTGGCGGAAGCGACGGAGACGCTCGGCATCTTCGTCGCCTTCTGCGTGTTCCCGGTTGCGTTCCCTGTCCTGGCCTATTGTTTCGCAGTGGTGACGGCGTACACGACGCTCTCACGCCTCATGCTCGCATATCGACTGTTTGGAGAGACCAATGGATCGTAGGTCCGTCAGCTCAGGTTCCTATCTCGAACCGATCCTCGGCTTCACCCGCGCGGTGAGGATCGGGCAACACATCGCCGTCGCCGGCACGGCGCCGATTCTTTCGGAGGGCGGCACGGCGGCGAAGGGCGATGTCTACGGCCAGACGATCCGCTGCCTTGAAATCATCGAAAAGGCGATCGTGGATGCCGGCGGAACGCGCGGCGACGTGATCCGCACCCGCATTATGCTCACCGACATGACCCACTGGCGCGAGGCGGCAAGGGCTCACGGCGAATACTTCGCCGAGATTCGGCCCGTCACCACCGTGGTCCAGGTCGTCGGCTTCGTCGACCCGGACTGGCTGGTCGAGCTCGAAGCCGACGCGATCGTTTCCTAGCCTGCCGCCTTCAGCGCACGGTCGAGATCCTCGATGAGGTCGTCCGTGTCTTCGAGGCCGACCGAGAGGCGCAGGGTGCCCGGCCCGATGCCGAGTTCCGCGCGCGCCTCGTCGGTGAGGTTCTTGTGCGTCGTCGTCGCCGGGTGAGTGATCAGGCTCTTGGCGTCGCCGAGATTGTTGGAGATCTTGACGGTCTCCAACGCGTTGGAGAGGGCGAACGCCGCGCTCTTGCCGCCCTTGACGTCGAAGCAGATCAGGGTCGAGCCGCCCTTCATCTGTCGGGCGATGATGTCGGCCTGCGGATGGTCCTTACGCCCGGGATAGACCACGCGCGAGATGCCGGAATGCTCCGCCAGCCAGTCAGAGATCTTACCGGCGCTTTCCGTCTGCTGCCTGACGCGCAGCGGCAGCGTTTCCAAGCCTTTCAGGAGTGTCCAGGCATTGAAAGGCGACAGTGACGGGCCGGTGTGGCGGAAATAATCGTGCAGGTTCTTGTCGATCCATTCCTTGTCCGAAAGGATCACGCCGCCGAGGCAACGGCCCTGGCCGTCGATATGCTTGGTGGCGGAATAGACGACCACATGCGCGCCAAGCTCCAGCGGCTTCTGCTGCAACGGCGTGGCGAAGACGTTGTCGACCACGACGCGGGCGCCGATCGAATTGGCAAGCCTGGCCACAGCCGCGATGTCCACCACCTCCAGCGTGGGGTTGGTCGGGCTTTCGAGGAAGAACAGCTTGGTGTTCGGCCGAACCGCCTTCTCCCATTCGTGCTGCTTCGTGCCGTCGACCAGCGTGGCCTCGATGCCGTATTTCGGCATCAACGTCTCGATGACCCAGCGACAGGAACCGAACAGGGCACGTGCCGCCACGACATGGTCGCCGGCCTTGACCGAGCAGAGCAATGCTGCCGAGACGGCCGCCATTCCCGAAGCGGTCGCGCGCGCGTCCTCGGCACCTTCCAGCGCACACATGCGCTTTTCGAACATGTCGACGGTCGGGTTGGCGTAACGCGAGTAGATGAAGCCCGGCTCGTCGCCCTTGAAGCGGGCTTCGGCGCTCTCGGCCGTCTCATAGACGTAGCCCTGTGTGAGATAGATCGCCTCGGAGGTCTCGCCGTGATGCGAGCGCAATGTGCCCCCGTGCACGAGAGTCGTCTGCGGTCGCCAGTTCCTGTTCGCCATGTCCCAAAACCCCAACAACAAAAAACCGGCCGCGATAAGTCGCAACCGGTCCACAGAGCCTTGCGGCCACACGGTCCTTTAGCGACTTGTTTTACGTGGCTGCAAGCCGACCGGCCAAATCACCACGGGATAACCGCCTCATAGACCCGTGGCCGACTTGCGTCAATCCGGCTGATCCGTAGAGATTCGCGGCGAGCCTGGGCGTGCGGTCCCGGCTGCCGCCGCAGGTCCTGTCGGCGGTGAGAGTTCGAGAGAGTGAGTCCTTGCGTCAGACCGGCATCCTTCCCGACCGCGACATCGCCGCCCTGTTTTCCTCCGGCGCGCTGACGAGCGGCCGCCCGCTCGACGCCGACCAGATCCAGCCCGCGAGCCTCGACCTCAGGCTCGGAGAGAAGGCCTGGCGCGTGCGCGCGAGCTTCATGCCGGGCCGCCACGCAACTGTTGAAGACAAGCTTGCGCGGCTGAAGCTGCATGAGATCGACCTGCGCGAGGGCGCGGTGCTGGAAACCGGATGCGTCTACATCGTGCCGCTGCTGGAGAAGCTGGCTCTGCCGGCCGACGTCTCCGCCTCCGCCAATCCCAAGAGCTCCACCGGCCGCCTCGACATCTTCACGCGCGTCATGGCCGACCATGCGCAGGAGTTTGACAAGATCCCGGCCGGCTATGCTGGCCAGCTCTACATGGAAGTGAGCCCGCGCACCTTTCCGATCGTCGCCCGCACCGGATCGCGCCTGTCACAGATCCGTTTCCGCAAGGGGCATTCCCTTCTGTCGGAGGCCGAACTCGCGACCTTGCATGTCGAGCAGACGCTCGTCGCTTCGGAAGAGCCCAATATCTCCGGCGGCGGCATAGCGCTCTCGATCGATCTCGAAGGCGACGCAAACGGACTGATCGGCTATCGCGGCAAGCGGCATTCCTCGCTGGTCGACGTCGACAAGCGCGCCGCGCACGACATCCTCGATTTCTGGGAGCCGATCTACAATCGCGGCAGCCGCGACCTGATCCTCGATCCGGACGAGTTCTATATCCTGGTCAGCCGCGAGGCGGTGCACGTCCCGCCCGATGTCGCAGCCGAGATGACGCCGTTCGATCCTCTCGTCGGCGAGTTCCGCGTCCACTACGCCGGTTTCTTCGATCCCGGCTTCGGCCATTCGGCCGCCGGCGGCACCGGCAGCCGCGCTGTGCTGGAGGTGCGCAGCCACGAAGTGCCGTTCATCCTGGAACACGGCCAGGTGGTCGGCCGCCTCGTCTATGAGCACATGCTGTCACGCCCCAAGGCGCTCTACGGCACCGACCTGAAATCGAACTATCAGGCCCAGGGCCTGAAGCTGTCGAAACACTTCAGATAGCGCTGCCGGCCTTCCTGAGCGCCCGCACCTCCTCGCGCAGCGCCCGGATCTCCCGCAGAATCTCGTCCTGATCCTCCTGCAGCGCCTCGCGCTCGGCGCTCGCCTCAGCCTCGTGCTCTTCCTCCATCGCCGAGACGATGACACCGATGAACAGGTTGAGCACGGTGAAGGAGGTCGCGACGATGAACGGGATGAAGAACAGCCATGCGGTCGGATAGACCTCCATCACCGGCCGCACCACGCCGTCCGACCAGCCTTCGAGTGTCATCACCTGGAACAGCGTGTAGAGCGAGGCGCCGATGTCGCCAAACCGGTCGGGGAAGGACTGGCCGTAGAGCTTTGTCGCCATCACCGCGAAGACATAGAAGACGAGCGCCAGCAGCAGGATGATCGATCCCATGCCAGGCAGCGCCGTGATGAAGCCCGTCACGACACGCCTGAGCGACGGGACAATCGAGATCAGCCTCAGCACGCGCAGGATGCGCAGCGCGCGCAGCACCGACAGCCCGCCGGTGGCCGGGATAAGCGCCACGCCGACGACCAGAAGGTCGAAAATGCGCCACGGATCCTTGAAGAAGTCGAGCCGGTAGACCGCGAACCGCGCCAGAAGTTCGAGCACGAAAACGGCGAGGATCAGGCTGTCCGCGATGGCCAGCATCCCGCCGAACGCTGCCACCGCCGAAGGCGAGGTCTCCAGGCCGAGCGTGATCGCGTTGATGAAGATCAGGGCGGTGATGAACGTCTCGAAGCGGCGCGATTCGATGGGCGTCTTGAGGGCGGTCACGGCGGCTCCGGCGAATGTTGGAAACTCGCAGACAGATGATGCGTGCGCCGCAAACCGTCAAGCGCGATCCCTCGACAGCGCCGGTAGAAACGGTGGAGCGTTATTGCGGCAGGGTCTTCAGCAGGAAACGCACCTGGCTGCCGCCCATCACCTCGCCGATGTCGGCGGGCGCCATGCCTGCCTTCAGCAGGGCCTCGGTGATCTTCGCCATGCCTGTCGCATCGAACGGCGTCGTCACGGCTCCGTCGAAATCCGAACCGAGGCCGACATTCTCCGCGCCGACCAGGTTGGCTACGTAAAGCTGCGCCTTGGCGATGTCGTCTGCGCTCGTGCCGCAGACGGCGACGTCCCAGAAGCCGATGCCGATCAAGCCGCCCTTGTCGGCGATCGCCCGTACCTGGTCGTCCGTGAGGTTTCGGCCGTTGTCGCAGGTGCCGCGCACGCCGGTGTGCGAGACCACGATCGGCTTGGTCGCTATGGCCAGAACGTCGTCGATCTGCGCCATCGAGCCATGCGCGACGTCGACGATCATGCCTCTCGCCTCCATACGGCGGATCATCTCGCGCCCGGCCTCCGTCAGCCCCGTTCGCGCGACGCCATGCGCCGATCCCGCCATCTCGTTATCGAAGAAATGCGTCGGCGACATCATCCGGTAGCCGGCGTCGAACAGCACGTCGACATTGGCCGGATCGCCTTCCAGCACCTGGGCTCCTTCCAGCGCGAGCACGCCTGCCACGATGCCGGGCTCGACTTTGCGGCGCGCCAGAAACCGCTCCAGGTCGCCGCGGCTGTAGATCAGCGTCAGCTTCCCGTCCGACTTCGCCGCGAATTCCTTCAGCCGCTCCGCCTGGTAGAGCGCGCGCTTCTTCAGGCTGGTCCATGTCCTGACCGGCCAGCGCTGCGCGATTGCAATAAGCGTGATGTTGTCGCTATCGGGCGTGTTGTGGTCGATGTTCAGGCCGCGCGGCGTCTTCGACACGACAGAGAAGACCTGCACCGCGACATTGCCTTCGATCAGCCGCGGCACATCCACCTGCGCCCGCGTGCCCTTTTCGAGCAGGTCGCGACCCCACAGCAGCGAATCGGCATGAAGATCCGCGACCGTCAGCGTCTTGTGGAGTTCGGCCGCGCGCTCGGAGACGGAGTAGGGCGGCGGCTCGATCACGCCATTCATGGCGCGCTCCACCTCGGCGGGCGCGACGAAGAAGAAGATGCCGAGGCCGACGACGATCAGGACAACGAGGACCCCAAGGGCCCATCTCAGGAATCGCGGCATTGTCTCCCCTTCATGCAGATCATCCGACAGGTGCGCGCAAGCATGCGACGCGTCAAGCGCCGAGATCCGGCGCTTGCCGAACAAGCGCCTTGACAGCGCCCCGTCGGATCGCGGATGACTGTCGCCGCCGCGGGTGTAGCTCAATGGTAGAGCAGCAGCTTCCCAAGCTGAATACGAGGGTTCGATTCCCTTCACCCGCTCCAGCGCTTCTCCGGCCGACCGACCAGGTTGCATCCGGTGGCTGGAAACCTTCCTTAGAGGGCCATCTTTACTTGATTCAGTAGAAAAAATGAATCTGAATTTCCCCGAAGAGTATGTGGAACGAACATGCAATCTATGAAGGCGTAGAAATCGGCATCGAGTATATTAAGTATCAAGAAAATATCTCGGCGATTAAATTATAATAAGACATGTGTGTGACGAATTTCACACAATATGACATATACTCGGTAATATAATCCATATGACTGAGATAAAATCCAATATATTGCAAGATTTTCCTTGCCATCCCGTGTTGCAAATGTATTTTCCGCCCGGTCAAAAATTGAATCCTGGAGGATAGGATGACGAGGTTGTCGCATGTGGCCAAAATCGCCTCGCTGGCGGTTGGAGCCACGCTGCTGCTGGCTGGGACAGGCAGCGCGCAGATTCGGAACGGGGCACAGACTATCGAAGCCTTTCCGTCGGGCCAGTCTTCGGCCTCGGGTCCCGTCGGTCCGGGATTGAGCCGCCTGCCCACCACGACGCCCACCGTGACGCCGTATGCGTCCACCGGGGGCACGCCGCCTGTGGGCAACACCGCTGGTGCGATCGGTGAAAGCGGCGTCGGCAGCAATGCCTACGGCCTGAACACCTCGTACAAGTGGCCCTATACCATCGCCCGGGTGGCAGTGACGGGCGCTCCGTATAATACGACGAACGGTGCCGCGGTGCCTGTCGCAAGTCGTCCTTATCGCTATGCCGGCAAGCTCCATATGCGCTTCGGCTCTCAATGGTATGTCTGCACTGCGTCGCTTGTGAAGAAGGGCGTACTGATCACCGCTGCGCACTGCGTGCACAACTATGGCCAGGGTCAGGCAGGCTTCGCCAATGAAGTGCGTTGGTATCCTTCGAACACCGCCGCTGCCGGCGGTCCGTTCGGCTACTACACGGGGCAGTCCTGGCGCGTTCCGACGCCGTATGTGAACGGCACGGACACCTGCCAGACGGGTGCGAGAGGTGTGGTCTGCAATAACGACATCGCCACCGTGCGCCTCGCTCCCCGGAACGGCGTCTATCCGGGCACTACGATGGGGGGCTGGTATGCCTATGGCTGGAACGGCTACAGCTTCCTTGCGACGCCGGTTTTCGGCAACGCGACGGTGGCGGCGATCACCCAGATTGGCTATCCGGTCGCGATCGACAACGGCTACCAGATGCTGCGTGGTGATTCGTTCGGAAAGTACATTGCGTTGAACGGCGCAAACGGCAAGCAACTAAGAAACACCCAGCTCGGCTCCGCCATGACCGGTGGCTCATCGGGCGGGCCGTGGCTGGTGAATTTCGGCACCTCTCCGGTCGTCACCGGGAGCGCGTCGCTCGGCAAGGCCGGCACGGTCGGACGCAACATCGTCGTCGGCGTCACCAGCTGGGGCTACACTACCGTCGGCATCAACGTCCAGGGCGCGTCCTGGTTCGGCCAGAACGCCGAGTTCCCGCTGGCCAGCTACGGAGCCTACGGCGCCGGCAACATCGGCAAGCTCATGCAGGACACCTGCACCGCGAACCCGGGCAATTGCTGATCTGAGCATTGCTGATCGCAAAGATGAGGGCCTCCGGGTAATCCCGGAGGCCTTTTTGTTGGTGGCGCGGCGTCTCTGCCGGGACGTTACACTTCATCCGGGCGCCGCGAGTTCTCCGCCCTTCGTCTTCTTGCTGCATATCGCGTCTCTCGCCGGCTTGATCTGGTCGCTTTCGATGCGTATGTGCGCCCTATGATGGAGGCTCTTCCATGCCCGACGGCGTGAACCGCATTCTTGGCGACAGCCCGCTGCGCCTGCTCTTGAAGCTGGCGGTCGCCTCCTTCATCGTCGGCATGATCATGGCCTCGCTTGGCCTGTCGCCGTGGGACATCCTCATCGGCGCCCGCGACTTCCTGGTGCGACTCTGGAACATGGGCTTCTCGGCCATCGACCAGTTCCTGGGCTACATCCTGCTGGGCGCCGCCGTCGTGGTGCCGATCTGGCTGGTCCTGCGGCTGATCAACTACCGCCGCGGCTGATCACGGCTCCAAGGACGGAAGGGCGCCGCTCGGGCGGCCTAATCCAGTCTGGCCTCTGCCCAGCGCTCCGTTGCGCTGTCGCGGATGTCGCGGATAGAGGCGAGGCCCTCCCTCGCAGCGAAGCGGGACAGGCCGGAGACGATTTCGCCCGGCAGGCCGGGGCCGGCATAGATCATCCCCGTATAGAGCTGCAGGAGATCGGCCCCGGCGCGGATCTTCTCGATCGCCGTCTCAGTTGAGTCGATCCCGCCGACGCCCACTAGCGGAAAATCTGGCCCCAGCCGCCGGCGCATCCGCGCGAGCATCGCGGTCGAGCGGTGGAAGAGCGGGCGGCCCGACAGTCCGCCCGCCTGCTTCGCCGTCTCCGTGTCCTGGAGGCCAGCGCGGGAAAGCGTGGTGTTCGAGACGATCAGCCCATCCAGCTTCTGCGCGAGCAGTTCGGCGGCGATGTCGTCGAGATCGGCATCGACGAGATCCGGCGCGATCTTCAGGAAGATCGGCGTCTCAGTTCCCGTCTCTGCGCGCGCCGCGATCACTCTGCCCAGCAGTTCGGCGAGGGCCTCGCGACTCTGCAGCGCCCGCAGCCCTGGCGTATTCGGCGAAGAGATGTTGACGGTCAGGTAGGACGCGCTCCTGGCGAAGGCACGCACGCCGGCCTCGTAGTCGGCGATCCGGTCGGTCGAATCCTTGTTGGCACCGATGTTGACGCCGACGATGCCGCCGCCCCGCCGCTTTGCCAGCCTCTGCGTCAGCGCCTCATGGCCCTGATTGTTGAAGCCGAGACGGTTGATCACGCCGCGGTCGCTCATGAGGCGGAAGATGCGCGGCTTGGGATTGCCCGACTGGGGCAGGGGGGTGACCGTTCCGACCTCCGCGAAGCCGAAACCCAGCCGCAGCAGCGCGTCCGGTATCTCGCCATTCTTGTCGTAGCCCGCCGCCATGCCGAGCGGATTGGGAAAGCGCAGCCCGGCGACCTCGACGGCGAGGCGCGGATCGGGCTTCGGGCGGCAGGCGAGCGGCACGCCCGACTTGAGCGCTGCGATCGAGAGGCCATGCGCCGTTTCCGGGTCGAACGCGAAGAGGAGCGGCAGCCCGAATTTGAACGGAGAGACCATCAGGCGCCGAGGTCCGGAAACACATGGTTGCCGTCGGGGCCGAGCGGCATCTCCCTGACCCAGAGCGCGGCGGAAACGGGCAGGGGTGCATAGAGGTGGGGGAAGAGCGCACCGCCGCGCGACACCTCGTAGCGCATCGCCGCGCCGAATGCGCCGTCATCCACCGCGATCAGCAGAAGGTCGCCCTGGCCGGCGAAATGCTTAGCCGCGGTCTCACGCACCTGATCGGCAGTGGAGAAATGGATGAAGCCGTCCGCGAGGTCGATCGGCGCGCCCTCGAACTGGCCTGCCTCCACCGCCTTGTCCCACAGCACGCGCGGCGCGATCTTGTAGATAATCCGTGACATGGCTGCGCTATAGACGACAAGCCGGCGCGCCGGAAGCCGGGCGGACCCGGCCGCGGACATGTCCACCGCATTTCCGGCGTAAAGATCCGGGATGATCGCAAGACGAGGCAGGAGATCCCCATGCGCATCGCCCGACTGGCAGCACTTGTTCTCGCCGCGACCGTTCCGGCCGCCATCGCGCAGGAGGCGGAGACCCGCTATACGCTCGAAAAGACGCCCGACGGCTATGTCCGCATGGACACCCGCACGGGCGAGATGTCGGTCTGCACGGAGCGCACGGGGCAGCTCGTCTGCCGCCTTGCCGTCGACGAACGTTCCGCATGGCAGGAGGAGATCGATCGGCTGACGCGCCGTCTCGACGAGGTGGAAAGGCGTCTCGGCGCGCTCGAAGGATCGTCCGCGCCGCAGACCGCGCTGCCGAGCGAGGAGCAGTTCGAGCAGAGCCTGACCTTCATGGAGCGCTTCTTTCGCCGCTTCATCGACATCGTGAAGGATCTGGAAGCCGAGACCGATACTACGAAGCCCGAGGTGCCGTCGCCGCAGAAGACCTGATCAACCGACGGTCGGCGGCGAATACGGCGTGAGGCCCGCAAGCTGAAGCAGCGCGGAAGCGGCGAACAGCCCGACCGCAACCCACAGCGTCACCTGGGCATAATGGCCGTAGACTTCGCGCATGATCGTCGTGAAGACGAACCGGGCATCGGCCTCCGCCGGCCGGTTGGCCTCGTCCAGATAGAGCCAGACTTCGCTGTGCCGCGGGTTGCGTGAGGCGGCCGTTATCGCCCTCCAGAGCAGGATCAGGGACATGACGAGCGCCAGCACCGCGCCCGATCTGAACGAGGAAACCGGCGCGAAGGAAAAGCCGACCATCACGCAGCCGATTGCGAGCCAGCCGAACATTACCGCGCGTCCGACGCACTCGACGGCCACCTGCCTGACCTGATTCATCTCGCTCTCCAGCAGAGCACTGTTGGGACGATCATTGCTGCGGCGGGGCCGCATCGCAAATCACTTTGCGGAGAAGCCGCCCAGCTGTGTTTCGTTCCCGCGAATGTCCGGAATTTCGCGCGGATCAGGTATGCGTGCCGCCGCGGCTCGCCGCTGCCGGGAGGTAACGCTGGATCAACTCCTGCACATGGGCGTTGCGGCCGTTTGCGCTCTCGCCGCCCATCACCGTCACGATCAGGCGCTTGCCGTCGCGGTTCACCGAGGTGACGATGTTGAAGCCCGAGGCGCGGATGTAGCCGGTCTTGATGCCGTCGATGCCGCCGGTCTCGAGCAGCTTGTTGTGGCCGCGCACCATCTTGCCGGCATAGGCGAATTCGCGTGTCGAGAAATAGGCATAGTGATGCGGGAAGCGCTGGCGCAGCGCCATCCCGAGCAGGGCCATGTCCCGCGCGCAGGTCTGCTGCCCGGCGTCGGGAAGACCGGAGGCGTTACGGAATGTGGTCTTCGTCATCCCGAGCGCGCGCGCCCTGGCGGTCATGCTGGCCGCGAACTGCGCCTCCGATCCGCCGAGATACTCGCCGACGGCCGCCGCCACGTCATTGGCCGAGCGTACGACGAGCGCGCGGATGGCGCTGTCGACATCGATCGATCCGCCCGGCTTGATCCCCATCTTGGTCGGCGGCTGCGAGGCGGCGTGGGCCGAGATCGGGATCTGGGTCGACTTGCTGATGCGGCCGGAATCCAGCGCCTCGAACAGCATGTAGATGGTCATCATCTTTGTGAGAGAGGCAGGATAGCGGATCTGGTCGGCCGAGGCGGAATAAAGCGTGCGGCCGGTGTTCGCGTCGACGACAATCGCGGCATACTTCTCTGACTGGATCGGCTGGATCTGCAGCGCCCTGGTCGGCGAACTTGTGGAGCAGGCCGCAAGCGAAAAGGCCATCGCCCCTGCCAGGACAAGCCGCAAGATCGGTCGCATGTTCATTCCGGTCGCCTAGAACCCTCAAGTCCCGCCGGAGCGGCGGGCGATTGCCCCTCGGCGTCACCTGTCGCGCCGCCGTGGCGCGGCGTCAACTCCCGCGGAATTGCCGCCTACACATGCCTGTGAGTTCTCCGAAAGGTGTTGCGCCGATGCCGCGCTCAGGCACCGATCCGCCCAGTAAAGCCCATCCAGCCGCTCGAATCCTGCGGGTCGGCGTCCCAGATCGCGTTGCGTTTCGACAGCGCCTTCTCCCACGCGATCGAGGTCTCCGCGATCGTGTCGATGCTGTCGTAGCGCGGCACCCATTTGAGCGTCGATTTCAGCAGCGTCGGATCGGCGATGACGCAGGGCATGTCGCCTTCGCGTCGTGGCCCCAGATGCACCTCGATGCTGCGTCCGCTCGCGCGCTGCACCGCCTCGATCAGGTCGAGCACGGAATATCCGTGGCCGTAGCCGCAATTCGCGACCAGGTTGCCGCCGCCCGCGCGCAGATGCAGCAGTGCCAAGCGATGTGCGGTGACGAGGTCGCTCACATGGATAAAGTCGCGAATGCAGGTGCCGTCATGCGTCGGATAATCGGTGCCGAACACCTCGATGCGGCTGCGCTTGCCCAATGCGGCCTCGACCGCGACCTTGACCAGATGCGTCGCGCCCTTGGTCGACTGGCCGGTGCGGCCGCGCGGATCTGAGCCGGCGACGTTGAAATAGCGCAGCGCGGCGTAGTGGAATTCGTGCGCGCGGGCGACATCCCGCAGCATCAGCTCCGTCATCATCTTCGAGACGCCGTAGGGCGTCTCCGGCGCCAGCCTGTAGCTCTCCGGCACCGGATCGGAATGCGTCATGCCGTAGACGGCGGCGGTGGAGGAGAAGATGAAGTTCTTTACCCCGCCGCGCACGGCCGACTCGATCAGGGTGCGCGACTTGGAAGTGTTGTTCTCGTAATAGGCAAGCGGATCGGCGAGCGATTCCGGCACAACGGCCGAGCCGGCGAAATGGATGATCGAATCGATGTCGTTGCGGCGCAGGATCGTCTTCATCAGCTCCTGGTCGGCGATGTCACCGATGACGAGGCGCGCCTCGGGCGGCACTGCCCAGCTGAAGCCGGTCGACAGACGGTCGAGCACCACCACGTCCTCGCCGTGGTCGAGCAGTTCCCAGACCATGTGGCTGCCGATATAGCCGGCGCCTCCCGTCACAAGTACAGCCATACGAAGCACCCTTTGGCCGACCAAGGCCGGCAAGACGCGCCGGCCGACCGGATTTCCGGTGCCGCAAGGTTAGCGCGAAAGGCTTAAGGAAGCGTAGGCTGAAAGCCGAAGGTTGCCGGTGTGTCTTGATCCAGGACAAAGCGGCATCGGCCCGAAACGTTCATTTGGGAATAGCTGCTGCACCGGCAACGTTTGCCGTGGCAATTTGACCACAGGCGGCGAATGGATTCCCCCTGCGTCCAGGATTATGTTCCGGCGCGAATTCAGGATCGAGGCATGAATTACCAGCGTTTTTTCCAGGAAGCGATCGATCAGATCCACGCAGAGCGCCGCTACCGGGTCTTTGCCGATCTCGAGCGGATCGTGGGTTCCTTTCCGCGCGCGATCTGGCGGTCGGGCGGTGAGGCCAAGGAAATCACCGTCTGGTGCTCGAACGACTATCTCGGCATGGGCCAGCATCCGGACGTGATTGCGGCCATGCAGAACGCGGCCGGGTGCATGGGCTCCGGCGCTGGCGGAACGCGCAATATCTCCGGCACCAATCATCCGCTGGTCGAGCTCGAGGCTGAACTCGCCGACCTGCACGGCAAGGAGGCTGGCCTCGTCTTCACCTCCGGTTTCGTCTCCAACGAGGCGTCGATCTCGACCATCGGCCGCCTGCTGCCGAACTGCCTCATCCTTTCCGACGAGCTCAACCATTCCTCGATGATCGAGGGCGTGCGCCGCTCCGGCGCGGAGAAGAAGGTCTTCCGGCACAACGACGTGCGCCATCTGGAAACGCTGCTCCAAGCGGCGGGGCGCGAGCGCGCCAAGCTGATCGTGTTCGAATCGGTCTACTCGATGGACGGTGATATCGCGCCGATCGCCGAGATCGCCGACCTCGCCAAGCGCTACAACGCCATGACCTATATCGACGAGGTCCATGCGGTGGGCATGTATGGCGGTCGCGGCGGCGGCATCACCGAGCGCGAGGGGCTCGCCGACCGCATCGACGTGGTCGAGGGCACGCTGGCCAAGGCGTTCGGAACGTTGGGCGGCTACATCACCGGCACCAGGGAAGTGATCGATGCGGTTCGCTCCTACGCGCCGGGCTTCATCTTCACCACCGCGCTGCCGCCGTCCATCGCCGCCGCCGCAACCGCGTCGATCCGCCACCTCAAGGTATCGGGCGCCGAACGGGAGGCGCAGCAGCGCCAGGCCACGCACACGAAAGACGTTCTCTCGGGAGCCGGCCTGCCGGTAATGCCGTCGCAGACACATATCGTGCCGGTGCTCGTCGGCGATCCCGAACTGTGCAAGATGGCCAGCGACCGACTGCTCGCGGTCCACGGCATCTATATCCAGCCGATCAACTATCCCACCGTGCCGCGCGGCACGGAGCGCCTGCGCATCACGCCGACGCCGTTCCACACCGACGGCCTGATCGACGGCTTGAAGGACGCGCTGGTCGAGACCTGGACCGCGCTCGGCATCCCGTTCAGCGACATGCGCAAGCCGGGCGTCGAAAAGAGCGACCGGATCATCCCGCTGGTGGTGCCGTCCGCCGGCGGCTGATCAGCGCGCGCTGATCCACTTCGCCAGCCGGTTGGCCGACTCTTCCACCTGATCCAGCCGGCGGTGGAAGCAGATGCGGAAGAAGCCGGCGCCGTCCTCCTCGAACGCCGTGCCGGGCGCGAGCCCGACATTCGCCTGGTCGACGATGTCGAAGGCCGACTGGCGCACGTCCGTGACCCCATCGATCGAGAAGTAGAGGTAGAATGCGCCCGCGGGCACGCTGAAGCGGGCGCGACCGGTCTCGCCGAGGATACGGCAGACGATGTCGCGCGCCTGATGCGCCCGCTCGACCTGCGAGGCGATAAAGGCGTCGCCCTGATCGAGGGCTGCGACAGCGCCGCGCTGCATGAACTGCGCGACGCCGGAGGTCGAATACTGGATCAGGTTCTCAAAAACGGCCTGCAGGTCGGGATGGACCTTGAGCCAGCCGACGCGCCAGCCGGTCATGGCCCAGTTCTTCGAGAAGCTGTTGACGAAGAGGATGCGGTCGTCCGGCTCCATCACGTCCATGAAGGATGGCGCGCGCCGGCCGCCATAATAGAACAGCGAATAGATCTCGTCGGCGACGATCCAGATCCCCTTTTCGCGCGCCAGGGAAAGCAGCGCCTTCAGCGTCTCGATGTCGGCGGTCCAGCCGGTCGGGTTCGACGGCGTGTTGACGAACAGCGCCCGCGTGCGCGGCGTGATCGCGGCTGCCACCTTGTCGATGTCGCAGGTCCAGCCATTGCCGGACCAGTCGAGATGGACCGGCACCGGCCTGGCACCGGCCACGCCCGCCGCGGCGGCGAGATTCGGCCAGGCCGGCGACAGATAGACGATCTCGTCGCCCGCGCCGGCGATGGCGTCTATGGCGAGCTGGATCGACTGCATGCCGGAGCCGGTGACGATGAACTCCTCCGCCGCGAAGTCGCGGCCGAAATGACGCCTGTGGTAGCGCGCGAGTGCCTCGCGCAGTTCGGGGATGCCGCGCTGCCAGGTATAGAAGGTCTCTCCGGCGCCGAGCGCCTCCATCGCGGCCTTGGTGATGAAATCCGGTGTTGGAAGGTCTCCCTCGCCGGCCCAGAGCGGGATCAGACCCTCCTGGCCGCGGCCGTGGTTCATGACGGCGACGATGCCGCTTTCAGGCGCGAGGCGCGCTTCGGGACGGAGATAGGATGTGATGGAGGCAGGCAAGGGAGGCTATCCGGTTGGAGGCCAAAGCCTTAGCCGGTTTCCGGCCTCGACAAAACAGAAATCCCCGGCCGCGGGGCGACCGGGGAGCGAGCTGTGGACGTCTCCTGACGATCAGGCCTTCTTGGCGAGAAGGTCGCGAATCTCCGTGAGGAGCTGCACATCTGCGGGGGGAGCGGCCACTTCGACCGGCTTCTCTTTCTCCAGGCGCTTGCGCAGGTTGTTCAGCAGCTTGACCATGATGAAGATGATCCAGGCCAGGATCAGGAAGT
>VFQN01005685.1_pt1 | contig 14991 bp, 14 predicted proteins | sample 3512371 | NCBI WGS metagenome assembly VFQN01 (sample SAMN10412370, study PRJNA504923) | tailings metagenome | isolation source: Replicate 2 from Balatoc abandoned mine | place: Philippines: Itogon, Benguet | collected 2017-08-28
TTCGCCCACAGTCCGAGCAGGCCGTCGGGGGAAAACAGCACGATGGCGAGGAACACGCCGCCGATCACGAGGTTGAAGCGTTCGCGGTCGATCAGGTCGATGGCGAAGGTCTGCAGCAGCACGAAGACGATGGCGCCGAGGAAGGCGCCGATCGGGTGCTTGACGCCGCCGAGCACGGCGATGATCAGGATGTTGATCATCCAGCTCGTGCCCACCGAACCGGGGGTCATCAAGGCGTTGTACCAGGCGAGCAGGACGCCACCCACCGCGGCCAGCAGACCGGCCAGAGCATAGCCGGCCACGCGGTGCGCCACGACGTTGAAGCCCAGCGCTTCCATGCGCCGCGGGTTGTCGCGCACGCCCTGCAGCGCCACGCCGAACGGCGCGCGCACGATGTACCGCACCAGGAAGTAGCCGGCCATCGCGCAGGCCAGCGACAGGAAGTAGTAGGGCAGCGGCGCGCGCCAGTCGATGCCGAAGACCTTGGGCGGATGCAGCTCGCGCAGACCCTGGAAGCCGTTGAAGACGCTGTAGTTCTGCAGCACCAGGTAGTAGAAGGCCACGCCGATGGCCAGCGTGATCATGATCGTGTAGATGCCTTCGGTGCGCACCGACAGCCAGCCGATCAGCGTGGCGCACAGCACCGCGATCAGCACTGCCGCCGGCACCGCCACCCACCATGGCCAGCCCAGGCTGATCTCGGCGCTGCTGCTGGTGCCCAGCACCGCCATCGCGTAGCCGGCGATGCCGGCCACCGTCATCTGCGCCAGCGAGACCATGCCGCCGTAGCCGGCCAGGAAGCTCAGCGACAGCGCGATCAGCCCGAGCACCAGCGTCTGCGACGCGACCTGGAAGGTGAAGAAGGGCGTGGCGACGAAGGGGAAGACCAGCAGCCCGATGGCGACGAACACATGGCGCGGCGCGAGCGTGCGCCAGAGGAATTTGAGCCACTCGGGCGCGAGGCTGTCGGCATAAGGGTCGACGACGGGGGCCTGCACCGGCGCCGACGGCATCGGTGTGCGCACTTTCGCGGGCATCGCAGCCCGCGAGTTCATGGCACGCCGCCACTGCGCCGCGCTCATGCGGCCTTCCCCATGATGCCGCGCGGCCGGAATGCCAGCACGCCGATCAGGATGACGAAGGTGAAGACCACGCTGTAGGTCGGCGCGTAGGCCAGGCCGTAGGTCTCCGCCAGGCCGAGGATGGCCGCGCCGATCGCCGCGCCGACGACGCTGCCCATGCCCCCGACGATGACGACGATCAGCGAAGCGAGCAGCAGGCGGGTGTCCTCGCCCGGCACCATCGACAGCTCCACCGCACCGATCACGCCGCCGAAGCCGGCCAGGCCCGCGCCCAGCGCGAAGGTCGCCGCGAACACCAGGTTCACGTTGATGCCCGAGGCGGCCAGCATGCCGCGGTCGTCGACGCCGGCGCGGATCATCGCGCCGACGCGTGTCTTCGCCAGCAGCCACCACAGGAACAGCCCGATCACGATGCCGAAGCCGAGCAGGCTCAGGCGGTAGGCGGAGTAGGCGCGGATCAGCGGGATGTCGCGGATCGGGCCCTGCAGCCACTCGGGCGCTTCCATCTGGTAGACCTGCCCGGTGAAGATCCACAGCAGGATGTCGGCGATGACGATCGACAGGCCGATCGTCACCATGGTCTGGCGCAGGTCCTGGCCCTGCATGTGGCGCAGGATCAGCCACTGCATCAACAGGCCGCCGAGCGCCGCGGCGAGGAAGCCGGCCGCCAGCGCGATGATCCACCAGCCCGTATGGCCCGCCACCACGTAGCCGACGTAGCCGCCGAGCAGGTACAGGCTGCCGTGCGCCAGGTTGACGTTGCGCATCAGCCCGAACACCAGCGTGAAGCCGCTGGCGACGATGAAGTACAGCGACGCCAGCGTCAGCCCGTTGAGCAGCGTGACCAGGAACAGGCGCGTGTTGTCGACCAGCGCCCAGACCGAGAAGACCAGCAGCGGGCCGCCGATCAGCAGCCAGGCCAGCCACTGCTTGTGCCGGGCCGTCATGCGGCGCGCTCCCAGCCGCGCCGCGCGTCCACCGCCGGCTGCTTGGCGAAGCGGCCGTCCTTCATCACCGCCAGGATGCGCTTCGGGTCGCGCAGGATGGCGAGGTTGGCCAGCGGGTCGCCGTCGACCAGCAGCAGGTCGGCCAGGAAGCCTTCCTTCACCAGGCCCAGCTCGTGGCCGCGCATCATGATCTGGCCGCCGTACAGCGTCGCGCAGCGGATCGCCTCCATCGGCGTGAAGCCGAGGTACTTGACGAAGAACTCCAGGTCGCGCGCGTTCTGGCAGTGCGGCGTGAAGGCGAAGCCGTAGTCGCCGCCGAACAGGATGCGGATGCCGCGCTGGTGCATCTTGCGCAGCGACTCCAGCGCCGCGTCCCACTCGACCTGGTAGCCCATGTCGGTGGCCATCGCGCGGGTGATGCCCCAGGCCTCGGCCTCGTTGAGCATCGCGTAGAGGATCGCGATGCCGGGGGCGACGAAGACGCGGTCCTTCGCCGCCTCGAGCATGTCCAGCGTCTCGGTGTCGGTGAAGCTGGCGTGGTAGATCACCTCGACACCGTGGCGCAGCGCCTGCTTGACCGAGGCCGCCGAGCGCGCATGAGCCGCCGCGCGCTTGCCACGCAGGCGCACCTCCTCCATCGCCGCGGCCACCTCGGCGTCGGTCATCCAGGTGGTGTCGGCCGGCGACTGCGGCGTGAAGTTGTCGCCCGAGAGGTTCAGCTTGATCGCGTCGACGCCGTACTTCAGGAACATGCGCACGACCTTGCGCATGTCCTCCGCGCCGTTGACGTTGACGCCGAAGCTGAACTCGGGGAAGGGCAGGTGCGGCAGCGTCTCGTCGCCCAGGCCGCCGGGCACGGTGATCTCCTGGCTGGCGGCGAGGTAGCGCGGGCCGGGGATCTGCCCGCTGTTGATGGCGTTGCGGATCACCACGTCGAGCCGCGGCTTGGCGCAGGCCGCGCCGACGCAGGAGGTGAAGCCGGCCTCGAGGTAGCGCTTCGCCACCTTGGCGCACCACAACACATGCTCTTCCAGCGGCATGGTCTGGATGCCGGCCAGCGTGGCCGCGTCGTTCCACGAAAAGTGCGTGTGCGCCTCGACCATGCCGGGCATCAGCGTGGCGCCGGCGCCATCGATCACCATGGCGCCGCCACCGGCCAGCGACGCGCTGCCGCGGCTGACCTCGCGGATGCGGTTGCCCTGCACGCGCACGCTGCCGGGCCAGGGCAGCGCGCCGCTGCCGTCGAGGATGCGCACGTTGGTGAAGAGGATGTCCTGGGCCATCGCGGATCTCCTCAGGCGGCCCAGCGCGTCGCATGCGCGCTGCGCACCGGCGGCGCGCGGTGGAACTCGCCGTCCTTCATCACCGCCAGGATGCGCGTCTTGTCCTGCAGGATGGTGATGTCGGCCAGCGGGTCGCCGTCGATCAGCAGGATGTCGGCCAGGCAGCCCTCGCGGATGTAGCCGAGCTGCTTGCCCATCTTCATCATCGGCCCGCCCCAGGCGGTGGCCGACAGCAGCGCTTCCATCGGGCTCATGCCGATGTACTTGACGAAATACTCCAGGTCCTTCGCGTTGGTGCCGTGGGGTGTCCAGGCGAAGCCGTAGTCGCCACCGGGCAGGATGCGGATGCCACGCTTGCGCATCGCCTTCATGCTCTCGATGGCCGCCTCCAGCTCGCGGTGGTAGCCCATCTTTCGAGTCACCTCGGGCGTCAGGCCCCATGGGCTGGCGTGGTGGCAGGTGTTGATCAGCCAGGCCAGGCCCGGGGCGACGAAGTGCTCGAACTTCTTCGCCTCGAGCATGTCCAGCGCTTCCTCGTCGGTGAAGCTGGCGTGGTAGATCACCTCGATGCCCTGCTTGACGCATTGCTTGACCGACCAGCAGGAGCGCGCATGCGCGGCCACGCGCTTGCCCCAGCGCTTGGCCTCGTCCACGCACACCGCGATCTCTTCCTCGGTGAACTGGCTCATCTCGCTGGGCATGCCGGTGATCGACTCGCCGCTGAGGTTGATCTTCAGCGAGTCGACGCCGTACTTGGCGAACATGCGCACGCAGCGGCGCATCTCCTCGGCGCCGCTGACGATGGCGCCGAAGGCGAACTCGTGCTGCGGCAGGTGCGGCGCGGTGGTGTCGCCCAGGCCGCCGGGCACGGTGATCTCCTGGCTGGCGGCCAGGTAGCGCGGGCCGACGATGGTGCCGTCGTTGATGGCGTTGCGGATCACCACGTCGAGGCGCGGCTTCGCGGTGGCGGCGCCGACGCAGCTGGTCCAGCCCATGTCGAGGTAGCGCTTCGCGACCTCCGCGCACCACAGGATGTGCTCCTCCGGCGGCATGCGCTGGATGGCGTCCAGGCTGGGCTGGTCGTTCCACGAGAAATGCGTGTGCGCCTCCACCATGCCCGGCATCAGGAAGGCGCCCGCGCCGTCGATGGTCTGCGCGCCGGCGATCGGCGGAGTGCGCTGGCCGTAGCCGGTCTTGACGACGCGGCTGATGCGGTTGCCCTGCACCAGCACGTCGCCGGTGAAGGGCGCCTCGCCGCCGCCGTCGAAGATGCGCACGTTGGTGAAGAGCACGTCGGCCATCGTTCGCCCCTATCGCTGTGAGGAGAGGAACTCGCGCAGCTCGCGCGCGCAGTCCTCCGGCCGCTCGATCGGTGTCCAGTGCCCGCAGCGCGGCAGCACCACCACGCGCGCGCCCGGCGTGGCGTGCAGCCGCTCGGCGAGCGATCGCACGGCCTGCGGCGGCGCGACGCCGTCCTCGTCGCCGGTGACCAGCAGCACCGGCACGGCGATGCGGTCCAGCGCCGCCGGCTGTGCGTCGGCCAGCGCCTCGCAGGTGCGGGCGTAGGCTTCGCCGTCCTGGCGCATCAGGCTCTCGCGCACGAACGCCACCGCGAGCGGGTTGCGGCTGCGCGTGTCGGCCGACAGTGCGGCATTGACCAGCGCCAGCGTGATCTCGTGCATGCCGGTCAGGCCCTCGCCGCGGGCCTTCGCCGCACGCGCGCGGATGGCGGTGCGCGCCGCGTCCGGCGGCGCGGCCAGCGGGCCGAACAGCGCCAGGCTGCGCACCAGCTTCGGCGCCTCGACGGCGAGGTGCTGGCAGACGATGGTGCCCAGCGAATGGCCGACCAGGTGGGCGCGCGTGACGCCGGCGCGCGCACAGGCGGTCTGCACCGCCTCGACGAAACGCGCGATCGACAGCGCCCCCTCGGCACGCTGCGAGCGCGCGCTGCCGGGCAGCTCGATGCGCAGCACGCGGTGCCGGCCGAGCGCCGGCATCAGTGACGTGAAGGTGCTGGCGCTGCCGCCCAGGCCGTGCACGCAGACGACGGCGTCGCCTTCGCCTTCGTCCTCCACCACCATGCGTTCGATCGTGTGAAGTGTCATGTCAGCCCCTCGCCCGATGGGTACATCGGTCGATCCCCCGAGGGGATGCGGGCCGGCTTGGGAGCGGCCCGGCGCTCGGCCCGCGCTTCGACTTGGCGGCAGTCATTCGAGTCCAAACCTGTTCTCGATCGCGCCGATGCCGTCGATCTCGATGCGCACCACGTCACCGGCGCCGAGGTAGCGCGGCGGCGAGAAGCCCATGCCGACGCCCGAGGGCGTGCCGGTGGCGATCACGTCGCCGGGGTAGAGCGTGATGCCGCGCGAGCAGGTCTCGATCAGCGTCGGGATGTCGAAGATCATGTCGCGCGTGCGGCCGTCCTGGCGCAGTTCGCTCGCGCCGCCCGCCGGCGTCACCCAGCCGCGCACGCGGGTGTCGCGGCCGTCGAGCTCGTCGGCGGTGACGATCCACGGCCCCATCGGGCAGAAGGTGTCGAAGCTCTTGCCCAGGTCCCACTGCTGGTGGCGCATCTGCACGTCGCGCGCCGTCACGTCGTTGACGATGGTGTAGCCGAACACATGGTCCATCGCCCGCGAGCGCGGGATGTCGCGGCCGCCGCGGCCGATCACCACGGCCAGCTCGGATTCGTAGTCGATCTGGCTCGACGCCGCCTTGCCCGGCAGCCGCACCGCGTCGTGCGGGCCGACCACGCACTCGCCGAGCTTGCCGAAGACGATCGGCCAGCCCTCGTCCTTCGCGATGTGGTCGCGGAACACGCTGCCGGCCAGCTCGGCCGCATGCGCGCGGTAGTTGCGGCCGACGCAGAACAGGCCCCGGCGCGGTCGCGGCAGCGGCGCGCGCAGCGTCACCACGTCGACCGGCAGGCGGGCGCCCGAGGGCGAGGGCAGCGGCTCTCCGCGCGCGAGCGCCTCGATCAGCGGCAGCGCGCCGGCCGAGGCGTCGCGGCAGGCCAGCGGCGTCAGCTCGCGGCCGCACGGCGACACCGTGCCGACGTGATCACGATCGCCCCAGCGCCAGCTGGCGATGCGCATGCCTTGTCTCCTGGGTGGCCCGCGATGCATCGCCGCGAGACTGTGAATGCAGAATGAGACTTGCGTCTCACAATGGGATGGATGCATCATAAGAGCGTGGCTTGACGCAGCACAAGACAAGACCCCACCCGACGGACCCCGGAATTACCCGCATGGCGCGCCTCAAACACAAGCTGAGCGATCCGCCCTCGCCGCCCGAGCGCGGCGTCAAGGCGGCCACCTTCAAGCTGCTGCTCGACACGGCGATGGAGCTGATCCGCGACGAGGGCCACATCCCCTCGGTGGCGGTGGTGGCGGCGCGTTCGAAGGTGTCGCGCGCCACCGCCTACCGCTACTTCCCCAGCCGCAGCGCGCTGATCACCGCGGTGATCGACACCTCGCTCGGCCCGGTGCGCACCTTCTCGTCGGCCAACCCCGACGGCCGCGAGCGCCTGCGCGAGCTGTTCGCGCAGACCTTCCCGCGCTTCAAGGAGTTCGAGCCGCAGCTGCGCGCGGCCGCCCAGCTCTCGCTCGAGCAGTGGGCGCTGGAGCGCGCCGGCGTGCTCGAGGAGGAGCCGTACCGGCGCGGCCACCGCGTGCGCATCCTCGAACATGCGATGGCGCCGCTGGTGCCCAGGCTCGCGCCGGCCACGCGAGACCGGCTGCACCGCGCGCTGTCGGTGGTCTACGGCATCGAGCCCTACATCGTGCTGAAGGACATCTGGGGGGTGTCCGATCGCGAGGTCGAGCGCATCGCGATGTGGATGGCCGATGCGCTGGTCGATGCGGCGCTGCGCGAGTCGACCCCGACGGAGCCGGCTGCGGCGGCGCCGGCCGCCTCGAAGCGTTCGGTGCGGCGCAAGGGCGCGGAGCGCGAATGAGGCACCGCGGCCCGCAGTGGTACGACGCGCAGTACAACAGCCGCGGCCGCATTCCCGAGCACCCGGCCATCCTGCAGTTCTGGGCCGAGGCGTCGGCGGCTGCGCGCGCACGGGGCCGCTGCGTGCTCGACATCGCCTATGGCGACGGCGAACGCGAACGGCTCGACGTCTTTCCCGCCGCGCGGCCCGGTGCGCCGGTGCTGGTCTACATCCACGGCGGCTACTGGCGCGCGCTCGACAAGGGGGCGCAGTCCTTCGTCGCGCCGCCCTTCGTCGAGGCCGGTGCCATGGTGGTGCTGCCGGGCTACGCGCTGTGTCCGGCCGTCACCGTCGAGCACATCGTGCTGCAGCTGACCCGAGCACTGGCCTGGGTGTGGCGCCATGCGGCCGAGCATGGCGGCGATCCGCGGCGCATCGCCGTGGCGGGTCATTCCGCCGGCGGCCACCTGGCCGCGATGATGCTCGCCTGCCGCTGGCCGCAGGTGGCGCCCGATCTGCCGGATGGCCTGGTGCGCCAGGCGCTGGCGATATCCGGCCTGTTCGACCTCGAGCCGCTGCGCCATGCGCCCTTCCTCGCCGGTGACCTGAGGCTGTCCGCGGAGGAGGCACGCCGCCTCAGCCCGGCGAACATGCCGGCACCCGCGGGGCGCTTGCTGGCGGTGGTCGGTGGCGACGAGAGCGAGGAGTTCCACCGTCAGGCCGCGCTGATCGCGCACGCCTGGGGCCCTGCCACGGTGCCGGTGTGCGAGCGCGTGCCCGGCCGCCACCACATGAACATACTGCACGACCTCGCCGACCCGGCCACGCACCTGCACGCGCTGGCGCGGTCGATGCTGGGGTGAGCGGCGCTCAGCGTGCGAGCGGCCACAGCACCCACATGCGCAGCGCCTGCTTCATGCGCCCGGCCTGCGCCTCGGCCTCGTCGCCCCAGCCCCAGAAGTAGTCGGCGCGCACCGCGCCGGTGATCGCGCTGCCGGTGTCCTGCGCCATCACCAGGCGGCGCAGCGGCGTGCTCGACAGCGGCTCGGTGGTGTCCAGCCACACCGGCGTGCCGTAGGGCACCGACTGCGGGTCCACCGCGATCGAGCGGCCCGGTGTCAGCGGCACGGCCTGCGCGCCCCTGGGCCCCACGTTCGGGTCGGGCAGGGGCTCTTCCCTGAAGAACACGTAGCGCGGGTTGCTCCACAGCATCTCGTTCACGCGCTTCGGGTTGGCACGCGCCCAGGCCTTGATGGCCGGCCACGAGGCCTGCTCGGGCTTGAGCTCGCCCTGCTCGATCAGCCAGCGACCGACCGACTTGTAGGGCTGGTCGTTGTGGCCGGCGTAGGCCAGGCGCACCTGGCGCTTCGCGCCGTTGACCTCCTGCAGCATCAGCCGGCCCGAGCCCTGCACCTGCAGCAGCAGCGCATCGAGCGGATCGGCCACCCAGGCGAGTTCGCGGCCGCGCAGGGCGGCCTGCGCGGCGGGCAGCGTGTCGATCTGCTGGCGCGTCCACCAGGGCTTGCGCGTGGCCAGGTCGTCGGGCAGCGCATGCAGGGGCACGCGGAAGCCCGCGCGCGGCTGGCGCTGCGCCGCCACCAGCGGCTCGAAGTAGCCGGTGGCCAGGCCTTCGGTGGCGCCCTCCGGCGACTCGACGCGATACGGCCTCAGTCGCGCCTGCAGCCAGGCGCGTGCGTCGGCGTCGCTGGCCGGGGTGAAGCCGCGTGCGGCCACGCAGATCGCCTCCCAGCCCGGCGCCGGCTTGTCGCAGCCGCGCTGCAGCGCGGGCCAGACGTCGCGGGTGGCGTCGGCGTTCCAGCCGGGCAGTTCGCTCCAGTCCACCGCAACCCAGCGGGAGCGGTTGCGCAGCAGCGTCGCGCCGGCCGGTGCGGGCGGGGTCGCGGCGGGCGGGGCAGGCTGCGCAGGCTGCGAAGGCGCAGGGGTTTCGGGCTCGGGCACCACGGCGCAGGCCGCCAGCCCTCCTAGAATCGCCGCGCCCATCCAGGCACGGCATCGAGACATCGTCATGTGGCTGATTCTGCTGGAAGCGCTCGGTGCGCTCGTCATCCTGTTGCTCATCGTGTGGTGGACGATGTTCTCCGGCCGCCGCAAGGGCGAGCGCCGTCGCGACGATTCAGGCTGATTCCCTCGGCGGGAAGAGGAAGCTCATCGGCCGGCGCCACAGGCGCGCCCGGATGGCGCGGTAGATGCGGCTGCGCTCGGCCAGGCGGATGCCGCGCGAGCGCAGCGCCACCTTGAAGGCGAGCACGAAGCTCACGGTGAGGTTGAGCACGCCGGTGACCGCGATGCCGGCCACGCACCACCAGAACGCGCTCTCGCGCAGCAGGTCCCAGCCGAGCGCGCCCAGCGCCGCGGCGAGCTGCCCGGTGGAAAGCGTCACGTGGCGCACCTCCAGCGGCAGCGCGAAGAAGCTCGCCACCGCCGGCACCAGGCCGAGCATCAGGCCGAGCGACACGTTGGCCGTGAGGCCCGAGATGTTGGCCCGCCACCAGGCACCCCAGCGCTGTGCACGCGCCGCGCCGAGCAGCGCGATCGAGCGCGGATTCCAGGCGATGGCGCTGTCGAGCCGGTGCCAGACGAACCAGTTCTCCGCCCAGCCGGCGATGATCGAGCTGGCGAACAGCAGCACGCCGGTGAAGGCGGCGAACAGCGCCGTGGGCCCGAGCAGCGTCAGCGAGTGCAGCACGTAGTCCGCGGTCTGCTCGCCCACCAGCGGCCGGCCGAACGCCGCCTGCGCGGCGAGCTGCACCGCCAGCACCACTGGCCCGGCGACCATCAGGTTGCCGAAGATGCCGGCGGCCTGCGAGCGGATCAGGTGCGCCACCTCGTCGACGAAGGCCTCGACGCGCGCGTCGTCGGAGACGTCGCTGAGCTTGTCGGCCATGGCCGGTGCCGTCATCGCCGGCTGCTTGGTCGCCACCGTCCAGTGCAGCAGGTGGATGACGACGAAGCTGATCGCGTAGTTCAGGCCGGCGGCGAGGCCGGCCCAGAACGCCGCCAGGCCCATCGCGCCGATGAGGAACTTGACGAAGGTGGTGACCACGATCACCGCGCCGCCACCGGCCGCGGCGCGCAGCATCGCTCCGTATTCGGCGCGGTTGCGGGTGATGTAGCGCTCGCCGGTGGCAGCGCTGCGTTCGGCCACCTTGCGCGCCAGCAGCGAATAGTGCCGCGCGAACAGGCTGCGGATGCCGCGCCGCGCCTGCGCCTGCTCGGCCAGCTCGGCCACCAGGCGCAGCAGCTCGCGCGCCGGCTGCGGCGACAGCAGTGTGTTCAGCAGCGCCTCGATGCGGTCGCAGCGCGCGCGCAGCTGGTCGGCCTCGAAGACGACGTCCACCGAGACGCCGTAGGCCTCGAGGTGGGCACGCACGCTGTCTGCTGCGCGCCGGCAGGCGTCGAGCAGTGCGCGCAGGTACTGCGACTCCTGCAGCAGCGCGGCGGTGTGGCCCGATCGGGCGTGCTCGCCGAGCCGCTCGGCCGCGCTGGCGAGCTGGCGGAACGGATCGTCGGCAAGCAGTTCGGCGCTCATGCGCTGGCGCAGCGCGCCGGAGTGCCCCGACGCACGCACCGCCGCGGCAAGGTAGGCGATGCCGTCGATCAGCGGCTCGCGCGCGTCGCGCCCGTGCGCGAAGACCGGGCCGAGCGCCTGTGCCAGCCGCGCCAGCGTCTCGTCGTCAATCGCGGCCAGCCACTGCGCGTCGCGCCCGCGGGGGAAGAACAGGGCGAACAGCTCGCCGAGGTCCTGCGTCTCCGGGGTGATCGGCAGCAGGCGCATGCGCAGACGCTGGCCGAGCTCGCCGAAGAAGTTCATGCGCGGCGAGAAGCCGAAGTCGGCGAACAGCGCGACGGTGTCGACCTCGCGCCAGAAGCGCGCCAGCACGGCGCCTACGGCCAGCCGGTGCGGCTCGTGGCGCTGCAGCACGTTGAGCAGGTGCTTCAGGCGCAGCACCGGCAGCGGCGTGCTGCGTTCGGCCTCGCCTTCCACCGGCGCGCGACGCAGCCACTCCATCAGCCGCACCAGCCACAGCTGCCGCTCGGCCAGCGAGGCCCGCGGGTCGGCCGCGTTGAGCAGGGCGGTGAGGTCCCAGCCGGAGCCGGCGCGCGAGGGCGAAGCGCTCAATGCAGCGACGACGCGGTGGTCAGCCCGAACTCGGGCACCGGCGAGTCGAAGGGGTGCGCGTCTTCCGTCATGCAGAAGAAGGTGCCGCGCATCGTGCCGTGCGGCGCCTGGATGCGCGTCCAGCTGGTGTACTCGAAGCTCTCGCCGGGCTTGAGCAGCGGCTGGTGGCCGACGACCGCGAGGCCGCGGACCTCCTCGGTGCGGCCCTCGGCGTCGGTGATGATCCAGTGGCGCGCGATCAGCTGCGCCGTCACGTCGCCGGTGTTGCGGATCGTGATGGTGTAGGCGAAGGCGTGCTGGCCGCTGGCCGGGTCCGACTGCTCGGGCAGCGGCCGCACCACGACGGTGTTGGTGAACTCGGGTCGTGACATGCGGCGCATTCTAGGAGCGCACCTAGAATTCCCTCGATCCCCAGGGCCCATCCGTCATGACCACCTACCGCATCGCTCCCAGCATCCTCTCGGCCGATTTCGCCCGCCTCGGCGAGGAGGTGCGCGACGTGCTCGCGGCCGGCGCCGACTGGATCCACTTCGACGTGATGGACAACCATTACGTGCCCAACCTGACCTTCGGCCCGATGGTCTGCGAGGCGCTGCGCAAGCACGCCGTGACGCCGGCCGGCCACCGCGCGCCGATCGACGTGCACCTGATGGTGCAACCGGTGGATGCGCTGGCCACCGCCTTCGCGAAGGCCGGCGCGGACCTGGTCAGCTTCCATCCCGAGGCCAGCGCGCACGTCGACCGCACCCTGCAGCTGATCAAGTCGGAGGGCTGCCAGGCCGGCCTGGTGTTCAACCCGGCCACGCCGCTGGACGTGCTCGAGTGGGTGATCGACAAGGTCGACCTGGTGCTGATCATGAGCGTCAACCCCGGCTTCGGCGGCCAGAGCTTCATCCCGGCGGCGCTGAAGAAGGTCGAGCGCGCGAGGAAGCTCATCGATGCCAGCGGCCGCGACATCCGCCTTGAGGTCGACGGCGGCATCAAGGTCGACAACATCCGCGCGGTGGCCGACGCCGGCGCCGACACCTTCGTGGCCGGCAGCGCGATCTTCGGCCAGCGCGACTACAAGGTGGTGATCGACGCGATGCGCGAGCGGCTGGCGCGCTGAGCATCGCGCGCCCGGTTCAGCCGCGCCGCTTGTAGACGCCGCAGCCGAGCACCAGGTCGTCCTCGACCGGTTCGACGTACGAGGTCTTCGCCGCCACCTCGCCGGTGGCCGGGTTGGCGAAGTCGTAGTCGACCCAGCCGCCGCCGCGCGCCGCGCAGGCGAAGGCATCGGCGACCAGCTTGTCGCCGTTGACGCCGCGCACCTCGCGCACCGAGGTGCCCACCTTGGCGGCGTTGCCGCCGAAGGCGCGATAGACGCCGTGGCGGTCGAAGGCGAACACGTACATGTCGCGGTCGGTCCAGGCGGCGGCATCGGCGGTGATCGCCTGCAGCGCCGCCGGCCCGCGCTCGCGGTACAGCGCCACCGCGCGGTGCACCAGCGCGCTGGCCTCGTCGGCGCTGCCCTGGCGCAGACGGAAGGCCTGCGCCGCGCGCGCCATGCGGTCGGCGCGCTCGCCCAGTTCCGCCGAGCCGTGGCGCGCCTGCTCGACCATCTGCGCGTTGTGCTGGGTGATGCGGTCGAGTTCCAGCACGGCCTGCGAGATCTGCACCAGGCCGCTGCTCTGCTGCGAGCTGCTGGCGGCGATGTCGCGCAGGCGGTCGGCGACCTCGCGGATCCCGCCGTGGATCTCGCCGAAGGTGCGGCTCGCGCGGTCGATTTGCGCCGCACCCTCCGACACGCCGCGCACCGATTCGCCGATCAGGTTCTTGATCTCGCGCGCCGAGGCCGCGCTGCGCTGCGCCAGCGTGCGCACCTCGGCGGCCACCACCGCGAAGCCGCGGCCCTGCTCGCCGGCACGCGCCGCCTCCACCGCGGCGTTGAGGGCGAGGATGTTGGTCTGGAAGGCGATGCCTTCGATCACGCCGACGATGTCGCTGACACGGCGCGAGCCGGCCTGGATCTGCTCCATGGACCGCACCGCGTCCTGCACCGCGGCGCCGCCGGTCTCGGCGACGTCGCGCACGCGGCTGGCCAGCGCGTCGGCCTGAGCCGCACCCTGCGCGCTGCGCTCGACGGCGGCGGTGAGCTCCTGCACGCTGGCCGAGGTCTGCTCGAGGTTGGCGGCCTGCGTCTCGGTGCGCTCCGACAACGCGCGGCTGTCGCTGGCGAGCTGGCTGCCGGCCTGGGCCACCACCGACGAGTTGCTGCGGATGTCGGCCACCGTCTCCGACATGCGGCCGGCCAGCGCCTCGAGCGCGTGGCCGATGGCGGCGAGCTCGTCGCGGCCGTGCACGTCGACGCGTGCGGCGAAGTCGCCTTCGGCCATGCGCGTGACCGCCTGGCGGATCGCCTCAAGGCTGCCGGCCACCGTGTGGAAGAAGGCCACGCCGAGCCAGGCGGTCAGCGCCATCGCGATGAGCGCGACGGCGCTGATCGCCTCCGGCGCGACACCGAGCTGCAGCGTCACGAGCAGCGCAGCCATCGGCAGCAGGCTCGTCGCGCCGATCAGCGCGAGCCGCGAAGCCACGCTCATGGAGCGCATCAAGGACAGGGCGGGCCTGAGCGGCCAGAATCTGCGGTGATCGTGCGTCACTTCGGTCATCTCCTCGCGAGTCAAACCGCGCCAGGGCACGGCGCGGTGCACGCTTTTCGACCGAGGGCGCCGGAACTGTAGGGGGTATTCCCCCGCGGTCATTGCGGGAATGCTCAGCGCAGCCTGATGGCCGACACCGGACAGACGCTGACGCAGTCGCCGCAGCCGGTGCAGGTATCGAGTTCGACCGCCAGCGAAGCGATGCCGCCGGGCGCCGGACGGAAGCGCAGCGCACGCGCATCGCAGGCATCGCCGCAGACCCGGCATTCGACGCCGCGGCGGTTCAGGCAGTTGTCCGAAATGGCCACGCGCCAGAGGAAGGGCCGCGGTGACGCGACGCGATCGATGGCACCGGTCGGGCACACGCTGGCGCATTCGCCGCACAGGCTGCAGCCCGCCGCATCGAAGCGGATCTGCACGAAGCCGCCATCGCCGACATGCAGCACGCGCGTCGGGCAGGCGCGCACGCAATCACCGCAGCGCGTGCAGCGCGAGGTGAATTGCGCATCGGGCCGCAGGGACCACGGCGGCCGTGGCGCAGTCGTGACTTCCTGCGCACTCGCCTCCGCGAGCCTGCCTCGAAGAAGTGACCGTCGGCGTGGATCCATCGTGAACCGGAACTCCTCAGGGTATGCCGTTTGATGGTGGTCAAGTTCGGTCCACTGTGGTGCACGCACAGTGCGGCCTCGTTTCAGAGCTGGAGTCGTTGGTGAGCATTCTCGGGGCAGTGGTTCGAGTTCGTCCGCAGCATCGTGGTGACGTGGTGGCGCGCGCCAGCGCGCTGCCCGGCGTCGACGTGGCGCTCGATCCGGGCGATGGCCGCCTGGTGGTGGTGCTGGAGGATGCCGAGGTCGACGGCACGGTGCACAGCGCCGCCGCCACGCTGGCCGCGATCGCGCTGTGGCCCGAGGTGCTCAACACCTCGCTGGTCTACGAGTACTCCGGCCCCGATGCGCCGCCGG
>VFQN01005686.1_pt1 | contig 14991 bp, 23 predicted proteins | sample 3512371 | NCBI WGS metagenome assembly VFQN01 (sample SAMN10412370, study PRJNA504923) | tailings metagenome | isolation source: Replicate 2 from Balatoc abandoned mine | place: Philippines: Itogon, Benguet | collected 2017-08-28
TCCCGGCGGATGTAAGCCGCCTGGGGGATGTGTGCCGGGCCGAACCTTTTCGGATTCCCTCTAGTCGCCACACCTCCCAGCTTCCGCACTCTCACCTCGCAGGCAATGCGCTTCTTTACCTGCCGCTTTGTACTTCCTCGTGGTCCGGCTGTACCGCCGTCCGCTGCTACTGACATTGCTGATTCTTCGGCCCCGAATGGACGTCGCAAGGTTTGCGGCTTACATGGATGGTAACGCCCGCACACCCACGGTGAGACATGGCTAAGAAGAAAGACGCTGAAGCTCCCGAAGCTTCCGCCGCCGATGCCCCTGCGAAGATGAAGAAGTCGGACGCGATGCGTGAGGCGATCAAGCGCGGGATCGATATGCCGCAGGATGCTTGTGCGTTCATCAAGAAGGAGTTCGGGCTGGAGGTGACCCCTCAGAGTTTCAGCACTTTCAAGAGCGTCAGCAAGAAGAAGGAAGGGCAGACGAGCGCCGTCCGTACCCGTCGTGGCCGTCAAGCGGCTGCACCCGCCGTCGTAGCGAGCGGCCCGCGCGTCGGGACCGGAAACGCGGTCGAACTGGCGAAGCAGCTTAAGAAGCTCGTGGACGCCTACGGCGTGACTGCGGTGAGGGAGATGACCACGGTCTTCGAGTAAGGACGACTTGCACGATTTGAGTAGCGATTCCGCTTGCAGGGCCGGATGCACCACCGGCCCATCGGCACCTCCCGGCTTTCCCGTCTTCCGCCGTCAACCCATCCAGCCACCCGGTCCGATACCGCCCATAAGGAACACCCTTGCGAAAGGCGGGACCGCCGTGGCTCAGCTGACTGCACAAATCGCCCTCGGACTGGCCCCTGACCAGGCGGCAGAGCTGGCGCGGGTGATGGAATTGCAGGCGTGCTGGGAAAACCTTCGGGACGACTCCGACACGAGCCATGCCAACGGTCCGGGTCTACGTGAGCGGCAGCGGCGGTACGACGCCTTCCGCTCCGCCCTCACCACCTACACCGCCCGCCACAAGTCGGCGAGCCTGCCGGAACTGACGCTCAACGCCCCCGAGCGGGTCGGGGCGTGGTGCCGGGCCGTGCGGATCGTCTGCGAGCGTGCGGGGGCAGAGGCGGAAGCCCCGGTCCACGTGGTCGGGAAGGCGTACCGCCTGGCGGACCGGATCGCCGCTCGGCTGAAGGTGGAGCCGGCCGCACGGGAAGACCAGGTTGAGGGAATGTACGCCGCCATCCGGGCACTCGACGCGATCATCGCGTGGTGCGACCGGCTGAGCGTGAGCCGGGGCGGGATCGGGCCTGTGGTCAATCACCAGTCCCCACCCGCCGATGTTGTCGGATTCATCGGAGTGGTTCACGAGCCGGTCGCCGCGAAGGCCGCTTGAGAGCGGCGTTGGGAGCAAACGAGGGCCGGGGAGGGCTGTCCTTCCCCGGCTTTTCCGCATTCAGCCGATGTTCGTGGGGTGAGCCATCAGGGTTTAGGAGTCGTAACTCGCCGCCCGCATCGCACCGAACGATTCGTAGTCGCCCGACGAGTGTTGCGGCTCCCGCTCGTAGGTCATCGCAAAAATCTCTGGCTTGCAAGGGTAGAACCCATTTTTGACGCCCTTGATGATCCAGTCCCCGACGCTGGCGATGTGGTCGCCCTCAAGGGTGGGGGTGCGAAGCTGAAGGTGGTGCCGGTCTTCTTGTTCCAGATGGACTTCCACCCCGAACAGTGCCGCCCACCGGATGATCTGCTCGGCCGTCGCGCGGCAGTTCGCCAGTTGCATTGCCTCGATCACCACGGGCTTCTTGCGGAAACGCCCGATCATGACCGGCCGTTCCCCAGTGCCAGCACCGGCTCAAGCCCGTTGCCCGCCCTGATCTCGTTGGCGATCTCCTCGAAGAGCTTCTGATTGTGGTAGTGGGCCAGCCCCGGTTGCTCGCCGAGGGGCTTTTTCCAGACTCCGTCTTGCTGCTTCCACTGCCAACCCGCGTCCCGGAGCTTCTGTCGAATCTCGTCCGATGGTTTGTCCGAGAACTGAATCGCTGCGATGTGGCCGGAGGGGTGTCTCTCTCTGAATAACCGCATGTGGGGGCCGTCGCGGTCGTCAGCGGTCAGGGCGATGTCGTTCTCGGGTGCGGGGTTTCGAAGGGCTTGCTCTCGGGCAACGCTGTTCTGCGGCTCGCCGTGACGGCGGGCCTGCTCCCTTGCGGCAAAGCCCGGCTCCTCGACGCCGGTCGAGGCGGCTAGCTTCTCAACGATTTCTCTGACGGGATTGTCAGCGACGGGATCGGGGAGGTGTTCGGCGACTTGATCTGCGGGCGCTTCGCCGAGAGGTGTGTCGGCTGGTGGTGCTTTGGGTTTGCGTTTTGCCATGCCCACCCCCTACGCGGTCAGTTCCTTGACACACCACATAACCGACTCCTCCAGGGCGGTAAGGCCGAGGGAGCGGTAGCGGCCGGGCTTCACCTGCTCGAACAGAGCTTCGAGTTCGGCGGCCTTCGCCTTGATACCGTCGTGCAACGCCTTTTCCTCGTCGGAGAGCGCGCGATAACGGGGGCGGAAACGGCTGGTGGAGATGTGTTCGTTCGACTGGCGTGCGTCGGTTTGGCCTTCAAAAACGTGGGTCATAGGCGATCCTTTCTATCGAGGTTGTGCCTGCAGACCGCCTCGATAGAACCAGCCAACAGACGTATCGACTATAAGGGCAGCGCAGAAGATGTCAAATCTACGCAAGCAATCGACTATTTTGATTTGCGCTGAGCCGCTCTACTAGATTTTTTGACATCTGTATTCTGGCTTGCCCACCGAACTACTTCAGTTTCGTGGGCGAGACCGCCCGCAAGTAGCGGCAATAACCTTTTCGTGGACATAGATCGCTTGCGAGTAACTCGTCCCTCCAGTACGAACCTTCCGCCATAGTCATCACTGATGTACAGGACGATAGATGGCTCGCCAGTCTCGGGATGCCGAACCAACAGATCAAATTGGTCCAAGAGTTTTTTTAGCAGACCAACGCCACCAATAGATGCAACATGAGGGATGTCTTTATTCGATAAATCAACGTATGCCAAGAGAAACTTTGACTGATCCAGAACCAGGGCTGCAATATCAGACAAGACGAAGTCCTGCAAATCCTTAAGCCTGGCGATTGATCTGGAGTATTCATTGGCGATATCTGCTACTTTGGAGCCCTCTGCGGTGCCATAACCCTCCATCCACACGTCCCGGATTTTTTCGTACTCAGACCTAGAAGATTGTCCTACAAAGTCGTTGTTAAGCAAATTGACAACAGGATTCTGTTCCATGTCTCGCCTCGTTTCACGGGCCCAATTTCCCGGGCCCTTCTACAGGTAATCTTGCTTGTCCGCGCTCTGTAGCGTACTATTCCGAAGACCGGAATAGATCGCTACAGAGCCATCTTACCCGGCAGGGCGAGCCGAACAAGGCTGCCGCCCATCTTTCCTGCCATTGCCTGCTCTAGGAGGGGACAATGCCCAGCACTTTCCAGGCTCCCGCCCCCTACCTGAGCCGCCCCCGCCTGCTGAGTTCGTTTCGCTGATCCTTCCTGTTCCTTCCCCACACCCGCACGCAGGCGGCCTCGTCCGCCTCGCGCCTGGAGGACCGCGCCCATGTCCGCGACGACCGCTGCTCCTGCCGCAGGGGAGCCGAACGAAGAACCCCGCATCGTGATGATGCCCCCCGCCAACGTGCCGCCTGCCGATCCCGACATCCGGGAGCGCACCGGCTCGGCGTACCTGAAGTCCTACCACGAAGACCTCGTGCCCGACATCGCCAAGAACGGCGTACTCGTGCCGCTGATCGTAACGATGATCGCCGGCGTCATGCGGCTGATCGATGGAGAAACGCGCAGGCGTGCCGCGCTGGAAGTCGGGCTGAAGGAAGTCCCGGTGTACGTGATCGATGGCCCGGTGGATGAATCCGACCTGGAGATCATCCAGCACAAGCTGAACAAGAAGCGGCTGAAGATGACCATGCCCGAGGAGGCGGCGTTCTACCTCCGCACGATGAAGGCGAAGGGATGGTCGCAGGCCAAGCTGTGCCGCGAGCTGGTCCTCGACCCCAGCCAGGTCAACAAGCTGCTGCGGGCGCTTTCGGACCTCGACAAGACCCTCTTCGAGAAGCTTGGCAAAGGCGAGTCGCAGATTTCCCTGCGAGCCGGCTACGCCCTGTGCGACGCGCCGAAGGAAAAGCAGGCGGACTTCGCGGACATGTACCTGCTCGGCGAGTGGAGCATCCAGACGCTGGAGCAGAAGTGCCGGATCGCCGGGGGGAAGAAGGCGAAGGAAGAGCCCGAGCAGACGCTGAAGGGCGACGGGTGGAAGCTCATCTTCGAGCCCCGCAAGTACGACGTGGCGCTGAAGGAGGCGCCCGCTGCGCTCAAGAAGTGGAAGGACAGCCCGGCGGCTTGAACAACCCATCGCCTACCGCACCCGGTCACTTTGGCCGGGTGTTTCCATTCCCGGAGTCCGTCATGAACACCTACCGCCTGCTCATGTTCTCCCGCCGGGCCGCACAGCTCCTCGGCATCGGCACCGTCGGCTCGATTGCCTTCTTCTCCCCGGCCCTGGTGATCTGCATCGTCGTCGCCCTGGTGGTGATGAAGGCGAAGAAGGGGTTCGGTGGCGGCTGGGCACACGGGACCGCCAGATGGGCAAGCTGGCTCGATCTTCTGAACGCAGGTGCAGCAGGCAAGCGAGGGCTTTACGTCGGCCAGCTCGCGCCTCCCACACGGAAGGAGCGGCGGGACATCCTGCGGTACGGATCGAGCAAGCGGGGCGAGGACATCGTGCGGCTGTTCTTCGCCAGACGGGACGTGAGCATCCGGCTGAGCCAGGGAGTGCACACGCTGATCTGTGCTCCCGCTGGGGCTGGCAAGAGTGTTGGAGTGATCATCCCCTTTCTGCTGGAGTGTGCGGACGACTCCTGCGTGGTGATCGATATCAAGGGCGAGCTTTATCAGGCTACGGCAGCGGCGAGGAAGAAGCTCGGGTCGAAGGTCGTGCGGATCGACCCGTTCAATGTCTGTGGGCCAGACTCTCATGCATTCTCCCCCCTAGACATGATCGACCCGTCGGCTCCCGATTCCATCGACAAGGTGAGGGCGCTCGCAACGGCGATGCTCCCGCGCGATCCGGCGGAAAAGGAGCCGCACTGGATAATGAGTGCCCAAATGTACATGGCCGCGTTCATCGCCTACGTCCTGGTGAAGTTCCCGCCGCAATCCCGCAACCTCCAGACGGTCATGGCGCTCATGTCGGACGCTGCAGCCCGAAAGGCGGCCCTCGCGGAAATGCTCACCATGCCGCATTACGACGAGATGCTGGCGCGGATGGCTGGACAGTTGGAGTTCTACCAGGACAAGGAGCTGGGGAGTGTGCTCTCAACCTTCGCCCGCAGCACGCAACACTTGAACTCCCAGCTCGTCCGGGCGAGTACGGCGCGTAGCACGTTCGAGGCGCTGGGCATTCGGGACAAGATGACCGTTTACCTCGTGCTTCCGCCGCACCTGCTCAAGTCGCACGCTGGGCTGATGCGCATGTGGATCGAGGGACTGATGCAGGCGGTGATCCGGGGCGGGGCCGATGAGCGGAAGCTGGTTCACTTCGTATGCGATGAGGCAGCCAGCTTAGGTCACTTAGATGTTATAGAAACAGCAATCTGTCAATTGCGTGGATATGGAGTTAGAATGTTGATGGTCTACCAGTCCATCGGCCAGCTCAAGACGTGCTTCTCACCGGGGCAGGATGTAACGATTCTCTCCAACATGGACAATCGTCTATATTTCGGGGTCAACGACTACCCGACGGCGGAGGACGTGAGCAGGCAACTCGGGCAGGAAACCATCGTCACCACCTCGGTCAGCGGCGGGAGCAGTCGGAGCAAGAGCCGGGATCACCAGGGCCACGAGAGCACGTCGTACAGCACCAACGACAACTGGTCGAGTTCTGAACTGGGCCGGAGCCTCTTGCAGCCGAGCGAAGTACTACAGCTCGACCAGCGGGCGTGCGTCGTGTTCTCGAAGGGGTGTCCGCCAATTATGACTTACCTTGCCCGGTATTATGAGAAGGCGTTCCGCGAGCGGTTGCCGAACCGGTTCATGATGTTCTGCCGTGCTGCTGTGCTGGCGGCGACGATGCTCTCGCTGGTCGCCGGGGCGGGGGTTGTCGGGTGGCTGGTGGTTGTGGGAAGATGATGGCTGCGGGGTAGGAGTCGAACCTACAAACCCGGTATTGCGTGCACACTCACGGTGACATTCTCCATGCCTCGTCCACCCGCAGCCGTGCCGATAGTGGCATGGTTGCGATAGGGTGTCAAGCCTGCGGGCGGGGTTGCCCCGCGTCACCCGATCCTGACGGCCGGCGTTCGCCGGTTAACGAGCCGAACTCCGAAGGGAGCCGCCGCAGCGCTTGACTGCACCCGGGAGCTTATCCCCGGGCGGCCTCTTGCGAGGTCTTGAGTGATGCGGGCCGGACGCTAACCCGGCTGAACGAAAGGCGGATGCATCCGCTCCACGTTTTGTCGCTCCGGGACTTCGTGTACGGGGCCGTTTCCTTTCGCCATACGCCTAGAACGCAACATCTGCTCGGGGAGACCCTCTGAGGCCACGGTATTACACCGTGTTCCACTACTTGCCCATCAAGGCCAGCGGGTCTGCTTTCCCCGCCGCCGCACTGCCAGCGACACTGCCACACCTGTCTGCACACGTCAAGTAGCGTGAAATCGCATACACGCCTTTCCCGGTGCGGTGCGGAATAGCCGCTGGCGACTCGCGTCTAACACTCCGAATCGCCGCGCCTCGCAACAGGCGCTGATTTCGCAGGGGAAATTTCACAATCTGTATTCCCGGCTCAGCGGCTTGTGCGGTTTTATAGGCGCGTTATTGGTTAACTGGCGACTCGCCCACGCCATCGATCTTTGACAAGCGGAGGTGACGCATGGCGGAGCAGCCCGCGAGCGATGCGGAGCTGAAGAGCTGGCTGAATCGAAAGGGGAAGGAGGGCGTGGCAGAGTTGGGGGCCTACCTGCGAGGCGGCTTGATCGACCTGCAGAACGCCGTCACGCAAGCATTCCCCGACTCGCAGCAACAAGCCTCGGTACTCGGGATGGCGGGCGTCCCGACGCCGGGGGAGGTGGACAAGGCCCACGGGGCCGCACCCCAGAACGACGCCGATATCCGGAAAAGCGTTCTCGGCAATCTTCCCAAGGCTCCTGTGCCGGAGCAGGAGCACACCCGGGACACCGGGAGAGGTGGCAGATGAGTGACTTCCAGGGGTTCTGCATTCTCGCCGCAATCGCCGGCTACGGTGTCTACCGCAACACCAAGCGGCGGTGGGCCGAGGCGTCGGACGCGACGAAGGCGGTGGTCAAAGGCGAGGCCAAGAAACTCGCCGGTGGCCTGCTGATGAAGATGCTGAAGTCGAGGATGTGATTTATCCAGGCATGGATGCCCTCCACCATCGCGAATCGAGGAATCGATGAACCTGCGAAGTCTCAGAATCGCCTGCCTCCAGAAGGCGGCGAAGGACGCCAAGAGCCACTACCAGATGGCTCCTGCCGTAGGAGGAGGTCTGACGGCGGTCGCCCTGGTCGCCTGGAAGGTGCTGGGCTACGACCCAATTTTCACCATCCTCCCGGCGGTCGTGCTCACGGTCTTCTCGTGGGTGTATGCCTTCGGAGTCTGGCAGGGCGCGGCGTACATCCCGAGCGAAGACGATGTGTACGACGAGCTTCAGAAGCTGCTCGATCAGCCCGAGGTAGCCAAGTAGGCGACGGACACGGAAGGAGTTTCGGGCATGATGCCTCCCCCTGTTATCGAATCAAGGAGATGTGATGCCAGTCGAGTACAAGCTTCGCTGCTTCGACAAGTTCAATCAGGCCAAGGCGGTGCTGATGAGGAAGGCTCTGATTGGCGCGGTTCTCTCCCCCGTCGTCGGCTTTCTCATCGACTGCTACTTCGCCCCGGGCGGCTACTACTGGACGGCCATCGGGGTCGCCGGGTTCTTCGCGGGGCTCGCTTACCACAGCGGCATCGAGGCCGCGGTCGAGATCATGCCTAACGACAGCGACATCATCCTGGATGTGCTGTCCCAGGTGAAGGACGTGCCGAAGGCGTGAGGAGTGTCCCGGCAAGGATGACCATTCACATGAACACGAAAGGTGCAAACATGAATCTGTTCAGTCATCGAGTGGCGATGTTCGATGGTGCCTACCACCGGCTGGAGCAGCGGCGGAACTGCCTCGGCCTCTCCGCGATCTTCGCCTTCGTCGTCGGCATCGCGGTCTACGCCTTCAGCGATCTGCCGGCGGTTGCCACGATCATGCCGGCGCTCATGATCGCCGTCGGGTGCTACGGGTTCCTCGCAGGCGTCGAGCTGACACTGGAGGAGCTGCGCCCGGAGCAGACAACCCTTCGAGAACTGAATCAGGCTACCTCCGAGATGGAAGTACGCGAGCGTCGGCTGTTGGAGCGTGAGTCTGCTGCCGCCGGTCTACCGCCACTCTGATCCCTCCCGGGGCGGGCTTCGGTCCGCCCCTTTCCCTTTCTGGAGCACCACGTGCATTGGAGCTATGCCGAAACCGGCGCGTTCGCCTTTACCAACCTCCTCCGCAGCCTCCGCCATGCGGCGATGGTCTACGTGGTTCTGTACCCATCATGGCACACCGCGCCGCTGCTGCTAATCGCCGGGTTCCTCTCCTCGTTCTTCTGTGAGCGGTTCGACTTCGCGACCTACGCAAGCGCGCACATCCGGCGCGAAGCCGAGCGACTGAAGATGCAGGGGGCCGTCAAGTGACCGGGCAAGAGCATGACGCCGTGCAACTGTTGACCGGGGCGATGGTGCGAATTGTCGCCCCTTGTCTCCGAGATGAGGAGATCGTGACTTTCCGCGAGGAGGCGGCAACCGTCATCCGCGAACATTTGCGCAGATACGTCGATAAGGTCCGCCGGATGGACAAGCGCCTGGGGCGGCCGGCGGCCGGGTGGGGAGAGGGAGGCGTTGAGTAACCATGTTTTCATTCGTCCCGTACTCCTGCCCGAAGTGCAAGCGGCCCGGGCTTGCTCCGCTCGAACTGGCTGACGTTGAGATGTTCTGCATCGACTGTGGGGTGCTGTTCCGGGTGCTGCGCTGTGGGTTTCATCCCCAGCCGTGGATCGCGCACGAGGTGCTCGCGCTGGCGGTCGTCCGTGAGCTGGCAAGCCTGCTCGGGGACAACGCCGGCCCCGCTTACTACCGCCTGAGGGACGCGCTGGTGGGGCTGCCCGGGATGCCTCGAAGGTTCCAACCCCCACCACCAAGCCTGAACTGAGGGAGTTGTGAGCCAACCGCTGACGGTCAAGGAAGCCGCCCCGCACCTCCGACTATCACCGGCCAGCGTCTACGCCCTGTGCGCTGCCCGGAAGCTCCGGCATCAACGTGTCGGCCTCGGGCGGGGGAAGATCCTCATCCCGCCCGAGGCCATCGCCGAGTATCTGGCGAAGGGGACCGTGAAGTCCACCGAGCCTCACCCCGCCGCCTTCTTGAGTGCAGCCCGCAGGTAGTCCGGCGACTGCGTGAGATGCTGGTAAGTCTTAGCGATCATCGACGTGTCGCGGTGCCCCATGAGGATCGCGCACGTCAGGGCATCGACCCCGCTCTTGAGCATGCGGTCGAGCCACGAGTGCCGCAGGTGGTACAGGCAGTACTTCCGCGTCTTCACCCCGGCCTTCGTCATCCGCTTGTACAGGGCGTCGAAGGCGCAGAGTGAGGCGTCCGGGGTCCACGGACGGCCCTCGGAGTTCTTGAGCAGGTGCTCCTCGGGGTCGTCCGACTTCGGCTTGAGGAGCGCGAGGGCGGTTTCGGTCAGGTAGATGATGCGGGGCCGGTCCTTGTCCTTGCTCTCCTCCGGCGGGAAGACGAGCCGGTCGTTGGCAGAGTCGAAGTGCCGTCCACGGGCGGCCATCAGCTCCTGCGGACGGGCTCCAGTCTCCCACGCGATCACGACGATCGCCCGGAACTCGTCGTTGCGGATGAAGGGCAAGAGCACGCCGTACTGGTCGGGGCTGATGACGACCTCCCGCTTCCCGGCCCGGGGCTTCTCCTGGTGGAGGATGCCCAGCTCGGGGATCAGCCCTCTGCGGTGCCCCCAACGGCAGAGACGCTGGACGGCCCGCCAGAGGTTGCGGATGGTGCCGGACGACCAGTCGGGATGAGCGGCGGCCCACTGGTCCACGTGGAAGGGCTTGAGGTCGGTGACGGTGAACGCCTCGCCGACGTGGCCGACGAACGGGGTGAGCTTGTCGGCGTACCAGCTCTTGGTGTTGCCGGACTTGCCCGTGAAGCCGCTGGCGAGGAACTGGCCGAGGAGTTGACCGAGCGCGACGGGGACGGGCTCCCCGGGCGTGACGAACTTCTCCGCCCTCTTACGGGCGGCCATGAGTTCGTGGTAGCGGGTAAATGCCTCGGCCTCGCCCTCGGCGAGCCGGGTCTGCTTACCGTCGAGCGTGACGTACCAGGCGTTGTGGGACTTCTTGAAGAACGGCTTGCGGAAGCGGGCCATGAAGGGAGACCTCAACGGGGACCACGGTGTGTCCACGGCACGCGGGCCGTTGAGGTTCGCTGTCGTCAGGCCCCTCGGGTGTTAGCGGCACCCGGGGGGTCTTCTGCTTTCGGGGACAGGAATCGGGGACAAGATTCGTCCCCGGTCAGTTTTCCCTTGTTTTCCTAGGTGGTTTTCGCCTCTGAAGGGAGGCTCCGGAGGCCGACGCTCTATCCAGTTGAGCTACGGGCACGTCATGCGGTCATCGGGATTCTAGCCGACGACCGCCTCGTTTCAACCATGCGGGCGATTCGACACAGTATAGTTTACACACCGGCCGGCGGCGCGGCAGCGCGAGATTCACGGCCGCAGGTCCGGGAACAAGATGCGCCCCAGGTCGTCGCGGGCGGCGTCGGCGAAGATGTTCGGCAGGCGCTTGCGGGCGAGCTGGCAGTCGTACTGCTTCTGCCCCAGCCAGTAACCGGCGACGAACGTCCGCTCCGCCTCCCACCCCGGCGGGCCGTCGGCGATCTTCCCGAACAGCGCGAACTCTGGCGGGCCGGGCAGCGGCGGCAGCTCGGTCCGCGCCAATGGCCGTCCCGCCTCGTCGAACAAACCCACCGCCACGTCGCCGCGGCCGCGGTGGAGCAGGTGCCAGCGGAAGTGGATGCCTTCTTCGATGTTCAATGCGCCCGTTGTGTTGTCTCCGCTCAGCCACGCCACCCGCGCCCCTTCGGGGGCGTTCGTCTCGACGTAGTGGACGGCGTCCCAGAGCATCTTCGCGCGGGCGGCGAACCGCTCCTGCTTGCCGATGCCGGTGACCGCGACTACCGCCAGCCCCGCACACACGCCGGCGAGCGCCGCCTTCTTCCACGCCGTCAGCGGGACCGCGACCAGTGCCGTCAGCAGCAGCGCGACGAGGATGTCGAGCCCCCACACCGCGGGCATCGTGTAGCGGCCGGACATCATCGACATCGGCAGGTACACGACCACGCCTGTGGCCAGGAGTAAGAGTGCGGCGGTGGTCGCCGGCCCGGGGGCAGCCGTCACTGGGCCTTGCTTGCGGGCCTTCCACGCCGCGACGGCGGCGAGCGCGAGGCCGGCGGCCATGAACTCCAGGCTCAGCGCGCCCTTCAGGCTGCTCAGCAGGCGGCCGAACTGCGCCGGGGTCGGGCCGTGCGTCTCGTACTGGCCCGGGTGCCAGTGGAGCTTGAAGTACACGAAGTGCGCGGCCGGCAGCAGCAGCGTCGCGCCCAGCGCCAGCGACCGCCAGCCGTTCCGCTTCCACGCCTCCCGCGGCGTCAGCCCGTCCGGCCACATCCGCAGCAGGATTTGCACCGGCACGAGCGCCGCGAACGTGTTCTTGCACCCGAGCGCCACCAGCACCGCCAGCGCGGACGCCAGCTCCCAGCGGAGCGGGTGCGGGCTCGTCGCCGCCTTCCGCGCTGACACCAGGGCGAACAGCGCGTACGGCATCGCCACGCCTTCGGAGAGTGTCAGGCTCGTCCAGATCTCGTTGCGGTACGGATTCCACATCGCCAGCGCGCCGGCGAGCAGCGCCGCGGCCGGGTGCGCGCCGAGCTCCGCCAGCAGCCACAGGAGCATCGCCGCCGCCAGCGCGCACCACACGAAGCGGTAGACGCGCCACGCCGGCGCGCTGCCGTCGAACAGGTTCGCCTGCACCTGCCAGTGGACCCACAACGTCGGGCGGAACGGGCCGAGGTGCTCGTAGTTCGCCTCCACCTTCTCCCACCACAGACCGGTGTGGTCGCCAAAACTCAGGCCGGGCGGTGCCGGGTAGACGAGGTTGCCATCGTCCACGAAGTCGAACGGGGTGGCGAGCGTCGGCAGGTAGAGGGCGGCGAGCAGCAGCCCGCCGGCGGGGATCCACCAGGGCGAACGGGGGGTGTCCATGCGTGCGCGTCCGTGCGGGCGATAACCGGCGGAGCGTATCCCGCCGTGTCGCCCGGCGCGAAGCCCAACCGCGGGGGCGCCACCGCACCCCTCGGCGTCTGCCCAACCGCCACGCCCGAAAGCCGTTCCGCCGCGGCTGGACGTTCGCCCCGCCGCGGCGCATTCTGACACGGAATCACCCGCCCCCCGAATCCCACCCGGGCCACCTCATGCAGCAGACCCTCATCCTCCTCAAGCCGGACGCGGTGCAGCGGCGGCTCGTCGGCGAGATCACCGGCCGGTTCGAGCGGAAGGGGCTCCGCCTCGCCGGGCTGAAGCTGGTGCAGGCGCCGCGCGAGCTGGCCGAGAAGCACTACGCCGTCCACAAGGGGAAGCCGTTCTACGACAGCCTGCTCACATTCCTCACGAGCGGCCCGACGGTGGCGATGGTGTGGGAGGGGCGCGAGGCGGTGGCGGTGTGCCGCAACCTGATGGGCCTCACCGACGGGGCGAAGGCGCCGCCCGGCACCATCCGCGGCGACTTCGCGCTGAGCGTGCAGAACAACCTCGTCCACGGCAGCGACAGCGCCGAGAACGCGGCCCTGGAGATCGCCCTGTGGTTCCCGGAGGGCGTGGTCTCGTATGCCGGCGTGGACGCCCAGTGGGTCGGGTGATGAGTGAGTCCGGTGGGGTCGGCCCCGCCGGTCCTCATCGGATCGACTCGTTTTTGGTCGTTGCGTTCCCCGCGCCGGCGCCGGATACTCGGCCGCGGCGGGCACTCGCCCGCCGGTCGCACGTCGCCCACTTCATCGGGGGAACGCACCATGTCCCGCCAGTCCTGGGTCTGGGCCGTCGCGCTGGTCGTCTTCGGCGTGGGGGCCGGGTTACTCGCCTTCCGCCCCGGTCCGTCGGCCGCGCAGCCGGGCGGTGGCGGCAGCGGCGGGCCGAAGTACACCGTCGTCGAGACCGAGGGGACCAACCTGCTCGTGGTCGATAACTCGACCAACACCATGTTCTACTACACCGTCGATCCGGGGCAGGAGGTCGGCGCGCCGCTGCACCTCCGCGGGTCGGTCGATCTGAACCAGGTCGGCCGCGAGTCGGTCACGCCGAAGGCGGGCAAGAAGGCCGTTGGTAACTAACGGAGGGACGCCATGCGAACGATCGTGGTTCTAGTGGCCGTCGCCGTCTTTGCGGGCACCGCGTCCGCACAGGTTCGCGTCCGCGCCGGGTACAACCCGTTCACCGGGCGGGTCGGGGCGACCACCGTGGCCCGCAACCCGTGGACCGGCACCGTCCAGGCCCAAACGCGGACCGTGAACCCGTGGACGGGGACGCGGACGAGTACGTCGGCCGGGTTCAACCCATATACCGGCGCCGCCTACCGCACCGGCGCCGCCTTCAACCCGTGGACCGGTCGCGCCGGCGGGTTCGGGGTGTCCCGGCGGTGGTAAGGGATGGCCGCGTGCGGGGTGAGGAGTTCGGGCTGTGAGGCGCGAGCCCGGGGACCGCGGTCCTCGGGCTCGCACGCTTCTCGTCTGCTGCGGCGCACGTCAGCTTGAAACCTGGGGCGTCCCGCGCACCACCAGCGCCGTCGCCACCCAGTACCAGCCCATCACGATCAGATCGATGCCGACGAACAGGCCGAGCACCCACAGGCCGTTCTCCGGCCAGTCGGCCCAGATCAGCCCGCCGAGCAGCGCCGATACCGCCCCGCCCAGCGCCACCCACCCCCACCCGCGGAACCGCCCGGTCACCGCCAGCGCGAACCGGACCGCGCCGGTCACCAGCAGCAGGACCGCCAGCACGAGCGTGAGCGTGGCCGCGGTCGCCGCGGGGTTGGCGAGCATCACCGTCCCGAACGCCGCGTAGAGCAGCGCGACGAGGACGTGCGCGAGTGCCTCCTGCCAGTTCCGCGACCAGAACACGCTGGCCGCCTCGACCACCGCCCCGGCCAGCGCCAGCCCGCCGAGCAGCATGATGGTGAGGAGGGTGGCGAACGGCGCCAGCGCCAGCGCCGCGACGCCGACGAGCACCTGCGCGAGCCCGAGTACGAGGAACCAGCCCGGGTGCTCGCGGACGACTTCGACCGCCGGTGGGTCGGGGTCGAGCGGGGTGGCGGGCGTGTGGAGCGGGACGTCGGGGGACACGGCGGCTCTCCCGGGGGTACGGGCACACGGGGAGGGGTTGAAGCAAACCGCGTTCCACGGGTGGCTCGGGGCTTCCATAGGTCGGGTCGTGTCTTCGAGACCGACGCGGGACGGTGGCCGGGACCACCGGAGACGAGGAGTCAGAGCCACGTGGGTGCATCCAGGCAAACGGCCGGCGTGAGCCGGTGGATCGCCACGCGGGGCGTCCGGACGACCGCCCCTGCGGCATCCCAGGCAACCCCACCCCTACGCGGGGCGGAGTCGTCTCGAAGCGGGGCATCGCCATCGGAGTTCCACAACTCGGTCACCCCGGGGCTGGGCGGCGTTCTCCTCTGCGGCGTCGACCCGTCATCAACCGACGTGTCGGCACTTCCGCACGGAAACGCCCACGCGGCGGCCGTCGGCCGCGCGGTGAGGCGCGGTCCGGCGGTCGC
>VFQN01005687.1_pt1 | contig 14987 bp, 15 predicted proteins | sample 3512371 | NCBI WGS metagenome assembly VFQN01 (sample SAMN10412370, study PRJNA504923) | tailings metagenome | isolation source: Replicate 2 from Balatoc abandoned mine | place: Philippines: Itogon, Benguet | collected 2017-08-28
TCGGACTGGACCATGATATGCTCAATCGCTTCATCCTCATCGTCGTCTTCGTGCCTTTGGCCATCGTCCTGATCGCGCTGGCCGTGGCCAATCGTGGCGCGGTCGCCTTCACGCTCGATCCGTTCAACCCCGGTAATCCGGGCCTGACGATGCATCTGCCCCTGTTCGTGCTCATTTTCGCAGCCGTCCTGGTGGGGTTGGTGGTCGGAAGCTGCGCCACCTGGTGGCGGCAGGGGCGCTACCGAAAGCTGGCGCGCCGCCGCGACCAGGAACTGCAGAACCTGCGTGCGGCCGCGCCCGTGACGCAGCAATCGACGGCCGTGTCGAGACCTGCCGCCTGAGCGGAAGGCCGTTGGGGAGAAACATCGATGCTCATGATTTCGGCCGACGGTGTCGACCGCGTGCTGAGTTTTACCGGCCTCGTCGAGGCGTTGCGAACGATGTTCCGCGACGGCGCCGTCCAGCCGGTGCGCCATCACCATACGATCGAGCGGCCGGACGGCGCTGCCTCGACCCTGCTCTTGATGCCCGCCTGGAACGATTTCGGCACGGCCGGCACTTCGGCTGGCGGCCATGCCGGCGTGAAGGTCGTCACCGTGTCCCCCGACAACAATGCCGTCGGGAAGCCGGCGGTGATGGGTGTCTATCTGCTGCTCGACGGCAAGACCGGTGAGCCGCAGGCGCTGATCGACGGCCAGAGGCTGACATTGTGGCGCACCGCCTGTGCGTCGGCTCTGGCTGCGACCTACCTCGCACGCGACGATGCTTCCCGTCTGCTCGTGGTCGGCGCCGGCGCGCTCTGCCCGTTTCTCGTCAAGGCACATGCTGCGGTGCGCCCGATCAAGGAGGTCCGTATCTGGAACCGCACGGCAGCCAATGGCGAGAGGGCGGCCGAGGCCTTGCGCCGCGATGGCTTCGATGCCTCTGCCGTTGCCGACCTCGACGATGCGTTGGGTTGGGCAGATATCGTCTCCTGCGCCACCATATCGAGTGAACCTCTGGTGAGGGGCGCCCGGCTGAAGGCGGGCGCCCATGTCGATCTGGTCGGCGGCTTCACGCCCGAAATGCGCGAGGCCGACGACGATACGATCCGTAGGGCGCGGGTGTTCGTCGACACGCGCGCGGGCGCCGGCAAGGAGGCGGGCGATATCGTCCAGCCGCTCGCATCAGGGGTGCTCGCGGCCGACGGTGTCGTCGCCGACCTGTTCGAGCTGTCGCGGGGCGAGAAGACGGGCCGGACCTCGGCCGGGGAGATCACGCTGTTCAAGTCCGTCGGAGCAGCACTCGAGGATCTCGCCGCGGGCATTGCGGTCTACGCAGCCTCGCGGACATAATCGGCCGATCATCGTCCTGCGTGGGAGGTCGCGCTGATGCGTCGGACACTGTTGGCCGTTCTTGTCCTGGCACTCACCATGCCCGGCTCCGGGGCCACCGGCGATTTCGAAGCGACCTTCATCTTCACCAACGACATCCACGCCTGCCGCATGGAAACCGGGCTGAGCCCCAACTGCGCTGCCGAGGGCAAGACGGACGCCAGCCTGCTGCGCCACGTTGGCGCGATCAACGCCATCGAAAACGCGGTCTGGCCCGCGGCAATCGACGGTGTGGCGACCGGGTTCGGCCGGACCGGCCAGCCGATAGGCACCCCGCTCGGCGTCGTCACCGGCGGGGACCTGACAGACGACGGCGGCGGGCAGATCACGCTGCCCAGCGAAGGCACCCAGCTGCTGCAGTTCAGCCAACGTTACCAGCAGGGCATCGGACCGGACCGGATCCACTTCCCCGTCTATCTCGGCCTCGGCAATCACGATCTCGACCAGGACGGACCGCCGCCGCATGGCGACTGGTACCGGCGCGAGTTGCGCGACTATATCGAGGTCAATCATCGGCCGGGGGTCTTCTTCAAGCCGCCGGTGCCGGCCGGCAGCTATGACGCCGGGTCCGACAGCTACTCGTGGGATTGGGGCGGCCTGCATCTGGTGCAGCTTCATCGCTTCGGCGGTGATACGCGCAAAGGCGCCGTGAACGGCCTCGATTGGCTGAAGGCCGATCTCGCCGCCTACGCGGCCGACGGACGCCCGGTCATCCTGTTCCAGCACTATGGCTGGGACGGATTCTCCACCGAGAAATGGGATCCCGCCGCCAAGACCTTCGACGATCACGGCGACGGCCCCGATCATTGGTGGAGCGAACAGGAGCGGCAGGCACTGCTGAGCGCTCTCGACGGCTACAATGTCGTCGGCCTGTTCCACGGTCATCAGCACGGGCAGACGATGATCTATCGGCAGGGCGGATTGGATCTGTTCAAGCCCAAGGCCGCCTATATGGGCGGCTTCGCCGTGGTCCGGGTGACCGCCGACCGTCTCGAGGTGGTGATGGCCGAAGCCGCCGACGGCGGCGTCGTGCGCTTCACCCGCGCCTTCACCAAGCCGATCATGACGGAACGCTGACCAGCGGATCGGCGCCCATCGCCTCGGCGATGAGCTCGAAATCATCGAGATCGAGCCGCAGCAGACCGAAGCGAAGCTGATATCCCCAGCCCGGCTTGCCGGCGGTCAGCTTGAGCCGGTCGAGCAGCGGTCGGACCGGGGCCGGTTTTGCCTTGGCCCAGGCCACATCACGCCGGAACGGCCGGAACCCCTCGCACATCTTGATCTGGTAGGGCGCATCGGCACGCACAGTGCCGATCGCGGTGAAGGCGCGCAACGCATCCTTGCCGCGGAGGCTGGTGGAAGGCGAATAATAGACGATGCCGTCGCCGGCTCCGATGCGGCGCAGCGGGGCCGCCTTGCCGTGGCAGACCTGCATGAAGCCGCCATCGCGTCCGCGTTCGACATGCTCCGCAGAGGCGACGGCCAGCCAGGCGGCGTTCATGACCGGTCGGTCTCGGCCTGCAGCGGACAGTAGACCCGCAGCCGGTGGCTATCAGGGTCGAGCGCAACGAAGGTTCGCCCGAAATCCATGTCGGTGGGCGCCTGAAGGATCTCCAGCCCACGCTCCGCCCAATCGGCATGGGTCGCATCGACATCGCGCCTGGAGCTTGCGGGAAAGACGATTTCGGTGCCGCCTCCCGTCGCGCTCGCGGCTGGCGCGACCGTGTGACGTGACCACAGACCGAGCTTCAGGCCGTTGTCGAGCACGAACAGCACGAAGGTGGGGGACGATTCGATGGGTTTCCGTCCGATCAGCGCCCCGTAGAACAGGCCACTCTCCTGAGGGTTGTCGGCGTAGAGGATGATGAAGTCTGGCATGGCTGCTCTCCCTGTTCGGACAGGGCAGAGCATAGAACTGCATGCTGTCAGATTCTGGCAGTAGCAACGTTCAGCGTGGCCGTTGGCCGCCGAGCGTCGCACGCCATTGCTTCAGCAGCGCCTGCCTTCGGCGTGGATAACGCTCGTCGGTGGTGGCCAGCGCGGCGATCCGGTCGGTCCGGAAATGCCGAAAATCCCGACGCATCTCGCACCAGGCGACCAGCACCCGGACCTTGTCGAAGAACCCCAGGGCGAAGGGCCAGACCGTTCGCTGCGAACGGGCGCCGTTATTATCCGCGTAACTCATCGTCAGCTTGCGCTCGTCGCGGATCGCCTTGCGTAATATGGCGAGATCGACGGTTTCGGCTGTCGTCGTGGAGGGACCGACCAGGAGCGTATTGGTGTCGAGGGCGTCACGCAGATCGTCGGGAAGCACGGCGGCGATCTTGGCGATAGCATCGGCTGCCGCCCTGGAAAGCCGGCTGTCGGGTTGCTTGGCGACCCAGCGGGAGCCGAGCACGATTGCCTCGATCTCCTCGTCCGAAAACATCAGGGGCGGCAGCATGAAGCCGGGGCGAAGCACATAGCCGAGACCGGCCTCGCCTTCGATGGGCGCGCCCTGGCCCTGCAGCGTGGCTATGTCGCGATAGAGCGTACGGATGCTGACGCCGAGTTCTTCGGCGAGCGTCCGGCCGCTAACCGGCCGCCGGTGGCGACGCAGCACCTGGATGAGATCGAGCAGCCGTTCGGAGCGGGACATGGCCACCGTTCTAGCCCTTCGCGACAGCGCCAGGAAGGTAGGTTCGTGGTACGGCTCGAACGGCCGAACCCGGGCCGTCAATTCGTGTTGAGGCGGCTGTGAACTTCCATTGGTTGCGCGGCGCATGGTGCTATGCCAAAAGCGGCCGATGCTTTCCGGAGGCTCCCGAGTTGAAATCGTCGCGTGACAAGCGCCACCGCCCGCGGGCGGGCGTGAAGCCCGGCGAGCGCGCGCGCGAGCGTCAGGCGGGCCCCGAGCGCCCGCATCAGGCAGCCGAAGCGCAACGCGAACAGCGTGCTGATCGGGCCGCATCGTCGCCGGCGCCGTCCCGCGTCCTTCGCCGGCGCGAGGGAGCTTTGCCGGCCGAGAAATTGCCGCTCATCCTCGAGGTGGCGCCCAATGCGGATTATGCGCTGCTCGACAGCGGCGCTGGCGAGAAGCTCGAACAATACGGCCCCTATCGCATCGTGAGGCCCGAAGGCCAGGCGATCTGGCAGCGCGCCCTGCCGGCGCGCGACTGGGAGCGTGTCGATGCCGTTTTTACCGGCGACACCGACGAAGAAGGCATCGGCCGCTGGCGTTTTCCCGGCGTGCCGCTGGGCGAGACCTGGCCGATGCGCCATGACGGGATCGACTATCTCGGTCGCTTCACATCTTTTCGCCATGTCGGCGTCTTCCCCGAGCAGACCTCGCATTGGGATCACATGGCGGGGCTGATCGCCGGAGCGCGGCGTCCGGTGAAAGTGCTCAATCTGTTCGGTTATACCGGCCTCGCTTCACTGGTGGCAGCCAGGGCCGGCGCCGAGGTCACCCATGTCGACGCCTCGAAGAAGGCGATCGGCTGGGCCCGGGAGAACCAGGAGGTCGCGCGGCTGAGCGACAAGCCGATCCGCTGGATCGTCGACGACGCCATGAAATTCGCGGAGCGGGAAGAACGCCGCGGCAACAGCTACGACATCATCCTTTTCGACCCGCCGGCCTATGGGCGCGGACCGAAGGGTGAGGTCTGGCAGCTGTTCGAGCACCTGCCGGCGCTGGCCGACATCTGCCGCTCGATCCTGTCGCCGAAGCCGCTGGCCGTCGTTCTCACGGCCTATTCGATCCGCGCTTCCTTCTTCGCCATTCATGCCTTGATGCGCGATACCTTCGCCGGAATGGGCGGTACGGTCGAATCGGGCGAACTGGTGATCCGCGAGAAGTCGGCCGGCCGTGCGCTGTCGACCTCGCTTTTCTCGCGATGGGTGGCGCAATGAGCGAAGCACACCGTGCCGTCGGCCAGGTGAAAGAGGTCACGAGCCTCTCCAATCCCCTGGTCAAGGACATCAAGGCGCTGGCGCTGAAGAAATTCCGCGATCAGCAGAACGCGTTCCTTGCAGAAGGTTTGAAGCTCGTCATCGACGCGCTCGACCTCGGCTGGACGATCCGCACCCTGGTCTTCGCCAAGTCGGGCCGTGGCAATGCCGCCGTGGAGAAGGTGGCGGCGCGCACCGTCGCGGCCGGCGGTTTGGTGCTGGAAGTCAGTGAGAAGGTGCTTTCGGCGATCACCCGTCGCGACAATCCGCAAATGGTGGTTGGGGTCTTTTCGCAGCGTTACGTGCCGCTGAAGGACGTCAGGCCCTCTGGCCAGGATGTCTGGGTGGCGCTGGACCGGGTCCGCGATCCCGGCAATCTCGGCACCGTCATCCGCACTGCCGACGCGGTCGGGGCCAAGGGGGTCATCCTGGTCGGCGAGACCACGGACCCGTTCTCGATCGAGACCGTGCGGGCCACCATGGGCTCGGTCTTCGCCGTCCCGGTCGCCCGAGCGAATGCCGAGGCGTTCCTGCAGTGGCGCAAGGGTTTTGCCGGCCTCGTCGCCGGCACCCATCTCAAGGGAGCCGTGGACTATCGATCGGTCGACTATTCCGGCCGGCCGGTGCTTCTTCTGATGGGCAATGAGCAGCAAGGCCTGCCCGATACGCTGGCCGAGGCCTGCGACCGGCTGGTGCGCATCCCGCAGGCCGGCCGCGCCGATTCGCTCAACCTCGCCGTCGCCACCGGCGTGATGCTGTTCGAGGTCAGGCGCAAGGCCCTGCAACTCGGTCCGGAGAGTGCCGCTTGAAGCTGAAGTCGCTTTCGCTCTACGCCGTCATCCTCGTTTTGGCGGTCGCGCTGGACCAATGGATAAAATATCTCGTCGAGACGCGGCTCGTGCTGCACGAAGCCGTCGAGCTGCTTCCCTTCCTGGCGCTCTATCGAACCTACAACACCGGCATCGCCTTCTCGATGTTCTCGTCCTTCGGCGACACCGGGCTGATCCTGCTGTCGCTGGCCGTCATCGCCTTCGTGTTGTTCCTCGCTTTTCGCACCGACGGCAAGCAGGTCCTGGCCAGGCTGGGTTTCGCCCTGATCATCGGCGGCGCGCTCGGCAATCTCATCGACCGGACGGTCTACGGCCACGTCATCGACTACATTCTTTTCCACACGCCGGTCTGGTCATTTGCCGTCTTCAACCTCGCCGACACCTTCATCACCATCGGCGCCTGCCTGGTGATCCTTGAGGAGCTGCTGAGCTGGCGGCGCGACAAGGCGGCACAAGGATGAGTGCCCTAGGAGACCGACCGTCGACCTCTCGCACGGACAGCTAAAATTGTAACGATCGACCCAAAGCTTCCCTAATCGCCGTCGGCTATACTGCTGCTCATGATGGTCGGGAGTGTGCGGGACGAACGTGGGATTGAGGCCGACGCGCATGAAGCGCCTGTCGGTGGGAAATCTGCGGTGCCCAACCGGCCGCTGGTCGAGCCGGAATCGCCTGATCACTCTTCACCGACGCTCCAGGCGGCATTGTGGCTCTGCGTCCTGCCGCTCGCCGCCGTTGCATACATTGCAGATGCGCCCATATTCCTGACATTGGCGCTTCTGGTTCTCGGGAGTTGCGGACTGGCCCTGCTCGGCTGGACCTTCGTGCGGGCACAGCGGTTGACGACGATTGCCGACGAGAGTTCGTCCGCCAGCCGGGCCGAGCTGGAGAAGCTCGCCGACCGCCTTTGGGAGCTGCAGGAAAGCGAGGAGCGTTTCCGGGGTCTCATCGACGCCCTCGGCGACCTCGTCGTGCATCGCGACCGCGACGGCCGCATCGTCTACGCAAACCAGGTCTTCGCCGGTCTCGTCGGGCGCTCCTTGCAACAATTGTCGGGATCGACCCTCACCGATCTCGGAATCGATGTCGGCGTCGTGCCCGATGCCGCCTTCGCGGGCGGCGAGTGCCTGAGTTCGACCGACGTCGCCATCCGTGCAGGCGGAGATGTCCGTTGGTTCTCCTGGATCGAGCTGTCGGTGCGCGATGAGGTCGACGACAGCGTCTCGCACCGGGCGATCGCCCGCGACATCACCGACCGGAAACGCGCCGAGGCGGCGCTCATCAACGCGCGCGAGCGCGCAGAGTTCGCCAGCCAGGCCAAGTCGCGCTTCCTGGCAACCGTCAGCCATGAGATCCGAACGCCGATGAACGGCATCATGGGCATGGCCAAGCTGCTCGCCGATACCAGGCTCACACCGGAGCAGCGGACCTATGTCGGCGCCGTCTCAACGTCGGCGGGCGCTCTCCTGGCGCTCATCGAGGATCTACTGGACTATTCCAAGATCGAAGCCGGGCGTTTCGAGCTGGAACCGCAGCCGATGTCGCCGCGCGAGCTGACCGAAAACGTGGTCGAGTTGCTGGCCTCACGCGCCCATGGAAAGGGCATAGGCATCGGCTGCCACGTCGCTCCCGATGTTCCAGGCACGATCCTGGCCGATCCCGGACGGCTGCGGCAGGTTCTCCTCAACCTGATCGGCAATGCCGTCAAGTTCACCGACGCCGGTGGCGTGATGGTGGCCGTGGACATGGTGGGTGACCTCATCCGCTTCACCGTTGCCGACACTGGCCCGGGTCTGGCCGAGGGCGATCTCGATCGTATCTTCGAGGAATTCGAGCAGGCCGACGGCACCTCTACGCGTCGTCATGGCGGCGCCGGGCTCGGCCTCGCCATCTCGCGTCGCATCGTGGCGTCGATGGGCGGCACGATCACGCTTTCAAGCGAACTCGGTCGCGGGTCGACCTTCACGGTCGACATTCCCGCCGCTGAGCCCAAGGACGCGGCTCTGCTGCGCGGGCCGGTGCTCGGCGACCGGCGTGTGGTGATCCTCGCCAGGAGCACGATTGAAGCCGAGGCGATCGCCCGCACCATCCGCGCGCATGGCGGCACGGTCGGCATCGCCGGCAGCATCACCGAGGCCGCCGCGATGGCCGAAGGCTGCAACACGGTCCTTGTCGATGCCGGCCTGGAACGCAGCGACGGCAGCACGCTGAAGCGCCTCAGGCAGTCCGGCTTCCCCACCGCTGAAGCGATCACCATGATCGCGCCGACCGACCGCGGCATGCTGGCCGACTTTCGCGCCGCCGGCTATTCCACCTTCCTCGCCCGCCCCGTGCGTGGCGAGACGCTGATGCGCCTGCTGCTCAAGGAGCGGCCATTCGCAGCGGCGCCGGACCATGTCTTTGCCGGGGACAAGCCGGCAAAGCGACCGGGTGCCGGCAAGGAGCGGCCGCTGTCCATCCTGCTCGCCGAGGACAACGACATCAACGCAATGCTGGCGAAGGCGGCCCTTGCGAAGGCTGGGCACCAGGTCGATGTCGTGGGCAACGGCAGGGCTGCCGTCGAAGCGTTGACGGGGCCGGCACGCAAGCACCGCTACGACATCGTGCTGATGGACCTGCACATGCCGGTCATGGATGGGCTCGACGCGATCGCCCTGATCCGGCGCGACGAGGAGGAGAGGGGAAGCATGCCCGTCCCCATCATGGTGCTCTCGGCCGACAGCCAGGAAAAGACCCGCCACATCGTGCTTGCGCATGGTGCGAGCGGTTTCGTGGTCAAGCCGCTCGATCCGGCTGCGCTGATTCGGGCGGTCGAGGCACAGGCCTCAGCCTGAGGAAACTTTTGGCAGCGTCATGCCCATGCAATCCTGGGTCGTGACAAGGGCACCAGAGCATGTCGCCCGAAAATGTGCATCAGTTACCGGAAAAGACATGCGCCAAGCCAAGTGCCTTTGGCGCGTCGCGCGATTCCCTTTTCACGCAACGCGCTGAAGGCAAACACTCTTCGACGTCAGGCTGGACATGCGACAATGCCGGATGAGCCGACTACGGGACCATGATTTCGCCACCTTGCAATGAGCCTGGAACTATTGCCCGCCCCGGCTGTTCACGTTAGTGTCATAGGCGTGTTGCACAGCCTGCTTATCCCGCGCCATGAGGGATGGCTCGAAGGAGAATAACCCGTGCAGACTGCGATGCCCGCGCGCGACAGTCATACGAGCGCCACGGACACGGCACTGTTCGGCCGCAGGTTCGATGGAATAGACACCGGAGCGACCCTGGGTCGAATCGGGTCTCTCGAAGTGCGACTCGCGCGTGATTTGTCCGAGATCGCCGCAGCCCAGGAAGTGCGCTATCGTGTCTTCTACGATGAACTCGGCGCCAAGCGCGACGTCGCTCATGCGCTCGACCAGCGCGATGCCGATCGTTTCGATGCCATCTGCGACCATCTCCTGGTCTTCGACACGGCGCTTCCGGGCCCTGAGCACAGGCGAATCGTCGGCACTTATCGGCTACTGCGCCAGGAAAAAGCGGCAGCCGCCGGCGGTTTCTACTCCAATGACGAATTCGAGCTGGCAAAGCTGGTCGCCCGCCATCCCAACCTGAATTTTCTCGAGCTCGGCCGTTCCTGCGTCTTGCCGGCCTACCGCTCGAAACGCACGATCGAGGTGCTGTGGCAGGGTATCTGGGCCTATATCAATCACTATGCGATTGGGGTCATGACCGGGTGCGCCTCCTTCCACGGCACGTCACCCTCGGACCACGCCGAGGCCCTTTCCTATCTCGCCCATCATTGCCGGGCCGACGGCGCCTGGCATGTACGCGCCGTGGCCGAGCGCTACCATGCGATGGACCTTCTGCCGCCTGAGGCGGTCAGCGCCCGCGCGGCGATTGCCGCTTTGCCGCCCCTGATCAAGGGTTATCTGCGGCTCGGCGCCAAGATCGGCGACGGCTGCGTGATCGACCACGACTTCTGCACCACCGACGTCTTCATCGTACTGCCGGTCTCCGCGCTCAGCACGCGCTATATCAACTACTATGCCTCGGAAGCCGAGCGTTTCGCGGCCTGACCCTTCGGGGGAAGCGGATCCATTCGGCGATCTTTCGCCGGCTTTCGACAGGCTGCGTAAGGCAGCCGAAGGACTTCCCGGCATTGAGGAAGGCATCTCTTACGGGACCCCGGCATTGCGCGTCGGCAAGAAGCTGATGAGCCGGGTCAAGGACGCCGATACCGTCGTGATCATGGTCGATCCCGAGGAGAAGGAGATGCTGATGGCGGCTGCGCCCGACATCTACTTCGAGACCGACCACTACAAGGGTTGGCCGTGTTTCCTCGTGCATATCCACCGCATCGCGCCACAGGAATTGGCGCACAGGCTGGAGCGCGCCTGGCAGCGTGTGGCCCCGAAGAAGCTACTCGAGACACGTGGGCAAGGGTCGGCGCACTGAAGGGCCGACCCCTGTGTCCGATCACGCAGCCGGCTTCGTCGCCTCGAACAGGCCGACGTCGATCGAGTAGCTCCCGTCGGGCTCCGTATCGAAATGGCGCGTGGCAACAGGCGAGACGCTCGCCTGCAGGGCGCGGATAGCCTCCACCTGGAGCCTCGGCGTGTTCATGCGCTCGACCCAGGCATTGAAATCGAGGCGCATCCGGAACTGGCGTGACGTCCCGGGGATCAGCCCCGTGCGACCGATCGCGGCCTGCCATTCGGCGCGCGAATAATCACGCACATGGGAGCAGTCGCGCAGCAGCTCGATCGTCTGGAGGAATGTGTCGACGACGGCGATGCCGGATGTCACGGTGTCGGCGAAGACGCCCAGGCCGCCAGGCTTCAGCACGCGCGCTGCCTCGCGCAGGCCTGCGTCGAGGTCGCTCCAATGATGCGCGCTGAAGCGGGTCAGCACGACGTCGAAACTTTCGTCGTCGAAAGGCAGCTTCTCGACCATGCCGCGCACGGTCGCCACATTGGCGAGGCCACGCTCCTTGGCGGCGCGCGCAACGACCTCGAGCATTTCGGGCGACAGATCATAGGCGACGACCTCGCGCACCGAGGGCGCCACGTTGAAGGTCACATGGCCGCCGCCGCAACCGAGATCGAGCACACGCGCCTCGGGCTTGTCCTTCAGCAATTCGACGAGCGCGGAGAGATCGGCGCTCTGTGCATGCACGGAACTCTTCAGATAGGCTTCCGCGCGCGCTCCGAACTGACCACCCACCAGGGCTTCGTGACTTTTTTCGTCGGACATCGGTCCGTCTCCACATGGCTGTCTGGCTATTGCATCGGTCCCTTCCGGGAACACAATTCTGCTGAACTGTCACCGGCGACCCTGGAAGAATGCGCCGAGTGACGAGCTCCTTGTCACATACATCCGATACCGGTTTCAGGCCCAATATTATACTGGTATGTTTTGCACCATGGTCAAGGAAAGAACGCCTGAGCGGCGGCGCGAACTCGGCGACTTCGTCCGTGCCCTCCGCGAGAAGCTGAAGCCGTCGGAACTCGGCCTTGCGGCTGGCGCAAGGCGCAGGACCCCGGGGCTGCGTCGGGAGGAAATGGCCCAGCTCTGCGGCCTGAGCGTCACCTGGTACACATGGCTGGAGCAGGGCAGGGACATGGCGTTGTCGGCGCCTGCCCTGGCGAGGTTGGCCACAGCGTTGCGGCTCGGTCGCGCCGAACGCGCCTATCTCTTCGAACTGGCCGACCGCCGCGACCCCGGCCAAGACGACATAGAGGGCGACGCCGTCCCGCCTGCCGTGCTTGCTTCTGTCGATCTGATCGCCGCGCCGGCCTATATTCTCGACCGTATCTGGACGGCCAGGAGCTGGAACGCCGGTGCCGAACAGCTCTTCTCGGGCTGGCTGGACATGCAAGGCGACCGCAATCTCCTGCGCTTCATCTTCCTGGCGCCGTCTGCCGGAACCTTGATCTGCGACTATGAGGAGCGTGCCCGGCGTGTCGTTGCGGAGTTCCGCGCCGATGTCAGCGCTCATCTCGACGATCCCGACGTGCGTTTGCTGGTCGAGGATCTCGGCCGGCAGAGCGCCTTGTTCCGGCGCTTCTGGCATGAGCATTGGGTGATGGGGCGGGAAGGCGGCGAGCGGACCTTCCGACACCCCGAACGCGGTTTCCTGCGTTACGAGCAGGTGACCTTTGCACTCGCCGGCCGCAATGACCTGAAGCTCACAATGCTGATGCCTTTGGCGGAGACCTGGGATGACGACACGGGGGCGGGTTAGTCCTCGACCTCACCCGCCTGTCCCCGGCGCCAGTAAGCGGCGACAAGATATTGTTTTCTCGGTAACCGGCGTTCGGATTTCAGGTAGGAGCGAATGGTCCGGGCCGCCGTCTGCTCGCAGCCGACCCAGGCATAGGTATCATCCTGCCAATGCTCGGGGTCGAGCGAACGCAGGCGATCGGCGAGCAGCATCGTGGTTTCTGCGGAACGGCCATCGCGCGACAGCCACTCCACCTCCACACCCGGATGTAGGGTCAGTCGCTGGCGTTCCGAGGAATCGGCGATCTCCACGAAGGCAGTCGCCCGCGCCTCTCGAGGCAGCTCCTCCAGCATGCGCGAGATGGCGGGAAGAGCGGTCTCGTCGCCGAAGAAGAGGTAATGCGGGGCCGGCGGCAGTGTGCCGCCGCCTGGGCCAGTCATGCCGACGACGTCGCCTGAGCGGGCATCCCGGCCAAAAGCCGCACCGGGCATCTCGTCGCCTTCATGCAGCACGAAGTCGATATCGACTTCGCCCGCTTCGACATCGATCCTGCGGATCGTGTAGATGCGCGCCACCGGTCGGTCGCCTTCCGGCCAGGCCTGACGGCCGTCTGAAGCCATCACCGGCCAGACCGGCTTTACGCCGGAAGCCGGTGCGAGCAGCAGCCTGACATGCAGCCCGTCATGGGCGAAGCGGCCGAGATTCTCGCCGCTCAGTGTCAGCCGGCGCATGGCGGGTGTGAGCTGGGTCGCGCGCAGAACCCGCATTTCCCGGAAATAGGGGAGCGGCGCGCCGGGCCGTGTGCCGCCGTCCCAGGCAATATCAGGAGTTTCATCAGGCGCGAATTCGCAGACGTGCTCGGCGACGCTCCATTGCAGATAGGCGAGCGACGTCTCGTCGGGCGCCTCCACGCTGAAGGCGATGCCGTCGTCCAGTAGGCTGGCGGTGGCCGTCCCGATGTCGAAGACGACCGACCAGCTGCCGTCGCCGCCGCTGATGACGCCATGTTCGCCGAAATGCTCACGAAGCTGCGTCATCACGCTATCTGGCGAACTCAGCCTTACGAGCGTTCGTGCATTAAGCATGGCGATGGCGTTCATCCGCGTTCTCCGACAGGCAGCCTCTCGCCGTGCTGCCTTTGTTGTTCGATAGCTTGCTTTGGGGGCGTCCGGCCGATTACGAGTGCGATCGCCGGTACTGCCGCCAGGGCTATGACCCCCGCGCCGCCGAAGAAGACGCCGTAGCCCAGATATTCCGCGGCGTAGCCGGCGGCCACGCCGCCGATCATGCTGATCAGGGCATCCATCGACTGGAAGAGCGTGAAGTCGACGCCGCCCTGGCGGGGATCCGACCAGTGCATGAACTGGGCGTAGAGCGCGACGAAGCCGAGCGCCATGATGCCCGAGGAACTGGCGACTGCGACGGCGACCAGCACCGCCCTGGGGATCGTCACGATGGAACCATGGGCGGCGAACAGGAGGAGTGCCGCCGCTTGCAACAGCAATGCGGTCACCAGCATGGCGCGAGCGCCGAACACACGTACCAGCCCGCCGCCGGCGATCGCTGCGGCGAAGCCGACGATCAGGCTGCCGGCGCCGTTCACGAGACCTAGTTCCGCCAGGCCGAGCCCTGCATCGATCAGGAAGGGCCCGAGCATCATCAGCGCCGCCTTCTGCGCAACGACATAGATGGCCGCGGCGGCGAGGCCGCGCCGGATCTCCGGCCGGCGCAGTGCGGTCGCGAGCGAAGGAACATGCGGCCGCTCCTCAAGGAGCGTCTGCGACCGGACATGCAGGATGAAAGGCAGGCCGAGCAGGGCGATCAGCGCAGCCATGCTCCAGGTGGCCGGGGGCCACCCATAGGCGGCGACCAGAAGGAGGAACAGGCCGCCGCCGATCGCCGAGCCGAGATAGGCCCCGCCGACCTGGGCGGCGTTGCCCCAGCCGTGCTGCGCCCGGCTGAGGCTCTCGACGGCGTAGCCGTCGCAGGCGATGTCGACCGTCGCGGTGGCGAAGGCGACGACGGTGAGGCACGCCAGCACCGGACCCAGTGTCGCCGGCCCGAGCGCACCGACGAGGGCGAGACCGGCCACGCAGATGGCACCGCCGACGGCGACGATCAGTCCCGAGCGGTTGCGTCCGACAGGCGGCAGCCTGAACCGTTCCACCGCCGGCGCCCACAGGAACTTCAGCGCCCAGGGCAGGGCGATCAGCGACAACAGGCCGACGCTGTCCAGCGGCAATCCCTGGTCGCGCATGACCGCCGGCAGTCCCGACCAGGTGATGCCGCCGATGATGCTCTGGGCGACATAGAGCCCGCCGACAGCCATGACCACGGCGGCAGGTGACCGAACTCCCTCGAAGGATGAGGCCATCGTCAGAACCGGTAACGCAGGCTGCCGAAGACCGAGCGTCCCTCATCCCAGTAACAGTTTCCGACGGTGCAGACCGGCTTTCTTTCATCGAACAGGTTCTTGGCGTTGACCTGCAGCGACACGCCCTGCCAGTCGGGATTCTGGACGCCGAAGTCGTAGGACAGGGCCGCGTCGACGAAAGCGCGGGCTTCGTTCTTGAAGCTGTTGCGATCGTCGCCGTAGCTCTCGCCCACATAGCGCACGCCGGCGCCCAGTCCGAGGCC
>VFQN01005688.1_pt1 | contig 14985 bp, 17 predicted proteins | sample 3512371 | NCBI WGS metagenome assembly VFQN01 (sample SAMN10412370, study PRJNA504923) | tailings metagenome | isolation source: Replicate 2 from Balatoc abandoned mine | place: Philippines: Itogon, Benguet | collected 2017-08-28
TCTGAACTCATAGGACGGATTCTCACGACGACTTTCACAGTCTCATCATTTTTCGTTGTGATTCTTTTTGATGCCATTTCGTCTCTCAAAAATGTTCAAAAGATTTGCAAGAGAGAAGAAACAGTTTCGTGATATCAAATCTCAAGTTTCTAAAGAGTCGATTTTCGAGAAATATGAAAAAGTTGCTTGATTTTTCATATAATCTTATTTTATTAAATCTCGAGATTTTAATGGTTTTGAAAAAATAGCTGTGAGAAGTTAAGAAAACCTACTAACCATCTTAGATTTGAACTGTTCTGAGCACGAAGACTTCCTGAGAGGCGCTATTCAAGAGTTTGTTTTGTTGGAGTTTTTGATTTTTATCTTTTTCTTTTTCTTTGTCTCTTTTTTTCTGGAAACAGTGTAGTGCTACGATGGAGGAAGAAGATACAATCAATGTTGTCATAAAGACGATTAACAACGATGTTTACAACATTCCTGTCACCAATTCGACCCCCATTCATCAATTGAAGGACGCAATTCGTGAATCGACGACTATAGAGATCGATAGACAGCGTCTTATCTATCGTGGAAAGGTTCTCACTGATGAGAGCTTTGTTAGAGATTATAACATCGAAGATGGTCATACCGTCCACATGGTCGCTCGACCTGCAAACTACCGAGAAATACAGCAATCTGTAAACTCTCCTCCTCAATCTCGCCCAGTAACTGAAACTCCTCCTTCACGCACTGCCGCGCATAACCTTTTTGCATCCATGCTCTCTGCAGCAAGCGCTTCCCGAACTAATGACGAAATAAACGATAATTCTGCATCCAACATCAGTCAACCTTCAAGCACCACACCTGCAACAGCCAACGCAGCTACTGCAGCCGTGCCTGCCGAACCAAATCTGGAATACCTCAGACAAGGATTACTCACTATGCACACGCTATTCTCAACCATCGATACTGTTAATATTCCTTCACCTTCAACCAGAACTGCAGAATCTAAGACTGAAGACTCGACCAGAGAGTCCAAACCGTCGGCTAATGATTCTTCTATCTCCAGCAATGTTACAACCTCACCATTACCTTCAGAAAGGAGATTCTTTGTAGGTCAATGGCTTGATGTGAAAGATACTGTCTCACAATGGCTAGAAGCAACTATTTTGGATATTGATGATAATAATCGGCGAATATTCGTCCATTATAACGGATGGTAACGACTTTTCATTGTGATTTCCTTACGCTGTCTGACATGCACTGTTTAGGCCTCAGCGATGGGATGAATGGATTGCCTTTGATTCCCCTCGTGTCGCTCCATTTCGTTCAAGGACAAATCACGCGGCTTTAAGTGCAAATCTTAGTCCCAGCCCAAACATTTCAGTTGCACATGCTCCAGCTACTGGCGTTAACGATATTCGCACCATCTTACCAGAATTAGCTAATCTTTTCCGCATGTTGCAACCTGTAGTCGAAGAGTTAGGGGAATTATCTCAAGAGGTACTTTTGTCTTTAATCTTGATGATATTGTATGATTTTATTTCTATCGTTAGAGCTTGAGACATAGTCGACCGACACAACCAGCTGATGCTCGCTACGCCAGTGGAATGCCGTGGAATCAGTATCTCAACAACAATAACGATGCATCTTCTATAAGTGATAACACTAATTTTGATCAAAAGGAAGGCGAGAAAGGCCCCGAGGAAAAGTATATGGACCTTCCCGATGCAAAAGATACACCGATCGAGGGATTCGCCGAAGAAAATCGTTTCCGTTCGCAAGAAGAAGTCGACGCAAGGTTGCAGCTGATTGCTCGTGATGCCTGTCCTTTGTTTGATCGGTTTGGCCGAATTCTTTCGGATGTTTCGCCTCATCTGTGGAATCGCGCAATGCCTGGGATAAATCGACCAACACCGGCCAATCGTTTTGATCCTTTTCAATCTTTAGAATCACGTCTTCTATCATTACTGCGAGAGCGGTAAGTCCCTTCATGCACGACATTTGTTAATGTTTTAAACACTTCCATAGGCCTCCGTCTCCACCTCCTATCCAAGCTTACAGAGCACCCATCACATCCCAAGGACCAAGATTAGAACCAATTGATATGTTGAGAACCGGAATACTCAGAGCGGCACCAATGCCTTCTGATCAAAGCGAATCTAATACCGCTGCCAATAATACTTCAAGCAACGAGGGAGGAAGAACAACAACTTCAGGAGACCGAGCTGCTGGTCGACGTGCTGGCTTAGAGCATCATGTCGATATTCATATTGCAATTGTGTCCCCTCAAACTACAAAGTAAGTTATTTTATTCTAACTTTTTGGTGATCGAATTCACTTTTTACAATTTAGTCGAACGAATGTGGATTCTTTGTCCCGAACGGTGGCCAATCTTACCGCCTCGTTACAAGCTCAAGCACAACATCTTGCCGCGAGAACTCAAGAACTAAGTGAGAGAACATCGGCTGTATCAGAGATCACTTCAGCCATAACAGAAGCTTTAAGAAATAACGGAGTTAGCAATGGTAAGCCTTTATCAGAAGATTAACTCCATTATCTTATTCCTTCATGATTAGGGAGCAATAATAACACGGAAACTCAAACAACTTCAATTGCCCTTGGTGATGATCTAGACGAGGAAGTGGAGGGAATCCTAAATCCTCCAGAGGCGGATGATGGAAGAAGAGTCGAAAACAGAGATAATAGCCTTCCCTCTCTCACTGATCAGTCGGAGGATAGAGAAGAGTCATTGGATGATCTCAATATTAGTGTGAATCAGAATGAGGATGAAACCTCGACGTTGATGCCATCAGAGGACAATGAAGGAGAGGTTACACCATTCTATAACATTTCTAACCAACGGTACAGTTTTTATTTCGAATTGCGTTTTCATTGATTGATTCGTTATTTTTCCTTTCAATAGTCTTCAATCGAACTATGGAACTGTGACACAACCTGAAGTGACGCCATCCGATGAAAATGCACCAAACTCCAACGAGAATGGTGATACTAATGAAGATGAGAATACTGAGGGCAAGTTATTTCTTTTTGGTTGACATTTGTTTCTTCGCGGTCTAACAAGGATATTATTAGATGCATCTCCTACTGGTTCATCAAGATCTCTCTTCCAAAGACTGCGACGTTCGTTCTTTTCTTCAAGATAGTTTTGTTCATATACAATACGATACCTTCATAATGACAAAATTGAATGGGAAAATAGAAAAACTTAATTTTTCCCAATCCTCACTTTTGTAATATAAATAACATACATGATTGCTGTGATGTTTTAGTGGAGCATGTCTAAGAACCAGGAACATTCAGATCGAAAATTCATTCAAAGAAAATTCTCTGAAACGTGGATGATATCATCAGAGGGTGAATATTACGAATTAATATCAACGAGAAACAAAAAAATAATCAAATCAAAAAGAACAATCAAAATAAATATATCATGTGGTAAGAAACCACTCATTACTTATCATATGGGGCAATGATGATCAAATCGATTGCCTAAAAATCAATATATGATATGTCTATCACTGAATTACCATTATTTGTTATGGATTATCATTTCCAATAGAACTTTCTTGTTGTTTCTTTATTTTTGTGAGCAGCTTTTTAGAAGACCGAAAAAAGACCTTCTTGTTTATAAAGACTTAGAGAAACCAATCTTCTCTAAAAATTCTTTTGAAGGAATTTCACCTTTTTCATTTAATTCAGCAAGTTTATCAAGATTTGACCATTGTTCTAATACCTTTGGTGGTATAGCATAATTATTCTTTTGAATATTTTTAATTTGAAATTCTATATCCTTTGCTGAAATAGCATCAGATACACGTAATAAACCACCTAATGTACCCATAACAATATCATTATTAATACCAATTTCTGTTGCAGCATATAATGAATTGGATAATAAAGAATGTGATAATTCAACATAAAATAAAGAACGACCAGTAGTCCAATCTATTGCTTCAATAGTATATTTCGCTAAACCAACAGCTGGTTGACGTTTACCAAGACAGTACAAAATATCATCATCAGTAACAACAGGAATAGAGGAAGTACACGAAACACGATTATTTGCCCAAACACTACGAACCGTTTTCGTTGTTGGATTTAATTCAAATTGTTCAACACCATTCACAAATGCACCAAATAAGAAAGGACATTCATGTTTTAATGCTTCAGTGACGGGTAATGATGCAAACCATTCTGAACAAAAGGATGTTGTAACATCAGCAACCCAATTATTCACAACGACTGCTTTATATCCTTTTACAACAATCGATTGATCAGTAGTTGAATTAAAGGTAGAAGATTTTGAACCAAATGAAACAACATGTTTTCCAACCAATTCACCGGTATGAACATCATAAAACCGAATATTCATTGGGTTTTCACCGTCTCCGATCGTCACGAATTCAGGCACTCCTTTAGGTCCGAGGATGGTTGGAGATGTTCCACAACCAGGTCCGAGTCTTCCCCAGTACCATTCATCATGACCATTACCGTAAGGCGTGTTCCAAGCGAGTGCGATGGAGGCAGTGGCAGGATCCCAGTTGAGGCGAGCCATCGAGTTTGAGGTGCAAACGTAAATACCACCTTCAGTACCATCCATAGCAATAGAGTTCGATACGAAGTGATCAGCTAATTCAACATTTTCAATTCCTGGGATATAAGCAAGGTTTGCAGCTTTTTTAAAGTTTAATGAAACTCCACCAACCCCACCTAATGACGTTGCAAAGATTAAAAAAGCATCATCTTTGGCATCATGAGTTAAAGTTAAACCAACAAGATGTTCAGAATCTTTTAATCCCTCAATAAAATATTCGCCAGTAAGAATAATAGGTGTTGTAAAGTCAAAAGGAACTTCATTGTTGTAAGCTTGAATGGAGGTCTTTGTAGCGGCGTAATAGGTACCATCAGCAGCAAGTAAACAATATGCACCATGATATTCAAAGTTATAATCACGGAAGAAGGTGTTCACAACAGTAATTCCATTTTCATCAACTTTTGTTTGGAACACTGACGAGACGGAGGAGCCCCATGTATAACCTTCCACAGAGGATTGGACGAGGGTAATAGGGTCAGCAGTTGCTAAAATTGTCAAAAGGTCGGCAACAGTTTCACCGTTAATATAAAGCTGGACGTTCGCATCAGAAGAAGAAGGTCCTTTATTGCTAGTATAATCCGAATTCCAGGTGCTCGCGTGCGCAATCGGCCAATGAGAGTTTGCCAAACCAGGAGCTAAGGGAGCTTCCTCAGAGAATGTCTTTGCGATCAAGCAGGCAGCGAAGAGTAAAGGCAAAATCATGTTTGAAAGAAAGAATTAATAAGATTTGCTTGCGAAAGAAAGTTCCAAGAAAAGTTGCAGTTATGAAACTGCTAAAATTCGTTTAAAAAATCTACTTTTCTTGATTTGGAAATAGTAGATATTTTTGGTATCCCAAAACAAACAATCTGTGTAAACACAACTTCAAAACTCTTCCTACAATGAAATGATACAAAAAAATCACATGATCTCAAAGTGAACAATCAGTTTCAAGGTTGCAGAGGATAGTTTAAGTTTGGATATTTGATAAATTTTCTTGCTAAAAAAAAGCAATCTGAAAAAGTTAGGAGAGAGGAAACCTCCTACCTTTTAAAAGATGTGAAGAGACTGCGGGGTGTCTATGGAAGGTGGGAGAATGAGCAAACAAATCATCAAAGGAAGACAAATCTTACAGTTTTACAGACTTTTATCAAAGAAAATCTAAGTAGAGCAAGAGAAAATGTCGCGGATGATTGAGATTGGAACAAACTTCTGGAATATTCGAGATTCTTTCCTTTATTTTGGTGGTTTGGTTGATATTGGAACTCATATGTCATTAATTCGATTATCTACAGGTAAATTCCTTGTAATTGATACATGTAATGTGAATACAACGGATAAACAAAAAATTGATACATTAACTGAGAATGGTACTAAAATCGAAGCAGTAATTGCAACTCATCCTTTTCATACAGTTTATTTTAAACCATTTCATAAATGGTATCCAAATGTTCCTTACTATGGTACACCACGACATCTTCGTATGATCCCTGAAATTCAATGGGCTGGAGATATTTCTCAACCTGATAATTTATCACGATGGGAATCTGAGAATATATTTTTAAGAATCCCCACTGGTGGTGATTTTGATCCAGTCGATCAAAAGAATCATTTTAGTACTGTCTTTGTCTTCCATGCGGCAAGTAAATCCATTCATATTGATGATACTGTGCTATTCTTTGATCATCCTGGATGTGTGTTAAGTTGTTTTGGTAAATCCCATGGTTCTATGGAGTTTTGGAACCTGAAGAAAGGATTGAAACCTACCAAGGAAGCACCAGGTGAATTTCGTGATTTTATTCAACAAGTCATTAATGATTGGGATTTTGAGAATATTATTGCTGCTCATACCGGGAATATTATTGGTGGAGCAAAAGAGAAATTACGTGAAACATTGAATAAAGCATCACCAGTCCTTGATCAATTAGCAAGTGAAGCTAAATAAACGAAGAAGAATTTTATCTGATCTTCTATGAATGATAGTTTAGGAATTATTTGTTTGTATGACTTAAGTTCTTTTTTTCAGATTTCCTCAATATTTCATTTCTTTGCTTCTGGTTGGATTTCTGTTTCTATTTCCTTCCATCATTTGTTAAATTAACTAAGAGTACGAATAGAAACACACAAATGTTTTTTTTTGTTTTTGCCTTTTCTATAATCCTGTGAAACAACAAATCCCTAGAACAAACTGACCACACATTTCTGAGAAGTATTCAATAAAGTTTCTTATTCAAGTTCATTTCAAACATATATAGGAAAAAGAGATTCAATCCATTTATGTAATAAAGATAGTTCAACTTAATTCTCGCTATCATCTGAGGTGATGACGGTAGCATCTTCATCCAGATTGGTATTGCTGGTTATTGAAGTGACTGTTGACATCGTTGAGACATGATACACTGTATTCACTGTATTGTTGTTCGTCTGTGTGTTGCCATCATTAGCAGACAAGGAAGTGGCAACAGTAGTTGTAGTGGGAACACTTGTACTTGCACTGCCGCTGCTTAGTAGAATATTCGGAATAATAGCATTCGGAATAATAGCACTTCCAGCGTTATAATTGTTATTATTTAAGGACGATGTTAATGAAGATGAAGAAGGATTAATAATGGAATTATTACTTGAAGAAGATAATGTTGTTGGAGTCGTGACATTATTATTAATACTATTAGGATTTGAACCAATTTGAACAACATAATTCTTTTTTAATATAATATTATTTCTTTTTAAAAAATTTTGTATCCAACCATCAGATGCTTTAAAATGTTGTAATTCTTCATCATTTAATAAATCTTTTGCGATTATTAATGCTTGATTTCTAATGGATGACCATGTAATCATATGATTTGGATCAAATGATGTAATATAATCAATTAATGATTTTTCTATTTCAGGATATTCAGCTTTTCTTAAACGAAAACGTTTAATATCTTGTGTAGTAACAATTGTTGGATCTAATTTACCATCTTGATATTCTTTCATCCATGCAGAAAATGTTTTTGGTTTAATATTTCTTTCTAATGCAAATTGTGTCATATTATTACGATTACATAAATATTCTTTCACAATTTCAAATTTTTCTGCAACAGTATAACAACGACGACGTTTAAAACCAACTTTCTCATCATCATTATTACCTTCAATGCTGTTGAAGTTCGTTAATCCCATCGACTCATGATGGTTGTTAGCATTTCCATCAACTGGAATTGAAGAAAATGATGGATTGACAGCTGTTAAAATGGAGGTGGTATTATCAGAGGAGAAAGATACTGATGGGAGTACAAATGTCTTATTGGAAGTCTTTGTAAGAGTAGTTAAGGTGGCAGTTGTGGTAGTTGAACTTGATACCAATGGTTTATTTAATTCCACTTCTGGAGAGGGTTGAGTGTGTGTTTCAGGGACTGAGAAGCTTGGCGAGGGCTGGTTACTTGAGGCCTGGACAGTGAACTTCAAAGTTGTTGATTTGGGTAGCATAAACTTGACCGCTTCATTCAATTCTTCATCACTTGAGAACGTAACTAAGTCATTTTCATCATCACGATAACACACTTGAAAGTTAATACTTGCTAATATCGGATATAGCTTAATTACAAGTTGTTGAAGACTTTCAAACGTTAAAACATCTTCTTTCGAGATATTAATCGACGCTCGTCGAATTTCCTGATTAAACACAATCTTGACAGAGGTCATTTTCCCTTCCTTGCTTGACTCTGGTGAAGGATCGAAATTGATTGAAATGATTTGAAGTTCTTATTACGTCTCTTGTAATGATCGAATGTCTCTCTATCAAAGGATTTTCGCTTGGTCAAGAGTGACACTCTTGTTTATATTCGCAAAAACTCGAAAACTGAACTTCGTTTTTGTGATTTCGGACTTTCGGCTTCTTACTTTCGTTTTATTACATTAATTCGAAAGTAAGGATCGTTCTTGAAAATGCTGCGAGTTTGAAAGTTGAAGGATGATGGCTTGATTCCTAAGGGTTTGAGTGGGTTGTTCGTTGCTTTTAGACTCGCGAACGGAAAGACGTGGAGAGGAGATCATTACTCAAGAAGCGGGCGAAACTATTAATATATTAATTAATATATTATTTATTGGCGGGAAATTGACTGTTTTAAATGATTGTAGCTTATCGAGTGGTCGAGGGAAGGGATCCATAAGGTCTTTAAAGGACTGTCTTACTTTGTTGACTTCTTTCATTTCTCTTTTTGTGGGATTTCTTTCTTCTCTTTCTTATTTCTTGTCTTTGTGTCTTGCTCTGCATATTTCATGTTTAGATGTCGCCTTTCATCCCGCAGTAGGTTTAGAAAGTTGTTTTGTTAGAAACATGGTGCAGCGCGAAAAAAAGAAATTGAAATAACGGACTTTCGAACTTTCGAACTTTCGAACTTTCGAACTTTCGAACTTTCGAACTTTCGTGAGATGGGAAGGCATTGTTTTAATAAATAATTTCTTGTTGCTTATTATTCTGCGACAGCATTTGAATTTGGTATGGAAGTGATTACATCGTTGCACGAAAGCTTAAACTTTAAGCTCTTACCGAAACAAAGATCTTGCTTTTATGAAAATTTCGTATTAGATCCAAGCGCGGTTAGAACAATTGAAGTATTTGCTTATTCACTTGGTGAACATGATGTCAAAATAACAGTTCATGGTCCACTTGAATACAAAGATATTCTCAACGTTAGTTATTCCTATTTTTGAGTCCTTACATTTTTATTTTTATTTTTGGATGTTATAGGAGGATTTCGAGGATCCTATTCGAAGTGATATTATTAATCCTAAAAAGGAGAAAGCCTCTGACAGTCAAACATTTATCATGAACTTTGGTGCACAAACACCTGGTACTTATGCATTCTGTTTAGATAATCGAGCAGCTCATTTTTTCCCTCAATATCTTCAGGTAGAATACATTCCCTTTCTATATTACGATGAACTATATCACCTTTTCCCCAATAGATTGACATTTATCACGGTGATCTGACTCAAAATAAAGATCCAAATGTTGAGAAATTAGTTGGTTCAACAGATAATAAAGAAGAATTGCAAGATTCTTTAAAAGAATTATCAAAGATTTATCGTGGTATTCTTCATATTCAACGACAACAATTAAGAGATCGTTATCGATTATCCTTACATAGTGTTGCAAATCAACATAATTATAATCATGTATTTTATGGTTCCTTATTGGAAACTTTAATCTTTATTGTTGTCGCTGCTTTTCAGGTAAGAAAAGATGATCCCTTATTTACTTTTTCATTGGTGGCTTTTCTTAATATGTGCGGTAGATTTATTTTGTTCGAAGATGGTTTGCTTCAAAGATAAATCGTTCGAAGCGATGAGTAGAATCTTTCAATGTGTCCTTCTTACAATTCGTACAAATTGCATGAGATAAAACTATTTAAAAAGACAACAAAATGTAAATAATGCCTAAAAGTTCTTTGAAAGATATCAATTCGCAAGTGCTCAATTTGATCACACCTTTTCTTCAATATTTTGATGTTCAGGGCTTTTGCTCTGAACCGAGTGACCAGAACTGATAGTTTAACAAGAAATTCTGAGTCTTTTTAAAGCAAAAGTAGGAGCAATTGAAATTTGAGATGAGAGTAGTTCAGCAATTCTCCTTTTACCAACTCCAAGTTCCGAACGCAGAAATTTTAGGATCAAATAAATTTTTACCAATTTTGTACGTTTTAATTAAAATCTCCAGATCTCTTGAGAAAAAGTCGGATAATCAAAACACCAGTTTTTACGCTTAAAAACTCGACTTTTTTCTTGAACTCTCCTCACTTTGATTTTCCCTTCTCTCCTCATTTTGAAGAATTTTTCACTGTCCTCATAATCCTTATTAGAAAACCAAAGACAAAGCACAAATAATTCGAAATAACACAAATTAATTCGAAATGAACGAAGGAACAGCAGAAACAAAACAGTTAGAAGGGAGAATCGCGGTATTATTAGCTTTGCTCAATGATAAAGAAGCGGAAATTGCTTCTTTGAGACGGCAACTCTCATTTCCTCCAGTTTTTTCTCCTTTTGCATCGCCAACATTTCCGATACCATCTACATTGCAGATGCCAGCATTACTGTTTCCAGCATTAACGATGCCAGCATTGCCGATGCCACTTCCTGTACGTCAAGGAAAGCTTACAAATTCTTCATATTCAAGTGAAACAAGCATTGATATTACAGAAAGACCTAATTTTATTCGCTCCATTTTAGAATTACCGTCAAAAGGGTTAGAAACTGCTTTTACTTTGGACCCTTTAAAAGGCCGAATTGATGGAGAAGATAGCGGAGAATACTTTCGACAATTTGTGCCTTATATACTTGAAGAAGTGCGAGCTAGTATCTGTGCTCAAACAAATACAATTGCCAAAAAGAATCGTCAACCTTTTCCAATTTATCCACACTCAGCAACAACCAAATCTGAAGCGTGCGATACAACAGAGAGCGATAAATCAGAAATCGATGAATTAGAAATCGATGAATTAGAAATTGATGAAAATGAAAAAGTACTCTCTTTTTGGACCTATGAACGCAATTTACCGAAACTTGACCATGGTTTTTATAATGAGGCTGTATTAATTCTACTGAAAGAACGAGAGGGACAAACCTCTCTCGGAAAATCCAAAGCATCCAAATCGAGCCTGGAAGATACGCAGTCTCAAAATGCACTCAAAGGTATTCTGGCTATTGCAACAAGATTACCTGTTTATAATGATGATGATGATGAGAATAGAAAAGTAAAATTGAAAATAGTTCTACCTCAAAAAGATTATCAAAAACATTTAAGCCTTTTTAGAAAATCACCAAGTGAATTATTGTTGCATTGGTTATGCGGTTTAACCCCCGCTGAACGTAGGTTTGAGATATGCTTTTCTATGCCGCGCGTGGAGTTTCAAGACCAATTTATACAAGCAGCTTTACCTGAATGGCCAGATCTGCCATCGGAAAAACAAGAACAACCATTGTCTTCAGCATTAGCTGGACTGAATGATATCCAAAGAAATGTAGTAGAAGGCTTACAAAACGTCAGCTCTGGATTATGGTTGGTGGTTGGTCCACCTGGTACAGGTAAAACAACAACATCCATTAAGTTTTTGGTTGATTATGCAAAAAAGAATCCGAATCATCGAATCTTAGTCAGTGCACCTTCTAATCAAGCAGTACGTGTTTTATTGACAGAAACTTTACGATTTTTACCTCCAACCTCTCTTGCACTCACGGGAATAGCTAAACATATTCCAGATCAATTACATGAGGTTTATGTCCACAAATATGCGAGTTATCTGAGTAAGCCGTTGAGAGAATTTAAAAAGCAACTAAAAAATGAAAAAAACAGTAACAAGCAAAAACAACTTTTAGATCCAATAAATCAATATTTAATCTCATTAAAAGAAAAATTAAGCACACTGCTCAATGAGCCAACTCCAATGCGTATAAAACGCAATGTGCAAAAGGGAATGAGTACATTATTTATTACACTCACTGAAAGAATTGAATCTTTTAGTCAACTTCATCAACAGCTGTTACCAACAGTGCATGCCAGCTCAAACTGGAGAAGGGCCCAAAAAATTGAAGATTCTAATCAGATCGTTGACGAATTAGACAACATTATTAAATGTATTGAAAAGAATAGTTTTTATTTGGAATCATTTATGTTACAACGATCACAAATTGTATTCGCTACACTCATTTCAGCTGGAAGAAAATCATTCAGAAAACAAATTGATTCTTTTTCTATGGTATTAGTTGATGAAGCAGCACAAGCTTTAGTACCAGAAACATTAATTCCTCTTTATTTTAAGCCAAGTTTATACATTCAATTTGGTGATCCAAATCAATTACCAGCAACAGTTACTTCTCAAGCAGCTCGTAACAAAGGATATGAAAATTCTATGATGCATTGGTTAATCAATGAGTACTCACAACCCCATGAAATGTTAACAATACAATATCGTATGGATCAAGATATTTGTCATTGGATTTCTCAACAATACTATGACAATCGATTAATTACTGCTCCCGAAGTTATTGAACGAAGATCAGTTTTACAAAAACAAGGTTCTTTGCCTACTTTCCTCCAAAATTCTACCTTATTTTTTGATATTAATGGTGAAGAAAATCGTCGAGGTGGTTCTGGTTTAACATCAAGCTGTTTTAATGTAATCGAGGCGGGAAGAGTTATTGATATGGCTTATTATTTAATCATGCGTGGTTTCCATCCAACTCAAATTGGGATTATTACATTTTATTCAGAGCAAGTTAATGTTCTGAATGAATACTTAGAAAAATGCGTTATACGTGATAAAAAGAAATTTCATGGATTGGAAATAAAGACAGTAGATGGATTCCAAGGTGGTGAAAAAGATATCATTCTTATCTCAACAGTTCGTACCAGTGAATCTGTTGGATTTCTAAATGATCAGCGCAGATTAAATGTGGCAATGTCTCGAGCAAAATATGGGCGATGGATTTTTGGGAAATATGATTCTTTAAGTCGCTCTAATAGTGATTTCCGAAGTTTATTGTCTGAACACTCAGAGCGAGCAATGATTATTAATGAAAAACGATTGAACGCACATATACCATCGAATGATTATAGTCCAAGAAGGTTATCTAACTTTTAAACTTTCGTGGCCATAAAGAATGTTTCTTTTCATTAGACTTACTTTGTTTGATTTACGTTGTTTGCAGCCCAGCATAAGAAGAAAAAGCATTTTGGGGGAAGTAGGTGTTCGGCAAAGAACGCTTCTTGCAATAATAGAAGTATTTCTAATGTTTCTTGCAAATCTTTTATTGGATAAATTAAGTCTAAAATAACAATTTCCAATCTGAAAACACGTCTACTCTTGCAATACCATTCGACTAATTCATAGAGTAAAAACATTTTCTTGCTTCCCGCTCAGAATAATCAATCTTTGGATGTTCATCTCTCTCTGCAAAGGTTGGAGATAAAGAGGCCTGTTCCTTTGAGAGTTCCATCGAGGGCTTCGACAAACAATTCTCACCACCTCATGATTCTTAAGCCTATCGAAGCACATTTTTGTCACATCGCCTGCGAGTACAACCTTCGGGATTCCTTCTACGTTAATCAAATTGACTAGCTTAGAACAAGCATACAATGTAATTGAAGACTTAATTTCTGAGATTCCACTTAAATCCTTTAAATAAAAACAATGAGTAAATTTTAAATGATGAATATTATGAATACCTTCACCATTTGTTAGATGAGGGATATTAACAAGTTCTAATTGATAAACATGAAAAATCAATAAAATTATTTAAGCACTTGTGAATTTAATATTTTTGCGATCATTTTCTAATGAATTACCATTCAAACCAGCTGATGAACGAATACCATCACACTCACTAATCTGTAAATCACAGAATCCTTGCAAATACTGCTATATCAGTTATCTGTGGACATTGATATAATTCCAATGATTTTATTAGATTGTCATTGTTCAGACCATGAAAGGAAAGTTCCGATAATTTCAAGGCTCGGGAAATAGTAACAACTCTTAAACACGGTTGTAATGATGCAATTGATAGTAATTGATGTACTGATCCAAGGGTTAATTTTCTCGACTGCTACGATTATCCACAATTGCTAAAGTTGGAATGGTTTTGAAAATACTTAGATCATGATAACCATGAGGAAACAAGCATTCTAAATGCAAGAAATCTAATGAAAATCTTATGGACTTGATACTATCTATTGTCTCTGGGAGAATGGTACTTGGTGTGACAATAGTCAAACGCTTATGACCACCAAAAGATGATCGGAAATGATTAATCCGGTTATAATCCAGTATTATATCCTGAATACCTTCCATATGTATATCTACTTCACTCAATATATGATAACAATGAAAGTGAAATCTTCTCAAAGTCTTATGTTGATTCAAGTTTCTTACATATTGTAAGTGTGGGAAACGATCAATATTAAGTATTACAACATTGTCAAATCCTCCTTCAATTCTATCTACGCCATACCAATTCCTCAGACCAACATGATAAATGTTATTAAATAGATTAGAATCAAAGGTTATTGTTGGATTGTTTAGGAATGATACATCTGATAGTGTGAGATGATGAATACTGTCAAAGAACTGTGAGTGGTAAAACTGGAGTTGTGTTGGTGGTATTGAGTTGATTGTCATCAGAATTTGTTGATTCTTATTCTTTACACTTCTAATGATATTCTTCAGACTTTCTATTTGTACAGAATTCAATGTCTTTACTTTGATATGGAATATCACAGTCTCATGTTTGATCGAGCTAAGTGTTCTCTGATCACAGTTCATGAAAGATCGATAGTCCTTGTCGCTTAAATAGCTTCGAATCAAGAAGAACATCGGTAATGGGAGCATTTCAAAGGAACTCGTCATCATTCAATTGAATGA
>VFQN01005689.1_pt1 | contig 14983 bp, 11 predicted proteins | sample 3512371 | NCBI WGS metagenome assembly VFQN01 (sample SAMN10412370, study PRJNA504923) | tailings metagenome | isolation source: Replicate 2 from Balatoc abandoned mine | place: Philippines: Itogon, Benguet | collected 2017-08-28
GAACATACAAAAGCAGTAAAAAATTCAGTAAAAAATGCAAAAAAAGCAGAACCTAAACGTGCAGCTGATAGTATCAAAGCATTAACAGCGGCAGGTCCGGATGCAAAGAAGCTTGCTGATTCACTATCGAAGAAAAAAGCAGCTGATCTCGCCGCAGCTTTAAAAGCAGATCCTGTAAAAGCAAAACAGGATAGTTTAGATAAAGCAGAACTCAAGAAAAGAGAGAAATATAGTCCGGCAGAAGTACAGGTAAAAGTGTATTATGAAAAAGATATTCCAACTGGAACCATTCTATTACGCAATGCCAGAATAGTAACCATGAAAGGCGATGAAGTGATTGAACGTGGAGATATTTTAATCGTCAATAATAGGATCAAACAGGTTGGTAAAGGATTGTCGGCTCCTGCTGGCGCCAAAGTGGTCGATTGTTCTGGAAAGACAATCACACCTGGATTCATCGACACCCATTCTCACATGTGGCCTTTCTGGGGCTTGCATAAAAATACTGTTTGGATTTATGCAGCAAATCTAGCTTATGGTGTTACGACCACTCGTGATCCACAAACGGCAACAACAGATGTGTTAACTTATGGTGATATGGTAGAAGCAGGAACCATTCCTGGACCAAGAATTTACAGTACAGGTCCTGGTGTAGGGTATTGGATGTATAATCTGCGCGATTTGGATCAAACCAAAAAAGTATTGGAGCAGTACAGTAAATATTACAAGACACAGTACATTAAAATGTATCTGACAGGCGTACGTCAACAACGTCAGTGGATCATCATGGCATCAAAAGAACAAAAGTTAATGCCGACCACTGAAGGTGGATTGGATTACAAACTCAACATGACACATTTGTTGGATGGTTATCCTGGTGTTGAACATGCTATTCCTGTATTCCCATTGTATAAAGATGTAACCAAAACCATTGCAGAAAGTAAAATGGCGCATACGCCAACATTGCTGGTGGCATATGGTGGTCCTTGGGCAGAGAACTATTATTATACCACAGAAAGTCCACTAAAAGATCCGAAGTTGAATCGCTTTACACCGTATGAAGAACTCAATACAAAAGCCAGAAGAAGAACAGGAGGAAATGGCGGATGGTTTACTCCGGAAGATCATGTGTTCCAAAAACATGCACAAGGTACCAATAGCTTGGTACAGCAAGGTGGACTAGCAGGTGTAGGTAGTCACGGTCAGTTGCAAGGTCTCGGTTATCATTGGGAATTGTGGAGTGTGGCGAGTGGAGGAATGAGTCCATTGAATGCTTTAAAAACTGCTACCATTCTAGGTGCTACTGCATTGGGATTGGATAAAGATTTGGGAAGTATTGAATCCGGTAAATTGGCAGATTTGGTGATCATGGATGCGAATCCATTACAAAACATCAGAAACACCAATTCTATTCGCTACGTCATTAAAAACGGACGTATGTATGATGGTAATACGCTGGATGAAGTATATCCAACCACCAGAAAACTAGATATCAGCTCCTGGACCAAAGAAGCACCGAAAGTTACAACGACGGTGAAGGAATAAATATCTTTGATTTTTTGATCTTTGATTTCTTGATTTTATAAACTTGGATAAATTACTTATTCAATGTCAGACATCATTCAAGAAATCAAAGATCAAAAAATCAAAGATTACATCTGAATACTATTCACCGCAGCCAATGGTGCTGGTATATCTGTTTCATCCAACATTTCTCTAAGATCAATTTCAATGGTTCTGCAAAGTGTACTGATGGGTACATCATTTGCGCCACCTTCAAATGGATTTTCTGTAGCCTCGCCAATTTTTTCCATGGTATTAAAGACCCAGTTCACAATTACACTAAAAGGAATATTGAGCCAAGTCATATGTTCTCCGAGTTTATTAAACTCTTGTAAGAGTCCAAAGGGTACTACAAAAGTAAAGAGACGAATAAAGTATAAATTGATACTCGCAAATTGACGCGGGTAAGGAAAGTTTTTGATGCGCTCACAACGTCCTTGTAAATCATACAAAGCCACCAATTGGTTTTCCATTTCTACAAAATTCAATGGATCAATTAGGCCCTCATCTTTTAATTGTCGAAGTCGGGCAGACTGTAAACTAATGAGTTGTGTTGCACGATTTTTTTTACTCCATACGTAATCAAAATCAGATGCAGATAAATAAGGTTTCAAAGCTTCCTCAAAAGGCATCTGATGTTCAGGTATCGTGTAGAATTTTCTGTATTCGATGTTATAAACCTTATTAATATTTTCCCAAGGTCTTGTTTCTCGCAACTGATACCTCAAGGCTGTAAGCCAAGCTAGATGGCGATAAATTAATTCCTGATGGATGTTTTTGTTGAGTTGCGCATCTCCTGTAAAGTCCTTAACCATAATCGCCCATGACCGACTCGTATTCACAATTCCACCCCATATTTGTCGGGCTTCCCACAGACGGTTATAGGTTTGGGTATTTTTAAAACCAATGATAAAAGCAGCTGCAGTACCAATCATTGCAATAGGTACCCAAGGTATAGCCAACCACTTCCAATCCAATAATTCGAATAAAGCAGTAGGTATTGCAGCTAATATGAATAGTCGATAAATATCTCTTCTAGTCCAGAAAAGAAACTCTTTGATTTTGTAATGATTTCCAATATGCATAGAGAAAAATTAACTAAAAAACTGCATACTGGAAAGAAGTTTTGGGGTGCTGGGTACTAGTTACTAGGTGCTAGGTGCTAGGTGTGCTGGAGACGAAAAAGTAAATCTTGCAACTAATGCTTTATGATAAGTAAGAACTTCCTAGCCACTAAAACCTAGCACCTAGTACCTAGCGCCTAATACCCCGGATTCACTCCCGTATAATTAGCAGGTGTAATCGCTTTCAATTCTTTTTTCACTGCAGCACTTACCTTCAGTGTTTGTATGAATTGATGCATTGTCTTTTTATCAATTTTATGATTGCCTCGCGTGAGATCTTTTAAGGCTTCGTAAGGATTTGGATAGTTCTCTCTTCTTAAGATAGTCTGTATAGCTTCCGCTACCACAGCCCAGTTATTTTCAAGATCTTCCTTGATCTTGTTTTCATTCAGTAATAATTTACCCAGCCCTTTTTCGATCGACTTAAAAGCAATGGCAACATGCGCAACCGGAGATCCAATATTGCGTAAGACGGTAGAATCCGTGAGGTCTCTTTGTAACCGACTGATAGGTAGTTTTGCAGACAGGTGTTCAAGTAAAGCATTGGCCATACCTAGATTGCCTTCTGCATTTTCAAAATCAATCGGATTAACTTTATGTGGCATAGCAGAAGAGCCCACTTCGCCTTTCTTGGTCTGCTGTTTGAAATAATCCATACTGATATAGGTCCAGATATCTCTACACAGATCAATCAAAATATTATTGATGCGTTTGATGGCATCGAAATGAGCGGCTAAACAATCGTAATGTTCGATTTGTGTGGTGAATTGCATTCTTTGTAAGCCCAATACATTCTCAACAAACTCATTACCCAAAGCCACCCAATTTTTCTTAGGAAAAGCAATATGATGCGCATTGAAATTACCGGTAGCACCGCCAAATTTGGCAGCATAGGGAATACTGGCAAACATTTCAATCTGATGATTGATACGCTCCACAAATACCATGATCTCTTTACCCAAGCGAGTAGGAGAAGCGGGTTGTCCGTGCGTACGCGCCAGCATCGGCACATCTTTCCATTTTACAGCCAGTTGGTACAGATGATTTTGAAGATTGACCAGTGCAGGCAAATATTCATGCTCCATAGCATGTTTCCAACTCAATGGTATGGATGTGTTATTGATATCCTGTGAGGTTAATCCAAAATGAATCCATTCCTTCAAATGGGGAATTCCAGCTTTATCTAACTGCTCTTTGAGAAAATATTCAACTGCTTTTACATCGTGGTTGGTCACAGACTCAATTTGTTTGATCTGCTGAGCATCATCAAAACTGAACTGGTTGGCTACTTTTTGTAGATGTGCTTTTGCTTTTGCCGGTAATTTGAAGAAACGTTTGTCGGCCAGAAAAAAGAAATATTCAATCTCCACCAACACCCTGTATTTGATCAGTCCGAATTCGGAAAAGTAATTGTCCAGATGCTGTACTTGTTTGCGATAGCGACCATCGATGGGGGTAACAGCGGTAAGGTGGTTGAGTTCCATTGGGGAAATTGAGGTTATTTATTGATTATTGGTTTTCTTTGCATGCAAATTTAGCTGAATTGGACAAGAGAATAAGGATTGGAGCCGTTAGTTATTTAAATACCCGTCCACTGATGTTGGGGGTGCGTAGGTCTGGCTTGATGGATAAAGTGGAAGTGACCGAAGATTTTCCTGCGAATATAGCTGCCATGCTGCTCAATGATCAGGTGGATGTTGGGTTGGTGCCGGTTGCTATTATCCCACGTTTACAAGAAGCGCATATCATTACAGATTATTGTATTGGTGCAGTGGGCGAAGTAGCTTCTGTAGGCATTTTTAGTGAAGTGCCTATGGGGGAAATAGAAACACTGATCCTAGATTATCAAAGCCGAACTTCTGTCAATCTTGCTCGTATTCTTTTACGTGAGTATTGGAAAAAAGAGGTAGTTGTTGAAAAAGCTACAGTAGATTATCAACACCGTATCAAAGATACCACAGCTGCTGTGGTAATCGGAGATAGGGCATTAGCGCAGCATCAGCAATCAAAATATTATTACGATTTAAGTTTGGCTTGGAAACAACATACGGGATTACCCTTTGTATTTGCTGCTTGGGTATCTAACAAAGTATTAGACGAAGATTTTATTGATGCATTCAATCGTGCCAATGCGTATGGAATTTCACATTTGGATGAAGTGGTGAAGGATATAGAATTTCCTCATTATGATCTCAAAAAATATTATTCCACGAATATCAGTTATCAGTTAGATGCAGAAAAAAAAGCAGGATTACAGCTCTTTCTGCAAAAACTATCTGAACTTCCAGATCTATCTTAAGTAACCATTTATGAACGGAATTGCTGTGATTACGATCTGTTTCAACAACCTGACCGATCTGCAAAGGACCTGTCAGTCGGTGGATAAGCAGACACGTTTACCAGAAGAACATTGGATCATTAATGGTTCTACCACTGATGATATTGCCAAATGGCTTGAGCAAACACCTCAACCTGCGTATCGAAAATGGATCAATGAAAGAGATAAAGGAATTGCGGACGCTTTTAATAAAGGAATCAACAAAGCAGCATCGGATATCACTCATTTGCTGAATTCGGGAGATATCTATGGTGGAGATGATATTTTGAAAACCGTACACGCAATTTTCGAATCCCATCCATCTGTTCAATGGATCAGTGGAAATATTCAATTAACAAGGGGAGGGGAACAAGTGGTGGTTGGGAAAGCTTTTGAAAAATCTAAGTTGTACAGAGGAATGCGCAGTGTTTCGCATCCTACTTGGTTTGTAAAAAAAGAAGTGTACCAACGCGTAGGTAGGTATAATAGTGATTATAAAATTGCTATGGATTATGATATGATGTGCAGACTGGCTAATGAACCTTATCTATATCTTCCCAAAACCATGGCCATTTTTGATGATACAGGTATCAGCTCTTCACAGTACTTAAGATCATTGGAAGAAAATAAAAAAGTATACACCCATCATTTCGGATCATCATTCAAATTGATCTTATGGCAATGGCGATTGAAATTGCTGCATTATCTTTTGCAGAGCAGCTTCGGTCAATGGTTATTCCGATTGAAAAAGAAAATGGGATTGGAAAACTGGTAGCAGTTACTTCCCTAAAAATGTATCTATTGCCTTGATCACTTTTTCCTGTGAAACATTCGAATAAGGTTCTGCGATGACGAATTCATACTTTGTTCTAACAAGATGATCATCTGCTAACTCTTTTTCAATAAGATCTGGATAGCAAGCATAAAAATGAGGCGCTAAAGAAGGTGGGTATGGAGCAAATCTTTTATACTGAGAACCATTGAAAATGCCTATTACCGGACATCCTACCGCAGCGGCGAGGTGCACAGATCCGGTATCCACAGACAGTAATAAGGAAGCTTGAGCCAAAACCGATAACATATCGGTCAATGAAGTTTTGCCGGTTAAATCAATCACCGGATACTGATATGCTGCACAAAAAGCATCAGTGTAAGTTTTATCACCTGCAGCACCACATACTACCATGGTAAATCCTTGCGTACGGAAAAGATGTGAGGCTACTATTACAAAATAGTTAGTAGGCCATATTCTGCTAGCACTTCTAGAGCCGGGAAAAACGACAGCAAACTTTTGAGGCAAACCTTCAAATGATCTGAGCAAAGATTTAGGGATGCTGGTATCTTCTACTGCAGATTCAATTCCCGTTACAAATGCAGTGAATAATTGATTCCGGAAAAACTCGAAAATAGGTTTTTCAGGATGGTCAAAAAGACGAGTGTACAATCCTTTGTCATACCCTCTCTCATACAATTGTACACTTTCTGTATTGGCTACCATGCCAATACGATGCTTGGCAGATGCAGCTTTCACGATACTATCATCATATCTTTTGTCTCTGGAAAAAGTAGGGTTGATAACGGTATCATATCCTTGGCGATGAATCATTCGTAGAAAACACAATCTGTATCGTAGATCTTTTTTGAATTGTATTTTATCGATCCAGAATGATTTTTGAACGGTATCTGCATCAAATGTTTCAAATATCGATTTCCAGCTTTTATTACCTGCGAAATGGATTTCAAATCCATGATAGCTTGGTGCAGAAGTAATTTCATTCAAAAAGTTGCGCCATAACATATAGTCCCCAATCTCATCTATTCGAATGATGAGGAGCTTCTTTTGAGCAGACTTCTGTCTAAAACCAATCCTGGCGAGAAGTCCAATGATGTCGTATATAATTCCTTTTATGCGGTTCAATGAATAAGCTGAATGATGCTCACAAATGTACACTTTGGAAGGATGATTTGATATAGACTTATTCAAAGCAATTTTTTGCCACAGATTCACAGATTAAGCAGTTGCATTTACCTATTTTTACCGCACTAAAAACTGTAATATGGGTTTTCTAGGTGATTTGAAGAATCGTTTATACACCAAATTGCGCAGGACATTGAATCTGGAGCAGATAGACGCCCGTCAAGCAAAGATGCATAGTATCCAGATTGAGCAGTTCCTTGAAGAAAACCTGTATCGTAATCCTCGTTACCAGCAACCTGATAGGTTGAATAGATATGAGTTTCAGGCTTTTTCACAAATGGGAGATGATGGGATTATCGAAGAAATATTTCGACGTATAGGCACTACCAATCAATACTTTATTGAGTTCGGTGTAGAAGACGGTACTGAGACCAATACCACCTATTTACTGTACAAAGGGTGGAAAGGATTATGGATGGATGGTAGCGAAAAACATATTGCTGCGATTCATGAAAATTGTGCAAAAGCCATTGCGCGTGGTGATCTGAAAGCTATTCAAGCTTTTATTACTGCGGAAAATATTGAAACCCTGTTTGATAAAGCAAATGTGCCTACTGAACCTGATTTATTATCAATTGATATCGATAGAAATGATTATCATGTTTGGAAAGCTATCCATAAATACAAACCGAGAGTGGTGATTGTAGAATACAATGCGATCTTCAGACCCGGTTGTGAATTTGTGATTGATTATGATGCAAGTGCTATGTGGGATGGCTCCGGTAATACAGGGGCTAGTCTCGAATCATTTTGTAAACTAGCCAATGAAAAAGGATATAAACTCGTTGCCTGTTGTTTTGCAGGTGTGAATGCCTATTTTGTTCGAGAGGATGTAATTGGGGATCATTTTGTTGGCCCTTTTACAGCAGCTAATTTCTATGAGCCCCCTCGCTACAATTTATACCATAAGACCGGGCATCCACGAAAATTAAGTCTTTAAGAACGCAGTTGATTTTCTGATTCAATGAATTGATCAGCTAAATCTTTATCGTCTTCATGGAATAAGCAAACATCATAGTAGGCAATACAGCTATCTCCTTCTTTCGCATAACGATGCAGGTCTTCCAATATGCTCACTTGATCAATAGGAACAGTTAAGAGATAACGGCCTTTATTATCAAACAGAATCACATTTTTGTATCCTACTTCTCCTAAGGTGAGTAAAGTTGACAAACCTTCTTCACCAATGGCTTGCATGTTGGTGGTATTGTATTCAAAGTAAATAACGGGTCTCTTTTCGCGAATTAATTTGGCTGATCCTCTGATAATGATGGTATCAAATCCTTCGCAATCTATTTTTAATAGCTTCAGGGTACGATTCAATAAATGTTCTTCACCCAGTACTTCATCCAAAGTTTTGAAGTGAACGACTTCTCCTTGATCTTCACTAGGTATAAGCGTAGTATTCCAACCTGTTTTTTCCATGGCAACACGCTTGCTTTCGATTTTTTCACCCAGGAATGTTTTGATTAGGGTCACATTTTTTAGTGACATGGTATTTTTTTTCAAAAATTCAAAAGCAAAATCATCTCCTTCAATGCCAATCACAGGAAGTTCTATAGCAGATTTAATAATTGCGATAGTATCACCCACATTCGCACCAATATCCAGTACGGAAAGGGATGGATATTTCTGTGCTATACAAGCCGATAAACGTCCCAATTGTCTATTGGCACCTGGATCGTATTTGTAAGTGCTGATCTGCGGGTTATTGCCTGGCATTTCAAGGGTATAGTTACCTACCAGAACCTTTTTAATCTTTCTCTTTTTCTTCTCACTGTGCACATTTACTTTCACAACATCATATCCGAAAACATTCAATATCGATCTGATGAATTTACGCATAGCTGGTACTTTATAATGACTTTACCTCCGGCAATATTACTACCTGTTCAGGAGATCTGATACAATCTTTTCAAATTGGGGTTGGTAGCAGAAATCATAAGCGTTTGGACCTTCAGGTACTACGTTCGGACATTGATAGTATACTTCTAGTATTCTGGGCACTTTCAGCGCCTCTGCCAGTGAAAAAGGAAAAGATTGATTACCGATGAATAATTTACAACCTGCAATGATTGATGCAAGTTCCGCAAAATCGGATACCGGTTGGTATTGAAGATGAGGGATCTCTTTTTTCATTTCATCATATTCTTCCGGTACACCTACAAAAAACAAGTTGTTATATTTCGAAAGAAAAGCGTAAGAAATATCCAATGCATGGTAACGGCTGCTTCGGGCGATCACAATTTTATCTAAGAAATGATTGTTCGGAGTAATATGTAACCAAGGTTTGCCAAGATCTGCTGTTACAGCAAATGTTAAGAAATACCATCTGGTAATGCTATACATCCTATAATCAAAAGGCAAAGAACGAAATGCAGTGAGATCATAATGAATAGGTTCTCCATTCCAAGCGCCGAAGTATTCAATCTCAGGTTGCTGTTGCATCAATGGAGCAAATAAGGCTACACTTTTTTCTGTCAGCATCACATTGCCATTGGGGTGACGCATATCCTTGGTAAAATCTCGATTAGGTTGATTCAGCTCAAAATAGAGATGAATTTTTTTTCCATTGGCCAATGCCTTCATCGCAGGTATTGAATAAACAACATCTCCTGCATGGCCTGTATGCTTGAAATGTACAGTATTGCCAGTAATGGGGATCAATGGCTTCAATACCTGTGGTGCCACAGCTAAACCCTTTTTAAACCGCTGCTCTTTTTGTCGGTGATTGAAACTGAGCTTCCAGTCTGTCCATATTTTTTGTAAGAATGACATGAGGTCTATACGTGTTTAGTCACTTTCAATACGATCACAACATTGTAATCAATCTCACAATTGCTGCTAAAAAGAATTTCATAACTGATTCCGGGAAGTTCATTCATTCTTTGGAGCATCAGATCATAACCCATATTGGCATGAATATGATACGGGTTCATAGGTATGCCCATTTCTTTACAGTACACTTCATATTTGGGTTGATCAGGAAATACCAAAATAAGATTGCCCCCGGATTTCAGGATGCGAATAAATTTTCGCAATGCATCACCAGTGTCTGTAAAGTCTTCAATGAGATGACTGGTATACACATAATCGTAAGTGTTGTCTGGAACAGGTATTTCATTGTTAATCACATCTACACCAATATCCACTTTATCTTTTCCGGTATGTGTATATGGTTGAGGGAAATCAATTCCATCACAATTGGTCTTCATGATTTTGTCGCCACCAAAGCCAATATCACAACCCTTGCCCTTACAATAGGGAAGTACCCAATGTCTTACTTTGGATGTTTCAGAAGGAGAAATGAATTGAATGCCGAACCAGCGACTAAGGGTTCCTTTTATTTTTCTTTCCAGGGTTATTGTAAGGCTCATGTCTAAATGTATAATTTATATCACAATTTATGGGTCTATAATCGTTTAAATAGCTCGGGCTTAAGCCGCGAGAGCTATTTAAAATTCAATAATCCTTTTAATGCATCAATCCTGAATCGAATAACGGGCCAGGATTTTGCGGGTTGTCCTTTTAGCGCATATAATATGCCCAATACTACAGCAGCGCCTAACTTGAAAACGTATTCCAATATTTTTAGGCAATAGGCCCAAGTAGTTATTTGCAAGGTTCTTACTTTTTCTCCACGTCCATAACCACTGGCAACGCGGTACAAATAAGCGGGCGTCAATTTTGCTGTTTCTACAATATGATGAACAATGATCTGTGGGTCGTAATAAATCACTGTATTTCTTGCTTGTAGTCTCAAAAAAAACTCTTTCCCTTCACCGCCAATTCTCAATGTTCCTTTTACACCGGGTAAGGCAGTATTGAAACCTCCGATTTCGTCAAACAGAGACTTCTTTACGATCATATTGGATTCTAAAGGATATTTCCCAGGCTCGAACACACGTACAGTATCAGAATAATCAAAATTACCCACCATCGATGAAACATAATGGCTCATCCATTTAGGTTCTGAAGGAATGTATTTAGGAATGATACGTCCTCCTAATCCACCAGCATCAGGATGCAATTGAAAGAACTCAGTAATTCTGTGTAAATAATCAGGAACTGCGATTGCATCATCATCCATAAAACATAACAAAGGGGCTTGTGCAAGTTGAGCACCTGTATTTCTGGCAAAAGATGCACCTTGGTTGGCTTCATTCGTATACGTAATATGAGTTGTTGTAAACCGTTCTATACAATTCTTGCATACCTCTTCTGTATCATCAGTTGAGTTATTATTGACAACAATGACTTCAAAGGCATCTTTGGATAGCGTTTGTTCTGATAAGCTTTTCAAAGCCTCAGGTATATAGGTAGCCCTATTATATGTGCAGATAATAACAGATATTTTTAAGGGCGTATTCATAAACTGCGTAAAGATACAAGGGCTTTTGCTATAATATTTTTCCAGTTATGATGCTCAAAAAATGCATCTGGAATCATGGATTGATGATAGGGATTCAAATTACTCATTGCATTAGCAAATAAAGTCCAGTCATAATCCGGAACAACTTTTACCTTATCCCCTGTTAGTGAAGGCAGAAGTCCCCTGACTCCAGTGGCAGTGGTAATCACCGTTTGGTGACATGCCAAAGCTTCTACCAGTTTTGTTTTGATGCCTCCTCCCAGGGTAACCGGATTAATCGAACAATCAGTGCCGATCATAAAGACATTGATATCATCCACAAACCCACAGTGAATAATTTCTGGCTGTTGTTTTAAAACATATTCCCATTGCTTTGATAAATCGCTTCCACAGATAAAAATCCTAAAAGACAATTTTTTCTCCCTTAGTCTGGGAAGTAATTCATACACGATGATATGCAGTGCATCTGTATTAGGGGTGTAATTAAGCGTACCATTGAATAGGAATAATAAAGTGTTATTAGGGATTTTAAAATATTCCATGATACGTCTGCGCAAAACAGGCTTGCTGGTATCAAGATCGGTTTCAGGTTTTACGCCATAGGTAATGACGGTGCAATTTTCAGATTTGAGATGCCAGCTATCAATGGCATAACTTAAATCTTCTTCTGTGATGAAAAAACTATGATTAGCTTTTCTGTGTACATATTTTTCATAGCTGTGATAGGTTTGCCAAAACAAACGCTGCATATCCCTGAAACGATGTGCTTCAATATTGTGTGAGCGGATGACAAAGGGTTTGCCGGTAAGCCATCGCAATAATAATCCGAGCCAACCAAAATAGGAGTGTTCAATGATGATCACATTTACTTGATGCTTACGAATCAACTTGATCAAACGAAAGAGATAGATGATATTCATTGGCCCCTTCCAATGATCAAAAAGAAAATTCTCTATTTGAGCACCCGGTATGGTATCGGTTTGATTATTTTTTGCAACAGCCAGTATGAGTTTGGTTTCTTTAGCCAATTGCTCATAAAATCCCTGCACACATTTTTGTCCACCCATTCTGGCAGGAAATACAGAATAGGAAACAATACCTAAAACAACGGGTGTATCCATCACACTTTTTCTTCCCTTTTTCTTCTAAGTGAAAAGAAAGCAGCAAGAATTAGTAATATCCAAATCGGTGCTGAAGTAATGATGGCAATTTTGGCGCTATTGTAATAAGAAGCAGGTTTGAATTCAAAAACAATGTCATGATTACCCGCAGGTATTGCCAATCCGCGCAATACATAATTTACTTTTACAATCGGCGCTTCTTTTCCATCAATCGTTGCAGTCCAACCACGATCATAGAATATTTCACTAAATACTGCGAACTGATTACTGCAACTGGTAAAGCGATATCGAATTAGATCATTATCATTGAATACCTGAACAATGCTAGCAGTTGAATCAGCAACCGGTTCAAAAGGAATATCTTTTTTGGCAGTGCTTTCTACAATAGCTGTATCGGCAGGAGAGAACTGATCCATGGCTTTCATGACTGCTGCTGCATCTTTCTCGTAACGAATACCTTTTACCAACCATGCATGTCCTAATGCAGCTGGATTTACTTGTAGTCCGGGCTGACCTGTTTGTTGATTAGGGACAATGAAATATTTTGTATTCAGCATATTGAGAACAGACATATTCATGGGCTGTTTGCTCAGCTGAAAACTGATCAGATCGTTGTATATACTAAGTTTGGCCGGATGGTAACCTCCAACAGATCGATGATGATAAGCTGTGTATGCATCCGTATAAGGATCAACAGTAAGATTAAGCACGCGAGGACGGGTGGTGTCTTTTAATATCTCTTGGTCCACAGGTGAAGCTGCAAATTGATTTTCATTTACTACTTCTGCATCCTTGAAATTTCTTTCATTCAAGTACCTTTTGCCAACAGCAAATAGATCAATAGAACTCAATGCTACAATAGCTATTAATACATAAGCAGTCTTGAGTTTCTCCTTGATGGCCAGCCATAACAACCCTGCAGCGGCGGCAATGAATAAAATAGATCTGAGCAAGTCTGATCCAAAGAGTGATCGTCTATCTTCTTTTAATGCATTATAAAAGCCATTCGCTTCTTCCTGATTGCCACCGAGTGATTGTAGGAGGTAATTTTTGATCTGCTCATCTTTTCCGATATAATCAAAAGTCAAGTACAGCAATACTGCACCCAGTAAGATACCACCAGTAACGTATACAGCTTTTTTTAGCGCAGCTAAAGCAGTCGCTTTATTTTTTTCTTCAAACAGAAATTGCTGCAATGACATAATGGCTAATAAAGGAAACAACAACTGCGGCAAAATGAGAATAATACTAGGAGCTCTGAATTTATTGTACAAAGGAAGGTTGTTGAAAAGGAAACTATTGAACGACATAAAATTGCTTCCCCAACTCATGAGTACTGCCAACACACACACCGCTAGTATCCACCAACGATGCCAGGTTTGTAAGTACACCATTCCAAGAATGAATAAAAAGCAAATTACAGCGCCGAGATACACTGGTCCTGATGTCATCGGCTGTGGCCCCCAATAGGTTGGCATAGAACCTGCAAACTGAGCAGCTTGGTCTTCCGGAATTCCTTTTTCTATGGCTCTTTTGGCGAGATGGGAGTTGGCATCCAACTCTCCATTGGTACTACCCCCATAAATGCCCGGTACTAAAAAGGTATAGGTTTCTGCTGGACCATAACTGCCATAATAAAATGCATAATCAATATCCAAGCCTTTACTTTTAGTGGCTTGTCCGGTAGAATCTAATTTCACTGAGCCGCCACGCATAGTAGCTTTAGCGTAATCGCTGGTAGTGGCTAGTGTAACAATATTGGGACCAACACCTAAAGCACCCATCGACAATGCGAGTGCTAATGAAATACCTAAGTGTTTATAATCTTTTTGCTTAACCCATTGAATGATGAATCCAATCGTCATACATCCTGCTACAAAAAGAAAATAGTAGGTGACTTGTAAGTGGTTCATAGCAATCAACAAGAAACTGAAAAGGGCTGTGAGTGCGGCGCCCCACCAATATTCTTTTTTATAAATAAGCCATAGTGCCCCCAATAGTGCAGGCATATAGCCCATAGCTTGCATTTTGGTATCATGTCCAACAGCAATGATCACCGGATCATATGTGGCATACGCATAGGCAATGCCACCAAGAATACCAATCCATGGTTTTGTTCCGATGAATTGTGATAAAAAATAAAAGCTGATACAAAGTAGGAAAAAGAAGCCAATAGGCTTGCCCATGAACAGCATGAACAATTGATGGAAATAAATAGGGGTAATGGGGTTGGCAGCTTCCATTGCAATTTGGTAAGCAGGCATACCACCAAAAAGGTTATTATTCCACAATGGATAATGTCCGTGTGTTTCTTTGTAATTGAACAAATCCTGCGCCATGCCTTTCCAATGCGATACGTCTGATTGGTCGATGACTTTGCCCTCTAATACAGGTTTACAAAAGATAATGGCCACTAGAAGAAAGATACCGGCCGCTATGACATGCGGTAATAAAGATTTCCATTGAAATTGCTTCATGATCGTTTTTTGAGCTATCAGCAAACCTACA
>VFQN01005690.1_pt1 | contig 14982 bp, 13 predicted proteins | sample 3512371 | NCBI WGS metagenome assembly VFQN01 (sample SAMN10412370, study PRJNA504923) | tailings metagenome | isolation source: Replicate 2 from Balatoc abandoned mine | place: Philippines: Itogon, Benguet | collected 2017-08-28
GGCCCACGAGGCCGTGTGGCGACGCGGGGGGAGTCCATTTCATCATTCAAGCCGACGCCGCTTCGCGGCGCGGCTTAATTCAGGCGTTAGATGCCGTGAAGATTCTCGCAGCCCTCCTGATGTCGATGACCGTCTGGCCCTCCATGGCGAGTGCATGCCAGTTCTATACCCCTTCTCCTGATGTGCTCGTTGAGGAGAGCAAGAACCTTGTCATCGCACATCCCGTAGCCATCTCCAATGTACCGAAGGTCGCCGACGACCCAAGCTACCGAGGGGAGTTTCGCCAGACAATCCTCTGGGAGGTGGTCGTAGGCTGGAAGGGGAAACTAAAGCCTGGTGACAGATTCACAACGCGTCGAATGCATAATCGGTCGGGCATGTGCAGTCCGGGCGCAGGAAACTACTCGGGAGACCCTCTGCTGATCACCTTCAGCGGCGATGAACCCTACGCGGAATTCGATGAGTACTCGATTGAGTTGCATCGTGATCTGTTCAAGGGCGTCCAAGACCTCTTGATTCGAAGGACATCTAACTAATCATTCAAGCCGACGCGCCTCCGGCACGCGGCTTAACTCAGGCGTTAGATTTAGGAGTCAGCGTGTTCTCGATCTTTAAGCGCAAGAAGGTAGTAGAGCCTGAACCGCTCAGTCCCGAAGCAGACGTCTTTCTGGCCGCGGCGACCGCTGAGTTCAATGAGAAACAAGCGGTGCTTGGGTCGCAATGGAACTTTGACAGCTACGAGCAGTGGGGCTTTGATCAGTACACCGGCGTGCTCTCACTGACGCTAGCGGACGGCTCTCGTGTTCTCGCCGATGGGCAGATTCTAGGCAGTCACTCTCCTGGCGATGGTTCGTGGGAGTGGGCTTGGAACAATCCAAATGTAGAGGCTGGGGTGACAACTGCAAGTCAGAAGGTGAAGGAGCTTGGGGCTCGCCTCGGAATTTCGTACCTCGTCCACGGGAGAATCCCGGTAGATCAAGACGTTTTTGTCTCGTATCTGTGCGCGATCGGAGCTAAGGCTACGGACTCCGCTGGTTCATTTATAGGCAGTGCCGGGCCCGTCAATGTGTATCTGCTTGTGTCCAACCTGCGACGTGCCTAAATCTAACTATGCGTTAGAGCGGACCGATGGGAGAGGCTTTCGTGTTTACTGTTGAACCGTCGGCCATCGGCCGCTCAACGTGTCGTTAGCTGTATGGTTTCTATGCTCAGGCGAGCTTTGAGCGGTAGCGCTACCGTCGGTGAGGCGTTTTGGGGGGTTCTCCTCGGTGGCTCCGTTCTGCTCAGTATCGCTATCAGTCTCTTTCTCTTCTTCGTGGCGCTGCCGCTTCGTTCCGAGGCGCTTGTCGCTGTCGGTTGGTTGGTGCAATCGACTTACATCGTCTTTGGGTCGGTGTGCCTTTGGCGTTGCTCCCCCAATGCGAAATCGAATGCCGGCCGACTAACGGCAAGGGCCTTTGCGGTTGTATACGGTGTGGGCCAAGTTGCGTTCGTGATCATGCTCTTCGCCGATGGGTTCTCTGCAGAGTTGATTAGTGCAGTCGGCGCATACAGCTAACTACGCATTAGAGCGGACCGATGGGACAGGCTTCGATGTTTTCTGAGACGATATCGGCCATCGGCCGCTCAATGCGGCGTTGAATGTCCGCTTCTGGCCGATAGCTGCCAGGGCTGGTATGAGCCCGTGAGCATTAACGCTGCTCGTCGGCCCGTTAATGGCAAGCCAACTCTAGCCGGCGAAGCCGTGGGCCGCTTTGCGTATCCAGGTCAGCACGTCGGCCGATCTCCCTGCGGCAATCTGGTCCGCCGGCGAGGCGTAACAGTCGTGAAGATCCAACGTGGCCCAGGCCGCGGCGGCATCAACAGTTGAGAACATCTGAAGGATCTCTGCAGCCAACTCCGGATTCGTACTTTCCAGCGCCGTCCAGACTTCTAGTTCCTTCGCTCTGACTATCGCCTTTGCTTCGTAAAGCGCGTTCAACGCGTCTTTCAAGTCCGACGTTTCCATTTGCAATGCCTCGCGCCCTTTGCAGTGATAGGGCTTCAGCCCCGGTGATCGATGAGCTCGATGTAGCGACCCAGCGGTTGTTCTCAGATCAAGCCTCTAAAGCGTGCGCCCCGGCGGGGGTCTTCATGCCGAGCGCCTGGTGCGGACGTCGGTGGTTGTAGAACTGGTTCTAGTCTCCGACGACGCGCATGGGGTAACGCTGGCTCTTGGCCGATTGCGGACTTAAGGCATTCTTAGTTGGTTCCAAGGCGTCACGTCTCGCATTCGTTCACAGATCTAGGTTCCCCAGACAGCCATCGCAATTAGTTGTAGCTAGGTCTAGCAGTCCTATCTCGTCTTCCTCCGAAACGGAGTAACGTTTTCAGCCTTAGGATGGGTCCTTGGCTTCGCTCTGGTCAGGGCGATTTGAAGCGCGGCAATCGCGCTGTCTTTTATCTTAGCCTGCTGTTCAAGCGCAGAAACGCGCTCTTGAAGGCTTCTGACAACTTCTTTCATAGAGCCGATTCTCACCGATCTGGAGCCCTCGGACAGAATTCTCGATCTTATGTCCGGAAGCGCACAACCGGCATGTCCCACGTATGTGCGGCTTCGCCCAGCCTCCAATGCTGCCGTACTTGGGTTCAGAACAAGCTTTCCCTCGCGCTGACGCGCCACAAGATCCGGGTGCTTTGGCTTGCCCTTCTGGATCCTTTCAATAGCTTCAAGAAAGTCCATCCTTATCTGGTCGAGACTAGTGCGCGACATTGCCATCTCCAGGCCTTCTTACGCGTGCACCTTCAATTGCACCGAGAAAGTGTTCTGCGATCTTCATCCGCTGCTCAATCACCCTGAACTCCGGCTCTCTCCCCCCTGCACGGGCGCTCGCCATCGCCGATGAGTACTTCTCGTACGAATCTTTCCAGTACTGCAGGTGATCAAGCCGGACGTACAGGCATTCACATCCCGCGCATAGAGAAGGGGTCCGGACGGCAAGGTTTGGTCTCTGATTAGCCCATGAGGCTTGATCCACCACTTTCCGGCATCTTGATCTCTCTGGCATCAGCGACATCAGGCAGCTGCCGTGGGGGGCGTTCCAGATCGCAATCTCGTTTGTTTTCACGAAGTTGGTGGCCTTCTCGTCCAAGGTCTTTCCCGGCTGCGACTTGATCGTCTTTTTCATCTGCTCCCTATGCTCATTGACCAGCCTGGCCAAGGGCCCAGCCACTTCCTGAGCGCCGCTGGTGAGCTCCATCAGGATATCGACCCCTGCCTGGACATGGGCAGCATCAAAGGCGATCTTTAGTGAAGGGTCATTGCCGATGTAACCACGGATCGTCATGACCTCGGATGCGTGCTTAAAGTGCTCTGATATTGCGGGTAGAAGTCGTGGGTCTGTTCGGAACAGGTGCTGTGCGAATGTCGGTCTCCATCGATGTGCTCGAAACCCTGTGATAAGGGCCACTTTCTGGTCATGTGATGGGGCGACTCGGCCAAACTCAACAAAGTCATACATGAACTCGCGCTGCCAAACGGTAAGCGTCGATGATGTAAGCAAACCAACGGAGTCCGACTGCCTTGGCAGTCCTCTGGACGCCGAGAATGTGAGAAAGACATTCTTTACTCCGGCAAGATCTCGCCATGGCTGAGAGATCCTGGCGGCGTACGACAGCGCTTGCACAACAGGTGGAATATAGGTGTCGCCCACTGGGCGGGCGCCAACCACCCAACGGGTACGTGCCTTGCGCCCTTTCGCAGTCTCACCGGCGACATAGAAGACCTCAAAGAGGCCATCTTCCGTGATTTCCCGTTCGATACAGGTTGGCAGACCGTCTTCCCCCAGCGCCTCGGTCTGAATGCTGCAGAGTTCGTGGGCTCGAATCCCCGTCAGTGCCTGCGTTAGGATCGCGGCCGCGCGGAGCACGCTTACGATGATTCGCCTCAGCTGCTGGATTGGCGTTAGTTCTACGTAGCGTCCATCTAGCGGCGTATAGGGCCTCAGTCCCTCAATTGGAAGACCCCAAGGAATTGGGATGGTCGTGCTACTTCTGAACGTATAGGTGCGCAGCGCCTCGTGCAGAGGGGCGGAATACGAGACGTAGTCCGTTCCAGATTCGTATTTTTGTACTACGGCATAGTCGTCGGCCATCTCCAATGCCATTGCCTGAAGATTTATAGCGTCTTCGGCTAGATCTTCCAGGAATCCATGCGCGGCAGAAGCTACGGAGATGAAGAAGTCATCAGGGATGGGCTTAAGCCTTCCCAGCCGTCTCAAGCCCATGCTTTCCTGGACAATCTTGTTCGCGCTTTGCTCCTTGTCGAATGGCGCCATTGTCATGAAGCTGGCGCCGGCTTTCTTCATTGAATTTCTGCAGTCGTAGAGCTTTCGGAGCAGGATTACCTGTCGATGTGCACTGGCACCGGTCATCTCTCGCTTTCGACCAGTTCGCCCCTTGAGGTCCTCCTGACCAGCTTCATAGTCTGTCAGCAACCAGTTGACGTAGTTCCATGACATCTCATTGTCGATATCGCCGATCCTTTCGAGCCCTTCCTGGTGCATCCATTCGATCAGATTCGATAGGGACGACTGCATTGTTGCCATTGAGCCAGCACCTAGACGCTCGGTTCCGCGCGGCGCATTTATCTCGCTGTTGATGAACTCCATCAGATCATTCAACAGGTCTTTTGGCCCATGGTCCCAAAGGTTCGATCCATCACGCCTCTGAACCTTTCTCCAATCCAGCGTCGATCCCGTCCTCTTTTGGCCTGGTGTCTTGTGAACCTGTTTCCATTCTGGTTGATTGAACGGCGAAACAGGCGTAACCATTCGTACCTGACCGGCATGCGGATCATTTTTCTCTCTGAGTTTTTTCATGACTTTCCTCTACTGGAGAGGCGGCAGGTCAGATAGCTTCATTCTTTCGGCCTTGGAAAGTGTGGCGTCTGACGTGATTGCCGGCAGCCAGACCTCGTCCAGAGCATCAAGAATCGGCTTGAATCTAGCTTTCCAAGCTTCAGGCCCCACATCTTTTCTCGCGCGGATTGCGAGCTCCCTGAGCTGAAGCATCCGAGCAAGCGAGTAGCCTTCATCTCCGTCAGGTTGCGTCAGCGGGCAGGTGGGGCAGAAGCCGTAAGCCGAGCAAAGGCGTCCGTGCTTCTCTGTGGGGATCGGGCTATTAAACGGGTCGAGGCAAAGGAAGCCTGGCGTAGCTGAGCGACGATCCCTTGTCTTCCCTTCAGCGCGCTCATCGATCGTGCCGCCTGTTCTCAACCATCTCTCTCTGGCTGCCATTGCGCCGGCGAGTGCGCTCTCATCCTTCTTCTTGGCCTCGCTGCTCCTGTAGGCAGGGTGTGAGGTCGCCCAGTTGACGTGACCAAGCAACATCTCAACCGCGACGGGATTCCCGGGGAAGACGTCTCTTGCGAGGTTGGCGCCTGTCGCACGAAGCAGCCTCGTACCCACATGTGCCTTCATGCCGAGTCTCTTGCAGAACACCGGGGCGTGCTGATTGAACTCCGGGCTATCGCGCCGGAACGGGTCGAAGATTGGCCTGAGTATCTGCGTTGATCCTCTGTCCCTCGGGACGAATGCAAATATGTTCTTCGTCTTTGCTACTGAGGCCTTGCGGGCTGCCTTCGTCCAGGTCAGAAGGAACGTGATCAATGATGCCGGGTTGTCACGGTCATCTGTTACCGGGAAGGACCGGGGTTGAATGTATCCACCCGCCCTCGGTTTTGCCGGCATGAAGGTGATCCGCTCCTGCCCGAGGAAAGTTGAGCGCCGGATGTTTGTAGTCGATATCTCAAGCAGAGTCTGCTTGTTGTAGTTCGTGATGGCTGCGAAGAAGTAGATGAAGGGTGTCAGTTCCTGCGCACTGGGATGCATTGCCTGACGGACACGTGTGTATCCCGCCCGATCTACCAGATCGAATAGCTTCTTGTCCTTGCTCTTAAGGAATTTCCTTTCTGGGAGAATCGAGTACTTCTTCCTGGCGGCCCTTAACGCCACCTTGAAGAGTTCATCAGCCTCGTTCTCCGCCAGCACTTCACCCTTTTCAATCGCCCAGTCCCGCTCAACTGATTCCATGCACTGCAGCATCATGGCCCTGCAATCGGCGATGAACTTCGCGAACTCCGCCAGAGCCATTGGGTCCGTTCTTACATCATCCCGCCCCAAGATCTCAGGTACCGTCAGTCCCTCGGGAAGCTCCCCTCTTCGAGATAGCTCTTTCACAAGAGCCCTCGCACTGGATGCGTAATGACGTTGTGTTGACAGCGCTATTTCGCTTAATGGATTTTTCTTGGACTTTGTCCTTCCCAGTGATTCTGCGAACTCATTAAGAAGCTCTTGGGTGATGTCATCGAGACCGAGCTCACGCTTTGGAAATGCTTCGGCGCAGAATCTAATGAATCCGTTGCTCACGTTTGAGACGAGGCTTGCCTTGCTTCGTGAGCCCGTGCGGCCGGTGAGAACTCTCGGGAGCGCTTTGGCGAGGCTAAACCCGAGGTTCCCCAGTTTGAGCCACGTCGTGCAATCGACGACTATGGTCTTGTCGGGATATCGGGCATCCTTGATAGAAACCGTGAGTCGCCCGGCACTTCTCTTCACCGAGGCCCCTGCCGGGTCCTTTGCGCCTGGCGCATCGCCATTGCCGCGCGCCAGCTTCGGAAAGCGACCAGTAGCAGATCCCCGCTTAGGCATGCTTCTTTACCAGTTTCATGAGTTCCACGAAAAACGGATCGGTCTGGTCGGCCTCCATGGCCTTCACCAACCGCATATAGGTTCTGATCGTGGTCTCCAAGAGAGCATGTCCAAGCATGGACTGAATGTAGATCCAGGGCTCGGGATCTCCTTGCGCCTTGCGAACGAAGTAGGTGTAGAAGACGAAGTTGTGCCTGAGATCATGGAAAGTGTGCGCAGGCATCACTTTTCCCCGCATGTCCACTTCAGTTGCTCCAACCGCGTGGCATGCGTTTCTAAAGAAGTCATTTACGTACTTTGGGTCCAGGGGCCGCCCTGAGTACTTCGTGTCTGTGTGGTTCACAAAGACGTACCCGTGGTCTTTCTTCTGGTCCATGTAGATCGGTCGAATGACGGATATGTATTCCCTGATGGCCAGTAGAAGCCACACTGGAAAGTTGACCTTTCTCGTCTTTGCGCCTTTTCCGTAGACATCTACAGCTGCCATGGACGACATACTTCGTCCTGATGTCTTCGCGTCGAGAACGTGCGTCACCTCCAGCCCAAGCGGCTCTGCGCGTCTCAATCCCGCCTGGAAGGCGCACTCGGCGATCATGCGGTTACGCACTGCTGCGTGATTGAGGTCTCCCCGTGAAAGGTCGATGACCTTGCCGCCGTGAACCAGAGGAGGGCCGATACGGTCGAATATCGAGCGCAGCTCGCCCATTGGGATGGGTCGCACCTTGCTGTCGAGCGGCGGCGTCCTCGGCATCCCCTTCGGCTGGATCTGGGGATTCATCCTTCTGGCATCGAGCTCCCTTGCTTCTTCAATCTCATCGAAATTGGACCTGGTGCGGCCATTGAGATGAGCCCAGGAGTAGAAGCTCTTGATTGTGCTTATGCGCCTGATGATCGTCTTGTCGGCATACGCCATTCCCGTCGCAGGCGATGGCTGTTCGATCATGGTGTCCAGGTACGCGAGGAGGACGTCTTCGTTGGCGTCCTGCCACGCAGCTTCTATCGCATCCAGGAACGCGAAGAAGTCACGCAGGTCGGAGGTCCAAGCCTCCACGGTCTTGATGCTTTTGTGGAGCCTTAGATTCCTCGGTGAACGGGTGAATGCCTTGTCGGCAAGGAACTCGAGGAACGGCTCGAACGGAAGATTGGTCGCGCGGCTGACAAGAAAGTTCGTCCCTCTTGGGAGCTGTGGCACTTCGATTTTCGGGAAGCTGGCAACAACTTGTTCAGGGAGTGCGGCCCTCTGGATCTCAAGGTTGTACGGCTTGAACTGTCCTTGAGCATCGGCTTCCCCTTGCCTGTGTCTTGTGTCGTGCACTGCAACCACCCCCTTCGCCAGTAGTGGATGGACTGTTCAAAGGACCACAACCCCGATACTCCATGGTTGTTCAGAGGAATGCAAGCAAAAAGACCCTTCGAACAGGTACTTAGGTACTTAATGCTGGTGAACACACTACCAGGCCGTCAGACCGTGCTCGCAGCCGCGGTAGGCGTTCACCGAGCGGTCGAAGGGCAGGTCGGGCGACGCGTTGCGGCTGATCACCGAGCGCGCGCGTTCGGAAGTGACGGTCGTGCGCGGGTTGGGCGCGGGTTCGCCGTCGTGGAACCAGCCGTCGTCTTCGGCCTGCACGCGCGTCACCGCGTAGCGGCCCTCGGCGTTGCCGGCGGCGCCGCGGCCCTTGGGTGGAGGCGGGGGCGTGGGGTTTCCTGCCATGATGTCGGCCAGCCTACGCCGGCGGCGTCTCACCGGACGAGGCAGCAAACCCGGAGGACGGATGGAGTTCGCCACGCTGTGGCCCCTGCTCAAGCCCTGGGTGGTCGGCGTCTGGGCCGTCTACCTGGTGGTGCTGGCCGGCTGGATCGTGCTGCAGAAGCGCGAGCCGATCGCGACGCTGAGCTGGCTGCTGTCGCTGGCGGCGCTGCCGGTGGTCGGGCTGGTGATCTACCACTTCCTCGGGCCGCAGCGGATCCGGCGCCAGCAGCTGCGCCGCGCCCGCGCCCGCGCCGGCCTCGACGGCAGCCTGCCCGCGGGCCTGAAGCCGAGCGAAGACGGCGCCACCCTCGCCCGCCTCGGCCAGGCCAGCACCGGCTATCCCTGCAGCACCGCCACCCGCGCCGAGCTGCTGGTCGGCGGCGCCGCCACCTTCGACGCGCTGCTGGGCGCGATCGCCGCGGCGACGCACCACCTGCACCTGGAGTACTACATCCTCGAGCCGGACCAGACCGGCACGGCGATCCGCGACGCCCTGGCCGAACGCGCCCGCGCCGGCGTGCGCGTGCGCCTGCTGCTCGATGCACTGGGCTCGGCGCGCGTGGGCAGGCGCTTCCTGGCGCCGCTGCGCGCGGCCGGCGCCGAGGTGGCCTGGTTCCATCCGGCGCACCTGCGCTTCATCGCCCGGCCGCGGGTGAACCTGCGCAACCACCGCAAACTGCTGATCGCCGACGGCGCGCTGGCCTTCACCGGCGGCATCAACCTCACCGACGAACAGGACGTGCGCCGCCGCGCCGGCGCCTACCATGACCTGCACCTGCGCCTGGAGGGCGAGGTGGTGCACTGGCTGCAGCTGGCCTTCCTGGAGGACTGGCACTACGCCACCGGCGTGGCGCTGCGCGACGCGCACCTGTGGCCGGCGCTGGCCAATGGCCAGGTGCTGGCGCAGGTGCTGCCCTCGGGGCCGGATTCGCCCTGGGAAGCCATCCACCGCGTGCACGTCGAGGCCATCCACCAGGCCAACCAGCGGGTCTGGCTGGTGACGCCGTACTTCGTGCCGGGCGAGGCGGCGCGCATGGCGCTCAGCTCGGCGGCGCTGCGCGGGCTGGACGTGCGGGTGATGGTGCCGGCGCGCAGCGATTCGCGCATCGTCAGCGCCGCGGCGCGTTCGTACTACGACGAGCTGCTGGCCGCCGGCGTGCGCGTGTTCGAGTACCAGCCGCGCATGCTGCACAGCAAGGCGCTGCTGGTGGACGGCGACCTGTGCCTGGTCGGCAGCGCCAACTTCGACCCGCGCAGCTTCCGCCTGAACTTCGAGCTCAGCGTGCTGCTGCACGACCGCGCCCTGGCCGCGCGGCTCGAGCGCGAGCTGCGCGAGACGCTGGCCGCGTGCCGCGAGGTGCTGGCCACCGACCCGCGGCCCGGGCTGCCCGCGCGCCTGGGCGAGGCCTGCGCGCGGCTGCTGTCGCCGCTGCTCTGAATCCGGCCGCCGTCCGTCGCCGGGGCCCGGCGCGGCCCGGCTGGCAGCCGCGCCGGCTTGGGCTACACTCCGGCCAGTCGCGCGAGGGCTCACCCATGCACTGGCTCTACCTGCTCGCCGGCCTGGCCTGCTTCGGCCTGGCCCTGATGCGGAACATCTCCACCCCGCTGGTGCTGGTCTTCCTCGCCGGCGCCTTCGGCTTCCTGCTGGCCTGGATCGTCGGCATGCTCAAGGCGCGCATCTCCAGCCAGTCGCGCGACATCCTGCACATCATGGGCCCGGACGAGCTGCGCAAGCTGCGCGAGCAGGCCGAGGCCCGCCGCCAGGCCGGCAAGCCGCCGGCCGATTCCACTCCCTGACCCACGACCCGGAGGTCCCATGAACCTGATCATCTTCCTGATCATCGGCGCGCTCGCCGGCTGGCTGGCCGGCGTGGTGATGAAGGGCCGCGGTTTCGGCCTGCTCATCAACATGGTGGTGGGCGTGCTGGGCGCCTACTTCGGCGGCTGGCTGCTGCCCAAGCTGGGCGTGTCCTTCGGCGGCGACATCGGCGTGTTCATCACCGCCTTCCTCGGCGCGGTGGTGCTGCTGGCGATCATCGGCCTGATCAAGAAGGCCTGACCGGCCTGCCCGGCCTCAGCCCGCGGGACGGGCGCGGCCGCGCGGCGTGCCGCGCCGGCAGGCATCCGAGCAGTAGACGACGCGATCCCAGTCGCGCTCCCACTTCTTGCGCCATTCGAAGGGCCGGCCGCAGACCGGGCAGGTCTTGGCCGGCTTCGGTGCGCCCCGCGCACGCCGCTCAGCCGGCATCCGTCTCCACCCGGTTGCGGCCGGCGCGCTTGGCCGCGTAGAGCGCGGCGTCGGCGCGGCGCAGCAGGCTGTCGGGCTCGGCCTGCAGGTCGGGCACGAAGCCGGCGACGCCGACGCTGACGGTCATGCCGGCATCGCTGGCGGAGATGGCCGCGCGGATCGCCTCGGCGCGGCGCGCGGCCTCGGCCAGGTGCACGCCCGGCAGCAGCAGCGCGAATTCCTCGCCGCCGTAGCGGGCCAGCAGTTCGCGCTGCGGGTCGTGCTGCTGGGCCAGGCGCTGGGCGATGCCGCGCAGCTGCACGTCGCCTTCGAGGTGGCCGTGGGCGTCGTTGTAGGCCTTGAAGTGGTCCACGTCGATCATCAGCACGCTCAGCGGCCGGCGCTGGTCGAGGCAGCGGTACCACTCGCGGCGCAGGCCGTTCTCGAGCGCGCGGCGGTTGGCGACGCCGGTGAGCGCGTCCTCGGTGACGAGTTCGGCGAGGCGGCGGTTGAGGTCTTCCAGTTCGTGCGTGCGCTCGGCGATGCGCGCCTCGAGGCGGCGGTTGGCGGCGAGGTAGCGCTCGGTGCGCCGGCGCACCACCCAGTGCGCGAAGCCGCCGCCGGCGAGCAGCAGCAGCACGGCGGCCAGGCCCCAGGCCCACCATTGTTCGTACCAGTGCGGCAGCACGCGGAAGCGGTAGTTGAGGTCCGGCGCCTGGCGGCCGTGGCTGGTGCGCGCCTCGACCTCGAGCACGTAGTCGCCGGCGGGCAGGGCGCGGATGAACAGGTCGCGGTCGGTCCAGTCGCTCCATTCGGGCGTGACGCCGTGCAGCAGGTAGCGGAACTGCGCGCCGCCCTCCATGCTCACCAGCGAGAAGCGGATGCTCAGGCTGTGGCCCGGCGGCACCGTCACCGGTTCGGCGCCGCTGGCGGTGGGCAGGCGGACGACGTGGCCGGTGGCGTCGCGCGCGGCCACCGATTCCATCGCCAGCACCAGCGGGCGCTGCGGCGGCGCCGGATTGCCCGGGTCGTACTGCAGCAGGCCCGACCAGGTGGCGATGCGCAGCACGCCGTCGCGGTTCATGCGCAGGTTGGCGTAGCCCATGGCCTGCTGGGCGCCGGGATTGAGCACCTCCCAGCGCGTGCCGCCGGCCGGACGATGCCAGAGCTGGCGGCGCGTGTAGGCGTAAGCACCGAGCGGGGTTTCCTCGACGATGAGTTCGAAGGGTTTGTCGGCGAGGGTGAAGGGCGGCGCCAGGTCGGGCACGAAGCGCTCGCCCTCGCGGCGGAACCCGGCGTTGCCGCTGATCGCGTGCAGCTGGCCGTCGAGCGCGAACACGCTGGTGCCCGCGCCCGCCTCCACCACCAGGCCGGCGGCGTCGCCGAAGCGGGTGCGCTCGAGCACCCGCGCCTGCGCCAGGTCCATGCGCCAGCGCTGCACCGGGCCGCGCGTGTCGCCGAACCACAGTTCGCCCGGCGCCATTTCCTCCATGCCGCTGATGCTCAGGCCTTCGAGCGGGATGCGCGCGTCGAGGCTCCAGCGGCCGTCGCGGTCGCGCACCAGCAGGAGTTCCTCGGCGGTGAAGCCGAAGACGAGGCCGGGCTCGAAGGTCGAGGCGATCAGGGCGTGCACGCCCTGGCTCTGGTCCTGCAGCAGGCGGCGCGGCTCGCGGGCGCCGCGGTCGAGCACGGCCAGGCCCTCGCGCAGGCCGATCAGCAGGCCGGATTCGGAGGCGTGCAGGGCGTAGGCCTCGAAGTCGGTCCAGCGCGGGTAGTCGGGCTCGAGGCCGCGCGGCGTGCGCGAGAAGCGGATGACGCCGCGGCTGGTGGCCAGCCACAGCGCGCCGTCGTGCCATTCGAAATCGCTGGGCGTGCCGACCAGGCCCTGTCCCTGGCCGAGGAAGGACCAGGGCGAAGGCAGGCCGAGCCTGACCAGCTGGCCTTCGGTCGCGGCCCAGACGCCACCCTCGTGGTCGACGCCCAGGGCCTGCACGGCGAAGCCGCCGAGGTCGACGTACTCGCGGACGGCGAGATCGGCGTCGAGCCGGAACAGGCTGCCGTCGAGGCTGCCGACCACGAGGCTGCCGTCGCCGAGGGCCTGCACGACGTAGCTGCGGGTGGCGCGCACGGCATCGCTGCCTTCGCCGGGGAGTTCGCGCAGGCCGTCGGGGCCGATCTCGTAGAGGCCGTCGCGGGCGACGACCAGGGCGCCGTCGCCGCGCTCGACCACGCCGGCCACCGGCAGGTCGGCGAAGCGTTCGCCGCCGGGCACGAGCGTGCTGCGCCCCTGCTCGAAGCGGACCAGGCCGGTGTCCTGCAGGCGGTACCAGAGTTCGCCGTGCACGACGAAGAAGCTGCGCGTCTCCGGCGGCAGCGGCCAGCGCTTGGCGGGGCCGCCGTCGTAGGGCAGGTAGTGCAGCTGGTGCTCGGCGCGGAAGTACACGCCTTCGGCCATGGGCAGCACTTCCCAGACGATGCCGACGTGGCGCTGCGCCTCGCGCAGGCCGGCGGCGTCGAGCAGGTCTTCGTAGAGGATGCGGCCATCGGGGCTGCGCGCGAGCCGGCCGAAGGTGTCGTAGCCGCCGACGTAGATGCGGCCGTCGGCGCCAAGCGCGAGCGAACGCGCGGGCACGCGGCCGGAAAGTTCGACCAGGGTCCAATCGACGCCGTCGTAGTGCAGCACGCCTTCGGCGCTGCCGACGTAGAGTTCGCCCTCGCCGCCGGTGGCGACGCCGAGATAGCCCGGGGTGACGCGGGTCTGCTGCGCGTCGTAGACCTGCATGAGCGGCGCGCCCGGCACCTCCGCCGCCGGCACGGGGGCGGCGGCGAAAGCCAGGACGAGCAGGGCGGACCAGGCGAGGCGCAGGGACATGGCCGGATTATCCCCCGAGGCGGGGCCGGAACGCCGCGCGTTGGCGGGGTTCCCGGCGGGACGGCGGGCGGGGTAGGCTGACCGGATGACCGTCCTGAGCGTGAATGTGAACAAAGTGGCGGTGCTGCGCAATTCCCGCGGCGGCACCGAACCCCGGGTGGCTACGGCGGCCGAGGTGGCAATCGCGGCCGGCGCCGGGGGCATCACCGTGCATCCGCGCCCGGACCAGCGGCATATCCGGCCCGGGGACGTGGCCGAGCTGGCGGCGATCGTGGCCGGCCGGGTCGAGTACAACCTCGAGGGCAATCCATTCGCACCGGCGCGCGGCGACTACCCGGGCTTCCTGGCGCTGGTCGAGCGGCACCGGCCGCAGCAGGCCACGCTGGTGCCCGACGGCGACGCGCAGATCACCTCCGACCACGGCTTCGACCTGGCCCGCGACGCCGCCCGGCTGCGGCCCCTGGTGGCGGAGCTGAAACGGCTGGGCGCGCGGGTGTCGCTGTTCGTGGACGCCGGGGCGCCCGACATCGAGCGCGCGGCGGAGATCGGCGCCGACCGCATCGAGATCTACACCGGGCCCTTTGCCGAGGCCTTCGCGGCCGGCGATGCCTCGGAGGCGCTGGACCGCTGCGCGGAGACGGCGCGCCGGGCCCAGGCGGCCGGGCTGGGCGTCAATGCCGGCCACGACCTGAGCCAGGCCAACCTGGGAGTCTTCCTGCGGACCGTGCCGAACGTGCTCGAGGTGTCGATCGGCCACGCGCTGTTCGGCGAGGCGCTGTACGCGGGCCTGGCGCCGACGGTGCGGGCCTACCTGGACATCATCGCCGCCCGCCGCGGCTGAGGCGGCGGGCAGGTTCGCATCCGGCTCAGCGCATGCCGCCGTCGAAGCCGGCGTTGCGGGCGCTGGCGAGGGCGGTGGCGGCCGACTGGTAGTCGGCGTCGGGATCCACGCTCAGCTCGAGGGTCGTGCCGGGGTTGTCCGCGTGCAGGCGCGCCAGGGCGGCGGGCAGGTCCCGGGCCGTCATTTCCTTGCCGTCCACGCGGAAGAAGCCGGCGGGGGTGACGTCGAGCCGGAGGGGTTCGCTGCGTTCCGGCCGGGGCGGCGTGGGGTGCGAGAGCTGCAGCGGCAGCTTCAGCTCGAGCATCGGCGCGGTGACCATGAAGATCACCAGGAGCACGAGCATCACGTCCACCAGCGGCGTGATGTTGATCTCGGCGAGCGTGGAGCGGGACGGGCTTGCGGCGAAGGCCATGGCGCGACTCCTGCGGGCGGGCTCGCTTTCCTTCTACTCCCGGGGCGGGAGGCAGGACAAGCCGGTTCCGCGGGGCGCGGACAGGCGCCGCTCAGTTTTTGCGGGCTGCGGCCTGGACGGGTTCGGTTCGGCGGGGCGAAAAAAAACGCCGCCCGTGTGGGCGGCGTCGCTGCAGGGTGCGGACGAACGGGGCC
>VFQN01005692.1_pt1 | contig 14974 bp, 13 predicted proteins | sample 3512371 | NCBI WGS metagenome assembly VFQN01 (sample SAMN10412370, study PRJNA504923) | tailings metagenome | isolation source: Replicate 2 from Balatoc abandoned mine | place: Philippines: Itogon, Benguet | collected 2017-08-28
CGATCGCCAAGAACATCATCACCACCGAGTGCGTCGTGGCCGACAAGCCCGAGGAGGGCGGCGGCGGCGGCATGCCCGACATGGGCGGCATGGGCGGCATGGGCGGGATGATGTAGCCACCGGCCCACGCCGGATGAGTTCGCGACGGGGGCCCGCGGTACGGGGCCCCCGTCGTCGTCGACGCCCGATAGATTCAGGGCGCCGGCCGCGATCCGGAGGCCGTGAGGGTGCGTGCCGACGGCGCCCGGGGGAGGTGTGACATGACGGCGCCCCCGGCTCCGCACCCGCGGCGGACGATCGTCTTCTGGATGGCGACCGCGCTCATCGCGGTCGACACCCTGCTCTTCACCATGGTGGTGCCGGCGCTGCCGGAGTTCGCCGAGCGCGACGGGCTCTCGGACGCCCAGGCCGCGCTCATCTTCGCCGCCTTCCCGATCGCCCAGCTCGTCACGGCCCTCGCAACCGCCGGCCTGGTGGAGCGCCTCGGCCGCCGCCCGCTGGTGATCGCGGCCACCCTGCTGCTCACGGGCGCGACCCTGATGTTCGCCGTCACCGAGGGCGGGGCGATGCTCGCGGCGGCGCGGACGGCGCAGGGGGTCGCGGCCGGCGCCGCCTGGACGGCCGGCATCGCCGCGATCTCCGACGTCTTCCCCACCCGCGAGCTGGGCTTCCGGATCGGCCTGGCGCAGACGGCGGGGGGCGGCTTCGGCCTGCTGGGGCCGGTGCTCGGCGGGGTGCTGATCGACCTGGTCGGCACGGACGCGACCTTCCTGCTCGCCGCGACGCTGCCGGCGGCGCTGGTGCTGCCGGCGCTCCTGATGCCCGAGACGCGCCGTCTCGGGGCCCGCCCGATCCCGGTCGTCGCCGGGATCCGCGCGGTGATGTCCCGGCGGCGCGCGCGGGCGGCGGCGGGCGCGCTCGCCGCGGTCTCGGGCTCGCTGGCGCTGATCGAGCCGCTGGTGCCCCTGGAGCTGGAGAGCCGCCTGGGGCTGTCGGCCTCGGCGATCGGGGTCGTCTTCGGCGCCTGCCTGCTCGGCAACATGATCGCCGCCCCCCTCGCCGGGCGCTGGTCGGACCGCTCGGGGCGCATCGCCCCCGTGGCGGTCGGCGGCGCGGTGCTGACGGCCAGCCTGCCGCTGATCGCCGTCGGGCCGGCGGCCTGGGTGACCGTGGCGCTGTTCGTGATGGGCCTCGGCTTCGGCACGATGGGCGCCTCGTGCGGCCCCCTCCTGACCGAGGCGGTCGACGAGGCGGGCCTGGCGGGCAACTACGGCCTCTCGGCCGCCATCCTGACCGTCGTCTACTCGGCCGGATACGCGCTCGGTCCCCTGATCGGCGCCGCGGCGGTGGCGACCATGTCGTTCGCCGGCGCGATGATCGTCGGCGCGGCGCTGGTGGGCGCCACGGCGGTCTGGGCGGTGGCCGGCCTGCGCGCGACCACCCCCGACCCGGCGCAGACCCCGCAGGGGGATGCTTTGGCCCCCCGGCCAAGGGGTGGCGGGGACCCCCGCTGATACCGTGCCGCTCCCGGAGCTGTGAGAGAGGGTGCCGTGTCGCAGCTGTTCACCGACTACTCGACCGACGGCTTCTTCGACGAGATGTTCGAGGAGCCCGAGGTCCCGCGCGCGGCCTACGAGCGCCTCTTCTCCGGGATGCGCGCCCTGCGTCCGGCGACCTTCGCCGCGCGCAGCGCCCTGGTCGACCGGGCCTATCTGACCCAGGGCATCACGTTCGCGCACGGCGGACGCGAGCAGCCCTTCCCCTTCGACCTGCTGCCGCGGCTGATCCCCGCCGACGAGTGGGCGGTGCTGGAGCGGGGGCTCGCCCAGCGCGTCCGCGCGCTCGACATGTTCATCGCCGACCTCTACGGCCCGCGCCGGTCCGTGGCCGACGGCGTGGTGCCCAACCAGCTCGTGTCGACCTGCGAGGGCTACGTGCGCGAGATGGTCGGCGTGGAGCCGCCGCTCGGGCGGTTCGTGCACGTCGCGGGGATCGACCTGGTGCGCGACGACGACGGCACATGGCGGGTGCTCGAGGACAACCTGCGCTGCCCGTCGGGGCTGTCCTACGTCGTCCAGAACCGCGCCTTCATGCGCCGCGCGTTCCCCGAGGCCTTCGCCGACCACCACGTCGAGCCGGTCGGGCACGCGCCCTTCATGCTGCTCTCGGCGCTGATGGCCGCCGCGCCCGAGGGCCGCGAGTCCCCGCGGGTCGTCGTGCTGACCCCCGGTCCGGCGAACGCGGCCTACTACGAGCACGCGTTCCTCGCGCAGCAGATGGGCGTCCCGCTCGTGGAGGGGCGCGACCTGACGGTGCGCGACCGGAAGGTCTTCCTGCGCACCACGGCCGGCCGCGAGCGCGTGGACGTCATCTACCGCCGCATCGACGACGGCTTCCTCGACCCGGCGGCGCTGCGCGCCGACTCGCTGCTGGGCGTCGCCGGGCTGATGCAGGTCTGCCGCGACGGCCACGTGGCCGTCTGCAACGCCGTGGGCACCGGCGTGGCCGACGACAAGGCCGTCTACGCCTACGTGCCCGACATCATCCGGTACTTCCTCGGCGAGGAGCCGGTGCTGAGCCAGGTGCCGACCTACCTGCTCGAGCGCGAGGACGAGCGCGAGCACGCGCTCGGCAACCTCGACACGCTCGTGGTGAAGGCGGTGGACGGCGCGGGCGGCTACGGCATGCTGATCGGCCCGCACGCCACCCCCGGCGAGCGCGAGGCGTTCGCCAAGCGGGTGCGCGAGAACCCGCGCGGCTACATCGCCCAGGAGACGATCAAGCTCTCCCGCGCCCCCGTGCTGGTCGGCGAGACCTTCCAGGGCCGCCACGTCGACCTGCGCCCGTTCGTGCTCTACGGCAACCGCCCCGTCGTCGTCCCGGGCGGCCTGACCCGGGTGGCCCTGCGCGAGGGGTCGCTGGTGGTGAACTCGTCGCAGGGCGGGGGCAGCAAGGACACGTGGGTCCTGTCGCGATGACGGGCTGATGCTCGCGCGCGTCGCACAGACGCTCTACTGGACCGCCCGCGACCTGGAGCGCGCCGAGAGCTTCGCGCGCCTGCTGGAGGTGGGCCAGTCGGCCGCGCTCGAGGGCGACTCGTCGAACGGGGCCGGCGGGCGGCTGGTGTGGGAGCCCCTCGTGCGCATCGCCGGCGACATGGACTCGTTCCTCGAGACCCACCGCCGCGCCGACGAGCGCAGCGTGCCCTGGTACCTGACCTTCGGCCGGGACAACCCGGACAGCATCGTCGCCTGCCTCAACCGGGCCCGCGAGAACGCGCGCTCGGTCCGCGACCGCCTGCCCACCGACGTCTGGGAGGGCATCAACGACGCCTGGCTCGAGCTGATCGAATGGCCGCCCGAGCGGGTGACCCGCGACGGCGTCTACCCCTTCTGCCAGACCATCCGGCGCTCGTGCCACCTCATCCTGGGCCTGATCGCGCAGTCGATGCGACGGGACGAGGGCTGGCAGTTCATGCGCCTCGGCCGCTTCCTCGAGCGCGCCGAGCGCTCGACCCGCCTGGTGCAGACGCGCCAGGACGACCTGGTCGGCACGGGCGCGGACGACGTGCTCGACATGCACGGCTGGCGTGCGTTGATGGGCGACGCGTCGATCCACGAGGCCTACCTCCAGGTGGACGCCGCCGCCCTCTCGCCGGAGTCGATCGGCCGCTTCCTGATGATCGACCCGCGCTTCCCGCGCTCGGTGGCCTTCTGCATGAGCGAGGTGGAGGCGGCCTTCCTCGACCTGATCGCGATGGACGCGATGGCGCCCAACCCGCCGCCGCTGGTGCTCGCGCGCGCGGCCCGGGACATGATCGAGACGGCCGCCCGACGGCCGTGGGCGGGCGCCGAGGTCGCCGACTTCCTCGAGCGGCTCCTCGCGCGCTGCTCGTCCATCGACGCCGCCCTGGCGGAGTCGTGCTTCCTCGCCGCCTACGAGCGCACCCCGATCGGACAGCATGCCCAGGCTTCACGCCAAGCACAGAACTGAGATCCGCTACGCCGGCGCCGTCGGCGAGAGCGTCAACGAGATCCGCCTGCTGCCCTCGGGCAACGGCCGCCAGCAGGTCGAGTGGTCGTCGGTGCGCGTGCACCCGGGCGCCGAGCTGATCCCCCACCGGGACGCCTACGGCAACGAGGTGCGCTGGTTCCAGCTCGTGGAGCCGCACGAGTCGCTCCTGGTCGAGGCCGAGGCGGTCGTGCACACCCGCCCCGCCCCGCCCCGCCAGCCCGGCTCCTGCGCGGGCTTCGCCGGCATCGCCGACCCGGCCTACGCCGACGACCACGCCGAGTTCCTCTCCGGCTCGACGCACATCCGCTGGGTGGAGCCGGTTGCCGGGTTCGCCGAGTCGCTCGGCCTGGACGAGTCCGGCGGCGTCCTCGCGTGGGCGCGCGCCCTTGAGGCCGGGGTCAACCGGTCGATCGCGTACACGCCGGGCGCGACGCGGGTCGACTCCCCCGTGGAGGAGGTCGTGCGCGTGGGCCGCGGCGTGTGCCAGGACATGGCCCACCTGATGATCGCGTGCGCCCGCCGCCGCGGCGTGGCGGCCCGCTACATCTCGGGCTGGCTGCACCTGCCGGGGCTGGAGGGGCCCGGGGAGAGCCACGCCTGGGTGGAGCTCAACGTGCCGGGCCTCGGATGGGTGGAGTTCGACCCGACCCACCCCGAGCCCGCGAGCGAGCACTACGTGCGCCTCGCCGTCGGCCGCGACTACGCCGACGTCCCGCCCCTCAAGGGGAGCTACCTCGGCCCTCCGACGGAGGGCATGACGGTCACGGTCGAGGTGCGCGAGCTCCCCGCGTGACGGGCCGCCGCTCCCGCCGCCGGGCCCCCTGGCGGGGATCCGGCGGCGAAGGGGCGGATCACAGTGACCGGGGTCGGGGACGGCCTCCGGCGTCGCGGCGACCGTCCTCGGGCTCAGCATCCAGAGGCGTCACCTCCCTCCCCGCGGCCGGCCCGCCCGTGCCGGCGGGTCCCCGACGGCCGCCGTGTCGCTCGTCCCGCGTGCGCGGGCCCGAGCCGTGCGTCGCAGCGCCTCCCGCACCCACCGCGGCGACCGCCCGTCGCGCTCCTGCGCGTGGACCCGGTTCCGGCCCGCGCAAGGCCGTCGTCCGGGACGAGAGGCGCGGTGCACACCGGCGTGTGGCGGTGACGCATGCGATCCAGTGCTCGGTCCGATTGCTGCCGGACGGGATATAGGGCCCGGGGTCCGGACGCCGGATCCGGGCGGCTCATCCCTGGGCCGACCCTCCCACCCCTGCCGGGGGGACGTCAACACGCTCCGCAGGCCGTCGGCGCGCGGGGGCGACCCCGCGCGCCGGGACGGCTAGTGCGAGGTGATCACCCGGTCGACGATCCCGTAGTCGCGCGCCTCCTCGGCGTTCATGAAGTAGTCGCGCTCGGTGTCCTGCGAGACCTTCTCGAGCGGCTGCCCGGAGTGCGTGGCGATGATCTCGTCCAGGCGCTTGCGCATGGCGAGCGCCTCGCGGGCGTGGATCTCGATGTCGCTCGACTGGCCGCTGAAGCCGCCGGAGAGCTGGTGGATCATGACCTTCGAGTTCGGCAGCGCCATGCGCTTGCCGTGGGCGCCGGCGGCGAGCAGGAGGGCGCCCATGCTCATCGCGATGCCGCAGCAGATGGTGGCCACCTGCGGCTTGATGAACTGCATCGTGTCGTAGATCGCCATCCCCGCGTACACCGACCCGCCGGGCGAGTTGATGTAGAGGGACACGTCCTTGTCGGGGTCCTCGCTCTCGAGGTGCAGCAGCTGCGCCACGATGAGGTTGGCGATCTGGTCGTCCACGGGCGTGCCGAGGAAGATGATGCGCTCGTTGAGGAGGCGGGAGTAGATGTCGAAGCTGCGCTCGCCACGCGAGGTCTGCTCGACGACCATCGGGATCAGTGGGCTCATGGCGGGCAGGTTACGCCTCGGGGACGCCGGTGCGCCCCCCTGCGCTCAGGCGGCGCGGATCACGAACAGGACGTAGACCAGCAGCGCGACGACGCCGAGCGTCAGGGCCACCGCCGCCGGGGCCGACATCGGGCCCCTGCGCCCCCGCGGGGACGCCGCCGCCTCGCCGTCGCCCGCGGCCCGCAGCCGGCGGGCGCGGCGGCGCTCGACGAGGACCACGGCGACGACGGCGAGCGCCGTGGCGAGCGTGAGGCATGGCAGCGGACCCATGCCCGAGAGCGGCAGCAGCCACAGGAGCAGGATCCAGACCGGCAGGCCGACCGCCGCCATCCGGCCGACGGCCCGCGTGACACGGGCGATCTGGTCGAAGTCGTCCTCGACCGGCTCCCGGTACCGCTCAGAAGGCGTAGCGCTCCTCCTTCCAGGGGTCGGCCGAGTTGTTGTAGCCGAGGCGCTCCCAGAAGCCGGGCTCGTCGTGGTCGAGGATCTCGAGGCCCCGGAGCCACTTGGCGCTCTTCCAGAAGTAGAGGCTCGGCACCAGCAGCCGCAGCGGGCCGCCGTGCTGGGGCTCGAGCGCCGCGCCGTCGTAGCGGTAGGCGAGCAGGACGTCGTCGCGCATGACCCGCTCGAGGGGCATGTTGGCCGTGTAGCCCTCCTCCGCGTGCGCGATCACGTGGCTCGCGCCGTCCTGCAGTCCAAGGCGCTCGAGCAGCGGCCGCACCGCCACGCCCTCCCAGCGGGTGTCCAGCTTGGTCCAGCTGGTGACGCAGTGGATGTCGCACGTGACCGAGGAGACGTCCTGCGCGGTGAGCTCGTCCCAGGTCCAGGTCACCGGGATGTCGACGAGGCCCCAGATGCGGAAGCTCCAGCCCGGGGGCACCTCGCGGTAGGGGATCGACCCCGCGTGCAGCACCGGGAAGTCGCGCACCAGGTGCTGGCCCGGCGCGATCCTGGCGCGCTCCTCGTCGCTCGCGCCTCGGTTCCTCAGCAGTCCCACGGGCCCTCCCTCCGGCGGCGGTCCCCCGGGCGGATAGTACGCTGGCGCGCACGTGCGCTACCTGCTCGCCGCACTCGCCGCCGTCGTGCTCCTCGCGGGCTGCTCGGACGATCCCCCGGCCTGGCGCATGCTGGAGTCGGCCCCGGACGCGCGGACCGACGCGGCCGGGGCGGCGCTGAACGGGCGGGTCGCGGTGGTGGGCGGCCTCGACGCGGACGGGGCCGCGTCGGCGCGCGTGGACGTCTACGACCCGCGGCGCGCGCGCTGGCTGCGCCTGCCCGACCTGCCCGAGGCGCGCAGCGGCGCGATGGCCGTCACGCGCGGCGGGCGGCTCTACGTGGTCGGCGGCTACCGCCCGCAGGAGATGGGAGGGGCGCCGGCCGACACGGCGTGGGTGCTCTTCGACCGGCGCTGGCGCGCGCTGCCGCGCCTGCCCGAGCCGCGCGCCGCGGCCGGCGCCGCGATCGTGCGCAACAAGCTCTACGTGGTCGGGGGGGTGCGCGCGGCGGGCCCGTCGGCGCTGGCCACGACCTCCCTCTACCTCGACCTGCGCACGCTCGGCTGGCGCGCCTTCCGGGGGCTGACGCCTCCGCGGGCGCGCCTCGGGGTGGCGGCGCTGATGGGGAGGGTGTACGCCGTCGGCGGCCGGGCCGCCGAGCCGCGGGGCGACGTCGCGACCGCGGAGGTCTACGACACGGTGGCCCGCGGCTGGTCGGCGCTCCCCGACGCGCCGGGCCCGCGATCGGGCAACGGCGCCGTGGCGGCCGACCGGCGGGTGGTGGTCGTCGGCGGCCGGCGGGCGGGCGGCGCCGACCCCGCCGCCGACGCGTTCGACCCGGACACCGGCGCCTGGGCCTCGCTGCCGCCGAGCCCGCGGCCCCGCGACGGCGCCGCGATCGTGGGGATCGGCAGGACGGCCTACCAGGCCCTCGGCGCGCCGGAGCCCGGCCTCTCGGTCAGCCCCACGCTGATGGCGCTGCGCGCGCCGCGGGCCGACTAGAGGGTCGCGGGCCCTACGCGCGCGGGCGCGGGCCGTCGTCGCGCACGAACAGCCCGCGCAGGAAGCGCCGGACCTCCTCGCCGAGGCCGGGCCCCGGCTCGGCCCCCGGCCGGTCCCGGCGCACGCTGCGCCACTCGGCGCCGAACGCGGCCGTCAGCAGCATGAGGTTGGCGGCGAGGTAGACGAACACCAGGAAGACGACGACGGCCGCCAGCGAGCCGTAGATGACGTTGTAGCGGCCGAACTGGCCGATGAAGGCGGCGAAGCCGGTGGTCAGCGCCCAGAGCGCGGTCGCCCCGACCAGGCACGCCGGCCAGAGGTCGCGCACCGCCGGGCCGCGCGAGGGCACCCAGCGCAGCAGCAGCACCAGCAGCCCGGTGCCGAGGGCGATCGGGACGACGATCCCGGCGATCGTGAACAGCAGCCCCGGCAGGCCCACCAGGTCCTGCGTCGCCGAGCCGCTCACCCTGGTCGCGACGGTCAGGCCCGCCGAGGAGACGAGCAGCAGGATCGCGACGAGCAGCATCAGCAGGTCGACGAGCTTGCCGCGCGCGAAGGGCCGCGCCGGGGTGTCCGGGTCGATGTCGTCGAGGCTGCCGCGGATCGCGCCCATCATGCCGCTCGAGGTCCACACCAGCGCGATCAGGGAGATGATCCCGACGGTGCCGGCGTTCGAGCTCACGCCGCGGAGCGCCGCCTCCAGGTCGTCCGCACCGGCCTCGGTCAGGGGCAGGACGTCCGTGAGCGCCTCGACGAAGTCGGCGCGCAGCTCCTCGTCGCTCAGCACCAGGCCGGCGATCGAGGCGAGCAGCAGCATCAGCGGGAAGAGCGACAGCAGGACGTAGTAGGCGATCGCCGCCGACTGCCGCGACCCGCGCGCGTCGACGAACCGGGTCAGGGAGCGGCGCGTCCACTCCACGCCCTGCCAGACCGCCAGGCCCGCGCGACCGGGGCCCGGCCCGGCGTCGGCCGGCGCGGCCACCCCGCTCCTACCCCGGTCCCCGCAGCAGTGCGATCGCCTCCGCGTCGTGCGCCGCGGTCACGCGGAAGCGGACGTCCAGGTCGAGCGGCACCGCCGGCAGGTCGGCCGTGCCCGGCATCCCGACGAGCACCCCGGCCTCCCGCGCGACGAGCTGGGCGGCGGCCACGTCCACGGCGCGCCCGGGGCCCATCCCGCACATGGCGTCGCCCCGCCCGCCCGCCACGTGGCAGAGCGACAGGGCCAGCGAGCCGAGCGCGCGCAGGCGGCCGGCGCGGCCGTCGAGGCGGGCCGCCATCGCCTGCACCCGCGCCGGGGTCGCCCCCTCCAGCAGCACCACCGGCAGCCGGCCGGGGTCGGCGGGCGGGCGCGCGTGCAGCGGCGCCCCACCGAGCCAGGCGCCGCGCCCCCGGGCGGCGAGCCACTCCTCGCTCGAGCCGTGGTCGTGCACCAGGCCGAGCACCACGTCGTCCATCGCCGGTCCGCGGGCCAGCGCGACCGACGTGGCGAACACGGGCAGCCCGCGCATGGCGTTGAGGCTCCCGTCGATCGGGTCGACGACCACGAGGGGGTCGTCCGGCCCGCCGCCCGAGAGCGCGAGCGCGCCGACCTCCTCGCTCAGCACGCGCAGGGGCGTCCCCAGCGCCGCGAGCTCCTCCAGGACGATCTCCTCGGCCACGCGGTCCACCCGCGCGGTCACGTCGCCGCCGGCGCCCCGCCCCTGCGGCTCGCGCCGCTCGTCGGGACCCATGGCCGCGAGGGCCTCCCCGATCCTGCCGCAGGCCCGCCGCATCGCGGCGAGCCACTCCTGGTCGCGCGGGTCGGGCCCGCCGTCAGGCATCGACCAGCGAGTGGAAAGCCACGCCGGTCAGGAGCTTCGGGAAGAAGTAGGTCGACTTCTGGGGCATCGTCTCGCCGGCCTCGGCGACGTCGGCGATCGCCGACTTGGGGATGCCGCGCATGATCAGGGCGGCCGCGATGCGGCCCTCGTCCACGAGTGCCTGCGCCTCGCGGGCGTCCTTCGTGTACGAGAGCACCTCGTCGTGGGCGAGCGCTGCCTGGTCGGCGCCGAGGTGGGGGACGAGGATCTCCCGCTCGAGCGCGGCGACGTCCAGGCGCTCGGCCGGGGAGGCGTCGCCCGCCCGCGGGGCGGTGAGGAGCCGGGCGCCCCCGGCGGTCAGGAGGCCCAGGGCCGGGGCGTCCTCCGGCGCGTCGGCGAGCGCGGCGAGCAGCTCGTCAAGGCCGGAGACCTCGCGCGCCGCGAAGGCCCGGTCGGCACCCTCCGGCCACCGGGTCAGCAGGCGGTGGGTCGGGAGGACCACCAGGCCCGGATCGTCGAGCGCGGTGAGGCCCATCAGCACGCGGTCGTGGGGCCCGGCCCCGCCGCCCGCCGCCCGCACCTCGTCGCGGTAGGCGAGGGCGGTCTCGTACCGGTGGTGGCCGTCGGCGATCAGGATCCAGCGGTCGCGCATCGCCGCGGCGACCGCCTCGGCGACCCCCGGGTCGTCGATCCGCCAGAAGCGGTGAACCGTGCCCTCGCCGTCGCGCACCTCCGCGTCGGCCTCGCCGGACGGCGCCACGGCGGCCCAGGCCGCCCCCTCGGGATCCGGGTAGAGGCCGAACACCGGCGAGAGGTTGGTGCGCACCGCGCGGGTGAGGCGCAGGCGGTCCTCCTTGGGGCCGGCGTGCGTGCGCTCGTGCGGGCGCACCACCCGCGCCTCGTAGGGCTCGAGCCCCACGGTCGCGAGGATCGTGCGCCGCTCGCGCTCGACGCCGTCGTCCAGCGTGAACGTCTGGGTCCAGGCGATCAGCACGGGCGCGTCCGACACGGCCAGCACGCCGTCGTCGCGCCACGAGGCGATCAGCCCCGCCACCTCGTCGTAGCCCACCTCGGGCAGGATCAGCCGCACGGCGTTGTACGGGCTGAGCGCGAGGTAGCCGCGCCGCTCCTCGGGCGAGATGACGTCGTAGGGCGGCGACACCAGGGTGCCGAGCGGCCCGGCCGCGGCGGCGTATCGGAGGGCGCGGAAGGGTCGGACGTCGGCCACGGACGGCGACTCTACCAGCGGTCCCCGGGGTCGTCCGTCACCCGTCCGCGGGCGTCCGGCGCCGGGGCTACCATGACCGGTCCGTGACGAGCGACCTGACCCCCGAGCAGCGCGCCGCGGTCACCCATCCCGGCGGCCCCGCGATCGTGCTCGCGGGCGCGGGCGCGGGCAAGACGCGCGTGCTCTGCCGGCGGCTCGCCTGGCTGGTCGGCGAGGGGGCGTCGCCCGACGAGATCCTCGCGCTGACCTTCACGCGCGAGGCCGCCGTCGAGCTGCGCGCGCGTGCCGAGGAGCTGCTCGGGGAGTCGCACGAGACGCTCCGGGTGACCACCTTCCACGCCTACGCCCAGGAGCTCACGCGGGTCCACGGCGTCGAGCGGGGCCTGCTGCCCGCGACGTCGGTGGCGCGCACCGAGGACCGCATGCTGATGCTGCTGGCGCGGCTCGACGAGCTCGACCTGCGTCTGCACGACCTGCGGGGCGACCGCGCGCACCTGGTGGAGGACCTGGTCGCGCGCATCGACGCGTGCCGCGACCAGCTCGTGCCCGCGTCGGCCTACCGCGCGTGGGCCGAGGCCGCGGTGGCCGGAGCCGGGTCGGCGTCGGCGCTGCACCGCGCCCGGCGCGAGCTCGAGATCGCGCGGGTCCACGAGACGCACGACCGCTGGCTGGAGGAGGAGGGGCGCGAGGACTTCGGCCTCTCGATCGTGCGGGCCCTCGACCTGCTGCGGGCGCACCCCGACCGCCTGGAGGCCGCCCGGTCCGGGGCGCGCCACGTGCTGGTCGACGAGTTCCAGGACACGAACCACGCCCAGGCGGAGCTGCTCTACCTGGTCGCGGGCGGGGCCGAGAGCCTCGTGGTGGTGGGCGACGACGACCAGGGGATCTACCGCTTCCGCGGCGCCTCGGCGAAGAACATCCTCGACTTCCGCGAGCGCTTCCCCGGGGCCGCCGAGCTGCGGCTGGAGCGCAACCACCGCTCGACCCAGTCGATCCTCGACGCCGCGACCGCCGTGGTCGAGCCCATCGCCGACCGTGCGCCCAAGCGCAGCGTCGCCCTGCCCGACGCGGCGGGTCCCGCGCCGCGCTTCTGGTCGGCGCCCGACCCCGACGGCCAGGCGCGCGCGGTGGTCGAGCGCGTCGTCGCGCTCGCGGGCGAGGGCGTCCCGCTGGAGGAGCAGGCGATCCTGATGCGGGCGGTGCGCCTCGAGGCGCGCCCGGTGGTCGAGGCCCTGGAGCGGGCGGGGGTGCCCCACCAGGTGCGCGGGGGGATCGGCCTCTTCGAGCGCCGCGAGGTGCGCTCGGCGGTCGCCTGGCTGCGCGCCGCCTGCGACCCGGCGGCGGTGCAGGAGCATCTTCGGATCGGCGCCGACGCGCGCTTCGGGATCCCGTGGGCCGGCATGGCCGACGCCGTGACCGCGGCGGCCGCGCGCGAGGGCGCCGTGACCGGGGCGCTGGCCGGCGCGGCACGCGATGCCGGCGCCGGGGAGCTCGCGGACGCCCTCGACGAGATCGGCCGGGCGGCGGCCGAGCTCCCCGCCGCCGACGCGCTGCGGGTGGCGATCGACCGCTCGGGGCTGCGCGCCGCCGCCATCGCCGCGGGCGGCGCCGAGGGCTCGGCGCGGCTGGCCGGGCTCGCCGCGCTGGAGCGCCTCGGGCGCGAGATCGCGGACCGCGACCCGGCCCTCGGCGCCCGCGGCCTCGCCGAGGTGCTCGACGGGCTCGCGGGCATCGGCTACCGCGGGGAGGGCGTCGCCCCGCGCGAGCGGATCGGCGTGCAGGTCATGACGGTCCACCAGGCCAAGGGCCTGGAGTTCGACGCGGTGTTCGTCGTCGGCATGACCCGCGCCGGCTTCCCGGGCGCCGACCGCGGACGGGTCGACATCCCCGACCAGCTCCTGCCCGAGGCGCTGCCCCGCGGCCGCGACGCCCATGTGGCTGAGGCGCGCCGCCTGGCCTACGTGGCGATGACCCGCGCGCGCCGGCACCTCGTGCTCTGCACCGTCGGCCTCAGCGCGGGCGGCGTGCCCCAGGCCCCCTCGCCCTTCTTCGAGGAGGCGCGCACGGCGGTCGGCGGCACGGTCGAGGAGGTGGGCGAGGCGCCCGAGCGCGCCCTGCTCGCGCGGGTGGGGGAGGTGCGCGCCGCGGCCGAGCGCGCGACGGTGCGCGCCGCGCAGGCCGTCGCCGCCGCGGCGCCCGACGCCGACGCCCTGTGCGATGCGGCGGCGCGGGCCGCGGCCGACGTGGTGAGGGCGCAGGCCGAGGTGCTGCGCCCGCCCGCGCCGCCCGAGCCGGTGCCGTCACCGCCCCGGCCGGCGCGCCCGGGGCTGGAGCTGAGCCCGAGCGCCATCGAGCTCTACCGCGGGTGCCCGCTCCGCTACCGGTTCGCGATGGTCGACCGGGTGCCGTCGCCGCCCAGCGTGGCGCGGGCGATCGGCGTGGCGGCCCACTCCGCGCTCGAGGCCCACTACCGGCCGGACGGCACCGGTGGCGACGGCGAGGCGCTGGTGCGCCGGTTCGCCGTCCAGCTGCGCCGCGAGGGCGTCGCCGGCACCGCCGAGGGGCGCCAGGCCCTCGCGCGCGGCCGCGACCAGCTGCCGGGCTACCACGAGCGGATGGTGCGCAGCCGCACGCGGCCGGTCGCCGTGGAGCGGCCCTTCACGCTCACCGTGGGGCCACACCGCGTGCACGGGCGGGTCGACCGCATCGACGCCCACCCGGCGGGCGGCCACCAGCTCATCGACTACAAGACCGGCAAGCCGCCCACCGCGGCGCAGCGGGACGGGTCCGACGACCTCGTTCTGCGCCTCTACCTGCTCGGCGCCCGCGAGGCCTGGGGCATCGAGCCGCGCGGCGCGACGCTGGTGCACGTGCTCGACGGGGACACCCGCGGCGTCCACCCCGACGCCTCCGACGACGCGTCCGTGGTGGAGGCCGTGCGCGACGCGGCGGAGGGCATCTCCGCCGGCGAGTTCCCGGCGCGGCCGTCCTGGGCGTGCCGGTCGTGCGACTTCGCCCTCATCTGCCCGGCGACCGAGCGATGACGACGGTCTCCGCGCTCGAGGCCGGCACCGCCGTCGAGGGGGTCTACGCCGTCCGCCGCAAGGAGCGGCGCCTCTCGCGCCAGGGCCGCCCCTTCCTCGCGCTGACCCTCGCCGACGCCACGGGCTCGGTCCCGGCGGTGGTCTTCGACGAGGCCGACTACTTCGCCGACCAGTTCGCCGAGGGCGACCGGGTGCGGGTCGCCGGCCGGGTGACCGAGCGCGACGGGCGGCCCCGGCTGGTGGTGAGCCACCTGCGCCCGGCGGGCGCGGAGGCCGCGCCGGAGGACCTGCTGCCGCGCAGCCACCGCGATCCCGACGAGCTGTTCGGCTTCGTGCTGCACCTCGCCGACGAGGTCGCCGAGCCGGGGCTGCGCGCCGTGCTCGGGGCCCTGACCGGCGACGACGATCTCGCCCGCGCGTGGCGCACGATGCCCTGCACGCGCTCGGGCCACCACGCGTACATGGGCGGACTGGTCGAGCACACCGTGGGCGTCGCCTCGGTGGTGCAGGCGCTGGCGCTCTGGCACCCGCGCCTCGACGCGGACCTGCTGCTCGCGGCCGCCCTCGTGCACGACATCGGCCACGCGCGCGCGTTCCGCCTGGGCGCGACCTTCGAGCCGACCGAGGAGGCGCGCCTGCTCGGCCACCTGGCGATCGGGCACGAGATCGTGGGCGACGCCGCGCGCCGCGCAGGGCTCTCCGCCACCCGCCGCGCCGAGCTCCTGCACGTCGTCGACTGGCACCACGGCCCGCCGCCGGGGCAGAACCCGGCCGCGGCGGGTCCGGAGGCGCTCGCGCTCTGGCGCGCCAACCAGCTGGAGACGGCCGTCAAGGCGCGGCTCGAGGGCCCGGGGCCGCTGCCCGACTGAGCCGCCCCGCGCCGCCGCCGCCGCCGCCGGCGCCGTCCTCGCACCTTCTCCGAGGTACGCGACCTCCGATCTAGACCTGCGGCGACCCCGTCCTGGCCCTTCGTCGCGCCGACACCGCCCCCC